>Ga0209677_100598_pt1 | contig 19523 bp, 17 predicted proteins | sample AraplaCvi_mCL_r2_2_FD_184285 | JGI IMG/M metagenome (GOLD analysis project Ga0209677, IMG submission 184285) | Arabidopsis root microbial communities from North Carolina, USA - plate scrape CL_Cvi_mCL_r2 (SPAdes) (version 2) | ecosystem: Host-associated > Plants > Roots > Endosphere | place: USA... | reverse complement strand
AGATGTCGAGCGCTTGCCTCGTCGTGTTCACGCAGGCGCGGTCGGCGGCATAGGCCGGATGTAGCGGCTCGATCGCGAGCGGCAGGCGCGCCTGCCTGGCGTAGTCGAGCATCTCGGCGATGGCCTCCTCGACCTGGACGCGCGCCGCCGCGATATCCTTCGAAGCCGTGCTGCCCGGTCTTGAATATTGCGGCAAGCCGCCGACGACCAGCACGATGCAGGGCGCACCGAGCGCATGAGCCTCATCCACCGCGCGGCGGTTGTCGTCGCGCACCTCGGCTCGGCGCGCGGCATCCGAGGTGAACATGCCGCCGCGGCAATAGCCCGACAGATCGAGGCCGGCATCACGGACGGCGCGCGCTGCGCGATCGAGCCCGACCGCGGCGACCTGGTCGCGCCAGGGATCGATGGCGCGGATGCCGTGCCGCGCACAAGCTTCGATGATCTCGACGAGATCGCCCTGCTTGCGGACCGTCGCCGTGTTCAGCGACAGCCAGCGATGATCGGAGGAGAAGTCCCGCATCACGCCTCGACACCACGCGTTGCGAGCAAGGTCTTCATCCGGCGCGCCGCCATGTCCGGATTGGCGAGCAGCCCGGCCTTGTCGGCCAGCCGGAACAGCTCCGCCAGATGCAGCGTGGAGCGCGCGCTCTCCTGGCCGCCGATCATGGTGAAATGATCCTGATGGCCGTTCAGATAGGCCATGAACACGATGCCGGTCTTGTAGAAGCGGGTCGGCGCCTTGAAGATGTGTCGCGACAACGGCACCGTCGGTCCGAGGACGTTGTGGAAGGTGGCTTCGTCGCCGGCGGCAAGGCGCGACAAGGCATAGGAGGCGGCGGGTGCGATCGCATCGAAAATGCCGAGCAGCGCATGCGAGTGACCCTGCGCATCGCCCGCGATCAGTTCGGCGTAGTTGAAGTCGTCGCCGGTGTACATCTTCACCCGCGGGTCGAGCCGGCGGCGCATATCGATCTCGCGCTGCTTGTCGAGCAGCGAGACCTTGACGCCATCGATCCTCGCCGCATTGGCGTTGATGATCGTAACCGCCGTATCCATCGCCTTGTCGAGATCGGCCGTTCCCCAATAGCCCGCGAGGGCCGGATCGAACATGTCGCCGAGCCAGTGAATAATCACGGGCTCGCGGACCTGCGACAAGACGCGGTCGTATACCCCAGCATAGTCGTCGGCACTGCGGCCGAGCCTGGCCAGCGCGCGCGAGGCCATCAGGATGATCCGGCCGCCGACCTTTTCGATTGCCGCGATCTGCTCTTCATATGCACGGATGACGTCGTCCAGCGTCTTCGCTTGATCGGCCGCAAGATGATCGGTTCCAGCTCCGGAGAAGACCACGGCATTGCGCCGATGCTTGCTGGCCGCGACCGAGCGCGAGATCAATTCCAGCGAGGTCGGCCAATCCAGGCCCATGCCGCGCTGCGCCGTGTCCATGGCCTCGGCAACACCGAGCCCAAGGTCCCAGATGTGCTCGCGAAAGGCGATGGTCTTGTCCCAGTCGATCGCTGCCGAGAGCCAGGGCTCGCAATCGGCCAAGGGATCAGCCACCACATGCACGGCCGAGAACGCAACGCGGTTCAGCGTGCCCTCCAGCTTGTCAGGAAAACTGCGCGCGGCCGCCAAGCGATAGGTCTCCAGCGAACGATCCACCTGCGGCAGCTTGAGCGACAGCGAGGACGTCGGCAGCAGGGGCTTGTTCATGATCGGCCTCACAGCTTGATCGGTTCAACGTCGATCCAGCGCCGCTCCTGCCAGCTCTTCAGGGCGCATTCCGCAAGCTGTACGCCCTTGGCGCCTTCGAGCAGAGTGTATTTGTACGGCGCATCCTCGCAGACATGGCGAATGAACATCTCCCACTGTTCCTTGAATCCGTTGTCGTAGGTCACGTTCTCCGGCAGCTTCTGCCAATCGGCATAAAAATCGTGCAGCCGCTTCTCGTCGGGATTCCACACCGGGCGCGGCGTCGCCTGCCGGGCCTGGATCATGCAGTCGGTCAGGCCGGCGACCGCCGAGCCCAGCGTGCCGTCGACCTGGAAGGTGACGAGGTCGTCACGATAGACGCGCGTCGCCCAGGACATGTTGATATGGGCGATGACGCCGCCCTTGAGGCGGAACGTCGCATAGGCGGAATCGTCGGCGGTGGCGTTGTACTTCTGCCCGCGCTCGTCATAGCGCTCGGGGACGTCGGTACTGCCGATGCAGACGACGCTCTCGACCTCGCCGAAGAGGTTGTCGAGCACATAGCGCCAGTGACAGACCATATCGAGGATGATGCCGCCGCCATCTTCGCTGCGGTAGTTCCAGGACGGGCGCTGCGCCTCCTGCCAACCGCCCTCGAACACCCAGTAGCCGAACTCGCCGCGCACCGAGAGCATGCGGCCGAAGAAGCCGGAGTCGCGCAGGAAGGCGAGTTTCTTCAAGCCGGGCAGGAACAGCTTGTCCTGCACCGTGCCATGCTTGACGCCCTTGGCATTGGCGAGCCGCACGACGTCGATAGCCTGCTCGAAGCTGGTCGCGATCGGCTTCTCGCAATAAACGTGCTTGCCCGCTTCGATCGCGCGTCTGAGCAGCGAAGGGCGCGCCTGCGTGGTCGCCGCGTCGAAGAACACGGTGTCGTCCTTGGCCGCGAGTGCCGCGTCGAGGTCGGTCGTCCAGCGCGGGATCTCGAACTGCCGCGCCAGGCGCTCGACCGCCTCGGCGTTGCGGCCGACCAGGATTGGGTCCGGCATCACGCGATCGCCATTGGCCAGCTTCGCGCCGCCCTGATCGCGAATGGCGACGATCGAGCGGATCAGATGCTGGTTCAACCCCATGCGGCCGGTGACGCCGTTCATGATCAGGCCGAGGCGTTGTGTGGTCATGCGGTGTGCTCCTTGGAGAGTCTTGGTGCTGTCTGTTGAAGCGGCGTCAGCGACGACCAAACAGGATGCACCGAACTGGCAAACCCTGCGACGCCCAGTGATGTGGTGAGAAGATCGCCCTCGTGAACCGCGAGATGCACACTCTCGGGGCTCCTGCGGTAGAGATCCGGATGCGCCGCCGCGAACGCCTCAGCTTCGCGCTCCGGCGTCTGGCCGAACCCATCGACATAATGATGGCCGTTGCGCTCGGCGTGCTGCAGGCCGAGCCATGCACCCAGCGCGAGGTCCTGCTGCAAGGCGAGCCCCGGCTGGCAGGTCAGGTCCTCGCCGGTGACGAAGAATCTGCCGCCCTCGGCATTCCACTTGGCGGCGCGGGTGCCGTTGAGGAGGGACTTGTAAATGCCCTTGCAGGATTTCGAGGAAACCCCTCGGTAGCCGAGCCCGCGTGCTGCCGCAAAGGCCTCGTAGCTGTCATCAGCCTCGTCGATGATGAAGTCCTGCCTTGCAAGGACGCCGAGCGCAGATCGCCGCGTCAGGTCGCGCGGCATCGGCTGCTCGATGTAGAGCAGCCTGGTCGAGATCGGCCGCAAGCTGTCATCATTCTCGAGCCGTTCCACCAGGTCCTGAAGCGCGGCCAGTTCAGCGTATTGCTCGTTGGCGTCGAGCGTGACCATGTAGTCGTGAGGAAGGCGCACAAGCTCCCGTCCGATGCGGCGGAGGCGCGATGTATCTGCGTCGGGATCGCCGGACAGCTTCAGCTTGAAATAGCGCGCCCCGGCGTTCTCACTGATATCGGCGACGCCGCCCTCCCCCTCGATCCCATCGTCGAGCCCGACCGTATGCCTGACGGCCACGCGCGCGAGCGGTTGTCGTGCGGCTAGAAAGGCGGCGATCTCGGCAGCGCTCAGGTCGGGCGTGAGGCGCGTATCGATGCCGCCGATGTTCTTCGCCATGCCGGTAAAGAAATCCGTGCCTGCAGCGCGCAGCACCGCGTCCAGCACTGCTTTATCGAGCTCGGCCGGGCCATAGGCCGCCGCAAGCGGTGGAATGTCTTCCTTCGCGCACGCTGATAGTTGCGCGCCGATGCAGGCGGCGTGGAGCCCGAACGCAGTGTCCAAGCCTTCCTGTTCCAGATAGAGCTCGCGCGCGATCGCAAGCGAGCGACGTAGATCCGCGACGGTCTGTTCTGGCGACAGCTGGGGCCGCTTGTCGAACCATTTCGGCACCATCAACTCTGCCGAAGCGCCGACGGAACGTGCACCGCCCTCCGTCTCGATCTCCGCCCGCACGAACAGCTGCGGCGCCGCCTCGACCGTGACGGCGCCGAAGCGGAACGGCCGGTTGAAGCGCACGGGACGTTCGAACAGGGCGATGTCGCGCAGAGTGAAGCGGAGCGCCATGGTCAATCCAGCGCTCCTTGCGTGAAGAAATGCTTGCGGATGCGCTGCACCAGCGCGGTGAATGCCGGGTCCCCCATCACCTCCAGCGAGCGCGGGCGCGGCAGCGGCACGTCGTAGATCGCGGCGATGGCGCCCGGACGCTCTGTCATTACCAGCACCCGGTCGGCGAGGAACACGGCCTCGGGAATCGAATGGGTGATCAAGAGCACGGTCTTGCCGGTCTCACGCTGGATCGCCATCAACTCGAGGTTCATGCGCTCGCGCGTCAACGCGTCCAACGCGCCGAACGGCTCGTCCATCAGCATGATCTTGGGATCGTGCACCAGCGCCCGGCAGATCGAGGCACGCTGCTGCATGCCGCCGGAGAGCTGCCAGGGCAATTTCTTCGCGAAACCTTCGAGACCGACCAGCTTGAGCAGCTCCTTGGCGCGCGGCAGATATCGGTCGCGCGGCAGGCGCTTCATGTCGATCGGCAGCATGACGTTGGCGAGGATGTTGCGCCAGGGCAGCAGCAACGCGTTCTGGAATACGATTCCGACATTGCCGTGCGGCTTGGTCACCTTCTCCCCGCCGACGGTGATCTCGCCCGTCGTCGGCGCCAGCAGGCCTGAGATCAGCTTGAGCAGCGTGGACTTGCCGCAACCGGAGGGGCCGACCACGACGAAGAACTCGCCCTCATTGATGCGGAAGTCGAGCGGCCGCAGCGACGGCACCTCGCCGTCGCGCGTCCGGTAGGTCTTGGACACGCCCGAGAGCGTGATCTCCGGGGTTCTCGCCCCGGCGCGATCGCTCACGAGGCGCAGATGTGCGGATTGCGGGAGGTCTGTCGGTCTCGTCACCGGGGTCATGTCAGAGCGCGGCTCTTTCACGAATCGCCTTTGGGCAGATAGTCGTTGGTGTAGAACGCCTTCGGATTGTCCTTGGCCTTTGCGTCCAGCCCACCATATTCGACCATCAGGTTGACGCTATCGGCCATGTTCTGGTCGGTGACCTGGAACGGACGCTTGCCCTTGGTTTCGCTCGTCCGATACAGCGGGATCGTCAGTTCGAAGCCTTGCGTCAGGGTTTCGATCTTGCCGCCCTTGGGATTGGCATCCAGGATCGACTGCGCCGCCGCTTTAGCATCCTTCTCGGCGGCTTCGACCGCCTTGGTCGTTGCGGCCATGAAGCGACGCACCAGATCCTGATGCGATTTGACGTAGTCTGTGTTGGCGATGATGCCGGAGGAGACGAGATTGATGCCGTAATCGGCGAACTTGATCGGATAAACGTCCTTGCCGGTGGCGTCCTTGATCTTCATGGACTGGTCCATGACGTAACCGAGCAGCGCATCGGCCTGACCGTTGATGACCGCATTGAGCTTGGTTTGGCCGTCGCCGGCAACCGTCTGAAAATCGCTTTCCTTCAGCCCGGTCTTCTTCAGGAACAGCGGCCAGATCTGCGTCATCGAATCTGCAGGCGTAATCGCGACGGTCTTGCCCTTGAGATCCTCGGGCTTGCGGATGTTCTTCTCGACAAGACTCATCACCGACATCGGGCTGGTCTGCAGCAGCACGCCCGTTGCGATCACCGGCGCGCCCTTCACTGCCGCGCGCATCATCGTGGGCACGTCGACATAACCGAAGTCGGCGGTCTTCGCGGCGACAGCCTGCGTGGTCGCGGCCGAACCGCGGCCTTCCTGTATCTCGAGGTCGATCCCCTCGGCGGCGTACAGACCCTTGGACTTGCCGTAATAGAACGGCGCGTGCTCGCCGTAGACGTACCAGTTCAGCATCAGCACCACCTTGTCGGCGGCCTGGGCCGGCGCGACCACCAATGCGGCGGAGGCGAGCACCGCGGCAACTGCTGAAATCCAGCGCATCATCTCTCTCCCTGTTCTTTGTTATTGATTTCACCGGCCGCGCTGCTGCGGCCCGTTGTTCTATGCCGTGAAGACGATGTCCTCCCGTTGGCTGACGTGCCAGGGAATGATCAGTCGCTCGATCCGGTCGACGATCCAGAACAGAACGACGCCGAGCAGCGCGAGGATCACGAGCGCGGCAAACATCGTCGGCAAGTCGAAGGTGCCGATCGAACGCTGCAGCACATAACCGATCCCCGAGTTCGAGCCGACGAATTCACCGACCACCGCGCCCACCACGGCCAGCGTGACCGAGACCTTCAGGCCGGAGAAGATCGCCGGAAGTGCATGGGGCAGGTTCACCGCGCGAAACACCTGGAAGCGGCTGCCCTGCATCGCGCGCGCGAGGTCGACCATGTCAGGATCGACCGACTTGAACCCCTGGACGGCCGAGACGACGATGGGAAAGAAGCCGAGCAGAAAAGCCGAGATGACCTTCGGGATGATGCCGAAGCCGAACCAGACCACAAACAGCGGCGCGATCGCAACCTTCGGCACGGACTGCGAGAACACCAGCAGCGGATAGACATAGCTCTCGACGGTCTTCGAGCCGGCGATCAGCATGGCAACGGGAATGCCGAATACCGCCGACAGCAGAAAGCCGCAGAGGGTGGCGTAGGTGGTCGGCCACGACTGCCTGAGCAGCTCCGGCCAGTCGCTGAGCAGCACGGCGACGACGTCCGCCGGCGCCGGGATCTGGTAGGCTGGGATCTTGAACAGGCGGATCGTCAGATCCCAGATCACGACGATGAGGACCAGCAACAGGACCGGCCTGACCCAGGCCGCGTTCACGGCCTTGGCGAAGATCGAGGGCGCCTTCGGCTCAGCCACGGCTTTACTCCCATTTGTCGTTCTTCAGCTTCTTTGTCCCGTAATTAACTCGTTGGATAAATACTGTCCAGCGACATTTGGTCGCCGTCGGATGGGCGCGTTTGCTCCCCGCGATCGGCGGATCACCAGCAACACAGTGATGATGGCGTAGTGTTTCGGGAACCTATTCACACCGTCTGGTGCACAGGCGCGCGCGGCCGTCCGGTCTTCGGAACATCGAACAGCGCGGCCGAGCGGCCGGTCAAGGCCGCCAGCACGAGCGCAACCATGTGGGTCAGCCGCTCATCTTTTGCCGCCTGGGACAACAGATCGCGGCCGAAGATCACACTGAGGGTTGCACTGTTGGAGAGATAGAAGAAGCTCAGCGCGGCGATCGAGATGTAGAGCTGAACTGGATCGACCGCGACCTTGAAGTCGCCGCTCTCGAGCCCGCGTCTCACAACTGTCCGGATCATCTCCACGAACGGAGAATGCAGGGACTTCACCTTGGTCGAGCGCTTGAGGTATTTCGCTCGCGCCAGGTTCTCGGTTTGCAGCAGCGCCAGAAATTCCGGATTGCGCAGGAAGTAATTCCAGGTGAATTCGATCAGGCGCCTGATCGCCTCCGGCGGAACGAGATGTTCGAGATCGAGACCCCGCTCCTCACTCCTGATCTTCTCGTAGGCGCCTTCCAGGACGGCAAGGTAGAGCTCGTCCTTCTTGCCCACGTGGTAATAGAGCATGCGCTTGTTGGCGCCGGCCTTGACGGCGATGCGATCGACCCGCGCGCCGGCCAGACCATGGGCGGCGAACTCCTGCTTGGCCGCCTCCAGAATGCGCAGCCGCATCCCCTCAGGGTCGCGCTGCCACTTCAGATTTCGCTTTGCCGCCAATGCCGTCGCCCGCTGTGAAACGGATGATCTAGCACGGCGCGGTGACGCCCGTAACGGCAATTAATGCGACATCGCGGCCTGGTAAATGGCCAGAATATCGTCCCTGCTGATCTCGCGCGGATTGTTGTCGAGCAGACGGCGGATGGCATGCGCCTCGTCGGCCATGGCGCCGAGGTCGTCTTCCGGGACGCCCAGCGCCGACAGCCGCATCTCGATTCCGAGATCCGCACAGAACCGATAGGCTGCCTCGAACGCGGCGGCAGGATCCTTGGCCGCCGGTGCGCCAAGCGCGACCAGCACGGCCTCCGTCTTTGCCGCGACCGCGGGCATGTTGAACGCCAGCGTGTGCGGAAAGATCACCGCGCAAGCCAGCCCATGGGCAATGTGATGGCACGTGCCGAGCGGATAGGCGACCGCGTGCCCCGCCGTGGTGTTCACCGGCCCGAGGCAGAAGCCACCGTACATTGATGCGAGCGATAGCGCCGCCCGTGCCTCGCGATCCGCACCGTCCTTCACCGCGCGATTAAGATAGCGGCCGACCAGGCGGATGCCCTCGAGCGCGTAAAGATCGATCGATGGATGGGCCTTCCGGCTGGTCAAGGCCTCGGTGCAATGGGCGAGCGCATCGACGCCGGTCGCCGCGGTGACTTGCGGCGGAACGCTCATGGTGAGGTCGGGATCGACCACCGCGAGGTCGGCGAGCATGAAGCGGCTCTGCACGGCGAGCTTGTTGCGGGTGGTGGGATCCGTGACCAGCGCGCGGATGCCACCTTCGCTGCCGGTGCCTGATGTCGTCGGCACCTGGACCAACGCGACGCTGCGGCTTGCCACCTTATCCGGACCGACGACCTCGGCCAGCTTCTGATCGCCGGTGCAGAGCACGGCGACGAGCTTGGCGAGATCCATCGCGCTGCCGCCGCCGAAGCCGACCACGAGATCCGGCCGCGCCGCCCGCGCCATCGCGAGCGCCTTGTCCAGATTGGGCACGTCCGGCTCCGGCTTGACCTCGCCGAACACCGTCACCTCACCCGGCAGCTCCAGCAACGCGACTCGTGCGGCATTGAAGGCATCGGCGACCACGAATGGACGTCGCGCGCCCTTCTCGCGCGCGAACCGCGCCACCGCGTTGATAGTGCCGGACCCGAATGCGATCGCCTCGGGACGGATGATTTCGATCGGTGCAGAGAGGTTCGTCATGGTGCTCTTTCCAGGGATCTCAAGCGCGCGTCGCGCTGGCTGCCAGCCGCTCGGCATATTCGATCGCCTCGATCATGCTCCGCTCATTGGCGACGCCCTTGCCGGCGATGTCGAAAGCCGTACCGTGGTCGACGGACGTGCGAATGATCGGCAGGCCGAGCGTGATGTTGACGCCGGACAGTTCCTGCCAACGGCCGGTCGCGGGATCGACCTCGAAGCCGAGCAGCTTGACCGGAATGTGTCCCTGATCGTGATACATCGCGATCACGGCGTCGTATTGGCCGGCGCGCAGTTTCACAAACACAGTGTCGCCGGGCACCGGGCCGACGATATCAAGGCCGTCGGCGACGGCCCTGGCGATGGTCGGCCCTGATACATCGATATCCTGGCGGCCGAACAGCCCGCCCTCGCCCGCGTGCGGATTGAGCGCGGCGACGGCGATCTTCGGCCGCTCCAGTCCAAGGCCGCGCAGCGCCTTGTCGGTGAGATCGATGACATGGCGCAGGCGCTCCGGCGTCAGCCGCTTCGGCACGTCCTCAAGCGCGACGTGGGTAGAGACATGGCTGACGCGCATGTTGCCGTGCGCGAGCATCATCACCGAACCTTTGACGCCGGTGAGCTCGGCCAACATCTCCGTATGTCCGGGATAGTGGTAGCCGGCCTTGTTGAGCGCTTCCTTGTTCAACGGCGCGGTCACGATGCCGCCGATCCGTCCGGCCTGGGTCAGGCGTACGCCCTGCTCCACCGCCTTGAAGGCGAAGCGGCCGCCATCGGCGGAGAGCACGCCGGGCTTGATCGGCTCGCCTTCCTCATCGGCCTGCATGAAGCACAGGTTCGGCCATTCCTTGTCCGCGGCGCGCACCTCGGGGATGTCGAGCTTCGCGGATAGTTGCGCAGCCGCGTTGTTCAGCGCGACGCCGCTGCCGATGATCAGCAGACTGAGATCGCCGCTCTCGATGCGCGAGCGCAACCTGTCGCAGGCTTTGACGATGATCTCGGGGCCGATCCCGGCCGGATCGCCCATCGTAATGGCGAGATGCGGATGGCTCATGTGTTGTCTCTTTCGCTGATCAACTGATTGTCTTGCAGCAGCGTACGCCACAGGTCCGGCGGGCCAAAGGCGCCCGATTTGGAAATCACCTCCACGCCGGCCCAGCAGCCGCCGCGCAGCGTCGAGCGCGGCAAGCCGGGCATGATGCGTCCGGTGACCTCAAGCGCGGCTGCGCCGAGCGCGAGACATAGCGCCCGCAACGTCTCGCCGCCTGCGACGATCAGGGTGCCCGGCGGCTCGAGCGCAGCGGTGAGCGATGCCAGTGCGCCAGCGATGCGCCGCGCGGCCTCGCTGCGGGATAGTCCGGGCACGAGGTTGAACTTCACCAATGCAACGCCATCGCCTTCGAGCTTGCGCCGAACCAATGCGGCATTGTCATCCGCGGCTTCGGGCAGCGTGGTAAGCGCCGGACCGCAGGCCTCGAGTTGCGCGACGGTGATGGGCTGGTCTGACCCGAACAATCCGAGCACTGGCTTGCGCAGGCGCGACGGCGCTGAGGCATCGCTGCCGCGCGCCAGCGCGCCGGCCAGGCCACCACTTCCGCACCACAGAACCGGCTGCTGCGCGCGGCGTCCGATCGCGACGATCCGGTCGAGATCGTCGTCGCTGTCGGCGTCGAAAACGTTGATGCCGTCCGCCAGCTCGGTGTCGAGCCGTCCTTGCCGCGCATCGAGCCCTTCGGCCGCGAGTTGTGCCAGCAGATTGTCACCGACGGGCGACCAGCCACCGTCCTGCCCGCGCGCATATTGCTGACCGCGATGGGTGCGACGTCCCTGATAGGCGAAGGCGGGCGCCACGACGCAGGACGTCCACAATCCCGCGCGCAGGCAGGCGCCGAGTTCCGCCGCCCAGGCACCGCGCAACAGGCTGTCCACTTTCTTGTAGGCGATGGCGCCATCTTGCAGCAGCGGCGCCAGGCGCTCGACGATGGCAACGCTCTCGGCCGTGTCGCGCTCCCGCGTGCCGGTATCGACCGCAAGCGATGCCGGAACGCCGGCGGGCAGCGCCTCCGCCCACCTCACCTCGATTGCTCCGCACACGCCGACGAACTCGGCGGCTGTGTCCAGCGCGCCGGTCAGATCATCGGCAAGCAGGCGGAGCGACGGCCTCACACAGCCTCCTTCACGAGCTCTGCAGCCAGGAGCTTCGCGACGTTCTCCTGCGACAAGGGCAGCAGCGGCGGCCGCACGCGGCGCCAGCCCGCGTGTCCGCTTTCCTGCGCCAGCAGCGTTTTCAGCGTCGCGATCTGGGCGAATTGCGACGCGCGCTCGCGCGCCTTGATGATACGGTTCTGTGCCGCGTCGAGCGCGGCGTCATCGTCATTGTAGTGACTGAACACGTAGGCGAGCTCGCGTGCGACCAGATTGGATGTTGCAGTGATGCAGCCGGCGCCGCCCTTTTTCAGGAGCGGCAACAGCAAGGGATCAGCGCCGGCGAGCACAGCGAAGCCGGGGAACTCTTCGATCATCGCGGTCATGTTGGCGAAGTCACCGGAGGAGTCCTTGATGCCGACGACAACATCCGGATACACGGCACGCAGCCGCGCAATCACGGCGTGCGGAATCGGCTGATGCGACATCTGCGGAATGTGGTACAGCACGACCTTGAGCCGCGGATCGGCAACGCGCTGAATGACTTCGCTGTAGGAGGCGTACAATCCCTCGTCGCTGATGTCCTTGTAGTAGAACGGCGGCAGCATCACGACAGTGGTCACACCGAGCGAGAGCGCGTGCCGCGTGAGATCGACGGTCTCCGTGAGCGCCGCCACCCCGGTCCCCGGCAGGAGTTTTGACGGCGCGATGCCTGCGTGCACCACGTTCTCGATCAGCGCCTTGCGTTCGGTGGCGGAGAAGGAGTTGGCTTCGCCCGTCGTCCCGAGCATCGCGATGCCGTCGCAGCCTTCGCTCAGGAGATGACGGCAGTGTTGCACGAAGACGCCGTGATCAGGCGCAAGATCAGCATCGAGCGGCGTCAACGCCGCGCAAAACACGCCTTTAGGCTTGATGTCCACGACGAGAGCTCCTCCTCCATCGCTGTTCGGCTTCGCGGGACGACGCTCGGAATCCGAACAACTGTTGTCAAATATTACGGAGCTGATTAGACTTCACCGTGGCGCTCGTCAAGCAGCCCCCGCACTTGCGGCCGGAATCGCTGCCCCGACACCGGCCAGCCGCGCAGGCGCTGAGAGATCGCTCCACTCGTCGAAAGAGGGCGCGCTGTAAGGGGGACCAACATTGGCCAAGAGTATATCGCCAACCGACAATCCCAAGAACTTCGTGAACTCGGTCGCGAAGGCCTTTGCGGTTCTGAAGAGCTTTTCGGCCGAGGAGTTCGAACTGACGATCACTGAGATTGCCGAGCGCGCGGGAACCGACCGCGGAACCGCGTTCCGGCTGGTGCAGACGCTGGTCAAGCTTGGCTACCTCCATGCGAACGAGGCCACCCGTCGCTATCGCCTCAGCCTGAAATGCCTCGATCTCGGCTACACCGCGCTTTCTGCCGGAAATTTGCGCGGCCAGGCCGAACCGCTGCTGCGCGAGCTGGTGCCGGCGTTTGGCGATGCCGCATCTCTCGGCGTCCTCGACGGCAGCGACGTCGTCTATTTGGCGCGCGCGAGCACCGGCTTCGACCGCCACAAGATCGACCGCAGGCCGGGCAGCCGGATCAAGGCCTATGCCGCCGCGCTCGGTCACGTCATGCTGGCGGGGCTGGCGAAAGACGAGCAGCGAGCGCGCCTCGAAGCCACCGAACGCATTAAGCTGTCGGAGCGGACGCTGACGGACTTGAAGGCGCTGCTGGCGCGGCTCGATCAGGTGCGCAAGCAGGGCTACGCGGTCTCTGACGGAGAGAATGCCTACGGTCTGCGCACGGTCGCGGCGCCGGTGTTCGGTTCGGACAAGTCGATCGTCGCAGGCATCAGCCTGACGGTGGACGCCAACCGCATGGACATCAGAGCCTTCGAGAAGTCGGCGCTGCCGCAAGTGCTGCGGGTCGCGCAGCTCCTGTCCAACGCAGCCCAGATGAGCAGCTGATCGCTGCCGCCCCACCTCCTGACACCGCTAGAGCCATGATCAGCGCCCGCGTCAACGCCTGCGCTTGACGGGCGAGCGGTGCAGCTGTCTAATGAACACAACCAACAATTGTTCGCATTCCGAGCAACACAAGGTCGTACCCGCGGGCCTCGATACCCCGGTGCAACGCCACGAGAGGAAACACATGCAAACCATCTTCAATGGAGAAAGCACGCTCGTCGTCGCGATGATCGTTGCCTATATCGCCTTCACAGCCTGGCTCACGATCAAGCTGCGGAGCAGGACGAGCGATCAGTTCATGACCGGTGCCCGCGCCATGCCCGCAGTCGTCGTCGGCGTGCTGATGATGTCCGAGTTCATCGGCGCCAAGTCGACCGTCGGCACGGCGCAGGAGGCGTTCCAGTCCGGCATGGCGGCCGGATGGGCCGTGCTCGGCGCCTCGATCGGCTTCTTGCTGTTCGGGCTCTTGATGGTGAAGAAGCTCTACAGTTCCGGCGAATACACCATCTCGGCCGCGATCGCGCAGAAATACTGCAAGTCGACCATGCTCACCGTGTCGATGATCATGATCTATGCGCTGCTGCTCGTGAACGTCGGCAACTATGTCAGCGGCGCAGCGGCAATCTCCACCGCGCTGCACGTCAGCCTGCCGGTCGCCATGTGCATCATCGCCGTGGTCAGCACGTTCTATTACATGTTCGGCGGGCTGAAGGGCGTCGCCTTGGTGACGATCCTGCACAGCGCCATCAAGGTGATCGGCATCGTCATCATCTTCGCGGTCGCGATGTCGCTGACCGGCGGGATTGCGCCGATCCAAGCGAAGCTGCCCGCTTATTATTTCACCTGGGACGGCAAGATCGGCTTTGCGACCATCTTCGCCTGGACCTTCGGGACGGTCGGCGCGATCTTCTCGACGCAGTTCATCGTGCAAGCTATCTCCTCGACCCCGAGCGCTGACGATGCCCGCAAGGCGACCTTTTACGCAGCGGCGTTCTGCCTCCCGCTCGGTTTCCTGCTCGCTCTGATCGGCGTCGCGGCAAGGTTTCTCTATCCCGACATGAAGAGCCTGTACGCGCTGCCGGTGTTCCTGGAAAAGATGCCGCCGCTGGCGTCCGCATTCGTGACGACGTCGCTGGTCGCTTCGATCTTCGTCAGTGTCTGCACGGTCGCACTGGCGATCGCCTCGCTGGTGGTGCGCGACTTCTACGTGCCCTATTGGAAGCCGACGCAGGAGCGCGAGCTGAAGATGACGCGCCTGTTCTCGGTGCTGATCGGCGTCGTGCCGCTGGTGTTCGTGTTCTTCATTCCGGAGATCCTCAAACTATCGTTCTTCACCCGCGCATTGCGGCTGTCGATCACCCTGGTCGCGATGATGGGTTTTTATCTGCCACTGTTTGCCAGCAACCGCGGTGCCACCGCAGGCCTGATCGGCGCCGCGATCTCGACGACGGTCTGGTATCTGCTCGGAAATCCGTTCGGCATCGACAACATGTATATCGCCGCGGTGACGCCGCTGGTCGTGATGGTGATCGAGCGGCTCGCGCTGGGCCGCCCGCCGGTCGGCCTCGCCGCGCCTGCCGCCGCGCAACCGAATGCTCTCGCGGAAAGGACTTCGACATGACTGACGCAATCGAGATCGCGGCCGACGGCGTCATGCGTTCGGTGGTCGGCGATGCCGACCGGCTCGACGCCTTCATTCCATCGCCCTGCGTGCAGAACCACGCGGCCAATCTGATGCCGCTTGCGGACGGTGATCTCGGCTGCGTCTGGTTCGGCGGCACGCAGGAGGGCATGTCGGACATCTCGGTCTGGTTCTCGCGCCTTCCCTATGGTTCGACGCAATGGTCGCCGGCCGAAAAGCTATCCGACGATTCCAGGCGGTCCGAGCAGAACCCGGTGCTATTTCCAGCGCCCGATGGCACGTTGTGGCTGATGTGGACAGCGCAACTCGCTGGAAACCAGGACACCGCTTTCGTTCGCCGGCGCTTGTCCCGCGACAGCGGCCGGACGTGGGGCGCTATCGAGACCCTGTTCCCGGAGCAGCGCGGCCGCGGCACCTTCATTCGGCAGCCGATGGTGGTGCTCGACAATGGCGATTGGCTCCTGCCGGTGTTCTATTGTCACAGCCTGCCGGGACGGAAATGGAACGGCGACGAGGATACCAGCGCCGTGAAGATCTCCTCCGATGCCGGCGCAACCTGGCGCGACGTCGAGGTCCCCGGAAGCCGCGGCTGCGTGCACATGTGCATCGAGCGGCTCGGCGACGGCTCGCTGCTCGCGCTGTTTCGCAGCCGCTGGGCAGACAACATCTACGAGAGCATATCCACAGACCTCGGCCGCACCTGGTCGGCACCGGTCGCTACTGCGCTTCCGAACAACAACTCCTCGATCCAGTTCACGCGTCTGGCCAACGGGCATCTCGCGCTGGTCTTCAATGACTCCAGCGCCAAAAGCGCAACCGAGCGCCGCCTTTCGCTCTACGACGAGATCGAGGACGACCTGCCGCCCGTGATTGCGGAAGACGACAGCAAGACGGACGGACGCACGGCCTTCTGGGGCGCGCCCAGGGCGCCAATGACGCTCGCCATCTCCGCTGACGGCGGGCGCAGCTGGACAAAACGGGACGTCGAGACGGGGGACGGCTATTGCCTGACCAACAATTCGCGCGACCAGAGCAACCGCGAATTGTCTTACCCGTCCGTCAAGCAAACGGCCGATGGCGCGCTCCACATGGCCTTCACCTTCCATCGCCGGGCGATCAAGCACGTGTGCGTCACCGAGCCATGGGCTACGCGCACGGCTGCGCCTTGAGATGATGGACACTATGCCCCGCGCGCTGGTTACCGGCGCGAGCTCCGGGATCGGCGCTGCGATCGTCGCGCGCCTGGTCGCCGATGGCTGGCGCGTGACGGGGATCAGCCGCCGCCGCGGGCCATTTGAGCATCCGGCTTTCGAGCATCTACCGCTTGATCTGAGCGAGCCCAATGTCGTTGCGGAGGCGGTCGCGAACGTCGACGCGGCCGCACTTGTCCATGCCGCCGGCGTTCTGAAGGTCGGTGAGCTCGGCGCGCTCGATCATGAGGACGGCGCCGCGATGTGGCGGCTGCATGTCGACGTGGCCGAACGCCTCGCGAATGCGCTCGCGCCGCGCCTGCCGCAGGGCGGACGCATCGTCTTCATCGGCAGCCGTACGGCTTCCGGCGCACCCGGCCGCGGACAATATGCTGCGACCAAAGCCGCCCTCGTCGCTCTGGCGCGATCCTGGGCAATCGAGCTCGCGCCACGCGGCATCACGGTCAACGTCGTTGCACCCGCGGCGACCGAGACGCCGATGCTGAAGGACCCGATGCGCGCCGGTGTCGCACCTAAACTGCCACCCCTTGGCCGATTCATCCAACCTGCGGAAGTCGCCTCAGCGGTGGCGTTCCTTTTATCGCCCGACGCCGGAGCAATTACCGGACAGCAGCTACTCATATGCGGAGGTAGCTCCCTGTGAGCTAACCGACTGGTCGGGCTCCGCTGAGTAATCCGCTGATTGGTCGCCGCAAGCCCGTACCACGCGATGGACGAGGAGCGGCCAAAGCTGCGCCCGGAGCTCTCCGAGCGAAGTGACGCAAAATAGGCTCGCGTATTCGAGTTCGCTCCGACGCGGTGCATGTGATGACGCGCGCGGCCTCTCGCATTGGCAAGCCGTGACCCTCGCTACGGATAACGTGTGGAGGTATGGTGGTGAGGCGCTAGCTTCCACAATTGTGGCAAAGCGCCGTTTGAAGAGCATCTCGGCGCAGGCCAATGACCGTTGCCGAAGCGCAACAGCCAGTTACACGTCACAATCCGTGCATTGACCTACATCAATCAATCGTTGATTGAAAACAGATGAACTTGAACTAAAATAAAATTTAGATTCCGATCGCGCGATCAGGTTGCCCCATTCTGTTTTTGCGAACCCTAGTCCCCCCGTCGTTTTGAAGCAGTTGCCCGATCGAATTGTACTTTCTGTTTCTGGGGAGAACAGAAATGGCGTTGAGTAGAGTTTTCAGTTTTGACGATCCATCGGCCTGTCAGGCAATTTTTCCTTCTGCCCATGTCGAGCTGTTTCCCACGTCGAAGGGAAACTTTCATGCCGACGTGACGCAAGTCGGCATGAATGGGATTTGGATGAACCGTATCCACATCTCACTGCCGGAGATCAATACAGTCGCGGTAAAGCCCGGCCGCCGATCGATTGGCTTTCTGACCGAATGCAATTCATCATCGTTACTTAATTGCGGCCTGGACGTTCTGCCCGGCGACGTTGTCGTGAACAGGTCCGAAATCGTCCATCAACGATCTCAGGCCAACTTTCATTACGGCACGGTGTCGGTTCCATCCGAATATCTGGCCGCTGCCGCTGAGGCGATCATCGGTCGTGAGTTATCGGAGACGCCGCGTAGATCCACCGTTCGGCCGCCGTCTGGGCTGATGCTTCGACTGCTGAATATGCACAAGAGCATCGGGCAACTCGCTCGTGACACCCCGGATATTCTGGAGCTCCCTCAAGTGAGTCGGGCGTTGGAGAACGAGCTCAGTCATATCCTCGTCAGATGCCTTGCCGAAGGGCACGCCGCGGAACCGACCGCAGGTCGCCGCAGTCACGACACCATCCTTACACGGTTTGTGGAATTCCTGGAGACAAATCCCGACCGGCCACTCTACCTCACCGAAATCTGCGCAGCTATCGGCGCGGCTGAGCGAACACTTCGCGCCTCGTGCGAAGAGCATCTCGGCATGGGGCCGATCCGTTATCTGACCTTGCGCCGAATGCACCTGGTTCGGCGGATGTTGCTGGCTGCGGATCCGTCCACGGCAACGGTCACGCGTATTGTGACAGATCACGGTTTTTGGGAGTTGGGGCGCTTTTCGGTCGCCTATCGCGCGCTGTTTGGGGAATCACCCTCGGACACTTTGCGGCACCCCGCGGAGCAGACTGCGGCCAATTTAATGACCTGTCGTCCGTTGCAGCCACAGAATTTTCCGATCCGCCGACTAGCCTCCTGAAAAGTGATCGAATCCAATCAAGCTCTGCTCGTAGCCGCTCGAATTGGGACTTCCCAACGTTAGTTGACCAGATCGCGACCGATATGGTCGCGCCCCCAGTTACCCTTGCGCCAGCTCCTCCTCGAGGGCTGTGACAAAAAGCGCTACGCGGGTAACAAAACTTTCCAAGTTTCAGGAAAACCTCCGGATAAGTCGATCCCCCCTGTTGCTCTGTCACAGGCCTGCCCTTTCACTTTGCCTGGGCATGGGGGATTCGTCGCGATGCATGGACACGCTGGTCATCTGCTGTTCGCCTCTTTACTTCTGCTTTCAAATACCGAGCCTGTTCGCGCAGCGTGCATCGATCCCGCGCAGCTCGCGCGCTCAACCGTCAGCATCATCAGGCATTTCGATGAGGCGGAGCGCGATGAGCATACGAGTGTCATCGGCGTGCGAGGCACCGGCTGGTTTCTGTCCCCGACGACGATCGTCACCGCCGAGCACGTCACAGCAGGAATGAAGCTCTCGACCGAGGAGTGGAAATCTCTCGAGCTAATGGACGGAGATAGCAGCCAGTTCACCTCTGCGCGCATCCAGCGCCTGGCAGGAGCCCAGGCGGAAAGACTTGCCGTCATCGAACTCCAGAGCGCCGCTTTCGATGCGCGGAGCATAGCGATCCGCAAGGAGCCGCTTTCACCCGAAGAGAAGGTCATCGCCCTCGCGTATCCAGCCGGCCGCCTGCAGCCGGTGGGCGGACGGTTCGTTCGGTTCGGCGATGACGGGAACCTCACCGGCTTGGCACTCCTGGAATTTTTTGAAGGCGACGACCGCCTTATTATCGATCACGGCGCTTCGGGAGCTCCCGTGATCGATTGCAGCGGCCGTGTCGCGGCGGTCGTCAGCGACGTGTTCACCCAAAACCTGAGTCTTGGCCACCGGGTGATTCGAATCTCGACCGCGTGGGGGACGCCCAACGTTGTATCCGTGCCGATCCAGGCGCTGGACGATGCTCCGCAAGCCCACTGAGATCCATTCTGTCGCAGCGGAAGGCTCCCGCCGCTTCGCGCGCCGTTACCGTCAGCCGATATCGCATAGTGGCGCCGAAGCGAGCTCGGGTATCATGCTATCAGCTCGTTCGGTACAATCGGGCCTTTAAGGCTGGGACCACGTCCTTCGGAGGATGCTGTGTGCTTGAGTGCTCTCGGCCATCACATGGTCGAGACGCGCCAACGTTCGCCGCTGCCCTTCTGTGAAGCCCAGAAGCTCGATATTTCTCGCAAGAACGTCCGCCGGTCCAAGGACGGGGCATATGGCAGAAGGCGACACATTTACGTTTAGCGATCCCGAT
>Ga0209677_100597_pt1 | contig 19573 bp, 17 predicted proteins | sample AraplaCvi_mCL_r2_2_FD_184285 | JGI IMG/M metagenome (GOLD analysis project Ga0209677, IMG submission 184285) | Arabidopsis root microbial communities from North Carolina, USA - plate scrape CL_Cvi_mCL_r2 (SPAdes) (version 2) | ecosystem: Host-associated > Plants > Roots > Endosphere | place: USA... | reverse complement strand
GCCGCGCGCGGGTGGACGGCCGCCGCCGCGCTCGCGCTCGCGGGCCTCGCGCTCGCGTGGCCGCGCCAGCACGCGGCCGCACGGCCCGTCGCGGTCGATCCGCCGCCGGCCGGCGACGCGCGCCAGCTTGCGCTCCTGCAGGCCCAGCTCGAGGCATTGCCGGTAGCCGCCTGGCTGGTGGACGAGCGCGCGCCGCGCGCGCTCACCAGCCGCGCGCGCCGGCTCGCCGCGCCGGGTGGCGCACGCGACCTCGAGGCGCTGCACGCGCTGCTGCGCGGCGCCACGCAGGGCGGCCCGGTGGTGATCGAGACCGAGCGCGGCAGCGAGCGCTGGCAGCTGCGCCGGCAGACCCTCGCGCTCGACGGCCGCGCGTTCGCGTTGCTGGTGCTGGTGCCGCTCGAGAACGAGCTCGAGGCCGAGTCGCTGCTCGCGTGGCAGCAACTGGTGCAGGTGCTCACGCACGAGATCATGAATTCGCTGACGCCCATCCGCAGCCTCAGCCAGGCCGCCGCGTCGCTGGCCGAGGAGCCGGGTGCCGAAGACGACCTGCGCCGGGCGCTCGACGCCATCGCGCGCCGCGCCGAGAGCCTGGCCACCTTCGTCGGCACCTACCGGCGCGTCAGCCAGTGGCCCGCGCCGACACTGGCGCCCGTCGATGTCGCGGCGCTGTTCTCGCGCCTGGAGCAGGCCATCGCCCGGGACTGGGCGGCGCGCGGCGGGGCGGCGGTGTTCGAGGTCGCGGCGTCGGGCATGCGCCTGCAGGCCGACGACGGGCAGCTCGAACAGGCCTTGCTGGCGCTGGTCAACAACGCCGCCCAGGCCACCGCCGACACGCCCGCGCCGCGCCTGTGGGTGCAGGCGCGCCAGGGTCGCGGCGGGCGGTTCCAGATCAGCGTCCGGGACAACGGCCCGGGCGTGCCGGCCGGCCTGGAGCGCCAGATCTTCCTGCCGTTCTTCAGCGCCCGCGAGGGCGGCCAGGGCATCGGCCTGACGGTGGTGCGCCAGCTCGTCAACGGCATGGGCGGGCGCGTGCGCCACGTCCGGCCGCTGGAGGGCGGGGCGGCCTTCGTGCTGAGCTTCTGAGCGGTCGATCCGCCCCCCTTTGAGGGATGGTCGAGCGGGCAGCGCGCTCCGATGATGCGCGGTCCGGCACCGCCGACCTCATCCCAGAAGGAAGAACCATGAATCTCGTCGAACGCGCCAAGTCCATCCTGCTCAAGCCTGCCGAAACCTGGCCGGTCATCGACGCCGAGCCGGCGACGGTGGCCTCGATCTACAAGGACTGGCTCGTCATCATGGCCGCCATCCCGGCGGTTTGCGGCTTCATCGGCATGTCGGTGGTGGGCATGGGCATGTTCGGATTCGGCTACCGGATGCCGATCGTCGGCGGCCTGGTCACGGCCGTGGTCGGCTACGTGCTGAGCCTGGTCGCCGCGTACGTCATGGCGCTGATCGTGGACGCGCTCGCGCCCACGTTCGGCGGCACGAAGAACCAGGTCGGCGCGCTCAAGATCATGGCCTACGGCATGACCGCGGTGTACGTGGCCGGCGTGCTCAAGCTCATCCCCGCGCTGGGCATGCTGGGGATCCTGGCGGCGTGCTACTCGATCTACCTGGTGTACCTGGGCCTGCCGGTCGTCATGAAGTGCCCGCAGGACAAGGCCGCGGGCTACACCGCGGTCGTCATCATCATCGGCATCGTGGCGATGGTCATCGTTGGCACGATCTCGGGCTTGTTCCTCGGGTTCGGCGGCATGCTGTCCGGTGGCCGGCCCGGCAGCGCGTTCAGCGTCAGGACGCCCGACGGCGAGGTCACGGTCGACACGGCCGCCATCGACGCGATGAGCAAGCGCGTCGAGGCCGCCAAGGAGCGCATGGAGGCCGCCCAGAAGTCGGGCGACCCGGCCTCGGCCGGTGCCGCGCTGGGCGACATGCTGGGCGCCGTCACCGGCGCGGGCGGCACGCCGATCCCGCCGGCCGACCTGAAGGCGCAGCTGCCCGAGGCGCTCGGCAGCCTCAAGCGCGAGTCGTTCGAGACGAGCGGCGGTTCGGCGATGGGCATCTCCAGCTCGGTCGCCAAGGCCACGTACGTGTCGGGCGACCAGCACGCGCAGCTGACCATCTCCGACCTCGGCGGCCTGGGCGGCCTTGCGTCGGTGGCCGCGTGGGCCAACGTGACGGTGGACAAGGAGACGCCCGAGGGCATCGAGAAGACGTACAAGGACAACGGCCGCACCGTGCACGAGCAGTACCGCAAGGACGGCACGCACGCCGAATACACGGTCATCCTCAAGAACGGCGTGATCGTCGAGACCAGCGGCGACCACGTGGACGGCGCCACGCTCAAGTCCATGGCCAGCGGCGTCAACCTCGACGCCATCGAGGGCATGAAACGCCCGGCGAAGTCGTGAGCGCTCTCTAAACGGCCCGGGCGGCCGGCGTAGAGTCCGGTTCACCTCAACCACAGACACGTCGTATGTCGCTCCTTTCCGGTCTCTCGAACGAAGCTTCTTCCGCCGGCCGCGGCCCGCTGCTGCGCAGGGTCGTCATCGGCGGGGTGGTGCTGCTGGTGCTGGCGGCGTTCTGGCCGATCCGCACCGTGCCGACCGGCTCGCGCGGCGTCATCACCGTGGGCGGCGCCATCCGCAGCCTGCAGGGCGAGGGCTTCACCATCGTGCTGCCATGGCAGAAGCTGGACGTGTTCAGCATCCGCGCCGAGCAGGCCGACATCGAGAATGCCGAGGGCTCCACGTCCGACACGCAGCCGGTCAAGGTGAGCCTGACGGTGCGCTATTCGATCGCGCCCGATCGCGTGACCGAGGTCTACGAGAAATACAGCCACGACGGCAACCTCGCCAACTACGTGCAGACGGCCACGCAGGAAGTGTTCAAGGCCGTGACCGCGCGCTACTCGGCGCCCGACCTGATCAGCCAGCGCGCCGCGGTGTCGGCTGACATCACGTCCGCGCTGCGCAACAAGCTGAACAACTACGGCGCCGTCGTGATCAGCATCGACATGCGCAACTTCTCGTTCAGCGAGAGCTACATGCGCGCCATCAACGACAAGGTCACGCAGGAGCAGCTGCGCCTGGCGGCCGAGAACAAGCTCAAGACGGTCGAGGCCGAACAGAAGCAGAAGGTCGCCATCGCCGAGGCCGAAGCCAACGCCGTCAAGGCCACGGCCGACGGCGACGCCTACGCCAAGCTCAAGGTGGCCACCGCCGAGGCGCAGGCCATGCAGGTGCAGAACGACGCGCTCGCCAAGAACAAGGACGTGCTCGAACTGCGCCGCATCGAGGTCGAACTGACCAAGGCGCAGCGCTGGAACGGCGCCCTGCCCACGTCGATGTACGGCAGCGCGCCGGTGCCGTTCATGAACGTCGGGCCGGCGTCGGGCAAATAGCCTCTGCGCCGCGCTGCCGGCGCACCTGCTCGATGACCTGCCAGGCGTGGGCCGGCGCCGCCTCGAAACCGTCGATGAACAGTCGCGCGCGCACCTCGGACAGCGCCGCCTCGCCGCAGGCCACCTGGAGCGCCTCGCGCAGCGCCGCCAGGTCCCCGGGCGGGGTGGCGATGGACGTGATCAGCGGCAGCCCGGGCGCCGGGTCAGTCGAGGCCACGACGCGCAGGCCGCGCAGCAACCCCGGGTCGCAGCGGCGAAAGCCCGCCAGGCTCACGCAGTCGATGGCCGCGATGTCCGCGGTGCCCGACTGCACGGCCGCCAGCGAGCGGCGGTGCGAGCCGGTGACGTGCTGCCTCGAGAAGAAAGCGCCATCGCGCGCCAGCGGCGCGACGTGCGCGAGCAGCGCGTTGCAGCCCGAATGCGAGTCCGGCGAATTGATCGCCGCGACGCGGCCCACGAAGCCCTCGAGGGTGGCGGCGTCCTCGACCCGGGCGACGAGCTCGCTGCGGTAGTCGATGCCGGAACATCCCGGGGCGGTGTAGCGCAGTGCGCCGACGACCTGGACGTGAGGCAGCAGCGACGTCACCAGCGGATAGCCGCAGGTCTGGCTCAGGAGCAGCCGTGGGTCGCGCCAGTGCCCCATGAGCTCCGGCGGCCATTGGAGCTCGGTGGGGACGTCCGCGAGGCCTCGGGCCCGCAAGCCGTCCGCGATTGCAGACCACCAGGCGTCGACCGCCGCGGGATCCGCGTCGTACATCGGCAGCGACGCGACGCGCATCAGTCGGCTCGCAGCGGGTGAACGGGCGAATCCACGGGTGTCATCGCGAAACGCCTGGCCAACGACAGGTAGCCTCGCACGAGAAATCCGCCGTTGCGCCGCAAGACCTCCGCGCGATGCTGCAGATAGGTCCGCCGCAGCAGGTACCAGGGCAGCCCGGGCTGTTCATGATGCACCGCGTGGTAGTTGTTGTTCAGGTAGAGGATGCGCCAGAACAGGCCGGCCTCGTTGACGACCACGCGATGCGCGGCGTCGCGCGCGGGGCGGTGCTCGTAGAACGAGCGCAACATCGCCAGGCCCAGGGCCGGATAGCAGATCGCCAGCAGGTAGGTGACCGGCCCGATGCCGGCGAGCCGCTCGAGCCCGAGCAGCAGCAGGGCCGCCAGGGCCAGGTGCACCAGCCACGAGCGCGACTGGCTGAAATCGCCGCGCAGCGGCCGCTGCACGATGTCCAGCCAGGTGGGCACGATGACCATGCCCGGGCCCAGCAGCACGCGGCCCAGCACGGTGCGTTGACCGATCCACAGCGGCCTCAGGACGCGGCCGAGGCGCTGCCACGTGGCGTCATCCACGTAGTTGCTCTCCGGGTCGATGCCCGGTTCGGTCAACAGCTGGTCGCGGTGGTGCGCGAGGTGGCTGTGGCGATACAGGTCGTACGGATACCAGATGGCCAGGGGCGCCAGTCCCAGCAGCCGGTTCACGCCGCGGTGGCTGCAGGGGTGGCCGTGGATCAGCTCGTGCTGCAGGCTGGTGAACCAGCAGGTGGCGACGACGAGCAGGAGCGATCCGGCGACGGGCCCGACCGACCGGTACGCCCAAGCGGCCGAGAACCAGGCCGCGTAGACCACCGGGATCAACAACCAGGTGCGCCATTCCTGGCCCGCGAAGGACGCGGCGGGGGATGTACTGGAGGCATTCGTCATCGTCCTGAGTGTTCGTCAGGGCGCCCGCGCCGCTCCACGAAGCAAAGTGCCGATGCTTATTCGTGGCGAGCATGCCGGCGCGGATCGGCGGCGTCAGGCGCGGCGGTTGCAAGCATCTGACGAAAGCTTCCTTCGCGCGCGCTGCCTCGCAGGCAACACTGGCTGCTGTCCATCGAACACCTTCGAAACGCATGCCGCTGCACCGCTCCGCCTTCCTGAAATCATTGGCACTGGCGCTGTCTCTCGCCGCGCTCGCCGTGCCGGCGGCCGCCGCCGACACGGTCCGCCTGGGCGTCACCGCGGGCCCGCACGCCCAGATCGCGGAGGTCGCCAGGAAGGTGGCCGCGCGCGAGGGGCTCGACATCAAGATCGTGGAGTTCCAGGACTACATCCAGCCGAACGCGGCACTCGACGCGGGCGACCTGGAGGCCAACAGCTACCAGCATCGGCCGTTCCTCGACTCGCAGATCAAGGCGCGCGGCTACAAGCTCAGCGCGGTCGGCGACACCGTCACCTTCCCGATGGGCTTCTACTCCAGGCGCTTCAAGTCGCTCGCCGACCTGCCGCGCGGCGCCAAGGTGGGCATCCAGAACGATCCGTCCAACAGCGGGCGCGCGCTGCAATTGCTGCAGAAGGCCGGCGTCCTCAAGCTCAAGCCGGGCGCGGGCATCAGCGCGACGACGTCCGACATCGCCGACAACCCCAAGGGCCTGCAGATCGTGCCGCTCGAGGCCGCGCAGCTCGCGCGCTCACTCGACGACCTGGACGCCAGCGCGATCAACACCAACTTCGCGATCCAGGCGGGCCTCGTGCCCACGCGCGATGCGATCGCCCTCGAGGACGCGAAGTCGCCCTACGCCAACCTCATCGCCGTGCGCAGTGTCGACAAGGACAAGCCGTGGGTGGCCAAGCTCGTGAAGGCCTACCAGTCGCCGGAGGTCAAGGCGTTCGTGTCGGAGAAGTTTGCCGGCTCGATGGTGCCTGCGTTCTGAGGGCGGGCGACATGAGCGACGTCCTGCAGGTCGCCGACGCGCTCGCGCGCGAGCTCGCCGCCACGGCCGTCGAGCGTGACCGCCTCGGTGGCCATGCCGCGGCCGAGCGGGAGCTGATCCGCACGAGCGGGCTGCTGGCGCTGACGATCCCCGCGCAGTTCGGGGGCGGCGGCGCCGACTGGCCCACGTTCTACGCAACGCTGCGTCGCCTCGCGCAGGCCGACAGCGCGCTCGCACACCTCTACGGCTTTCACCACCTGCAGATGGCCACGCTGCGGCTCTACGGCACGCACGAGCAGCAGCGGCGCCAGTTCGAGGACACGATCTCGCAGCGGCTGTTCTGGGGCAACGCGCTGAATCCGCTCGACCAGCGCGCCGTCGCCACCGAAGCGGACGACGGCTGGACCTTCAACGGACTCAAGAGCTTCTCGTCGGGCTCGGTGGGATCGGACCGGATGGTGGTCTCCGCATGGCACCGGCCGACGCAAAGCCTGGTCATCGCGACGACGCCCACCCGCCGCGCCGGCGTGCGCGTGCGCGCCGACTGGGACGCGTTCGGCCAGAAGCAGACCGACAGCGGCACCGTCGAATTCGAGCGTGTCGCGATCGCGCGCGAGGACGTGCTGGTCGGCCCTGGCGCCGTGCACACGCCGCGCATGACGCTGCGGCCGCTCATCTCGCAGCTGATCATGGCCAACCTGTACCTGGGCATCGCCGGCGGCGCGTTCGGCGAGGCGCTCACGTACACGCGCGAGCAGGCGCGACCCTGGGCGGGCTCGGGCGTCACGCGGGCCGCCGACGACCCGCTGGTGCAGCACCGCTATGGCGAGCTGCGCCTGCTGATCCGCGCCGCCGGGGCGGTTGCGGACGCGGCCGCGCAGCGACTTCAGGCCGCGCTGGACCGCGGCGCCGCGATCGACGCCGCAGCGCGGGGCGAGACCGCCGTGGCCATCGCCGAGGCCAAGGTGCTGTCGCACCGGGCCGCGATGGAGGTCAGCTCGCAGTTCTTCGAGCTCGCTGGCGCGCGCGCCACGTCGCAGAAGCTGGGCCTGGACCGCTTCTGGCGCAACGCGCGCGTGCACACGCTGCACGACCCGGTCGACGTCAAGCTGCGCGAGATCGGCCGCCACGCGCTCGATGGCCAGGTGCCCGAGCCCGGTTCCTATTCCTGATGCACGGAGTTGCCTTGATCCAACGACGCCACCTCCTCCAACTTGCCGGCGCCACTGCTGCCGGACTCGCGGGCGCGGGCGCGCAGGCCCAGGCCGCGCCGCTCAAGGAAATGCGGCTGGACTACGCGTACTACTCGCCCACCAGCCTCGTGCTCAGGCGCTTCGGCTGGCTCGAGGAGGACTTTCGCAAGGACGGCGTGCCGGTCAAGTGGACGCTGAGCGCCGGCAGCAACCGGGCGCTGGAGTACCTGAACGCGAACAGCATCGACATCGGCTCCACTGCCGGCCTCGCAGCACTGCTGGCCCGGGCCAACGGCAACCCGATCCGGACGCCGTACGTGTTCTCCCGGCCCGAGTGGACGGCGCTGGTCGTGCCCAAGGACTCGCCGATCAAGTCGCTGGCCGACCTCAAGGGCCGCAAGGTCGCCGCCACCAAGGGCACCGATCCCTACCTGTTCCTGCTGCGCTCGCTGCAGACGGCGGGCCTAAGAAAGGGCGACATCGAGCACGTGCCCCTGCAGCACGCCGATGGCCTGGCCGCGCTGCGTGCCGGACAGGTCGACGCGTGGTCCGGCCTCGATCCGCTGATGGCCTCGGCCGAGCTCGACAGCGGTGCGCGCCTGCTCTATCGCAACGTGTCGTTCAACACCTACGGCTTTCTCAACGTGCGCGAGGAGTTCCTGGCGCAGCATCCGGCGGAGGTCCGGCGCGTGATCGCGGCCTACGAGCGCGCGCGCCAGTGGACGCTGGCCAACACCACCGAGGCCGCGAAGATTCTGTCCGAGGAGGCCAAGGTGAGCCTGCAGGTGGCGTTGCTGCAGCTCAAGCTGCGCACCGACCTGAGCAACCCCTGGCCGTCGGCCGAGCACGTGCATGCGCTGCAGGCGGCCTCGCCGATCCTGCAGGCCGAAGCGCTGGTCAAGCCGGGCGTCGACCTGAACCGCGTCGTGGGCGAACTCGTGGACACGCGTTTCGGCGCGACCGTCCAGCGGGCCTGACCCGCCAGGCACGATGGCCGCCGACCAGACGATCCTCCTCGAACTGGGCTCCGCGTCGCCGCTCGACGTGCGCGAGGCCGGCGCGCCGGCGGGCGCGCGCACCGGCCCGCGCGCGACCGTGCCCGGACGCACGCGCGCTGCCGTGCTCGCCGGCCTGTTGCCGGTGTTGGTGCTGCTGGCGTCGGAGGCCGCGGGCCGCCTGGGCTGGGTGTCGTCCAACCTGCTGCCCACGCCGACCGACGTCGTCCGCGCCCTGGTCGATCTCGGCGGCCGGACCGTGCTGGGCCACCTCGCTGCCAGCACGGCACGCGTGGCGGCAGGGTATGCAATCGGTGCGGCGCTCGCCGTGGTCGCGGGCTCGCTGGTCGGCCTGTCGTCGTCGGCCCGCGCGTTGCTCGACCCGAGCTTCCAGGCGCTGCGAGCGATCCCGTCGCTCGCCTGGGTGCCGTTGCTGCTGCTGTGGCTGGGCATCGGCGAGGCGCCCAAGCTCGCCATGATCGCCATCGGCGCGTTCTTCCCGATCTACATGGGCGTGGTGGCGGGCATCCGCGGCGTCGACCGCAAGCTGGTCGAAGTCGCGCGGCTGATGCGCCTGCGACCGGTCGCGCTGGTGCGGCGCGTGCTGCTGCCGGCCGCGCTGCCGTCCGTGATGACCGGGCTGCGCAACGGCCTGAGCCTCGCCTGGATGTTCATGGTGGCCGGCGAACTGATCGCGGCCAGCAGCGGCCTGGGCTACCTGCTCACCGACGGCCGCGAGACCAGCCGCGCCGATCTCGTGCTGGCCGCCATCGTGCTGCTGGCGATGCTCGGCAAGCTCAGCGACGCCGCGATGGCCGCGGTCGAGCGGCGGCTCCTCTCGTGGCGCGACACGGTCGATGTCGAGGCGCGCGGACCATGAGGATGATCGAACGCCTGTACGGCGAGCCGCGACGCGACGAGTCGCATCGGGGGCCGCAAGTCTCGCAAGGCATCACCGACGTGCCCTCGGGCGCCGCAATGGACATCCATGTTCGCGCCAAGCGCTTCGGCCAGCGGCGGGTGCTGGACGACGTGCGGCTGCGCCTCGCGCCCGGCGAGCTGGTGTGCCTCGTCGGCGCGAGCGGCTGCGGCAAGAGCACGTTGCTGCGCATCGCGGCGGGCCTGGACGCCGCGTTCGACGGCCGCGTGTGCGTCGACGGCCGGGCCCAGATCGGCCCGACGCCGGCGGTCGGCGTGGTGTTCCAGGAACCGCGCCTGTTCCCCTGGTGCACGGTGGCCGACAACGTCGCCTTCGAGACGGGCGGCGCCGAGCCCGGCGACGCGCGCGTGGCCGCGTTGCTTGACGACGTGGGCCTGCGCGAGCACGCCGCCGCGCTGCCGCGCCAGCTGTCGGGCGGGCAGGCGCAGCGCGTGGCGCTCGCGCGCGCGCTGGCCAGCCGGCCGCGCGTGCTGCTGCTCGACGAGCCGTTCTCCGCCGTCGACGCGTTCACGCGCATGAAGCTGCAGGATCTGCTGGTCGACCTGGTGCGCCGCAGCGGCGTCGCCACGCTGATGGTCACGCACGACATCGACGAGGCCGCGTACCTGGCCGACCGCGTGCTGGTGCTGCAGGCCGAGCCCGGCCGGCTGCGCGAGACCATCGACGTTCCACTGCCCCGCGTGCGCGACCGCGCCGACCCTCGCCTCGCCGACGTCCGCTCGCGCGTCCTCCAGGCCCTGCACGACGCCCACGCGCTCTGAAAGCTCCATGACCGCCCGACACATCCTGCTCAACGCGTTCGACATGAACTGCGTGGGCCACATCCAGCACGGCCTGTGGACGCATCCGCGCGACCGGTCGGTCGACTACGGCACGCTGGCGTACTGGACGCGCCTTGCCAGCACGCTCGAGCGCGGACTGTTCGACGGCCTGTTCATCGCCGACATCGTGGGCGTCTACGACGTCTACCAGGGCAGCGTCGACCTGACCGCGCGCGAGGCGATCCAGCTGCCCGTCAACGATCCGATGCTGCTGGTGTCGGCGATGGCGGCGGTGACGCAGCACCTGGGCTTCGGCATCACCGTCAACCTCAGCTACGAGGCGCCGTACCTGCTCGCCCGGCGCTTCTCGACGCTCGACCACCTCACCGGCGGCCGTGTCGGCTGGAACATCGTCACCGGCTACCTCGAGAGCGCGGCGCGCGCGATGGGCCTGCAGGCACAGCTGCCGCACGACGAGCGCTACGACCGCGCCGACGAGTACCTGGACGTGCTCTACAAGCTGTGGGAAGGCAGCTGGGAGGAGGGCGCGGTGCGGCGCGACAAGTCGGCCCGTGTCTTCGCCGAGGCGTCGCGCATCCATCCCGTGGTGCACCACGGCAAGTACTTCGACGTCGAGGGCATCCACCTGGCCGAGCCCTCGCCGCAGCGCACGCCGGTGCTGTTCCAGGCCGGCAGCTCGGGGCGCGGCCAGCGCTTCGCGGCCCGGCATGCGGAGTGCGTCTTCATCGCGCCGACGACGGCGCCCGAGGCGGCGCGCCAGGTGAAGTCCTTGCGCGAGGCGATGGTGCAGGCGGGTCGGCGCGCCGACGACGTGAAGGTGTTCATGGGCGCCTGCGTGGTGGTCGCGCCGACGAAGGCCGAGGCGCGCGACCTCCTCGCGGAGTATCGCGGGCATGCCAGCCGCGAGGCCGGGCTCGCGCATTTCGCCGCGGGCACCGGCATCGATTTCGGCCGCTACGGCCTCGACGATCCCATCGACTACACGCCCGGCAACGCCATCCAGTCGCATGCGCGCGCCGCGCAGGAGGGCGCTTGGACGCGGCGCCGCATGCTGGAGATGTTCGCGCTCGGCAGCCGCTATCCCGTCCTCAGCGGCGACCCGGCGCAGGTGGCCGACCAGCTGGAAGGCTGGAAGGCCGAGACGGGTGTCGATGGCTTCAACCTGACTCGCACGGTGGTGCCCGAATGCCACGAGGCCTTCGTCGACCTGGTCGTGCCGGAACTGCAGGATCGAGGCGTCTACAAGACCGCCTACGAGCCCGGCACGCTGCGCCGGAAGCTGCACTGCCAAGGCGATCTCCTGCCAGCGCGGCATGCGGGCGCCGCCTTCCGGCGATCGGCTGCACATCCACAGACGAAAAGCGTCGTTGGCGCGGCCTGTTGATTCCGCAACACTGGAGCCATGCCGAACTATGTTTCCCAGTCGTCCGTCGTCAAGCCCTTGTCCGCATCGTCGCCGCTGATCCAGCTCGAAGGCGTGCGCAAGGCGTTCCGCCTGCCGGACGGTCGACGGTTCGAGGCGGTCAAGGAGACCACGCTGTCGATCGAGCGTGGTGACGTGTTCGGCCTGGTCGGCAAGAGCGGCGCGGGCAAGTCGACGCTGCTGCGTCTGATCAACCTGCTCGAGCGCCCGGACGCCGGCCGCGTGCGCGTGGCCGGACGCGACCTCACGGCGCTGGACAAGCCAGGCCTGCGCAACGCGCGCCAGGGCATCGGCATGATCTTCCAGCAGTTCAACCTGCTGCAGAACGCCACCGTCTTCGACAACGTCGCGTTCCCGCTGCGCATCCATGGCCGCCATGCCGGGCCGCAGCTCGCGGCGCGCGTGGACGCCTGCCTCGCGTTGGTGGGCCTGCAGGACAAGGCGGCGAGCCACCCGGCGCAGTTGTCCGGCGGCCAGAAGCAGCGCGTCGCGATCGCCCGTGCGCTCGCGAGCCAGCCCGACGTGCTGCTGTGCGACGAGCCGACCTCCGCGCTCGACACCGAGACCACCGAGTCGCTGCTGGCCACGCTGCGCGACATCAACGCCGCGTTGGGCGTGACCATCGTCATCGTGACGCACGAGCTGCCCGTGGTGACGTCGCTGTGCCGCCGCGTCGCGGTGGTGGAGGACGGCGCGATCGTGGAGCGCCTGTCGCTCGGCGCGGATGCCCCGCCGGCGGCCGCGGCGCACACGCGGCTCGGGCGCGACCTGCTGCGCCTGCGCGAAGGGCCGCAGCACGCCAGCTTCGAACCGAGGGAGGCCTTCCGTGCCTGAAGACATCGTCGCCATCCTCCCGGAGTTGTGCACGGCGCTGGGCCAGACGGCGCTGATGCTGGCCATCGGCCTGGCCGGTGCCCTCGTCGTGGGCGGCCCCCTGGGCATCTGGCTGTTCCTGCTCGGGCCGTGCCAGTCGCTCGAGAACCGCGCGCTGCACGCGATCGTCGGCTGGCTCGTGAACCTCGTGCGCTCGTTCCCGTTCATCATCCTGCTGGTGGCGCTGGTGCCGTTCACGCGCGTGATCACGGGCACGTCGATCGGGCCGGTGGCCGCGGCGGTGCCGCTGTCGTTCGCGGCGATCCCGTACTTCGCGCGCCTGGTGGAGCAGAACCTGCGCGACGTGCCGCGCGGCGTGATCGAGGCGGCGCACTCGATGGGCGCGACCGACTTGCAGATCGTCTCGCGCGTGCTGCTCGTTGAGGCGCGCTCGGGCCTCGTGCTCGCGCTCACCGTGCTGGCGATCAGCTTCCTGTCGTACTCGGCCGTCGCCGGCGTGGTCGGTGGCGGAGGCATCGGCGACCTCGCGATCCGATACGGCTACTACCGATTCCAGACCGACGTGATGGTGCTGACCGTCGCCATCCTCGTCGTGCTGGTGCAACTGCTGCAATGGGGTGGCAACGCGCTGGCGCGCCGCCTCGACAAGCGCTGATCTTTCCACCCGAACCGGACAACCCCATGACCCTGCAACGCCGCGGCCTCGTCGCCTCCTCGCTCGCCATCGCGCTCGCGCTCGCATCCTGGACCTCGCCTGCGGACGCGCAGGGCAAGAACGACCTGGTCATCGGTGCCACGGCGGGGCCGTACGCCGACCAGGTGACGCTGGGCATCAAGCCGCTGCTCGAGAAGAAGGGCTACACCGTCAAGGTGGTCGAGTTCAACGACTACGTCCAGCCGAACTTCGCGCTCGCGCAGGGCGCGTTGGACGCCAACGTGTTCCAGCACGTCGTCTACCTGACGAAGTTCTCGACCGAGAACAAGCTGCCGCTGTCCGAGCTGATCAAGGTGCCGACGGCGCCGATCGCGCTGTACAGCCACAAGCACAAGTCGCTGGACGTCAAGGAAGGCGCGGTGGTGGCGCTGCCGAGCGATCCGACCAACGCGGCGCGTGCCCTCGTCGTCCTGCAGGACCTTGGTTGGGTCAAGCTGCGCGAGGGCGTCGACCCGATCAAGGCGTCCGAGAAGGACGTGGCCGTGAATATCCGCAAGATCAAGCTTGTGCCCATCGAAGCCGCCCAGTTGCCGCGCTCGCTGGACGACACCGACTACTCCTTCGTCAACGGCAACTTCGCGCTGGCTTCCGGGCTGAAGCTGACCGAGGCGCTGGCCCTGGAGAAGACCGGGCCGACGTACCAGAACCTCGTGGCGATCCGCAGCGCGGACAAGGACCAGCCGTGGGTCAAGGACCTGGCCGACGCCTACCGTTCGCGCGAATTCCTCGTCACGACGGAGACGAAGTTCGCGGGCTTCGTGAAGACGGACTACCAGCAGGCGCTGGTCACCGCCGGCCGCTAGAGGCCGCCGCCCCGAGCAGTCTCCGAATGCGGCGTGCCCGCCGGCACCCAGTCGACGGGCACCGGCTCGGCGCGGTACAGCTGGTGGTTCGAGGTCGGCTTGCCGCTGACGGAATCCTTGCCCAGGCGCGGATACGGGTTGACGTATTCCCACACGATGTCGCCGTCGCGTGTCACCTGGAACAGCCGCCCCGACTGCCCCTCGTCGATGAAGGTGTTGCCGTTGGGCAGCCGGCGCGCCGCGCTGATGTGCGTGCTGCGGAACGCCCACGACGGCTGCCCCGAGTCCTCCGCCGTGTACTGCCACACAACCTGGCGCGTCACCGGATCGATCTCGAGGACGCGCGAGCCGCCGGTGGTGGGCAGTTCGACCGGTGGGTAGCCAGCTTCGCCCTGGTTGTCGAACACCAGCAGGTTGCCCGCGCCGGGCAAGCCTGCGGGAATGATCTGCGCGTCGTGCTGTCCGCTGACCTGGTCGACCGGGCGGGGCACGCGGCGCGCGGCTGGGCCGCGCGGGATGGCCGGATAGTGCGGGCCCAGCGTCCACACGACGTGGCCGCTGCGGCGGTCGACGATGGCGATGACGTTGGCGTTGCGCGAATCGAGGATCAGGTTGTCGGGCGCGAAGCGCGCGTCGCCGGCGTCGAACCAGCGGTTGGGGCCCAGCGGCTTGAGATTGTTGACGTGCAGGAAGTCCGCGTTGTCCGACTCGCGGATCAACTGGAGCTCCTGCGGCGTGAACCCGAGTTCGTCCAGGTGCTCCGACGCGAGCCAGCGCCATACGATGGCGCCCGATTCGTCGACTTCCTCGGCGACGTCGTCCAGCACCTCGGCCTGGCGGAAGCCGGGCACGGCATGGCGCAGGTTGGCCAGCACCAGCGTGTGTCCGCTCGGCAGGCGCGCCCAGTCGTGATGCTGCTGGGCGAGGCCTTCGGGCGCCTGGTCGCCGAAGCGCCAGCGCACCTGGCCGTCCCAGTCGAGCTCGCCGATGGTCTTGGAGATGCGCGCGCCGGTGCGCCCCGGCACCAGGTCGATGCCCCGCCCGCTGGCGTTCTCCAGCGTGACGAGCACGTGGCCGCGCTCGCCGTGCACCAGCGCGGGGTCGATCAGCGTGCTCGCGTAGCCGCCGACGTCGCGCCAGGTGCGCACGGTGTGGCCGTCGAGGTCGATGAGACGCGCCACCTCGTCCCCGCCCGTGAACAGGACGAAGGAGGGCCAGGCGCGGCGGGGGTCCAGGCGCGTCGTGCCTTCGGGATAGACGCTGGGGGCGGCCAGTGCGTGCGCGGCGCACAGGGCCGTGGCGGCGGCGAGCAGTCGCGCGCGGATGCGATGCGTGGTCACGGCTCAGTACAGGCGGCTGCGCACCTTGTCGAGCCGGCGACGGCGCAGGCCTCGTCCTTGTCGCTGCCGCGGGCACCGCCGACGCCGATCGCGCCGATCAGGGTTCCGCCGACGCTCACCGGGATCGCGCCTGCGCGTGCCAGCCACGTCGGATTGGCGGCCAGCCTGGCGGCGACGCTGGCGTCGGCCTTGGCGCGTTCGGCCACTTGGCCACTGGGAATCTCGAAGGCGATGGCCGACCTGGCCTTGAGCGCGCTGTTCTGCACGCCGCGGTTGGGCGCGCCGTCGGCGGCCAGCACGAGGCGCAGTTCGCCCGCCGAATCGAGAATGCTGACGCCCACCTTCTGGTCGAGCCCCTGGCAGGTGTCCAGTGCCGTGCGCGCGGCCTCCAGCGCGAGCGCCAGCGGGATGCCGCGCGCCGGGGGCGGTGGCGGGGCCTGCGGCGCGCTGGCCGCGGGGGTCTGGGCGTGTGCAGCGACCGTGGCTGCGAAGGCGAGGGCGACGAGCAGGGCTTTCATGCGGGCGGTCGATGAGGCGTTGAGGACGCGATGCCATTGCAAGCTCCGCGCCATCGCGCCTGCCCGCGGCGTTGCCCGCGCGGCCTGCCTCGAATGCAGCAACGGTGTTCAAGCGCGAACATCGCGCTGCGGATTTCCCGCCGTCGGCGCCCGGATCCCTGTGGCATCATCGGGCGCCTCCCGGGCCGCGGCCTGCGCGCGCCGCGCGCGGCTGCCTGCTTTCGAACGCCCGCTGCCAACCACCCCATGCCTGCCGCCCGCCTGCTCGAGATCGACGGTCTCGTCACCTCGTTCCGCACGCCGCGCGGCACGCTGCGTGCGGTCGACGGCGTCAGCCTGGCGGTGTATCGCGGCGAGACGGTGTGCATCGCCGGCGAGTCCGGTTGCGGCAAGAGTGTCACGGCGCTGTCCGTGATGGGGCTGCTGCCCGATGCCGCGCGCATCGAGTCGGGCGCGATCCGCTTCGGTGGCGTCGACGTGCTCGCGCTCTCCCCGCGCGAACGCCGCGGCCTGCGCGGGCGGGCGATGTCGATGATCTTCCAGGAGCCGATGACGGCGCTGAACCCGGTGCAATCCATCGGCCGGCAGGTGGCCGAGGTGTTCGCGATCCACGGCACCGCCGGCCGCGGGCAGGCGCGCGAGAAGGTGCTCGCGCTGCTGCGCCAGGTGCGCATCCCGGACGCCGAGCGCCGCTACGACGAGTATCCGCTCCAGCTCAGCGGCGGCATGAAGCAGCGCGTGATGATCGCGATGGCGCTGGCCAACCGCCCCGAGCTGCTGATCGCCGACGAGCCCACCACGGCGCTGGACGTGACGATCCAGGCCCAGGTGCTGCACCTGCTGCGCGAGCTGCAGCGCGAGCTGGGCACCGGCATCGTCTTCGTGACGCACGACCTCGCCGTGGTGGCCGAGATCGCCGACCGCGTGGTGGTGATGTACGGCGGCCGCGTGGTGGAGCAGGGCGACGTGTTCGACGTGCTGCAGCGGCCGGCGCATCCGTACACGCGCGGCCTGCTGGCGGCGCGTCCGCGCGCCGGGCAGACGCGCCGTGACGGCGTGCGCCTGGACGCCATTCCGGGCAGCGTCCCGTCGCCGTTCGAGCAGATCGACGGCTGCCGCTACCAGGCCCGCTGCCCGCGAGCGCAGGCGCGCTGCCGCGAGCAGGCGCCTGCGCTCGCCCCGCTCGCGCGCGAGGGCCACGCCGCGGCGTGCCATTTCGCCGAGGAGACGCCCGCATGACCGCGCCGCTGCTGCAGGCCGATCGCCTGTCGGTCGACTTCCCCGTGCGCCAGGGCGTGCTGCGCCGCGAGGTGGCGCGGCTGCGGGCGGTGAGCGACGTCAGCGTCGAGCTGCGTGCCGGCCAGGTGCTGGGCGTGGTCGGCGAATCGGGCTGCGGCAAGACCACGCTGGGCCGCGCGCTGGTGGGGCTCCACGCGCCGACGGCGGGCACCTTGCGCATCGATGGGCGCGACGTGGCGACCATGGACGACGAACAGCGCCGCCGCATGACGCGCGACGTGCAGATGGTGTTCCAGGATCCGTTCGCGTCGCTCAATCCGCGCAAGCGCATCCGCCAGATCCTGCAGGTACCGTTCGAGGTGCACGGCCTGGCCGGGGCGGCCGGGCTCGAGTCGCGCCTGCTCGAGCTGGTGTCGCTCGTCGGCCTGCTGCCCGAGCACCTGGATCGCTGGCCGCACGAGCTCTCGGGCGGCCAGCGCCAGCGCGTAGGCATCGCGCGCGCGCTGGCGCTGCAGCCGCGCGTCGTGGTGCTCGACGAGCCGCTGTCGGCGCTGGACATGTCGATCCAGTCGCAGGTGCTCAACCTGCTGGTGGACCTGCAGGCGCGCCTGGGCCTGAGCTACGTGTTCATCTCGCACGACCTGTCCATCGTCGAATACCTGAGCGACAGCGTCGCCGTGATGTACCTGGGCCGCGTGGTCGAGACCGCGCCCGCCGCCGCGCTGTTCGCGGCGCCGCTGCACCCGTACACGCAGGCGCTGCTGGCGTCGGTGCCCGATCCGGTGCCGCGCCGCGAGCGCGTCACGCGCGCGCTCGAGGGCGACGTGCCCAGCCTGCTGCGCGCGCCGCGCGGCTGCGCGTTCCACACCCGCTGCCCGCGCGCGCAGCCGCGCTGCGGCGACAGCGTGCCCGAACTGCGACCCATGTCCGCCGACGGCCTGCACCAGGCCGCCTGCCACCTCATTTGACGACCCGACCGCCCCGCATGAAGTTGCCTCTCGTCCTCCTCGCCGCGAGCCTGCTCGCCCCTGCCGCGTTCGCTGCGGACCCGGTCGTGCTGACGGTGCCGCGGCTGGCCCAGTTCGACACGCTCGACCCGCCGCGCGAGGCCGACGTGCAGAGCGACATCATGCTGCGCCAGGTCTATTCGACGCTGCTGACCTACGGGTACCTCGAGCGTCCGTACAAGCTCGAGCCCGACCTGCTCGAGACCCTGCCGGCCTTGAGCGCCGACAAGCTCACCTACACGTTCAGGCTGCGCAAGGACGTGCGCTTCGTCGACAACACGTGCTTTCCCGGCGGCAAGGGCCGCGAGCTGACGGCCGACGACGCGATCTACATGTTCAAGCGCTTTGCCGACGGCAACGTCAACACGCGCAGCTGGTTCGTGATGGAAGGCAGCATCGCCGGGCTGGACGAGTTCCGCGCCGCCACGCTTAAGGCCGGGCCGGGCGTCGACTACGCCAGGATCGACGTGCCCGGCCTGCGCAAGGTCGACAAGTTCACGTTCACGGTGCGCTTGACGCACGTCAATCCGCAGTTCCTTTACGGCCTGGCGCAGCCCTCGACATCCATCGTCCCCGTCGAGGCGGTGCAGACCTACAAGGAGCGCCTGGCCGTGACGCCCGTGGGTACCGGCCCGTTCATGACCGCGCAGCCGATCGAACGCAAGGGGACGGTGCACCTGGTGCGCAATCCCGGATACCACGGCCGGTATCCGACCACGGGCGAGCCCGGGGATGCCGCCAAGGGCCTGCTCAAGGATGCGGGCAGGAAGCTGCCGCTGGTCGACGTGCTGGAGATGCCGCTGATCGAGGAGTCGCAGCCGCAGGCGCTGAAGTTCCTGCGGGGCGAGCTCGACCGCCGCAACCTCGACCGCGCCAACTTCACGAAGATGGCCACGCGGGCGGCCGACGGCACGCTGGTGCTGCTGCCCGAGTACGCGCCGAAGTTCAACCTGGCCACCGCGCCGGGGGCCAACGCGGTGTACATCGACATGAACATGCGCGACACGGTCGTCGGCAAGAACAAGGCGCTGCGCCAGGCCATCGCCGCGGCCATCGACGTGCCGTCGCTGGTCAACGTGATCTGGAACGGCCGCGGCATCGCACTGAACAGCTTCGTGCCGGTGGATTTCGTCGGCAGCGAGCGCGACACCGCGCCGCCGCCGCGCAAGCGCGACCTGGCGCTGGCCAGGAAGCTGATGGCCGAAGCCGGCTACCCCGACGGCAAGGGCCTGCCGCCGCTGACGGTGCGCCTGCCCGCGGCCGACGCGGACACGCGCAACGAGTTCGACGTGCTCAAGACCCAGGTGGCCGCCATTGGCGTGCACCTGCTGGGCGACTTCAACGACACGCCCACGTTCACCCGGGCGATGGACGCCGGCAACTTCCAGCTGGCCTACCTCGCCTGGTACGCCGACTACCCCGACGCGCAGGACTACTACCAGATCCTCTACGGCAAGAACGTGGCGCCCGGCCCCAACAGCGGCGCGTTCGCGAACGCGGCCTACGACAAGGCCTACGAGGCCGCGCTCGTGATGCCCAACGGTGCGCAGCGCGTCGAGCTGTTCAAGCAGATGAACGCGATCCTGCGCGACGAGGTGCCGGTGATCCCGCTGTACGAATCGGTGCGCGCCGACAGCCTGCAGAAGTGGACGGGCAACTTCAAGCGCAACGTGTTCACCACCGAGATG
>Ga0209677_100596_pt1 | contig 19589 bp, 19 predicted proteins | sample AraplaCvi_mCL_r2_2_FD_184285 | JGI IMG/M metagenome (GOLD analysis project Ga0209677, IMG submission 184285) | Arabidopsis root microbial communities from North Carolina, USA - plate scrape CL_Cvi_mCL_r2 (SPAdes) (version 2) | ecosystem: Host-associated > Plants > Roots > Endosphere | place: USA... | reverse complement strand
GACGGTGGTGCTCTAGCAGAGCTTGGAGCTCAGCCTCCACAGCTTGCGCAATCAGGTCTCTGGCTCCGACGCGCAGCAGGTCGGTGAGCAGATCTGTTGGCTTATTTTCTGGTTGTGGCAAGGCCCTGAGAGTAGAATTGTTCATGGCGTATCACCTCTGTTGATTGAGATTCTTGCAAGAATCAATCAGCAGGATACGCCACCCCCTCTATCTCTCCCTCATACACCAGAAATCACCATAACTCGAATCAATCAGCAGGATACGCCACCCCCTCTATCTCTCCCTCATACACCAGAAAACACCATAACTCGGGGTTACCGCGAAAATCTTTACCGCTCGTTCAGTGCGAAGGGTAACCCCACACTGAAAACCTTGGTGGCTGTGATGACCGCCCTGGGGTGTCGACATGATCGCCCGTCCTCACACCCGGCATGATTCGCCGCTGCGCCTCGATCACCCCCCGCCTAAAATCTGCCTCGGTCGAACCGGCCGAGGCCGCGTGCCCCTGTCACCTGGTCGACCTCCGCTGATCGATCTGGATGACGCCGGCCTCAAAAACACCTCCTTTAGAGGAAATGCACCATTTGTATGATAAAATAAGCTTCAAAGCTAACGATTATGGGAATTTATCATGGCTACAGTCCGTAAAACGATCACTGTGACCGACGCTCAGGATAACTGGATCAAGGCTCAAATTGATTCGGGCCTGTACACGAACGACAGCGAATGTATCCGCGACCTCATTCGCCGTGTACAAGAGCAACGGGCTATGGAAGAGGTCCGCACAGCGCTGATCGCTGGTGAATTGAGCGGCGAACCACGGCCATTCGACGTGCAAAGGTTTAAGCAGCGTATGTTGAACACGCATGGCTGAGTATCGACTTACGCCGGCGGCTGAAGATGACATGGAAGGCATCTGGCGCTACTCCGCTAAGGAGTGGAACGTGCAGAAGGCTAACGACTACACAGATTTGTTAACGAGCGCTTTTAGTGATTTAGCGGCTCGCCCTACAAAGGCTCGGCCCTGTGATGAAATCCGAAAAAGGTACTGTCGATTCAACGTTGCGAGACACACCGTATACTTAACCGTAGAACCCTATGGCGTTGCGATTGTTCGGATCTTGCATCAATCAATGGATACACAACGACACTTGTAATTCGAGCTAGCGCCTGACGGTTGAAAATTGCCTCGGTCACTCCGGCCGAGGCGACCCCTCGCAATACTCCCTCACCTGGTCGGTCTCCGCTGATCGATCTGACCCATCACCGGCCGTAAAAACGCCTCCAGTACTGACTAGCCAGATTTTGCTCTTACCGCGAATATAAAGCCAGATTCGGTCATTAATGGACGTAAACCCGCCGCTCCGCTCGCACGCCTCATAAGTCGTGATAAAATACGTTATCACGACTTTTCAACAAGGTTCGCCGTATGTCGATTTTTGAGCCGATGCGGGACTTTTTTCATAGACGCGCCGCAAAAAATCTGAATGAGCGGGCAGGGCGCGTGCACCTGGTCAATCGCCACCAAGAATCCCCTCGGGGCAGTTTCGTCTTTCCCGGTACCGACTACCTGGACGACATCGAGGTCCATGGCCAACAAGTGGGCCATGTCGATTACGGCATCAATCCGCTGGGCGATCGGCTGTACATCAACAGGCTGGAAATCAACCCTACACATCAGCGGCAGGGTCTCGGCCTGGGGGGGCTGTGGCAGTTGTGGTGCGCGCACCACGTGCCGATGGTGCCGCTCGATCAACGCACCTCCTCGGACGGCTTCTGGTACCGGGCACGTCGCCGCCTGGCAGCGGCCGGCGCCGTGCGCGGCGCTGAGCTGCGTGGCGATGAGCAACGCGACCTGGAACAGCAACGCTGGCAGCACCGGGTACCGGAACCGGCGCACGAACGCGCCCAGCGCAAATACTCGGAATGGGTGGCCGCTGAACACGCCGCCGCAGGGCCGGCAGGGCCGGGCATGCGATGAACGAACTGATCACCACCGGCGCCGGCGAACGGCGCCTGTCCTCAGCCGAGTTCCAGCAACTGGCCGCTGTGCCGGCAGCGGTGGAATGGTTCGCCAATCTCGACAACCCCCGCACCCGCCGCGCCTATCAAAACGACCTGGAAGACTTCTGCAGCTTTGTAGGCCTCACCGGCGCCGAGGAATTTCGCGCCGTCACCCGTGCCCACGTCCTCGCCTGGCGCGCCCAGCTGGAACAGCGCGGCCTGGCCGGGGCCACCATCCGCCGCAAACTGGCGGCGCTGGCCAGCCTGTTCGATCACCTCCTGGAGAACAATGCCGTCGGGGGGGGCAACCCCGTGCACGGTGTCAAACGGCCGCGGGTCGACTCCAACGAAGGCAAGACCCCAGCCCTCGGCGATGACCAGGCTAAAGCGTTGCTGACGGCACCCGACGGCGGGACGTTAAAGGGCCTGCGCGACCGCGCCATTTTAGCCGTGTTGCTCTACCACGGCCTGCGCCGTGAGGAAGCCGCCCAGCTGATGACGGGCGATCTACAGGACCGGCGCGGGATCAAACATCTGCAGGTGAGAGGGAAGGGCGGTAAAACCCGCTATTTACCGTTGCACCCGGTCGCGGCGGAGAAGATCCATGCGTACCTGGAGCGCGACACCCCACGCGAAGCCGGCAATGGCCCGCTGTTTCGCTCCCTCCGCGGCCGCACCACCGGTTCCAGAATAGGCGCCGATGGCCTCTATAAGGTGGTCGCGCAGTGGGCCAAGGCGGCGGGCATCCACGTCGACGGGCTGGGCGTGCACGGCTTGCGCGCCACGGCCGCGACGAATGCCCTGGAGCATGACGCCGATATCGCCAAGGTGCAGGTCTGGCTGGGGCACGCCAATATCAGCACCACCCGCTTGTATGACCGACGCGGCCAGCGGCCAGAGGACTCACCCACCTACAAGGTAAAGTACTAAAGCCCAAGCACCGGCTTTTGCTGCACGCCCAGGAAGGTGGCGCGCATCAGCTGCGTGACCTGCAGCTGCACATCCTCACAGGCTTCAAAAAAAGCCAAGGGCGCGTCGTCGGCATCGTCCTCGAGCAGGTTGCCCATCTCCTGGACGAGCTCACCCATCTCCTGCAGCTGTTGTCTGATGTGAGCGGTGTTGAGCATGGTGTTTATCTCCAGGGGCGTTTACGGGGCGCTACCGCGTCGGTGGATGCCAACCTGACCCGCCAGAACGCAACCTCCCCCCTATAAGGCAGTGCTTACATGCCTGTAAGTACAGGGTTATTTAGTCACCCCATCCGGTTATGATGCGAAAAAACAGGCAGACCGTATCTCATGCTTTACCCCAAAAGCCAACCTGACAGACACGCCGAGCAGCATTAAGCGTCGCGCTCTTGGCGCAGAATAAGACGTGCCACGCTAAGCGCGTCACGGCCCACCAAAGTGACATTGAACGCGCCTGAACAAGTATTCACCAGCCCCGTAGCCTGAGGCCACGGTGAGGCGGGCTGACCGTGCTCAGGGTCGGCGCAGGGGGCTTTTATAAGGCAACGCGTGAAGCGATAAGCCTAACCATACGCGGTCCACAGACCCGCCTTTCACATCGTGCAGAACAGGGCCAACCCCCTTTATGGGTATCACGCGTCACAAGCCGCCCGCCACCGTTATTAAATGCATCCTCGGTGAGATCATCACATGAATAAAACCCTCAGCGCCACGTTGTTTTTGACCTGCACATTGCCCATGGTTGCGTTTGCTGCGGATAACTGCAGCACGCACCGACACTCATTGGTGGACAACGCCGATTACAACATATGGTCGACCGTTATCTGCCCGCATCGCCCCGTCGCCAAGCACACGCACGCCCACCCGCGCGTATTAATCCCCCACGATAACGGAACATTACGCGTAACGTATGCCGATAAGCCCCTGGGCCAAGACAATCCGCGTGATTTTAAGTTGGAAAAAGATAAGCCTATTTATCTGGATTACAACGAAGGCAAGGACATGCACACCGATGAAGTCCTCGGCGATAGCCCTCTCACGGTCTTGGTGGTGGAGCTTAAAACGGCACCGTAATGACGCCCCGCCCTTGACAACCTCACGGCAGAGACTAGTGTTCACATTGAACCCTGCCATCGCTCGGACAGGGCGGCTATTGGCAGGTTTACGATTAGCGATCTATCGTCACACCGCCTCAACAACAATGGCGTGGTTGAATACATCGCAGGGGCGCCACAGGCGTGTACATTCCCGTAGCATTTTCTGCCAGGTAGACACGTGCCGTACACACACAGCGAAAACCAGCGCCCCCCGTTCCAGCCACGTTACGCGCCGGCGTACAAGGCCGCGCTCACGCGACGTGGCGACTTTACGAGGGGGTTTACCCAGGCGATGGCCGAGCGGTGCCCCGCCAAGACCGGGGCGCGCGGCCGACCAAGGCCCTACGCCCAGGCGGCAAGCGAGACCGTGCGGTGCATGCCTCAGGGTCTTCATCTGGCCTGGCGACACACCCAAGGCTTCATGAACTCCCTGGCCCGTGCCCTGACAGTCGCGCTCAGCATTGCTGATGTCAGCGGCGTGTCCAAGCCGAGCATCGGCTGGCCAGGCCAGGCCTTGAGCAACGCCATGGCCCCAGGCAACGTCGTCCTGCTCGACGCCACCGGGCTCAAGGTAGACGGGACAGCCCCAGGGCCCCCGGAACAACAGGACGTGGCCGCCCGGCCCAGCGGGCGCAAGCGGCACCTGGCGATCGACGAACCTCAACCGGTGCTGGCGGGCAAACTGACGCCGCCGGAGGCCGGCGACACGACGGCCGGGCCGGCTCGGCTCGAGCAACTCACCCCACCGTTTGAACCGCTCAGGGGCGAGGGCGCCGACCACGGCAAGCCGGTCGCGCAGGCGGGGCTGACGAAGCAGCCCGCGGCGCACGTGATCATGGCACCGCATCAGCGCGCTGTGCTTGGCGCGATCGGCACAACCTGGACAACCTGGCCGGACCCGCCGATTGAAACCAGCGCCCAGAAAGGGCGCGCTACCTGGCAGCGGATAACCGGCGACCATGGCCGCCGTTATGTCGAGCGGGCGATGCCGCGCGACACGCCGATCTTCGGCAACACCCTGAAGGCACGGGCTCTGGCGCAACAGAAAACGGCGGCGTGGATCCGTGCCTGCCCACGCAACAGGATGACCCGCTTCGGCAGGCCGGGGTCGGTAACACTCTAACAACGGACGACAACGGGGGACGTTTTGGCCTGGCGTCGATTAATTCAACAACGCAAAAAAATGCGAATTTATATATTAGGATGAATTATGGCTGATGTATCAGATTATGAGTCTATAGTAATAGTATTTACGCCCAAAGGTAAGTTACTCGTAGATACGGCTGGGGGGGGGGAATTCGAAATCCTTTTCAATTTTCCAGGAACTTATAAATCCAAGGCTCAACTGTTTTTACAGTTTCCTCAGGGGGTCAACGTCAATCCCGCAAGTCCGCCTAGCCTTTCGCCTAAGGATACCTCCGGAGCTCGCCTCTCAGGAGCATTTTCTGGTCATCCGACAGCCGAGCCATATACTCCACACTGGGTTGTGTCTGGAACTGATCCTGTCCTTTTGGTTTCGGAGGTGCTTTCTAATGAAGGGGGCAATCAGTTCAAAGTGGCTGTGAAAGTTTCGGTTAATCTGACTCATGTTGCCCGGAATGCAAAAATTAAGGCTTGGGTTCTGGATGAGGCGCATAGTGATTTTGATCCGGTCAAAACAAAGCATCAAGAGCTGGCGATTGAGCAAAAGTCTGCTGCGGAGCTGAAAATCAAATCTGTGGTCAACCTCGCCCCGGGGTATAAGAATGCTGCTGCCCCTAATGTCTGGTGGGTAAAAAAAGGCACACCGGGAACAATGCTCACGGTTGAGGCACACTCCGACCTGACGGGATCAGTTTTTCTGCACTGGCAGGGTAGTGATACACAATGGCATGCCCTTTCACACATGGGCCAGATCGATTCAAGGAACACGAAAATAGTTACATTTGATTTAAGCGTGGACTCTACTTTAGAGGCCCTCATCAGGAGCGACAAGCCACTTCAATTGAACATCGGCTTGAGGGCCGATTCTTCAACGGCAACTGGGCCGATGTCCCCAGCCAATTTGTCGATCCATAAGGAGGCTGCCACGTGGTTATTAGAGGCTGCGTCAGCGAGGTTTGATACCCAGGGAAAACTGCAACTGGAGGTTCACGAGAAGAGCCCCGCCACTTCCTCTGGCGTGATGACATTAGAATACTCCGTTAACGCCGGAGCGCGTTGGGATGATTTTAAGCCTGGCACAGCTTTCGATGCTGGGAAGCATTTTCCTCACGGCATTCAGGTCAGGGCGAAAAGCAACCTCAAACAAGAATCCGCTGTAATTAATGCTAAAATTAATGCGACAGACATTTATAGCGTGACATGGCCCACTTATCAGAATGCCAAGGTTGATAGCCCGTTACCATTCAACGTTACGGTTACGGCGAAGAACACTCTCATTCTGCCAATTGAACAGGCCACTGTGACGTTGCCCCTTGGAATGACGCTTAATGGAAAGCAAACGTTTGATTTCGGCCCTGCTGAGCTAAACGCAGCGACGTTTTCTCATCACGAGACGGTCGCCGTTTCCGGCCCTGCTGGCGCCTCAATCGGAAAGGCTAAGCTTGAATTAAAGAGTGCGCATTTCACCGCGTCAGTTGTGATTGTCGATCCAGCGGCCCCAGGACAATTTAAGCCTGGTGTTACTTCGGATAAAGATAAACTAGCCATCACAGTCCCTGATCACTCCCCGGTGACCAACTCGACTAAGCCTTTTGTGGATGTTACATTAACGCCCCCCCCTGCAAACAAAACGGTACATATCCAGTATCAGGATGGTAAGCAGTGGAAAGATATCCCTTCGGCCGATGTGCATAAGAATACAGATGGAACGTTCCGTGTCAGCCTTCCTGAGCGATTGATCAGGGACGGCAAGATTACAGGGTTGAAGCTGCGCGCTAAAACTGGCGGTCCATCGACACATGAAGAGGATTTTGGCGACCCCAATGTTCCTATCAACGTGGCCATTAAAGACGACACGCCCGTTATTAAGTCAGTCGTTATTGTTAAAGATACGCGGGGACACCTGGTTGCGAGAGTGACCGTGCATAATGGCGATGCCACCAATCCTGTTGTGAATGTGCATATTCATAAGGAGGGTGATGCAGCAGCCAACCGTCCAGAGAATTGGGAGTCGCATAATCCGCCTAATTCAAGCGGTGACCATACCATTGACATTCCGATCCCGGACAACGATCTGCGTCATATCAAAGTAGAGGTTGTGAATAAAGCCGGCGTACCCAGCGGCGCGACAGCGGCGCGAATTGAACAGTATCACGAGGTTTTTGACGTGCAATTTAAGCTGGACGGAACCCCAATGGCCCAGAATGCAGCGTCAAATGTCAAAGCCGGAGAACACACACTGGAAGTCACCGTCACGCCGCAATACCATCTTTCCAGCTATCACCTCGACGGCTTTCTTGGCCCAAAAGGCCATCATGATACCAAGCTACTAAAGAAATCTGCGCCTGTGGTCACCGGCGGCGCTGCGCTGGATCAGCATGCGTTAAGCCGCTGGAACGGTAACGAACATGCTCACCTTTTAGTTGCAAACGAAGTGTCGTCTGCGGCAGGCGCGCCTCAGCGTTATACGCTGACCTTCGGGCTTGCCTTTGTAGCAGGACAGAAGGTCCATGAATTTGAGGTGAGGGTATCAGAGGGTAACGCCCCGGGTCATACGGATTCATCGCCATCAAACGAAGGCATCTACCGGGCAACGTTTAACATGGCGCAATAATTAGCCAGCTGTTTTTATGAACCAATCGTGCCTAACGGCCTGCCATCAAGCCGTTAGAGCTCCTCCGGAAAAGTGATTCACGGAATAAGACGCACGTAAAAAACAACGAGCTCTTGCAATTCGAGCGATTCCGATTAATCTTAAAATGCTCTCGGCAAAACAGTCAATGATTGTTCCAAGGTCGACGCTGCTGACTGTGAACGATACGCTGCCAGGAGTAGCGACGTGCGCACAAACAATATCACACTGTTTTCCAGATAAGCTGTTGTGTTAACCTAAGGGAGATTAAGATGCCAGACCCATCAGAAATTAGACTTGCGTTCCAGGGACGTAACTCAAGCGTGCTGCACGTCGGTGTGGCCACTGACGAAATAAATGAAGGGAAATTTACGCTTGCATTGTCTCTGACCAATTCCAGGCGTGACGATATGCATATTTTCGTGCAATTGCCGCAGGACCTCGTCCTCACGGCAGGACCGAAACCCTCTGCCAACTCCGCCTACAAAATTTCCCCAGAAAAGACCTTTAAAGGAAGTACAAGGAAGCACAACACTCCAGCATTTGACGAGGAGGGAGATGTGTTATTTGCGAAGATTCCGAAGGTAATCGTCGGCGAAGCAGATAACACGAATGATGCAGTCTTTAAATGGGATTTCCAAGTAAAAGGCCAACGGAGCACAACACTCGACCACACAATTACAGCATGGCTTGTGACCAAGGGGGATGAGACACATGAGCGTGAAACTATAAATGCCAAAAACCCCCCAACTTTTAGCCTATTTCAGGTGGCACCAGTTGTATCGTCACTTGCGCTCGCGAACAACTCGAAGTCCCCGAATGTTGTTAAGAGTTCGACTACATACTGGGTACGGGAGCTTACCGACACCAAGCTTACCGGGTCGGTTTCAACAGGCACACAATTCCTCGCGGTTCAGTTTAGTATTGATAATGGCACTAACTGGAGCGCATGGAGAAATACGACTGTCATAGACACGACTTTTACACTTAACTCTCCTCTGAGTAACCTCACGCTTCCAGAGAACACGGCACACGCCGTAAAGATCAAATTTTCCCAGACGCCAGACCCTACAAAATATACCCAGGGTGAATCCTCTCAATCTACTATTAATGTCACACATCATACCCAAAAGCCTACGATTTCCGCAATACTGACAAATGGAGTTGCGGATAAACTGCGACTCACGCCGACCGTCCAATCTACAGGGCCGGATCTGGACTCTGTTGAGTACTTTACTGATGGAAGCGGCTGGGCGAAGTTTGCGTATAACAATACAAAGCCGGCGCAAGCTTTCAATGTTCCACTGCCGCTTGAACCAGGGGATTTCTCAAAAGGGATTAAGCTTAAGGCAACGGACAAAACGGGGCTTGTCTCTGAGCAACCGTGGGCGGCTATAGACTCGGCACTCGTCGGAGCGGTGACTGCAGGGGACAACATTTCATATGGCCAACTAGGTCTAGGAGCAGCGTTTTGGGTTTGGGTTGTACCAAAGAACCCAGCCATTAAGCTGCCTCCAGCTCAGGTCAATTTGACTTGGGCTACAGAACTGGCGCACGGCGCAGAAATCCAAACACCTCCTAACCCCACTAAACTTTCCCTTAGCATCACCGAACATTTGACACTGAATGCCCCCAGTAAAATATGGACGGGTATCCCTGCGCCGACAGTCGAGTTGACCGGAACGTTGGGAGTGTATACACCTAACCACATTTCGGCTCCGCTCAACTCACCATTTTATTATATTCCCGAAAAACCGGAATTCACTCTCGATAACATAGGGGGCGCTTTTAATAGCGACCATGTTGTGCTTAGCGGCAGGTTTAACCAGGTCCCGAGCAAGCCTGAAGACCTTGTTTTCGAATATTCAAATGACGACAAGGCTTATACTGCTTTGCCTTCAGCACAAGTAAAAGTGACTGATTCTTATTTCACGCTGCATTTGCCCGAGAGCATTTTTAAGAACAAGACCCATTACCAACCGAGTATTCGGGCTCGATACAGGCACAATAATATTGATGGCCTGACAAGCATACAAAAGGTGTCAGCCGCCATAACTGTTGATGACAATTTGCCGGCAGTTATCCGTGGTTCCGTGACCTTCGATGCCATGAAGGCCACATTTAAAGCGAGCGGTACAATACGTCAGACCGCACAGACGTCTAATCATATCACTCATTATGCAATGGCTTGGGCTGGTGAAGAAGAAGGCAAAATACCAGCAGACAAATGGGTTCCAGTGGCTTCTGCTGATGCTGGGAACCCAACAATTAGTTATGAAGTGACCGCTCAGCGTGGCGACATTCATGGTATCCTGCAACCTAAGCTGCTGATGAAAACAGTGTCGGGGACGGTGATTGATCAACACTTATATTCTCAATATGCCTATGGCATGATCGATGTTACACCAACAGTGAGCGGCCTCCCAGTCGACTCATCAGCCCCTTCGCACAGCGTTGTTTTTAACGTGGCGGGAAATAAAGTTTCCGGCGATGACTTTAAATTTGAGCTTGTCTTGCCAATTAAGCTACAGGTGGGTCTGAACAGAGTGAACGTCTCTGCAGTGCTGAATGACTACAGTGAAAATGCCAAACTATTACTACAAGATAATAAACACTTAATCGCCCCAGCAAATATTGATTCGGTCAATAAAGGTCTCATCGAAAATTGGGGCGATGAATCTGATACGCAGCTACTTTCGCTCTCGGCTCAAGCAAAAAACACGAGCTATTCAATTACATTCCCGTTGAAGATCAAGAAGAGTACCCCATCCGGAGATTACAAGCTTACAGTTTCCTTTAAAGATGTTCTCCGTAGTGCTTTCAGTGACGTAACGCCGGTCTCTATTGTGTTTAGGGTTGCCTGACAGCATCAGAAGCAGGTGTTCTTGGAGGTAAAGGGCCGGCTTGGCAAGGCCTTTTACCTGTTTTTTGGGCTATTGCTTCATTCGAACCAATTTTGTTATTAGAGCGCCGTGTGCCCTTTGGGGCGCACAAAGGGCGCTCTAGTACTTTATATTTACAGTATAATTTTACCTTAAACTGATTCAAGTTTAAGGAATTTCCTATACATGAACAGGGCAGCCTACGGCTGCAAATCATGCGAGTTCAAAATCGGGTAGCATCAGGAAAACCCCATGAGCCCTACCAGCGCAAGGAGCTGTCCCGATGGCCTCACTCAATAAGCAGCAAAGACGCGCCCAGCGTGCCAAAGTCAAAGCCAAACACACCCGAATTCAGCGGGCTGCAGCCAACCGCGTCAGCTACGATGACATCGGTTTTGAGCCCATGTGAACCGCCCCTGGTTTCGCGGAGGCTCCAACCTTTGAGAGACTGGAGTCACTTATGAATACTTCCCCTAAGTTTTCCCCTGAAGTCCGAGACCGCGCTATCCGGATGGTTTACGAGATCCGAGAGTCCCATGAGTCTCAATGGGCAGCTATCGAAGCTGTGGCCAGCAAGATCGGCTGCACGGCCCAGACCCTGAGCAACTGGATCCGTAAGGCAAGCGAACCTACTAGCCCCTCCACCCCGGCCACTGATGCCCGCGTAAAGGACCTGGAGCGCGAGGTTCGCGAGCTAAAACGGGCCAACGAGATCCTCAAACTGGCCAGTGCTTTTTTCGCCCAGGCGGAGCTCGACCGCCGTTTGAAGTGAGCTGGGCGTTCATCGACGACCATCGTGATCGCTTTGGGGTCGAGCCCCTCTGCAAGACCTTGCAGGTGGCCCCGTCAGCCTATCGTCGGCATGCCGCCCGGCAACGTAACCCTGAGTTACGCTCCAGGCGCGCCAAGCGTGACGAGGCTCTGTGCGTTGATATAACACAAGTATGGAGCGACAACCGCGAGGTGTATGGCGCTGACAAGGTCTGGCGTCAGATGCACCGCGAGAGTCTGCCCGTAGCCCGCTGCACCGTTGAGAGATTGATGCGAAACATGGGGCTTCAGGGCGTGATCAGAGGCAAGAAGGTCCGCACCACGCGCCAGGATCCGGCGATGAACTGCCCTCGGGACCTGGTTAATCGCCAGTTCAAGGCCTGCCGGCCGAACCAACTTTGGGTGGCCGATTTCACTTTCGTCTCGACCTGGCAGGGATTTGCCTATGTTGCCTTCATAATCGACGTTTATTCGCGCTTCATTGTTGGCTGGCGGGTCAGTCGGCATATGCGCACGGACTTCGTTCTGGATGCACTGGAGCAGGCCTTGCATGCGCGAAAAACCGTGCCGCATCAGCTTACTCACCACAGCGACAGGGGCTCGCAGTACCTGTCCATCCGTTACGGCGAGCGTCTTGGCGAGGCCGGTATCGAGCCCTCAGTCGGGAGTGTGGGTGACAGTTATGACAACGCCCTAGCCGAGACTATTAACGGTTTGTACAAGGCCGAGTCGGTCCACAAGCAGGGGCCGTGGAAGACCGTGGAAGCCCTGGAATGGGAGACGCTGAATTGGGTGACCTGGTTCAACCAACAGCGTCTTCTTGAACCTATTGGCAATATCCCACCGGCGGAGTTTGAGGCACTATACGACCAGGGTCAGGCAGCAATTTCTGAAACCGCCTGACTCAAACACAACAGCCTCCGCGATACCCGGGGCGGTTCAATCTGCATCAAGAGGAAAGCCTGATGGATAATACACCTGTCCCACCCAAGGCGCTTAATCTAACGCTGGCGGATCAAACTGTGCGTCCAGGGGCGGTCGCTACCTTGCTTTTGCAGGTGGTGCTTCCACCCCAATCGAGCGCAATTAAGATCTTTCTAAGATTATCCAGGCAATTGGGAGTGTCTAGAAGTAGCTTTAGCGTGTTCGGAAAAGGTACAACTTCAGCGCTAGATCAACATTACCCGGGTACAGCCAAATATTTGAGAGAAACGCGCAAAATAGACGGGAATAAGTTTACCGGCCATTCGGACGACGAAACTGACTGGGGGGCTGATAATAACCATGGAAACCTAGTGGCATGGGTGCCTGAGCGTTCGCGGTGGAAAGAGGACAACAATTTGCCCCCGGCTCCCAGTGATGGGGTCATTATATTGCAATGGCAGATATCATTAACGGTTGCCAACAGCGTAGAATTGGGCCAAGCGTTGAAATGCAACCTGAGCGTTTTGACCGAGGGACTTAACACGCCGCAAACTTCTGCCGATACATTGACGGTCGGAATGCATCAAGATGCTCAGGATCCTCTGGATTTCCAGATTGTGCCCACGACCATACTTTCTATTTCCGAACAGATTGTTGTAAAAGGCCTTTCAACGCATCCCCTGGCTGACGTAAAAAAACAATTCCCATCCCTTCAATTCTTTTACTCTTACGAAGGCGGAGCTAAATTCCCAATTAGCCAAGAGCGCCGTCCTCCGGAGGGTAAATCGTTCGCTCTCCAGCTGCCCGCACACGCTTTCCCGGGCACCACTGAGTCGTCAGCTGACTTACCCCGCGGAGTTCAGATATATGAAAACGTCGTCATTACTGCACAGTACGTAGACAACACAGGGAAGCCTCATCCCCATGCATCAGCGCCCTTAACAATTCTGATTGACAACAGAGTACCCGCTTTTTCAGTCGAGCCACACGTGTCAGCGTTGCCAGCACCCGACTACACTCGTTATCATATTCAAGGAATCGTAGAAGGTCCCACCGATGTTAGGTTTAACGATCCCCTTACCACATTGACTAATCCTATCGATAAACTAACGATCTCGTGGGATGGTACCTCTACCTCGGCTCTTACTCTCTGCCCGGTTGGTGGGAGCACAAACCATTGGAGTTTTGAGTCGGAGGTACCTCGGGATAACATTCTCGGAACTCTAAATCCGACTATTACCGCTCACACCAAAGCTGGGGCGGAAAAAATGCGCCATCTTATATTTCCTTCGGTTTATGGGCTCCTTGACGTGAAGTGTACGATAAGCGGCGACACGGGAGCTACGCAGTTTCAATGGCCAGGTCACGGTGAAGGGAGAAAACCTGTGCCAATTCATTCCGTGGAAAACCTAGAGGCTGATATCGCAATCAAGGCCTTGGTCGGTATTGAGCGGTTGAATATGCGGGTAATGCTTAAGCCTCTAGGGAACGACGCTGCGCCAATCCAGCGGGACGATAGCAAAAAAATTAGCACGACGCCAGTGTTGGAAAATGAGCTAGAAAAAAGGCTTTTAGCCGCGTGGGACGGTGACTTCAACAATCAGATACTCGCCCTGTCGGAGTTTCGGAAAAAAAGTAGCATGTCCGTTAAGATCCCGCTAAAGGTGATACACAATGCACCAAGCGGCAAGTATCAGCTCGAGCTGGTACTGGAAGATCCACTAACCTCGCAGCCGACATTTGTTAAGCAGGAATTTGTCGTTGAGTTCAAAATTAAATAATAGCGCAGCCTGGTTTTGAAAAGGGGCGGTCGCGGAAATTGAGTGCGACACCTAGGGAACCTCTGAAAAAGACTTCCAAATCTGGTGAAATACGCCAGTCCCAAGCACTGAACGGTTGAGTCCCGATGAAGCAGATGTCCTTCGCTGACGCCGAATACGCTGGCAAACGCAAACAAACCCGCCATGAACGCTTCCTGATCGAAATGGATCAGGTCGTGCCCTGGAATGGCTTGGTCAAACTGATCGAGCCACACTATCCAAAGGGCGAAGGTGGTCGCCCGGCCTATCCGTTGCTGGCCATGCTGCGGGTTCATCTGATGCAAAACTGGTTCGGCTACAGCGATCCGGCCATGGAAGAATCGCTCTACGAAACCACGATCCTGCGACAGTTTGCAGGACTGCACCTGGATCGGATTCCGGACGAAACCACGATCCTCAACTTCCGCCGCCTGCTGGAAAAAAATGACTTAGCGGGCGGGATATTGCAGGTCATCAACGGTTATCTGGGTGATCGTGGCTTGATGCTGCGCCAAGGCACCGTGGTCGATGCGACGATCATTCATGCGTAATGGGCCAGGCGCGAACCTGAGATCGGCGGCTTTTTCAGGTAGCGGCCCAGGTAATTGACGGTCTTACGGCCGTTTTGGGTTTTCTTCGACAGGTAGACATGCCAGTGAGCACCACCGGCATTGAGTACCAGGTCGCGCCAGGCACTTTCGCTGTTGATCTGGACCCGCTCGGGCGGCAGGCTGATGTGAGGCCATTGGCTGATCAGGTACTGGCGCAGATGTTTCGTTTTTGCACTGGATATGCGGAGAATTTTCTCTTGAGACTCAAGAGAAATCCCAGATCACTATAGTCATAAAACGTGGAAAATGGCGCTCAATGGCGCTCAATGGCGCTCAATGGCGCTCAATGGCGCTCAATGGCGCTCAATGGCGCTCAATGGCGCTCAATGGCGCTCAATGGCGCTCAATGGCGCTCAATGGCGCTCAATGGCGCTCAATGGATGGTGTATAAAAGGTCGTCGCCGTGAATTTAACTAAATCTATATTAGCCGTTGCTGTTTCAACAATATATTCGACTGGATGTTTCGCGCAAACAGGTATAGTCACGACTGACGACGGTATAATTTCTGTTCAAGACGGTAAGACGCTAAGCGATAAAGGTTTCGATCGTACTACAGTACATCTTAGGCCAGCAAGCCAGTCGAAAAATAACCGATATACAGGAGCTAGCAATCTATATGTTGAGTCGATATATAATGACGACATGGATCCGATTTCGCCTAGCAGATCAACCGACGATATATTTATAAACTCTAACCAGATCTTAAACGGCGGCGAGTCATATCGCGGCATTTTTTATGGAGCCTCAACCCAATCTGTTAATTTTGGAGTCAGTGAAGGCGAAGGCTTCTTTGACCAATCGATTCAAAATATTGAGCGTGGTGGCGTCTCTAATAACGCGGTTTTTTCACAGCGCAGCAAGCAAATCGCCGGAACTGAGGCAGATATTAACTTTCCTGTGTTTTTGGACCATTCCGAATTGCACGCTTCGATAAAATCGAACATACAATCTCCTCAGTTTTGGGGCAATTCGAGAGGTTTTATTGACGCGGGTGCTCGCCTGTATGGATTTACAACACTGAAAGACTCCTCACAACTCACCGTTATAACTTCTCCTGCTGGTAGCGAATATCTGGACGACGCCTTGAGGGCTGATGATATTGAAATCAACGATAAATCAGCTTTGATACTAAAGCCTGGCACATCAAGTTTAGAAAACGGCATTTCCAAAATTAAAAATATAACTTTAAATAACGGATCTATAATTTTCTTACACGAGATCGGATCTTCTTTTAGCACCTTAAAAACAGACATGCTGAGTGGTACTGGTGGCACTCTTCGCATGAACGGCAACTTGGCGGGCAACAACGACGTTCTGGACACGAAGGACATGTCGGGAAGCGGGGTCTACACGGTTCAGCTGAATAATGCAGACTCCGGTGCGGAACTGGATCCGAAAGGGCATGAACTGCTTAAGATTGGAAGGCTCGAACCCGGTGCCAATCCGGAATTCAAGTTCTCCAACGGCGAGGTTGATCAGGGCGTGCACAAGGCTGAGGTTAAGACGATTAAGACCCCGGACGGACTCAGTGTGGTGGTTGCTCCTAATTTCAGCAAAACCTCTCACAGTACCGACGCGGTGATGGGACTGGCGTCAGCTAGCCAGTATGTCTTCGACGGCGAAATGCAGGCGCTGCGTACCCGTCATGGCGATGTGCAGCAAGGAAACGGTGGCGTCTGGGCTCGCTACCTGCATAACTCTACGGACATCACAGCGGGCGCAGGTGCGGCCTTCTCTCTAGGTCAGAACGGCATGGAGGTCGGGGCAGATAAAGTCTTTGCTCTAGCGGACGGAAAGCTTTCCATCGGCGCGCTTACCTCGTACTCAAAAAGCTCAGTCAATCAGCGTGACGATAACAGCCATGTTCGCAGCATGGGCGCAGGCCTTTATTCAACCTATGTCAGCTCGGCAGGCTACTACGTTGATGGCGTGGTGAAGTTCAACCACTTCAACAACGACCTGCGCACTCGGACCGACCAAGGGCAGCATGTGAAAGGCAGCTACAGCCAGAACGGTATCGGCGCTTCGCTGGAGGCGGGATACAAATACGCTTTGGGCTACGGTCTCAATCTTGACCCGTATGTACGCACCACTTACTTTGCCGCGAAAGGCAAGGACATTACCCTCAGCAACGGCCTGAAGGCTGATATTGACACTCAACAATCTGCCAAGGGAGAACTGGGTGTTTCGGTTGGCAAGACCTTCCAGCTTGACCACGTAGCCCTGAGCCCCTACGTAACGGTAGCGGTGGAGCATGAATTCCTTAAAGATAACAAGGTAACGTTCAACGATCGTTACACTTATAAAAATGATCAATCGGGCACACTGGGTAAATATGGTGCAGGCCTAACCGCTCAACTGGCCAAAAACACCCAGGCGTACGCCGAGGTGGACTACCGTAAAGGCAATAAGGTAGAAAGCCCGATCATGGCCAACATCGGCATACGTGTGAACTTCTAATCCCGCTGACCGATAAGCATGGATGTTGCGTTGTTGAATTAATCGACGCCAGGTAAAAACGTCCCCAGGGCGGCCGCGGAAACTGAGTGCAACACCTAACCTTTCCAGTACGGTGTTGCCTTATGTCTTATCACGAACTCAGCGTTGAAGAACGCGCCATTATCAAATTGGCCAAGCCAGAGGTTTCAGTCGACGCTGGCTTGCCAGGCTGCTCAAGCGAGCCCCCTCAAGCATCAGCAGAGAGATGCGCCGCAACCGTGTGACGGGGCACGACTACTCAGCCCATGTGGCCCAACAGCAAATGCAGGTGCGTCGGCGCTCCTGCCGACCCAAACGTAAGCTCTCACCCGATGGTGAACGCTTTGGGCTGGTTACTCACCTGCTGCGGATTGCCGGCAAGCTGCGCAACATGAAGATACCCAGCCTCAGAGACGCTTATGTTTGACGTGAGACGATCTATAACGCGAGTGCGATCCATAAAGCCCACATTCCAAAAGAATAGTTGACGGCTGATGCTGTACTTCCGATTTCCATCAGAAGCCCGCAAACATGATGCGCCCCGACGCCAAAGTTGAAAAAGTCTACCTCTACCCCAAGCCTGTCGACTTTCGAAAATCCATCGACGGCCTCGCAGCACTGGTCGAGCTGGATATAAAAGTTGCCGTCTTCGACCCCGTACTCTTCGTATTTCTGAATCGCCACCGTAACCGAGTGAAAATCCTTTATTGGGAGCGCAACGGTTTCTGTCTTTGGCTCAAACGCCTGGAGGCCGAGCGCTTCAAAACAGCGCCGGACGTTACCGACGAAGCCGTCGTGCTAAGCGTCCAGGAGTTGAACTGGTTGCTTGATGGTTTTGATCTCTGGCGCAATCGTCCTCATCAAGTTTTGACGCCGCGATTTGTCGCGTAGTTGGGTATAATCCGGGCCATGAATGCCATGCCCGACTATCTCCCTGATGATCCAGATCTGCTCAAGCAAATGCTTGTGCGGATGCTCTGTGAGCGTCAGGTGGACAAAGACCAGATCGTTGTCCTGAAAGAACAAATCAAGGATGGCAGCCTGCGGCTGCAAATCGTCGCGCCCAAAATCGGGTAGAATCAGCTGATACCGCAGAGCTTCTGGTAGCGTCAGATGCAGGCAACGTTCAAACCCCGACCACTTAAAAACCTCTTCACCGCCAACGGCTGCTGGGCGGATCTGTTGGAGGTCGGCGAGCTACGACCCATCGAGGTGGAGTCTGTCAGTAAAATGCTCGCCTGCTCCACCTCGATCCTGGGCGTGAAGCAGTACAGCTGCGCTAATGAGGGCGGCCGCGGAAACTGAGTGCAACACCTAACCTTTCCAGTACGGTGTTGCCTTATGTCTTATCACGAACTCAGCGTTGAAGAACGCGCCATTATTCAAATTGGCCAAGCCAGAGGTTTCAGCCGACGCTGGCTTGCCAGCCTGCTCAAGCGAGCCCCCTCAACCATTAGCAGGGAGATACGCCGCAACCGTGTGACGGGGCACGACTACTCAGCCCATGTGGCCCAACAGCAAATGCAGGTGCGTCGACGCTCCTGCCGACCCAAACGTAAGCTCTCACCCGATAGTGAACGCTTTGAGCTGGTCACTCACCTGCTGCGTGAGCGGTTGTCCCCTGAGCAGATTGCCGGCAAGCTGCGCAACATGAAGATACCCAGCCTCAGAGACGCCTATGTTTGTCGTGAGACGATCTATAACGCGATCTACGCCCTACCGGTAGGAGGACTGCGCAAGGAGTTGATCCTCTGCCTGCGCCAAGGCAACGCAACTCGCAGGCCGCGCTCAGGAGGTGTAGACCGGCGTTGGCAGATTCCCGAGATGCTAAGCATCCATGTGCGCCCACCGGAGATCGAAGACAGGCTGATGCCTGGTCATTGGGAGGGCGATCTGATCAAGGGCAAGGCCAACGCCTCGGCGGTGGGTACGCTGGTAGAACGAACCAGCGGATATCTGATGCTGATCAAGATGAGCGACGCGACGGCGACTTCGGCGGTGGAGGGGTTTAGCGCGGCGCTCAATCGGATGCCGAGTTATGGTGATTTCTGGTGTATGAGGGAGAGATAGAGGGGGTGGCGTATCCTGCTGATTGATTCTTGCAAGAATCTCAATCAACAGAGGTGATACGCCATGAACAATTCTACTCTCAGGGCCTTGCCACAACCAGAAAATAAGCCAACAGATCTGCTCACCGACCTGCTGCGCGTCGGAGCCAGAGACCTGATTGCGCAAGCTGTGGAGGCTGAGCTCCAAGCTCTGCTAGAGCACCACCGTC
>Ga0209677_100594_pt1 | contig 19656 bp, 19 predicted proteins | sample AraplaCvi_mCL_r2_2_FD_184285 | JGI IMG/M metagenome (GOLD analysis project Ga0209677, IMG submission 184285) | Arabidopsis root microbial communities from North Carolina, USA - plate scrape CL_Cvi_mCL_r2 (SPAdes) (version 2) | ecosystem: Host-associated > Plants > Roots > Endosphere | place: USA... | reverse complement strand
CAATGACATGACCATCTCGGATGCCGAAGCCCAGGTGATGGAGGTGCTCTGGAAGCAGAGCCCTCTTGGCAGCGACGACATCGCCGCGCAGCTGCAGGGCCAGCAGGACTGGCAGCTGGCCACCGTCAAGACGCTGCTGAACCGGCTGCTTACCAAGGGTGCCATCAGCGCCGCGAAGGACGGCCGGCGCTACCTCTACACGCCGGTGCTGCAGCGCGACGCCTGGCTCAAGGAGCAGAGCATGGGCCTCGTCGATCGGCTGTTCGACGGCCGCCTCGCGCCGCTGGTGGCGCATTTCTCCAGCCATCGCAAGCTCAAGAAGGCCGACATCGAGGCGCTGCGCCAGCTGCTCAAGGAGCATGACCGTGGTTGAACACTTCGCGCACGTCTTGGTCGTGCAGACGCTGGTGCTGGCGGTGGCGAGCGTTTGCGTGCGGCTGCTGCAGGCGGCCACGGTGCGGCACCTGGGCGCCGGCGCGGGCTATCTCGCCTGGCTGCTGGTGCCGGTGGCGATGGTGGCCGCCGCGCTGCCGCATCCGGCCATGCAGGCGATGGTGGTGCACGTCGACGTTGCGGCCGCGGTGCCCGACTGGGTGGCGGCGCCGGTGCAGGCCGCGTCTGCGCGCAGCGCCGTCCTCGTTCCCGCGGCGATCGCGGGTTGGGCGGCCGGCGTGGTGATGCTGACGGCCTGGCTGGTGCGCCGACAGCGCGATTTCGAGGCGCTCGTGGCGCCCCCGTCCACGGGTCGCACGGCCTGCCTGCCCGCGGGCGCCGGGCCGGCGGTGCTGGGGCTCTGGCGCCGCCGCATCGTGCTGCCGCGCGACTTCGACAAGTCCTTCGACGCCGAGGAACGCCGCCTGATGTTGGCGCACGAGGGCGTCCACCTGCGCCGCGCCGACAACGCGTGGAACCTGCTGGCCACGGCACTGCTGGTGGCGCACTGGTTCAACCCGGTGGCCTGGTGGGCCTGGCGCCGCCTGCGCGCCGACCAGGAACTGTCGTGCGACGCGGCGGTGCTGCGCCAGGAATCCCCCGATGCGCTCGCGGCCTATGCGAACGCGTTGCTCAAGGTGCAGGGCGTCGCGCTCGCGCCGCCGCTCGCCACGTCGTGGCAATCCTCCCACCCGCTCGTAGAAAGAGTCCGCATGCTGCAACTCCATCGCATCTCGTCCGCGCGGCACCGCGCCGGCCTGCGCGTCGCCGCGCTGTCCATCATCGTCGCCGGCGTTGGCGGCTACGCGTTGCAGGCGGGCGCCAGCGGCGCGGCGCCGGCCGTGCCCGGCGAGGCGTCCGTGCTCACGGCGTTGCAGGTCGACGTGGACAGCGGCACGGACGCCAGCATGAAGATCGAGGCCAAGCTGCTGAGCAAGCCGGGGCAACTGTCGACGCTGCGCTTTGACAACGAGGTCATCCGCACCAAGCTGCCGACGCCGTTCCAGATCGCCTACACCGCCACGCGCCTGGACGGCGACCGCCTGCAGATCGATGCGACGCTCAGCGAGGGCGCGGCGCTGGACAAGCTGGCCTCGCCGCGCCTGATCACGCACGACGGCGAGCCGGCGCGCGTCGACGTGCGCTCCAGCGACGGCGCCCATGCCGTCAGCGTGACCTTCGTGCCGCGCGTGGTCACCGACCCGCTCGGCGCGATGCCGCCTTTGGCGGCGCCCCCGGCGCCGCCGGCGCCCGCGCGGCTCGGCAAGCTGCCCGCGGCGCCGTCGCCGGCACGGGCACCGCTCGCGCCCGTGGCGACGCCGTCGCTTCCGGCCCCGCCGTCGACGGTCGATCTGCCGGCGCCGCCGGCACCGCCTCAGCGCGCGTCCTGAGCGAACGCGCCTTCGGCCGGAGCCAGGCGGCCGACCACGCGCCCGTTCCAGTTCGCGAGCGTCACGTCGCGCAGCGGCGCGACGACCGCGCGGTCGTCGTCGGACAGCGGCAGCAGCGATTCGATCAGCGCGACGACGGCGACCTCGGCCGCCCGCGCGGTGTTGCCGTCGTCCATCTTCAGCGCCAGGCCCAGGCCCAGCTCGGGCAGTGCCGCGCAGTAGGCGCCCTCGGCGCCGACCTTGCAGAACACGCGCTGGCCGAAGTGCGACATGAGTCGCGTGTCGAGGCGGCCGGTGCTCGCCACCATCAGCGGCGCGGCGGCCACGGCCGCGCGCAGGCGCGAGGCCGCGCGGGCGCGCTCGTGCGTCAGGCCCACGCCCGTGCCCAGGCGCGCGAACGCGTGCGCGAGGGCGCGCAGCGGGAAGCCGTAGGTGGGGATGCTGCAGCCATCGGTGGCGCGCGGCGCGTCGGCGAGGCGCACGCCGGTGCACGATTGCAGCGATGCGCCGATCTCGCGCATCACGGGGTGCTCGGGCTCGACGTAGCCGCGCAGCAGCCCGCGCGCCTTGTCGGCGTCGCCGGCCATCAGCGCGCCCAGGCAGGCGAAGCCCGCGTGCTTGCCCGAGCAGTTGTTGTGCAGCGGGCAGGGCGCCTCGCCGGCGGCCGCGAGCGCGCGGGCGGCCTCTTCGTTGGACGGCCAGTGCGTGCCGCATTCGAGCACCGACACGTCCAGGCCCGCCTTGCCCAGCATGCTCGCGGCGGTGGCCACGTGCTCGGGCTGGCCGCCGTGCGAGGCACAGGCGAGGGCGAGCTCGGCGTCGACGAGGCCGAAGCGATCGGCCGCGCCCGACGCCACCAGCGGCAGCGCCTGCAGCCCCTTGACGGCCGATCGCGCGTAGACCGGGCGATCGATGTCGCCGCCGACGCGCAGCACGCCGCCGGCAGCGTCGACGACCGCGAACGCGCCGCGATGGAAGGACTCGACGATGTCGCCGCGCCAGAGTTCGACGAGGACGGGCTGGGTCATGGCGTGCCGTTGCGGCCGTGTTGCAGGAAGCCGGGGCGCGTGGACAGGCGGTCGTAGTAGGCCTTGACCGGCGGCAGCTCGGGGCGTTCGATGGGCGTCATGAACCAGCGGTTGACGGACACGCCCAGCACGATGTCGGCCAGCGTGAACGCCGGGCCGGCCGCGTACCCGCCCGTCTTTTCCAGCTGGCGCGCGAGGATGGCCATGTGGTGGTTCCACGAGGCGACGCTGGCGGCGAGACCCTGCGGATCCTGGTGCGCCGGGCTGTGGCGCACGAGGCCCATGAAGGCGTAGCGCCACGCGTTGTTCAGGTCGCCGGCCTGCCAGTCCATCCACTGCTCGACACGGGCGCGGGGCAGGGCGTCGCGCGGCAGCAGGTCCTCGCGGCCCTCGCGGTTGGCGAGGTAGCGACAGATGGTGTTGGACTCCCACAGCACGGCGTCGCCGTCCAGCAGCACCGGCACCATCGCGTTGGGATTGAGCGCGAGGAACTCGGGGACGTGGGTGTCGCGGTAGCCGGCGCCCCAGGGCTCCAGCTCGTACGGCAGCGCGAGCTCCTCGCAGAGCCAGAGCACCTTGCGCACGTTGATCGAGATGGGCTTGCCGAGGATTCGCAGCATCGTGGTTCTCCCGTGGGATCGACGCCGATTCTAGAATTGCGCGATGCCCTTGTCCGCTCTCGCGATGGTCATCGTCGCCGCCTTGCTGCACGCGTCATGGAACATCGTCGCCAAGCGGGCCGGAGGCGACAAGCACTTCGTGCTGATGGTGGGCGTGCTGCTGGCCTTGCTGTGGATGCCCGTGGGCCTGTGGATGGGCCGCGACGACGTGCCGCGCTGGACGGCGGTCGAGTGGACGGTGGCGGCCTGCAGCGGCGCGCTGCACCTGGCGTACTTCAACGTGCTGCTCAAGGGCTACCGGGTGTCCGACCTCACCGTGGTGTACCCCGTCGCGCGCGGCACCGGACCGCTGGTGAGCTCGCTGCTGGCCATCGCGGTCATGGGCGAGGCGATGACGCTGCATTCGGCCGTCGGCGTGCTGTGCGTGTGCGGCGGCGTGTTCATCATCGCGGGCGGCACGGCGCTGTGGCGCTGTGGCGCGCCGCGCACGAGCCCGCGCGTCGCGCGCGCGTGCAGGCCGGCTTCGGCTGGGGCGCCGCCACCGGGCTGCTGATCGCCGCGTACACGGTGCTCGACGGTTACGCGGTCAAGCGATTGCTGATGTGGCCGATCGTCCTCGACTACCTCGGCAACGTCGTGCGCCTGCCGTTCATGCTGGGGCCGCTGCTGCGCGACCCGCAGGGCTTTCGCGACGCGTGGCGGCGGCATTGGCGGCACGCCGCCATCGTCGCGGCGCTGGCGCCCATGGCCTACGCGCTGGTGCTGTATGCGGTGCGCCTGGGGCCGGTGTCGCACGTGGCCCCGGCGCGCGAGGTGTCCATGCTGTTCGCGGCCCTGCTCGGCGGGCGCCTGCTGGGCGAGGGCGACCGCGCGCCGCGGATGCTGGGCGCCGTGCTGATGGGCGTGGGCGTGGTGCTGCTGGCGATGTGAGTGGACGAGGGCCTCGGCGAGGACGCGCCCTGCGACTGCGTGCACGGGCAAATGTTCACTGCATACCGTCGGAGACACGGCCTTCTCTCGGTCGATCGCCGCTCTCGGTCTTTGCGGTACATCCGAAGTCGGCGGACGGCTGTGGACGACCCGTTGCGGACATCTACTAGCGCGATCTCAGCGCCGCGAAGCCGACATTCGCCAGGTGAACTCTCCGACTTCTGCTTCCGACCCTGAGCTGACATTTGAATGCTCGGTTGGCGCGCCCCAAAGCCGCCGCTCGTCGTTCATCCGGAGATAACGCAGTAGTACAACTCGCCGTCTGCGTTGCCATGTACGCACCAAGCGAAATCCGTTGGAAGCACGCCCAAATCTGATCCGACCTGGGCGTCCTGCTCAAACTCTCGCGCTATCGCATCGGCCGCTACGTTCGGTTCAATGAGATACGCGTCGCGTTCAGTCAGGGCAAGACGCGCGAGTATGAGTAGACCTGGCTGCTGACGAAGAAAGCGCACAGCGTCTTCGACCGACCAATCCCATACCTTGACATTCGCGAGACCCAAGCCGTGGGCACAGAAGGCATTCCAGACCTTCGGCCACTCGTCGTCAGGCAGGCGTCCCTTTGTCCAAGCAAACTCCCCGCGATCACCACCACCATCACTCATCAATGCTTCCCAAAGCGGTCGCTTCACAATGTCGCCACCTGGCCGCCTGCCGCCGGATCATTTCTCGAAGCGCTTCATGTCGATGAGCTCGAACGTTCCCATCCTCTCGAAAGTGGGCTCGTAGGTTCGCCAAAGCTCTTTGGTTGTACCAGCGATGGAGACGACGGCGATATCCATGCCTGACGTGCCCCAAAAGAGCGAGTAGAGAATGTGGTGCGGGCCTTCCTCGGTCTCGAGGCAGATGCGCGTGAACAGCCCTTGGTCCGTCTCGTCGCAGCTCCTAACGATCTTGGCCTCTCGACGCTTTGCCCCAACGAAGTCGAGGATGAATTGTCTGGCGCTATTGCCGGTGTTGGCCTTGACTCCGACAAATGTCTGGATGCGAACCCCGGTCGTGTACGGCTGACCGTTCGCGGAGTTCTCACGCGAAAGGGTCCACATGTAGACCTGGCCACGATGACCCTCCGCATAAAACCAGTCCTTGGGCCGAGCGATAGTGCCGCCAGTCGGTTCAAGGAACTGCGTGACGAAGTCGGTCGGCGCCGGCTGGGCGAAAGCCTGCGTGGCAAGAGCGAAGATGAGAGCCGTGAGCAATGACTTCATGGTTGCGAGGAAGCAACGCGGATAGGTTGGAAGCAGCCCACTTGAAAGCGGACGGGCGCGAACGGCTCCTGCTGGCTGAATCCGGCATTCGGTCGGCACTTCGCGCAGATGCTAGACCGGCTTGGCGCTGACTGAGCTGAGGAACTCATCCGGGTCAAAGCCATAGGCCCACATGTTAAGCAGACCGCCTGACGACTCGATCCCGAGTATGTCCATCATTTCCTCAACGTAGCTGGCGCCGCGCTCCCGTTCCTCAGAGTCGGTGGCCCCGAACTTGAGGATTGTCTGCCGGAGTTCGTTCCTGAAGAGTTCCTCGTCGATCAAAGTGCCAGCCAGCGGCATCAACCTCTGAGCAAGCGCGTCGATGACAGCTTGGTAATGAACGCGCACGCCGTCATCGGTCGCGCCGGGATAGAGCGCCTCCGGCACGAACTTCCTTTTGCTCAGGAACGCCGTCAATGCCAACAGTTGCGGATTTCGATCCAGCCCATCTTGATCTCGAGACATTGGCGTCATCCCCTCGTTATCCTGGGCAGCGGGACTGCCCGAAACCAGTCATCAGCAATCGTCCGCTTCTGGCCGTAAGGCGACCTCGTACAGGCCCGAAAGCGGTCATTTCAGCTGACCGTCTGCTCACGACCCATCAGCGACATTCAGTTGGCTGACTGCGCTTCCCAACAGCAGTCGTTCATGCTCCCTGGCGAGCTCAGTCTCCGGAGCAGACCAACCTGGAGGAACCGGACACGGCGTTCGCCAAATCTAAGATGGCAGTGATGACCTCTTGCACTTCGCGCCGCTTGACCGTTCGCCAGATCTCCGTTTCGACAGCGGCGTGTCCGTTCCATCCCACGAGTACGTCCCATTGATTGGGCTTGCCCTGAACATCTTCAGCGGCTTGCTTCAACTCTTGGATGAATCGAGTCAGTTGATAACCTTCAATCACGCGTTCGCCGTAAAGGTCTACGAGCTCGCCCTGGTGCCGCTGAAGGTTTGCTCCTTCAAAGTACCGGTACAGAAACCAGTAGCCCCCTGAGTCGTCCAGCGTCACTGAAGGCGGAGACTCAGACGCAGGGAGCAAGTCCGAAGATTGGGCGAGATACAGAGTGGCTGCCATACGTGGTGTGACTACCCAGAAGCCGACCACTGTAACGGTCGGCTTCTGGCCGACTGCGTACTTCAGCAGCAAGCGAACCCAGAGAGCGCCAGCTTGCCGTACTGACCAGCGTCACGAACCTCGAAGGTGTACGGCATCCCGTTACTTTCGTGCTCGCATTTGGCGTACCCGCTCTTAGCAATCTCCTGCCACATCTCGTAGTGCCCGAGACCGCGAAACGGCTCGTAGTCAAACACCCCATCCGCCTCTGGCTGCATGCTGCCGAGGAACATGCCGACAGGGTCACCGTTGTACGTGAATTCTCCGGAGTATGGGGTAGTGGTCATCTTGAGAGGCGATGTGCGTGGTGCCCGAAAGCGGTCGAATGCGAAAGGCTGCAATTGGCCGGGTGCAGTCCCTCATCTCAAGCAATGCACCAGTAGGCCAAGGCTTGCTTCGTGGTCACGATACTTCATCTCGCTTCAAGTTTGCATCGAAACGGATGGCCGGCCTGGCCAGCGGCGGCTCGCAGGCGTTCAGCCTTCTCGGTTGCGACGTCGACGGGAAAGCGGCCGGCGATAGCGCGTCCCTCGTGATGTACCTGGAGCATGACCTGCACGGCCGATTCGAGGGTCAGGCCCAGGTGCTCTTGCAGCACCTCAACGACGAATTCCATCGGGGTGAAATCGTCATTCTCAAGCACGATCGCCAGCGATGTCGCGTCGTGCACTCGGGCTTGGGACGTCGAGGCCGGAGCGGGAGCGGTTGCACCATGGGCGATCGCCGTGGTCACGGCCAGGCGGGTCGCGCCGTGTCGTTGGAGTGCGTCGATGGCAGGGCCGGCCGGCTCTTCAAGTAGCGCCGCCAAAAGGTCCGCGCCATTGGCGGCGCGCCGGGTGTCCGGCATCCGAAGGATGGATGGTAGCCACGAAGGACCAGTCCGGGCTCTGAACCGCTGGCCAGGCGATCGCCTAAGGGCCATGACACGCACGATTGAGCGCTGGACGACACGCTGAAATTCAGGTGACGCCGCGGGCTGGACTGAATCGGTTCCGGGTGCGACGGCAGTTGAATCCCGAACCATCTTCAAAACGTCCGCTCGCAAGGCCTCGACTTCAACAGCGCATGCGCGCAGCACGTCCGCAGCATGCGGGTTATCGAGCAGCGCCAGCAGCAACTGCTCCAGCGAGATCGTCTCGTAGCGTCGCTTGCGTGCTGCGACGAAGGCCATGTGCAGGCTGACCTCGAGCTCGTGCGCGATCAGGCCACGTTCCTTCGGGCGACGAAATCTGAACCAGAGGAAAAACGGCAGGTACAGGACGAGGCCAACTATCAGCGAGCCCATGATGAAACCGAGGGCGACCATTATTTGCTGGTACTGCGGTGAAAGTCGTCAAGTTCGGATGGCTCGGTACGTCGGGTAGCTGTCGCCGAGGTCCTCACATAGCAGTTCAATGCGCAACGGCAGCCCATGGCGGCGCGCCGATTCAATCGCAGCCTTCGCGTCACGCTCCTTGACCAGGATCTTGAGACGATCGCGCTGTTCGGAATCCATGTTGCTCTTTCTGAAGATTTGGCGAGGATTCGTTTCAGCTCTCAGAAGCGGATGCTCGTATCGGCCGCGCGGCGTCGATGCTCGGCCGGAACGGTCGAGCCACGGATCCCGAGCCAGTATTCCTCGACGACATCCTCGTCGACGATCGGCTTGACATGCGTCGCGTAGAGGCTGTCCCGGCCGTCCTTGTGGGGGCCGGAAATCCAGTACGCATCCCCCGTCTCGACCTCGAAGTAGTTGGACTTGAAGCCTCTACCGCGCAAGCTCTGGAATGCCTTGCCTCGATAGTAGATGGTCGCGCCGGACTTGGAGAACGTGACCCGCCCGATGCGCGCGGCGCCGGTGAGTCCGCCGGCCTTCGATTCGATGTACATGATGCGAGATTTCATGATCCCGGCATCTTAGAGCGTCAGGCAGATGCGCCGGAAAGCGGTCGTCGACACCGACCGCTTGGGCACGGACAGAGACGCTCAGGGCGCTGCAAGATGTCGCAGTGTTCGATGTCCGACCTTGCGCCGCCCTCGCGCTTACGAGCCTATCGGCCGATGAATCCGCGTTCGCGAAGCCAGGCCTCGTAGAACGCCGGCCATTCGGTGGTCGGCGTGCCTGGCTTGCCCATGCCGAAACCATGTCCACCCGTCGCGAAGCGGTGCATCTCGACGGGGACATTCGCCTGCTGGCAAGCAGCGGCCATGAGGCGGGTGTTCTCCGGATTGGAGATCGGATCGTCCTCTGCCTGGACGAGGAACATCGCGGGGCAGCCTTGGCGCACATGCGTGTCCACGGACCACGCCGCTTCGGCCGCCCGATCGGGGTGAGCGCCGGTCAACGACCGCCGCGTCGAGGTCTTGTCGTAGGGCGGTTCAAGCGAGATGACCGGATAGATCAAGGCAGTGGCAGCCGGTCTTGCCGCGAGCGCATCGACGTCGTCGATCGCCGCGTACGAGGGATCGCCGAAGCCTGTCGAGAGCAACCCCATCAGATGGCCGCCCGCCGAAAAGCCAAGTGCTCCCACGAGGTCGGAGTCGAACCCGTACCGCCCTGCGCGGGCTCGCATGAGACGCAAGGCGCGCTGTGCGTCCTGCAACGACACGATGGCGCCGTCGTTCCAGCCTTCGACGGGCAGGCGATAGCGGAGCACGAACGCCGCGATGCCGCGATCGTTGAGCCACCCAGCCGCGGGGTCGGCCTCGCTCTGCATCTCGATGCGCTTGTAGCCGCCCCCTGCCGCCACCAGAACGGCCGAGCCGGTCGGTCGCCGCGGCAGGAAGACCTCGATACAAGGGCTGGCGACGTTGCTGACCGCGCCCTTGCGGTCCGTCGCGACCGCGCCGCGCGGCCCGCCCCCGCCCGGGGGGCTGTCCGGCCAAAGCGCGATGACCTCGTTGGAGTCGATCGCGCGGGCACGTGCGACGGGCCACGCCATGGCGGCGGCTGCCGTGGAAGCGACGAACGCGCGTCGGCTGATGCGGATCTGGAAAGACACGGAAGTTTCCGGAGCTACAGGGGTATCGCGACACTAGCCGACCGGGGAGCGCGCCGTCAAATGGCGGGCGCTGCCAGACTGCTGCTCCTGGTCGACCTCCGTCCCCCTGCGTCGATGCCGCAAGAGTCAGCTGTTGCCTCAAGTAGCACACCTGCTGTGATGGAAACGCGCCTGGCCTGTTCGACTTTCGATCTGGGCTCCAGGATATCAACTCGCCTCGCCAGCGACGAAGCTCGGACGTGTCCGACGCGACCGTGCCCGTGAGCAAGAATGCCGGTCATGAACCGTGCAGAACCCGCCGCTCCCACCGCGTCCGACGCACGCGCGCTCGCAGGGGTCGACTTCACCAGCGCGCCGCGTCGCGGCAAGCCCGTCGTCTGGGCCTGGGGGCACTGGCAACGGCCGGGCTTGCTCAAGCTCGAGCGCTTCGAGGAGAACGTGTCGGCGGACGAGTTCGCGCAGGCGCTGCGGCGGCCCGGCCCCTGGCTCGCGGCGTTCGACCTGCCTTTCGGACTGCCGCGCGAGCTGGTCGCCACGTTGGGCTGGCCCGGTGACTGGGCCGGCTGCATGACGCACTATGCGGGCCTCACGCGCAAGGCCATCGTCGAGACATTCGCGGCGTTCTGCGACGCGCGGCCCGTCGGCGGCAAGTTCGCGCACCGCGCCTGCGACGGCCCGGCCGGCAGCAGCTCGTCGATGAAGTGGGTGAACCCACCTGTCGCCTTCATGCTGTACGCCGGCGTGCCCGCGTTGCTCGCCGCCGGCGTGCACCTGCCGGGCCTGGCCGACGGCGACCCCACGCGGGTGGCGCTGGAGGGCTACCCGGGCATGGTGGCGCGCGCGCTGATCGATCGCCGTTCGTACAAGAGCGATACCCGGTCGCAGCAGACCGCCGACCGCCTCATCGCGCGCAAGGACCTCGTCGATGCGCTCGAGCAGGGGCGTTGGCGCGGCCTGCGCCTGAAGCTCACGCATGCGCAGCGCGACGAGCTGGTGGCCGACGCGCAGGGCGACAAGCTCGATGCCGCGTTGTGCCTGCTCCTGGCCGGTTGGGCCGATACCCAGGCGGGTTGGGGCATGCCGGCCGACGCCGATGCCTTCGAGGGCTGGATCGTCGCGGCCGACGGCCAGGGCGCCGGCCTGCCGCCGCCGGCTCCCGCGGCGAAGGGCAAGCGCGCAGCGGTCAAGGCGCGCGTTCGCTGACGCGTCGCCCGAGCGCGGAATCAGGCGTCCGACGACGACGCCAGCGTCCGTGCCGCGGCGCGCGAGGTGTCGATCGCCGCGTCGATCGCGTCCGTCAGGTCGACGAGGTCGTACGGCTTGACCAGGTAGCGGAAGTAGCCGAGCTCGATGCCGGAGGTCACCATGTCGGGCATCGCCGCCGCGCTCACGGCGATCACGGGAATCCCGGCCGTGGCGGGGTCGCCGCGCAGCACGCGCATGGCCTCGCGGCCGCTCATGATGGGCATGTTGTTGTCCATCAGGATCACGTCCGGGCTGTGGCTGCGCGCCATGTCCACGCCGGCCTGGCCGTCCGTCGCCGTGAGCACCACGCAATCGCTGCGCAGCGACAGCGCCTCGGTCAGCAGCGCGAGGTTGGCGCGGTTGTCGTCCACGCACAGGATCGTGGCCAGTTGCGGCTCGCCCATCAGCTCGCCGGGCGTGGGCAGGCGCGGCGTCACGCGCGCCAGGTCGACCTTGGTGGGCTCGGCGCTGCGCAGGTCGATCCAGAACGTGCTGCCGGTGCCCGGCGTGCTGTGGACGCCGATCGTGCCCCCCATCAGCTCCACCAGCCGCTTGGTGAGCACCAGGCCGATGCCGCTTCCCTCGATGCTCGCGTCGCGGCCCAGCCGGTTGAAGGGCTGGAACAGCGAACGCAGCTGCTCCGGCGTGAGGCCGGCGCCGGTGTCCTGGATGGCCACGCGCACGCGGCCCTCGTCACCGCTGGTGCACTCGACCAGCACCGCGCCATGCTCGCGGTTGTACTTGACGGCGTTGGACAGCAGGTTCAGCAGCACCTGCTTGAGCCGCGTGCGGTCGGCGTTGACCATGTGCGAGGTCTCGGGAAACACCAGCCGGATGCCGCGCTGGGCCGACGCCGTCCGCGTGAGCGCGTGGCATTCGTCGAGCACCTCGCGCAGGTCGACCGGCTCGATGCTGATCGACACCTTGCCGGCCTCGATCTGCGCGAGGTTCAGGATCTCGTTGATCAACGTCAGCAGGTGGTTGCCGGCGTCCACGATGTGCTGCACGAAGCCCTTGTTGCGCTCCGGGTTCGTGCCGGCGTCGTGCTGCAGCAGCTGGCCGAAGCCGATGATCGCGTTCAGCGGCGTGCGCAACTCGTGGCTCATGTTGGACAGGAACTCCGACTTGGCCTTGTTCGCACTTTCGGCCTCGCGCGTGGCGGCGGTCAGGTCGCGGTTGGATTCCTCCAGCTGCGCGGTGCGCTCGCCCACCCGGCGCTCCAGTTCCTCGTTGAGCCGCATCACCTCGAGCTGCATGTGGCGGCGCTCGGCCACCTCGCGATCCTTGTCGGCGGCCGCGGCCTCGAGGGCCGCGCGGCGGCGCGCGATCTCGTCGAGCAGGCCGTTGAACGCGTCGACCAGGTCGCCCACTTCGTCGTCGCGCACCTTGGCGACGCGGCGCTCGGGCACGCCGTGCTCGCGCGCCTCCCGGGCGATGTCGGCCATCGCGGCGAGCGGACGCGTGACGAGCGCCTGCACCCAGGCGGACATCGCCCAGGTGGCCAGTCCGGCCAGCAGCACGAGCGCCAGCGCGAGCGCCGCGTAGCCCAAGAGGCCCGCGGCATGCCAGCCGCGCAGCTCGAGCAGGCTGGTGGCTGCGATCGCGAGGACGAGCGCCAGCAGCGTCGAGCCGAGGATGGCGATGCGCAGCCGGGTGCTGAGCGAGCGGCGATGCAGGACGGCGGTCATGGGCCTTTCTGACCCGCGGGAGGTCCCACGGTCCAGCTGCATGAGCACATGGCATACCCGAAGCTGACGTTCGTACGTCGAGTCACAACTGCGTGCGGATTCCGTCACGCTTTCAGCCGCCGGGCGCGTCACTCATCGTGCGCATCGCGCGGCGGCATCACCGCACGCTCACCCAGCGCAGCGGCAAGGTGTCGTCCGGCAGCATGACCACGTGCACTTTTTTCTGCATCACCCAGCTGAGCGTGCGGCGGTACAACGGCACGTAGGCGACGTCGTCGCTGGCCATCTTGAGCGCGCGTTCGGTGATGGCGCGCCGCCGCCCCGGGTCGGGCTCGGTGCGCACGGCGTCGATCAGCGCATCCAGGCGCGGGTTGGCGTAGCGGCCGCCGTTGAACGTGCCGGCGCCGTCGCGGTCCCACGTGTGCAGGAGGCCGTTCAGGCCCTGCCAGGCGTCCTCCGTGGTGCCGGTGAATCCGAATTCGGCCAGGCTCACCTTGCCCTCGGTGATCATCGGGAAGAACTGCGTGCTGGGCGACGTGTGCAGCGTCGTGCGGATGCCCACCTGCGTGAGCATGGCGGCGATGGCCTGGCACACGTGCTCGCGGAACGCCACGTTGACGCAGTCCATCGTGAGCGGAAAGCCGTCGGGATAGCCGGCCTGGCGCAGCAGCTCGCGCGCGTGCACGGGGTCGAAGCGCTGGCGTGGCGTGGGTTCGGTGGGCGCCGTGCCCGGCTCGGGCGCCAGCAGCTCGCCGGTGGGCGTGGCGAGCCCCTTGAGCACCTTCTGGATCACGAGGTCGATGTTGATGGCCTCGTAGACGGCGCGCCGGACGCGCAGGTCCTTGAACGGGTTGCGCGGCCGGCCGTCGGCGCCCGGCGGCACGCCGGGCAGGGCGGCGCTGGCCTGGTCGAAGGCGAGGTAGTCGGTGGAGATGTCGCTCACCTGCGTGACCGTGACCGCGGCGTCGCGGCGCAGCTGGTCGACGTCCTGGTACGGCGGATCGAGCACCAGGTCGATCTCGCCGGAGTGCAGCGCGGCCAGGCGCGTCGCGTCGGAGCGGATGGTCACGAAGTTCGCGCGGGCGACGTTGCCGACGCCGGCGCCGGCGCGGTTCCACCATTGCGGGAACGCCTTGAGCGACGTGCGGATGTCGGGCTCGTAGCGATCGAGCATGTACGCGCCGGTGCCGTTGGCGTTGCGCACGGCGTAGGTCTCCTGGCGCGCGTTGAAATCCTGCGCGCGCTCGACATGGTGCGCCTGCGCCCAGCGCTTGCTCATCATCGCCACCAGCACCAGCTTCTGCGGCAGCACGGCGTCGGGCGCGGCGAGCTCCAGGTCGATCGTGAGCGGGTCGACGGCGCGCACGCGCTTGAGGCCCTTGAGCACGAACTGGCGCTGCGAGGGCGGGGCCATCGCGCGCTCGAACGAGAACACGGCGTCCTCGGCGCCGAACGGGCTGCCGTCGTGGAAGCGCACGCCGGGGCGCAGCTTGAAGCGCCAGGTGAGCGGGTCGACCTGCGTCCACGCGGTGGCCAGCACGGGCACGATGCGGTAGTCCCGGTCGCGCCCGACCAGCGACTCGTAGACCTGGAACACCACCCGCGTGTGGTACTGCAGCGCGAGGCTGTGCGGGTCCATCGTCTGCGGGTCGAATGCGGTGGCGACGTCGAGCGTCGCGGCGGGCGCGAGCGCGCAGGCGAGCGTGCACGCGAGCGACCCGACCGTGCGTACGACCATCGTCCCCAGCCCGCGCAGCAATGCCATCGCGATCCCTCCGCCAATGTTCCCGGGCCAGTATGCGCCAGGACCGGCGCGAGGCGAGGGCAGCCGGGCGACCCGCCTCCTACTTGCGCCGCATCAGCGTGCTCTTGCCGAACAGGCTCTCGATGAGGTCGACGGCCAGCGTGGCGGTCTGGTTGCGCACGTCCAGCGCCGGGTTCAGCTCCATGACGTCCAGCGACGCGAGGCGGCCGGTGTCGGCGATCATCTCCATGCACAGCTGCGCCTCGCGGTACGTCGGGCCGCCGGGGATGACGGTGCCGACGCCCGGGGCGATCTGCGGGTCGAGGAAGTCGACGTCGAAGCTGACGTGCAGGTGCGTGTTGTCGTCCATCGTCGCGAGGGCCAGCTCCATCGTGTGGCGCATGCCCATCTCGTCGATGTAGCGCATGTCGAAGACTTCCAGGCCCATCTCGTGCACGAACTTCTTCTCGCCGGCGTCGACGCTGCGTATGCCGATCTGGCGGATCCACTTGGGGTTGATGGCCGGCACCTGCCCGCCGATCGAGATCAGCTCCTGCGGGCCGTGGCCGCACAGGCAGGCCACGGGCATGCCGTGGATGTTGCCGCTGGGCGTGAGCACATGGGTGTTGAAGTCGGCATGCGCGTCGAGCCACAGGATGCGCAGCTTCTTGCCGGTGTCGCGGCAATGGCGGGCGACCGCGCTGATCGAGCCGATGCCCAGGCAGTGGTCGCCGCCCAGCAGGATGGGCAGGTGGCCCAGCTTGAGCTCGGCGTAGACGGCGTCGTGCAGCGTGTTGTTCCAGGCCGCGACCTCGGGCAGGTGGCGAAAGCCGTCCACCGGGGGCTGCCACGGGTTGGCGGGGCCTTGCAGGTTGCCGCGATCGAACACCTCGATGCCGTGGGCCTCCAGCGTGGGGCCGATCTGCGCCACGCGCATCGCCTCGGGGCCCATGCTGGCGCCGCGGGCGCCTGCGCCGATGTCGGTCGGCGCGCCGATCAGGGAAACTTTGGTCATGGCGTGATTGTCCCCGCAGTGGTGGTGCGAAATATTCGAGTTGACGGCCCTTGCGCCGATCAAATCTCTCCGGCGACGCCCTGGGGCAGGTCTTCGATCCCTTCGAACCCGTAGGCGCCCTTGAGCGCCGCCCAGCCTTCCTCGGCGGTCTCGACGAACTTGAACAGGTGCACGTCGTCCGGCGAGATCATGCCCGTCTCGATGAGCAGGTCGAAGTCGATCAGGCGCTTCCAGAACGATGCGCCGAACAGCAGGATCGGGCGCGGGCGCGACTTGCCGGTCTGGATCAGCGTCATCACCTCGAACAGCTCGTCGAGCGTGCCGAAGCCGCCGGGAAAGCACGCCAGCGCGACGGCGCGCATCAGGAAGTGCATCTTGCGCATCGCGAAGTAGTGGAACTGGAAGCACAGCTCCGGCGTGATGTACGGGTTGGGCTGCTGCTCGTGGGGCAGCACGATGTTCAGGCCGATGCTCTTGCCACCCACTTCGAACGCGCCGCGGTTGCCCGCTTCCATGATGCCCGGGCCGCCGCCGGTGACCACGTGGATCGGCGTGGGCAGGTGGCGCGTGCCGGTCGTGACCATCGCGGCGAACCTGCGCGCCTCGACGTAGTGGCGGCTCATCTCCACGCCGCTCTCGGCGCGCCGGATGGCCAGCGCGTCGCCCGACTTGCGCGCCGCGGCCAGCACCTCGTGGGCGACCTCGGGCGGCTTGATGCGCGCGCTGCCGAACAGCACGATGGTGGACTCGATGCCATGCCGGGCCTGCACCATCTCGGGCTTCATCAGTTCGAGCTGGATGCGCACGGGGCGCAGTTCATCCTTGAGCAGGAAATCCAGGTCGGTGAAGGCGAGGTGGTAGGCGCTCTCGGGGCCGTCGTACAGCGAGGGCGGGTTCTTGACCTTGGCGGCGTCCTGCTTGGCGCTGTGGAAGTTGCGGGCTTTCAATGGACGATGTTTCATGGAGTCATGTTAGCCCCACGGTCGCTGGCGCTCCGTGCCCGCGAGCAGACCGGCAGAGCCGGTTCCGCGGCTCCCTTGAACTCCATGCGAGGCGTTCGAGCGGCAGCGCCGGCACAGGTTGAAAACCTATCGCAAATTGCAGACTGGGCAGCCCGGATCGCGCGGGACGCGGATGGTCGTCCACTCCATGCCGCGCGCGTCCAGCATCTGCAGCCGCCCCGCGAGCGAGGTGCCGATGCCCGCGACGAGCTTGAGCGCCTCGGCGGCCTGCATCGCCCCGATGATGCCCACCAGCGGCGCGAACACGCCCATCGTGGCGCAGCGCACCTCGGGCGGCGCGCTCCCCGGCGGGAACAGGCAGGCGTAGCAGGGCGCGTCGGCGTGGCGCGTGTCCCAGGTGGACAGCTGGCCATCGAACGCGATCGCCGCGCCCGACACCAGCGGCACGCGCGCGGCCACGCAGGCCGCGTTGACGGCCTGGCGGGTGGCGAAGTTGTCGCTGCAATCGAGCACGACGTCGGCCTCGGCGACGAGCGTGGCCAGGGCTGCGGCATCGACGCGTCGCTCGTGGGCGACGACGTCGAGCGCGGGGGCGATCGCGAGCACGGCCGCCCGCGCGGACGCGACCTTGGGCTGGCCGATACGGTCATGGGTATGAGCGACCTGGCGCTGCAGGTTGGTCAGGTCGACCACGTCGTCGTCCACCAGCGTCAGCCGGCCGATGCCCGCGCTGCCCAGGTACAGCGCCACCGGCGAGCCCAGGCCGCCGGCGCCGATCACCAGCGCCCGCGCGGCGCGGATGCGTTCCTGGCCTTCGATGCCGAGCTCGTCCAGCAGGATGTGGCGCGACCAGCGCAGCAGCTCGTCGTCATTCAAGAGATGGTTCCCCTGCGCTCGCTGGCGCCCGCTGCCCCCCGAAGGCGCTTGCGGCAAGCCGCCCGGCAGGGCCGGTTCCGCCGCCGCCTTGAACATCTTGCCGACCTCGCTTGCGGCGGCGCCGGGTCGCGCGCTTTATTGCGTCGACGTGTCTTCGGGCTTGCGCTCGGTGGCGGTCTTGCTGACCATCACCGGCTGGCCGCGCAGGCGATTGAGCGCCTGGTTCAGCTGGAAATCGTCGGCCGAGCCGAACTCGGGCAGCGGCTTGAGCGGCTTGTTGCTGTTCTTGGCGAGCTCGGCCTCGATCTTGGTGCGCGCTTCCTCGCGCTCCTTCTCGCGCGCCGGATCGGCCTTGTAGTCGTCGTTGACCAGGTGCTTGTCGAGGTCGGCCTCGCGCGTGCGCAGCGCGGCGTAGACGTCGCCTTCGGCCGTCTCGTCGACCCAGACCTCCGGCACGATGCCCTTTTCCTGGATGGAGCGGCCGCTGGGCGTGTAGTAGCGCGCGGTGGTGATCTTGATGGCGGTGTCGCCCTGCAGCGGCAGCACCGTCTGCACCGAGCCCTTGCCGAACGACTGCGCGCCCATCAGCGTGCCGCGGTGGTAGTCCTGCAGTGCGCCGGCCACGATCTCGCTGGCAGAGGCGGAGCCGCCGTTGATCAGCACGACCAGGGGCACGGTCTTGAGCGCGGCGGGCAGGCGGCGCAGCGGGTCGGAGCCGCCGCGGCGCAGGTAGTCGTCGGGCGAGGCCTTGAACGTCTGCTTCGATTCGGTGATCTGGCCGTTGGTCTTGACCACCACCGAGTCGGCCGGCAGGAACGCCGAGGCGATGCCCACGGCGCCCTCGAGCAGGCCGCCCGGATCGTTGCGCAGGTCGAGCACGAAGCCCTTGATCTTCGGATCCTTCTTGTAGAGGTCGTCCACCTTGGCGGCGAAGTCCTCGACCGTGCGATCCTGGAACTGGCTGACGCGCACCCAGGCGTAGCCGTCGATGTCCCGGGTCTTGACGCTCTGGACGTGGATTTCCTCGCGCGTGATCGTCACCGGGAACGTGCGGTTCTCGTCCTTGCGGAAGATGGTGAGCGTGACTTTCGAATTGGGGTCGCCGCGCATCTTCTTGACCGCCTGCTCCATCGTCATGCCCTTGACCGGGGTGTCGTCGATGCGCGTGATCAGGTCGTTGGGCTTCAGGCCCAGGCGGAAGGCCGGCGAGTCCTCGATGGGGGAGATGATGCGGACCAGGCCGTCTTCCATCCCGATCTCAATGCCCACGCCCACGAAGCGGCCGGAGGTGGACTCGCGGAATTCCTTGTACGACTTCTTGTCGAAGTACTGCGAGTGCGGGTCGAGGCCGGCCACCATGCCGGTGATGGCGTCGGAGAACAGCTTCTTTTCGTCGACCGGCACCACGTAGTCGGCCTTGATGCGGTCGAAGACGTCGGTCAGGCGCTTGATGTCCTCGAGGGGCAGCGACGCCAACTGGCTGCGCGCGGTGGCCTGCAACTGCATCGTGGTGAGTGCACCGGCGACCGCGCCGAGGGCCAGCAGCCCCGCAACCTTGAATTTCGAACCCATGTCTTTCCTTGCCCCGATTCCTGAAAGAGAACGGTGTCCCGGCAGCGTCCTGGTTGGCGCCATCGTACGAGTGAGAGTATAGGACTGCGGCTCCTGTAGAGCGTGTCCTCACATGCCTGAAACTCGTGCAGTTTGGCTGGGTTCGGCAAGTCGTGGACCGGGTGGTCCGCAACGGGCGTTCCCCGGCGCCTTGCTACACTGCGCGCCGTGCGGCTGTAGCTCAGTGGATAGAGCATCTCCCTCCTAAGGAGAGGGTCGCAGGTTCGATTCCTGCCAGCCGCGCCATCCGCCGTGCCCGAGTCATCGGCATCCGCTGATGGACTCCCCGGCCGGTTACAAGTTCCCGGCGACCGCTGGACGAAATGACCCGACAGCCGAGTGGGCCGATGGGTCTTTTCATCAGGCAGGAGCTTTGTGCGCCACGCGAACAGCGCTCCGCTCAAGGTGGCGCAGGGGGCTATATCCGGACAAGTGAGCGTGCGCCCACTTTGGCAACAATTGTCCCCGGCCGACCCGGTCGAAACGGTACAATCGGGGTCGAAATCGCTGGGTTGGCGCGGTGTTCCTGGTGACTTCCACAGGTCTCCAACTTGTCCACAAACGATGCACGCAAGCCTGTGCATAACTTGTGGATGAAATTTCACGTTGGAACGGTGCAACGCCACAAAAACCCAGCAAAGACGCGGTTTCCACCGGGGTGCTTTTGGCTACAATGAAAGCCCAACAAGCAGTTGCCATACGATTTTGTTGG
>Ga0209677_100593_pt1 | contig 19667 bp, 15 predicted proteins | sample AraplaCvi_mCL_r2_2_FD_184285 | JGI IMG/M metagenome (GOLD analysis project Ga0209677, IMG submission 184285) | Arabidopsis root microbial communities from North Carolina, USA - plate scrape CL_Cvi_mCL_r2 (SPAdes) (version 2) | ecosystem: Host-associated > Plants > Roots > Endosphere | place: USA... | reverse complement strand
GCGGACCAGGACCGAGGCAAGCTCGGCTGCCGCCGTATAGAGGAAGCCGGTCGCGGCCCAGCTCCGATGTCCCGCCGCCAACGCTGTCACCACGACAAGCCCGAGACCGAGCACGACGACCGCGAAATCCAAAAGGCCGAGCGCCAGGCACACGCCCGAGAGCGCCAATGCCACGGCGCCACTTCCAGTCACGCTGATCGCCTTGCTCTCGCCGATCACCATCAGCCACTCGATGTAGAGGCCGATCGCGACGACGGTGACAAGCGCGGTCCATGCCGCGCCGCCCGCATAGGCCAGCGCCAACGCCAGCGGAATCAGCACGAGCGCCACCACGATGCGCTGCACCAGGTTGCGCGCGCCCTGGCGGGCCTTTCCGGTGGCTGCGCCGGCCTTGCCGGTCGTTGCTGAGTCGGGCTGGGTCACGAGGCGGTTTTCGCCACGAGGCCGCCGAAGCGGCGTTCGCGCCGGCCGAACTCGGCGATCGCGCCCTCGAGCGCGGCCTTGTCGAAGTCCGGCCAGTGAATCGGGACGAACACCAGCTCGCTATAGGCGGCCTGCCACATCAGGAAGTTTGAGAGCCGCTGCTCGCCGCTGGTGCGGATGATGAGATCGGGATCTGGAATGTCGGGCATATCGAGCTGCCGGCCGATCGCCTCGGCATCGATCGTCGCCGGATCGCGCCGGCCCTCGGCAACTTCGCGCGCCAGCCGCTGCGCAGCGCGTGCGATCTCCTGGCGCGAGCCATAGTTGAAAGCGACGACGAGCGTGAGCTTGCTGTTGTTGCGCGTCAGCTCCTCGGCCTCGCCGAGCAGCGCACAAATGTCGGCATCGAGGCCTGCCCGCTCGCCGATCACGCGCACCCTGACGCCGTCGCGGTGCAGGGTGGCGAGATCGTTGCGGATGAAGCGGCGCAGGAGCCCGAACAAATCGCCGATCTCGCTCGCCGGGCGCGACCAGTTCTCCGACGAGAACGAGAAGATCGTCAGATAGCGGATGCCGAGCTCATGCGAGGCGCGCACCACACGGCGCAGCGCGTCGACGCCGCGGCGATGCCCTTCGGCCCGCGGCAGCCCGCGTGCCGCCGCCCAACGGCCATTGCCGTCCATGATGATGGCGACATGGGCCGGGGCGCCGGATCGGTCCGACGCCTTGGTCGCGGGAGCCGCGGCATTCGACATCGCGTGTTTCCCTCAGACGGTGAGGATTTCCTTTTCCTTCGCCGCCAGCATCTGGTCGATCTCGGAGATCACGCTGTCGGTCGCCTTCTGCACCTCGGCGGCGTGACGCTCCTGATCATCCTCGGAGATCTCGTGATTCTTCTCGAGCTTCTTGACGGTGTCGAGACCGTCGCGCCGGACGTGACGGACCGCGACGCGTGCGGCCTCGGCATATTTGTGCGCGACCTTCACGAGCTCCTTGCGCCGCTCCTGATTCAGCTCGGGCACGCGCAGGCGCAACACCTGCCCCTCGGTCGCGGGGGTGAGGCCGAGGTTGGAATCGACGATCGCCTTCTCGACCGCCTTCACCATCGACTTGTCCCAGACCTGCACCGACAACAGCCGCGGCTCTGGCACCGAGACGGTGGCGAGCTGGTTCAGCGGCATGTGCGAGCCATAGGCCTCGACCTGGACCGGCTCCAGCATCGAGGCCGAGGCGCGGCCGGTGCGCAGACCGCTGAGCTCGTGCTTGAGCGCCTGGGTGGCGCCCTGCATGCGGCGCTTCACTTCGTTGAGGTCGAATGTGCCCGTGGCCATCAGCTTTCCCTTTCTACGACGCCGCCGCTTCGGCCTGGCCCCTCGACGTCTGCGAACATCGCATGTGACGGCCTTTTGAGAATCGACGGCACTTTCAGCAAACCATATTCTTCCGACGCGGTCCTCGCAGCTGCGAGGCCGATCAGCCCGCGACGATGGTGCCGCGGCCGGTGCCGCGCAGCATCTCGCCGATCGAGCCGGGCTCCGAGATCGAGAATACAATGATAGGCAGCGATGTCTCGCGAGCAAGCGCGAATGCGGTGGCGTCCATCACCTTGTAGCCGCCCTGGATCGCCTGCGAATGGCTCAGCCGGTCGAAGCGCGTGGCCGAGGGGTCCTTTTTCGGATCGGCGCTATAGACGCCATCGACATTGGTGGCCTTGAGCACGGCCTGGGCGTCGATCTCGGCGGCGCGCAGCACCGCCGTGGTGTCGGTGGTGAAGAACGGATTGCCGGTGCCGCCGCCAAGCAGCAGGATCTTGCCCTCGGCCAGAGCCTTGTGCGCTGCAGCGCGAGTAAACAGCTCGCAGATCTCCGGCATCACGAAGGCCGAGAGCGCCTGGGCCGGGCTGCCCCTGCGCTGGATCGCCGCTTCCAGCGCCAGGCAGTTCATCACGGTGGCGAGCATGCCGAGCGTATCGCCTGCTGGCCGCGACATCCCCTGCGCCGACACCTCGACCCCACGCACCATGTTGCCGCCGCCGACCACGACGGCGATCTCGACCCCGAGCTTCTGGGCTGCAATCAGATCGCCGGCGATGCGATCGACGGTCGCCTGGTCGATGCCGACCGAATGGGGGCCCGCGAGATATTCGCCGGACAGCTTGATCACGACGCGACGATAGACCGGCTCAGCCATGTGCTACTCGCTCTCCTGTCCCGCGCGACGATCCGGCGCGGATGACGCGCCGGATCGGTACCAATGAGCGCCGTTACTTCTTGCCGCTGGCGGCGGCGACTTCGGCAGCGAAGTCGGACTCTTCCTTCTCGATGCCTTCGCCGAGCGCGTAGCGCACGAAGCCTGCGACCTTGATCGCGCCGCCGACCTTGCCCTCGGCTTCCTTCAGCGCCTGCGCGACCGACTTGCCGCTGTCATGGATGAAGGCCTGCTCCAGCAGGCAGACTTCCTTGTAGTAGGTCTTGAGGCCGGACTCGACGATCTTCTCGATCACGTTCTCCGGCTTGCCCTGCTGGCGATACTTGTCGGCGAGCACGTCCTTCTCGCGCTTGACGAGCTCCGGATCGAGGCCGGCCGGATCGATCGCCTGCGGATTGGCGGCCGCGACATGCATCGCGAGCTGGCGGCCGAGCGGCGCGAGCTCATCGGCCTTGCCGGACGATTCCAGCGCGACGATGACGCCCATCTTGCCGGCCCCGTCGATCACCGCGCCATGGATGTAGCTCGACACCACGCCCTGGGCGACCTCGAGGCTGGCGGCACGGCGCAGCGTCTGGTTCTCGCCGATGGTGGCGATGGAATCAGCGATCGCAGCCTCCACGGTGATGCTGCCGACCTTGGCCGCCTTGATCTTCTCGACATCGGCGCCGACGTCGAGCGCGACCTGCGCGATCATCTTCACGAGGCCCTGGAAATGCTCGTTGCGCGCGACGAAGTCGGTCTCGGAATTGACCTCGACCAGCACGCCCTTCTTGCCCGAGGTCAGCGCGCCGATCAGGCCCTCGGCCGCGACACGGCCAGCCTTCTTGGCAGCCTTGGACAGGCCCTTCTTGCGCAGCCAGTCCTGCGCCGCCTGGATATCGCCGCCGGTCTCGGTGAGTGCGGCCTTGCAATCCATCATGCCCGCGCCAGTGGACTCGCGCAGGTCCTTGACCATCGCTGCGGTGATCGTAGCCATTGTTGAACGTCCTTTTGACCGTCCGGAGTACGGCGCGCCGGATCGCTCGCCGCCGTCCGCTATCAGGTGCGTAGATCAGTCGTGATGGCCGGCGTGTGACACCGGCCATCGTACGTTTGCTCGGTTTTAAGCGTCGGCCAGCGACTTGGCCTGCGCCACCCAGGCGTCGGCCCGGTTCGGCAACCCGACTTCCTCAGCGACCTGATGCGCCTTGTCGTGGTCGAGCTCGGCGAGCTGCCAATAGTGGAAGACGCCGAGATCGTTCAGCTTCTTCTCGATCGCACCCGACACGCCGGTGAGCTTCTTGAGATCGTCGGCAGTGCCGCGCGGACCAGGCAGGCCCTGGAAGCCTGACGCAGCCGGTGCGGTCGGCAGATCTTCCTCGATCGGGGTGGCGGAAGCACCGACATCGATGCCAAGCTCGCCCTGCGCCCGCGAGATGCCGTCGATCGCGGCCCGCGCGATGAGATCGCAATACAGCGAGATGGCGCGGCCGGCGTCGTCATTGCCCGGCACCACGTAGGTGATGCCCTTCGGATCGCAATTGGTGTCGACGATCGCAGCGACCGGGATGTTGAGGCGCTGGGCCTCCTGGATCGCGATGTCTTCCTTGTTGGTGTCGATCACGAAGATCATGTCCGGCAGGCCGCCCATGTCCTTGATGCCGCCGAGCGAACGATCGAGCTTGTCGCGCTCGCGCTGCAGGGTCAGCCGCTCCTTCTTGGTGTAGGAGTTGGCTTCGCCCGAGGACAGCACCTCGTCGAGATGACGCAGCCGCTTGATCGAGGCCGAGATCGTCTTCCAGTTGGTCAGCGTGCCGCCGAGCCAGCGCGAATTGACGAAGTACTGCGCGCAGCGCTTGGCCGCATCGGCGACGTTGTCCTGCGCCTGGCGCTTGGTGCCAACGAACAGGATGCGGCCGCCCTTGGCGACGGTATCGCTGACGGCCTGCAGCGCCGTGTGCAGCAGCGGCACGGTCTGGGCCAGGTCGATGATGTGGATGTTGTTACGGCTTCCGAAAATGAAATCGGCCATTTTCGGATTCCAGCGGTGAGACTGGTGGCCAAAGTGAACGCCAGCTTCGAGCAGCTGGCGCATTGAGAAATCGGGCAGCGCCATTGGATCTATTCTCCGGTTGGTTCCTCCGGAAACGCGTGAGCAAAAGGGCCTGACGGCCCGGTTGCCACCGGACGGCCTCTCGAGAGAGCCATGTTTCCGTGTGAGATGGCGCGCTATATAGCCGGATTTTCGCGCAACGCAAGGAAATTGGGCCGTTTCAGCCTGCAAAAGCGCGGCCAAAGCCACTCTCGCGCCTCGCCTCCATCGCCGGACGGCAGTTGCCCGATCTGCCCAGTTCCCGGCCGTTTCAGCCGTTGCGCCCCTCTCCCCCGCTACACTCGGCAGGTCAATCTTCCAACCTGACGGTACGATAGGGTGGGATTTTGCTAGGGAGCATTGGCGCCGGGCCGCGCCGCGGCCCTGTCTGCGTCGAGCTTGGTCCGCAGCTTGCCGACGTCGGCAAAGAACGTGGTCTCGTCCTGCAGCGGAGCCATGCGCAGTCCCGGGGGCAGCAGCACATGCCAGACGGTCCGTCGTCCCGAATTGGCGTAGGCCTCCGACCGCTGCAGCGTCTGCACCGCCACTGCGATCACCAGCAACACCGCCACCACGACGCCCTTGGCCACGAGATGCGTGCGGCCGACCTCGCGCAGATGCAAGAAGCACATCACGGCGAGCGCAAGCCAGGAGGCGATATACGTGTAGGTGTAGGCGATCGACCAGGTCAGCGAGAAGGCAAGAAATTGCGTCACCTCGTTGTAGGTCCAGAACGCCAACGCGACGGATTCGGCGATCACCACATGGCGCAGGAAGTGCGACTGACCGGAGAACAGGCGGGACAGCAGTGACCACATGCCGATCCAGATCAGCCCCACACCGACCAGGGTCAGCAACGGGATCAGATAGTCAGACAGATGAGGCTCGCTGGTCTGCGTAAACCAGACGTTGATCGCGGCCAGCGCAAGCAGCGCCAGGCCAAGCACGACGGCCGCGGCGATCTGCACGAAACGGCTCGCCGATCTCACCAGCCTTTCGCTTTCGACGGCATGGCTGGTCTCGCGGATGCGGATCAAGGTGTGGCCGACGCGGATCGGAACGTTTCCATCGATCGCGACCCGAGCCAACCGGCTCCTGCCGCGGTCGAGATACATGCCGTTCGCGCTGCCGAGATCCTCGGCCATGAGCTGCCCGGCCTCATCATGAAACACCCTGAGGTGCCGCGCGGCGACATAGGGGTCATCGAGGATGACATCGTTGTCATAGCTGCGGCCGATGCAGAGCTCGCGCGCATTGATCCGGAAGCGCGCGGTGACGTCGCGATGGCGGGAGAGGACCTCGATCCAGATCATCTGACGACCTGCAGTCCTTCGAGGAAGCGCTGGCCGAGCTTGATCGCATCGTCATAGCCGATCGCCTGCAGGCTGAGGCGGGAGACCAGCGCCTCATGTCCCTGATCCTGCGTCACCGCGATCAGCACGACGTCATAAAGGTTCTCGAATTCACGATAGCCCTGCATGCACCATGTCGCCCGCAGCGGCGGATGGCTCGCAGCCGGTGCCACGTCGACGAAATCGTCGTGGCAGTGCTGCGGCGTGTACCATTTGCGAAACGGCCCGCCGATGGCAAGGCGCGGCTGCGCCATCCCGCTCAGCACATTGGCGAGCTGGAATTGATTGAGATCGACCGATTTGACGTAGGATTGACTGACCTCGATCGTGCCGGTGTGGAGATCGGAGGCGACGAACACGCTGGCATCGGCGGTGCAATTGGTGGTGTTGATGCTCGCACGCGGCTTCGGCGAAGCGCTGGCGTTGGTCTGCGACCAGCACTCGAACCATGACGCACGGGTTTCCGGCGCCTGATAGGGCCCGAACGTCTCCGATTGATATCCCTGCTCCGCCAAGGATCCATACAGCGCGGCGCGCCAGCTACCGAGCTGCTGGACGACGTCCTTGCGCAGATCTTCCGGCGTCGCCTGCTGCGTGCGCCCGCGCGCCAGCAGCGCAGCAGCAAAGCGCGCCGGCACCAGGAAGCTGATGAGCTGCCGGTCCCTGCGGGTCGCGACGTTGATGCCGACCACCTGCCCCTGCGAATCGACCGCCGGGCCGCCGCTCATGCCCGGATTGAGCGCGCCGGTGAAATGAATGTGCTCGTTGTAGCTGTGCTCGACGAGGCCATTATAAGTCCCCTCGACGATGGTGAAGCCGAGATCCAAGGGATTGCCGAGCGAATAGAGCCGCTCGCCCTTCTGCAAGGTGCCGTCGAGCGCCGCCTTGTCGAAAGAGAAGAACGGCGCGTCGTGCTTGTCGACCCGCACCAGCGCCAGATCGTTCGGCAGGTCCACCGCCAGCAGCGTGACGTCGCCATGGCTGCCGTCCGCCGCGGTGTATTCGAGCCGATAGGTCTTGGGCTCCAGCGCGACGTCGGAGACGACGTGATAGTTGGTGATAGCAAGGCCATCGGGTGAAACAAGGAAGCCCGAACCGGTCGAGGTCTGCCGGCCGCCACCCGCGACCAGCGTACGGATCTGCAACAGCCGCGGCGGCGCCGAAGCATACACGCCTTCCGCCCCGGAGGGCGCCTCGGCCGCGGCGGCCGCGGTGCTGCAGGCGATCAGGACGATCGCACCACACCATCGGAGCGCGCTCACGACACTGGCAACCGACATTTCCTGCACGCCTCCGCCGCAAAGCGCCGTCGCGGAAGCTTTGCGCACAAAGACCGCCCTGCGAGCCCGGCAATAGCCAAAACGGGTTCGCGTTGCAACCGCGGCAGCACGCTCCCTGCGCGCTGCCTCGTGCGTAAAGTCCGACCAGCCGATCGCGACGAGATCATGATGCGATTGCAAGGAATCGCATCATGATCTCATCTCTTTGATTGAGCATGATCTTTCGGAAAACCGGTTTCCACTTTTCCGGATCATGCCCAAGCGGCATCAGCAGTGGGGGACGTTCGGCGGACACCTCTTGGCAGGAGGCGGCGCGGCCGGCCGCGGCGGAGGCGCCGCAGGCCTTGCCATCGGCGGCGGTGGGGCCATCGGACGCGCCATCGCCGCCGCCGGCGGAGGGCTGGGACGCGCCATTGGCGGCGGTGCGGCCGGCCGAGGGGGCGGCGGCGGTGCGGCGTGAACCATGGGCGCAATTGGCCGTGCTGCCATCGCCGGCGGCGGTGACGGTCGAGCCGCAACTGGTGGCGGCATCGGTCGCGCCGCAACCGGCGGCGGCGCAGATCGGGGCGCCGCTGGCGGCGCAATGCGCGACCGCGGCTCGGGCCGGGCTGGCGCGGTCGCCATCGGAGCGACAGGATGCTGCGGTCCGGGCACGGGCCTGATCGCCGGCGCGGCCGGAGCGCGGTTCGCCTGCGCGTTCGGTGCGGCTCCGGGCTGAACCCGATGATCCGGATGCAGACCGGGTTGACCCGGCGCCTGCCCCTGCCCTTGCTGCGACGACGCGCTCGGGGGTGCCAACCCAGGATGCGGGTTCACCGCGCCGGTCGCTGCCGAGGGCGCTGGAGGCGCGCCGTGATTGCCGGGCACCGGCAATGCATTTGCCCGGGAGAATCCCTGTGCAGGTCCAACCTGTGCAGGTCCAACCTGTGAAGGTGCAGCCTGGGGGTGAGCGAGTGCGCTTGGCGTCCCATTGGCTGGCTGGGGTGTCCCCGGTCTTGCGGTCGCGTTGATCGTGGCGCTCTGCGGCATTGGTGCCTTGCCTTGCTGGATCAGCGCGGCACGCTGCGCGACGGCCGGCGGCAGCGTCGCTGCCGTCGCAGGAGCAACGGGCTGCGCCGGTGCAGCCGCACCACGCGGTCCGCCGGCGGCCGGAGCCGGCGGCTGGTTGATGACGTTGTTGATCACCGTGGTGTTGTGGATGTTGTTGAAGATGATGTTGTTCGGGGGCGGCGCGACGAAGGCCGGCGGCCGCACATAGACCGGGATCGGCACGAAGACCGGCTGCGGCAGGATGAACAGGCCGACCGGCTCGATCGGCGGCGGCAACACCACGAAATCCGGCGGCGGGGGCGGCAGCACGTAGATCGGGGGCGGTGGCGGCGGGACGAAATCAAAGTCGGGATCGGCGAACATCAGCGCCGGCCGATCGACATAGACGAACTCGTCCGGCGGTGGCGGCGGCACGTCATAGTCGAGCATTGCAAAGGACGGCGGCGGCTCCAGCGGCGCGGTCAGGATCGCAAGTCGCCGCCGCGCGTCTCCGGCATGCGGACCATCCGGATAGCGCTTCAGATAGGACCAATAGGCATCCGGCGTATCGGTGCGATAGGTGCGGCGCCAGGTGATCGCCTCGCGTCGTGCGGCGACGATCGCCCTCACCCGCTTGGCCAAGGGATCGCCGTCATAGGCTGCGAGAAACTCTTCATAGGCGGGCAGCGTGTCGCGCGCGATCGCGGCGGCATAGGCGTCCTGCACGCCGAGCTCGCGGATCGGCCCGTCGTGAATCGCGGCCACCTGCGCCGGCTGGGCCTGCGCGACCGGCGCATCCGGCGCACGGTCGAAGAAGCTGAACTGGGCCTGGATCTTCTGGGCGTCCCAGGGCACCTGCGCTCCCTTGGTGGCCTCGTTGACGCGCAGCCGCACGCGATCGAACACCTCGGGCAGCGCCAATCCGCCGGTGCGGATCATCTCGGCCAATGACTGCGCGTAGATGCCGTAAGAACCGTTCTCGCTCGGCGCGACCGTGCCCGGCGCGGCATTGAAGGCGATCAGCATGTTCGCCTCGGGCTCGACCAGCGCGAGGCCGCCGGCCACCGGCTGGCCCCCTTCGATGAAGGGCTGCTGGCGCGCCGCGTCGAGCACGACGACGCTCGCCTTCAGCGGAATCGCGGCGAGCTGGCGGATGTAGTCGCTGATCCGCAGGCCTTCGGTCGGAATGTCGGTGTCGCGACTGACCGAAGAATCGACCGGAATGAAGTAGTTCTCGCCCGCGAGCTGCACGCCGTAACCGGCCAGATAGATCATCGCCACGGTGTTGTTGTCAGAGGACTGCGCCTTCTGCATGAAATCGCGAAAGCTCTTGCGCAGCGTATCGCCGTCGAGGTCGCGCGCGCCGATCACGTCGAAGCCCGCGGCCTGCAAGGTCTGGGCGATCAGGCCGGCATCGTTGGCCGCGGTGGCAAGCGGCACCTTGGTGTAGGCGCCATTACCGATCACGAGCGCGATGCGCTTCTCCTGCCCCGGCTGCTGGGCGAAGACCGCCGCGGGCTGCAAAACCACGCCCAGCAGGAGCAGGCAAACCACGAAACCCAATGAGATTCTGGCCAAGCGCATAACTACTCCTGACGACACGATGAAACGCACATTCAACGAGCCGCAAGCTGAACGGCGGTTGAACATCTGACGCTTCAGGGCAGCAATCAAGTGCAACCAGTTGAGCGCAGGTTGCCGCCTGGCCAGCAACGTCGAGCGATCGGGTGTCGAAAGGACAGCCCGGCAATCCTGGCCCGATCACACATCCACGCCATCACAGCGTCTGCACATCGACCACGCCCGTCACGGCCTTGATGGCGCCGGCGATCTGCGGAGAAACCTTGAAGCGGCCCGGAAGTTTCATTTCGACCTCGGTTTCGAGATCGAGCATCATCACCAGCGAGACTTCGCCATCACCGGCGATCGGACGCGGTGCGCCATTTGGAACCGTGGCAGCCGCCTTCGGCACCGCGCCATTGCCGTGACCTGCCGCCTCCGGCCCCTGCAGACGCTTGACGATGGAATCCAGCGGCTTGGTGTCGCGCAGGAAGATGCGCAGGCCCTTCTGGGTCTTGGCCGCGGCGGCGTCGAGCGGCTCGGCATGGAGCACACGCGCGCGCACGTCCTCGCCCTGCAGCTCGGCGCCGAGCTGCAGCAGCACGGCCGCGCCGGGCTCCAGTACGTCGCGATATTGCGCCAGCCCCTCGGAGAACAGCACCGCCTCGAAATGGCCGGTCGGATCGGACAGGCCCATGATGCCCATCTTGTTCCCGGTCTTGGTGCGCCGCTCCATGCGCGACACCACGGTCGCAGCGACCTTGCCCGCGGTCGCACCGGTCTTCACCGCGCGCGAGAACTCGGCCCAGCTCTGCACGCGCAGCCGCTTCAGCGCGGTGGCGTAATCGTCGAGCGGATGGCCCGACAGGAAGAAGCCGATTGCGTCATATTCGCGCCGCAGCCGCTCGGCCGGCAACCAGTTCTCGATGTTCGGCAGCACGATGGTGGGCGCATCGGCGGCATTGCCGAACATGTCGTTCTGGCCCGACGTCTCCGCCTCATGCGCGCGCTGACAGGCGGCGACGATCGCATCCGCACCGGCAAACACCCGCGCCCGGTTCTTGTCGAGCACGTCGAAGGCGCCGGCGGCGGCGAGGCTTTCGATGATGCGCTTGTTGATGGCGCGCGGATTGACACGCGCGGCGAAATCCGCGAGCGACTTGAACGGCCCGCCCTTGTTGCGCGCCTCGACGATCAGCTCGATCGCCTGCGGGCCGACGCCCTTCAACGCGGCCAGCGCGTAGAAGATGGTGTTGCCGCTGACCTCGAAGGTCGGGCCCGACTTGTTGATCGAGGGCGGCTCGACCTTGATGCCGAGCCGTTGCGCCTCGGAGCGGAATTCGGACAGCTTGTCGGTATTGTTCAGGTCGAGCGTCATCGAGGCTGCGATGAACTCGACCGGATAATGCGCCTTCATATAGGCGGTGTGATAGGACACCAGCGCGTAGGCCGCCGCGTGTGACTTGTTGAAACCGTAGTCGGCGAACTTTGCCAAGAGGTCGAAGATCGTGTCGGCCTGGCTCTTGGTGACGCCGTTCTTGGTCGCGCCCTCGACGAAGCGGACGCGTTGCTTGTCCATCTCGGCGCGGATCTTCTTGCCCATAGCGCGGCGCAGCAGGTCGGCTTCGCCGAGCGAGTAGCCGGACATCTTCTGCGCGATCTGCATCACCTGCTCCTGGTAGATGATGACGCCGAAGGTCTCCTTGAGGATCGACTCCAGCAGCGGATGCAGATATTCCGGCTCCTCCTCGCCATGCTTGCGCGCGCAATAGGTTGGGATGTTCGCCATCGGGCCCGGCCGGTACAGCGCGACCAGCGCGATGATGTCCTCGAACCGGTCGGGGCGCATGTCGATCAGCGCCCGCCGCATGCCCTGGCTTTCAACCTGGAACACGCCGACCACGTCGCCGCGCGCCAGCATCTGGTAGCTTGGCGCATCATCGATCGGCAACGTCGGCAGATCGACATGGACGTCGCGCTGCTTGAGCAGCTTCACCGCGACATCGAGCACGGTCAGCGTCTTCAGGCCGAGGAAGTCGAACTTCACGAGACCTGCCGGCTCGACCCATTTCATGTTGAACTGGGTCACCGGCATGTCGGATTTCGGATCGCGATAGAGCGGCACCAGCTCGCTCAAGGGCCGGTCGCCGATCACGATGCCGGCCGCATGGGTCGAGGCGTGGCGGGTCAGGCCTTCGAGGCGCATCGCAATGTCGAAGGCGCGCGCCACCACCGGATCTTCCTCACGGAACGCCTGCAGCTTCGGCTCGCCCTCGATCGCGGCCGCCAGCGTCACCGGCGCGGCCGGATTCTGCGGCACCAGCTTGGTCAGCTTGTCGACCTGGCCATAGGGCATCTGCAGCACGCGGCCGACGTCGCGCAGCACGCCGCGGGCCTGCAGCGTACCGAAGGTGATGATCTGCGCCACCTGGTCGCGGCCGTAGCGCTGCTGGACGTAGGAGATCACCTCGCCACGGCGGTCCTGGCAGAAGTCGATGTCGAAGTCCGGCATCGAGACGCGTTCGGGGTTGAGGAAGCGCTCGAACAGCAGCGCGAATCGCATCGGGTCGAGATCGGTGATGGTCAGCACCCAGGCGACCAGCGAGCCGGCGCCGGAGCCGCGGCCCGGCCCGACCGGGATGCCGTGCGCCTTGGCCCATTTGATGAAGTCCGACACGATCAGGAAGTAGCCCGCGTATTTCATACGCATGATGACGTCGAGCTCGAACGCGAGCCGCTTCTGGTACTCCTCCTCGGTCATGCCCGGCGCGAGACCGTGCACCTTCAGCCGTCGCTCTAGGCCCTCTTCCGCCTGCCGCTTCAGTTCGGCGGCCTCGGCGCTTGCGGCATCCGCCGCATCGGTGCCGGCGCCGACCGTGAACAGCGGCAGAATCGGCTTGCGCGTCCGCGGCCGGTACGAGCAGCGCTCGGCGATCTCGACCGTGGAGGCCAGCGCTTCGGGAATGTCGGCGAACAGCACGGCCATTTCGGCCCGGGTCTTGAAGCGGTGATCTGGCGTGAGCTGCTCGCGCTCGGCGTCCGCGATCAGATGGCCGCCGGCGATGCACAGCAGCGCGTCATGTGATTCGTAGTCGTCGGCGGAGGCAAAATACGGCTCGTTGGTCGCGACCAGCGGCAGGCCCTTGGCGTAGGCGATGTCGATCAGCCCGCCTTCGACGCGACGCTCCTTGTCGCTGTTGTGGCGCTGCAATTCGACATAGAGGCGGTCGCCGAACAGGCCGGCCAGCCGCTCGCAACGCTGCCCGGCCAACGCCGCCTGATCGTGCTGGATCGCCAGCGAAATCGGACCGTCAGGGCCGCCGGTGAGCGCGATCAGGCCGTCGACGCCATCCTTCAGCCAGTCGAACTTGATGTGCGGCGATTGGTGTGTCGGCGTCTCCAGGAACGCGCGCGAGTTCAGCCGCATCAGGTGGCGATAGCCCTCCTCGCGCGCGGCCAGCAGAACGATTCGCGAGGGCGTGACCAGCGCGGCGGCATTGCGCGCATTCGGATCCAGATCGCCGAAATCGACCGCCAGCTCGCAGCCGACGATCGGCTGGATGCCATAGCCGGCCATCTTGTCGGAGAATTCCAGCGCACCGAACATGTTGTCGGTGTCGGTCAAGGCGAGTGCCGGCTGCTTGTCGGCCTTCGCCAGCTCGCCGAGCTTGGCGATCTTGATTGAGCCCTTCAGCAGCGAATAGGCGGAATGGACGTGAAGATGGACGAATCCGGCGCTGGACATGCTCGCCTTGACGCTTGCGGGGCCACGAGGTGGGACAGCGCGCCGGATGCTCGGAACAGCTGCCGCCGACTCGCGCCCGCATGATACCGAACCGCACGACCTGGAGTCCGCCTCGGCGTGCCGCTGTCCGGATTTTCAACAGGGCCCGCCGCCGGATCGGGTGAGAGACGAAAACTCAAAGCTGCGGAATGATTTGCGCCCATAACGCGATCATCCCGACGAACAGCGTGATCGACGCCAGCGCGGCAGCTTCCTCGACAAAGACCTTCAGCATCGCGACCTCCCTGATCAAGAACATAGAGAGAACAATGTTCCTTTTTCGTTCTCAGGTCAAGCGCCTCGCGACGGGCGCTGGCTGCCGCGAGATCGCGTGGTTAATTCGGGTGATTCGCCGGCATTCGGCCGTTGGGAATCAGCCATGAAAAAACCCCGGCGCGAACATCGCGCCGGGGCCTTTCGATCCGCCGTCAAAAACGTGGTCGAGCCTCGTACCAGGATCAGTACTTGGCGATGATCGGGCCGCCGAACTTGTAGTTGATGCGGGCCGTGAACAGGTCCACGTCCTGCTTGATGCTGTCGGAGCCGAGCGCACCAAAGCTGACGTTCTGACGATCCAGGAAGATGTGATCGTACTCGAAGCCGAGCGACCAGTTCGGCGCGAAGCCGTACTCGACGCCTGCGCCAACGGTGCCGCCCCAGCGCGTGTTGCTGGTCGAAGCGAGGTTCACGCCAGCCAGATTGAAGATGTCGTACTTGTTGTCGACAACGGCAGCACCGCCCTTGGCGTAGAGCAGCACGTTGTTGAAGGCGTAGCCGATCTGGCCGGTGAACAGGCCGAACGCATCGGTCTTGGTGCGGTTACGCGTCGCGAAAATGGCACTCAGATGGTCACCCGAGAAATCTGCCCAGTTGCCCTGCGCTTCCAGGCCAAACACGAACGGGCCGCTCTGCCAGCGATAGCCGATCTGGCCACCGACGGTGCCGCCAGACGCGTCGTTCGAACCCTCGCGGCCGCCGCCGACGAGATCCCAGGTATTGTGGGTCCAGCCGCCGCCACCGTTGACGCCGATGTAGAAGCCGCTCCAATCGTAGATCGCAGCAGCCACCATCGGCGGCGCTTTCGTGTAAGGACGCGCGGCGAGATCCGCAGCCTGCGCGGCCGAGCCGAGCGCAACGAGTCCCGTCGTGATCAACAGAAGTTTCTTCATACGATTAGTTCCAGTCTTGAGGCCCCCAGGCCGTGACACCCCGTCATAACGATCTCGGCCACAATTGCTGTAGCCTGACGGTCACACCTGAGGAGGAAAGCCGGCCGTTCATATTTGCGGATTTTATGTGACCTCACAAGTAGTTGATGGAACCTTTGCGCTTGCATTCGTCTGCGCCTGAACTAGACAGGCGAAGAGCTCTCGCACGGCTCCGCCGCAAGCCAAATGAGGCAGCTCTGTGGCATGGGCAGTGTGCGTTGCGTCAAAATGTCCACGGGGGATCTTCTCGATGCGTGCCGCGCTGTTTGCAGCCTTAACGATTGGTGGATTAGCGATGGGTGGAATGTCATTCATGCCGATCGAATCGGCGCATGCCGTCGGCATCCGGCACGCGTTCTGTCTGCAGGGCGACGAATATCCCGGGCTGAGCTACTGCACCTTCGACACCTACGCGCAGTGCCAGGCGACCGCATCGGGCCGGCTCCTGCAATGCATCGCCAACCCCTATTTCGCGGGTATCAGCGACGATCCGCGCGCCAGGCCGTATCCCTATCCGCAAAAGCAGCGGATTCGGCAACGTCCGCCCCGGCCGAATCCCTTCGCGCCGCTCCCCAATCCGTTCGTCTTCGAAGAGGACTGAGCGAGTCTGCGGCTCCGGAAGCGGAAGCGGAATCGGCCTTGCGAGGTGACACCGCGGCGGGGTTGGCTCTCATGCGGGAACAAGGCACAGCTGTGGTTGCTTCGCGCACGGCAAAAGCCCAGTGCGCAACGGTGCGCTGATGTTCGTGACTTCGGCTGCGCCGCCAGTGTTGCCGACGCTGGCGTTCGATTCGAACGCTGGCATTCGAAGCAAATAAAGGTTCGACGCAGTCGGCCGCGCGGCCGACTGCGAACTCATTCAGCTTTCGCCGCAGCGCACAGGCTCTGCGCCGCTATCGACGAGAATAACGAAGACGTCAGCATCCCGAGCGCACGACAGGGACGCCGCCGCACGCTGCTCCTACCGGAACATGCCGAAGCCGGGCCCGAACTTGTAGTTCACGCGCAGCAGCCCGATGTCGGCATCCCCGCTGACGTTGCGCTGCATCTGCACGAGGCCGGCCGCGTTGGTGAAGTTCAAGGTCTTGTTGCCAAGGAAGATATGGTCGTATTCGACGCCGACGGTCCAGTTCGGCGCAAAGCCATATTCGACGCCGGCGCCGACCGTCCCGCCCCATCGGGTCGCATTTGCCTTGTCGAGCATAGCCCCGGTCGTCGTGTTGAAGGTGTCGTATTTGTCGCCGACCACGGCCGCGCCGCCCTTGGCATAGAGCAGCACGTTGTTGAAGGCATAGCCGACCTGGCCGGTGAACAGGCCAAAGCTGTTCACGCGCGTGCGGTCCGTCACGTTCGGAAGAATCAGGTTGCGGTTGGTGCCCTTGAAGTCCGCCCAGTCGCCCTGCGCCTCGATGCCGAACACCCAGTTCGCCATCTGATAGCGATAGCCGATCTGGCCGCCGACCGCTGCGCCGCCGGCGCCGTTGCAGCCCTCGCGATTCATCGCCGCATTGACGGCAACGCCGGCGTTCTGCAGCAGATTCCAGCAATTGCGGCTGGAGCCGCCCCCGGCGTTGATACCGCCATAGAAGCCGCTCCAATCATACACCGCCACCATGACGGCTGCTGGAGCCTTGGTGTAGGCGCGCCCCTTGACGGGAAGGTCGGCAGCGACCGCCGAAGCCGACGCCACGGCGCCGAGCGACACGGTTGCAAGAAAGAGCTTCTTCATTGTCGAACTCCGTACATTCGATCCAAAGTCCCCAAACTTGGCTTCTCAACTATCAGCGCTCTCGCACGCCGACACAGGCACGCTTGCGCGGTCTGCACTCTCCTCCGCAACAGGTGGTCTTGGTTTCCGGCTTTTCTTGGATTCACAAAAAGCCCTGCATTTGCAGGACTTGCAGGCGCTGTGGCGAGAATGCCGCACTTATGTGTGAAGGACTCGTGGCGCGCACCTCACATTGCGGCAAATGCGGCAATACCATCGATGAACCACATAACAGATCGTGGCGTGATCGTGAGGCGCTCCCGCAGCTACATGGTATCGCCGGCAGCGCTAACTACACTTCCGTGTAGTAGATGGTGAGCTTCAGTGCGGGATCATCGCTGGCCTGGAAGCTTGCATATTGCAGCGCCAGCCTCCCTCTCTTCGGATGCGCGAGCAGCTTCTGTCCCGTAGACGGGCCACGAACGTCATGCGCAGCCCACCACGTCTGAAATTCGCGGTTGTCGCGCCGCAGCCGCTCGATGAGATCCACGAAAGCGGGATCGCCGGCCCACAGATCGTGCGTAGCCCGAAACTGCGCGACCATTCGCTTTGCCTGCTCCTCCCAGCCCGCGCCGAATAGTTCACGCGCGCGCTGTGTGCCTAAGACCAGGATCAACGTGTTGCGCTCGTCCTCGGCGAGGCGTCCGAAGCCGAAGATCTGCTCGGCCGCGTCGTTCCACGCCAGCACGTCCCAGCGGCGGCCGGTGATGTAGGCCGGCTGGTTGAGACTTTCCACCAGCATGCGCAGACGCGCCGGGACGGTTTCGCGCACGAACGGACGGCGGTCGGCGTCGCGCGCGAGCGCGCGCAAATGCGCATGCTCGGTCCTGTTCAGGCGCAGAGCGCGCGCCAGCGCGTCGATCGTGGTCGCAGACGGATTGACGGTGCGGCCCTGCTCCAGCCGGATGTACCAGTCGACGCCGATACCGGCGAGCTCGGCGACCTCCTCGCGGCGCAGCCCGGCGGTGCGACGACGCCTGCCGGCCGGCAGGCCGACCGCCTTCGGCGTCAGCTTCTCCCTGCGCGAGCGCAGGAAATTGCCGAATTCGGCGCGGCGAGGATCGCTCATGTCAACTTCTCATCAGGTCTTCCGCGGCCGGAGCTGCGACGATGGTGGGACCTACCAATCCCAGGATAATCCCAGGCCTTTGACGCGGCAGCCTAACCGGTCAGGCTCCCTCCATCCAGCCCCGGAATGGAGGACATGATGAAAGCCGCAGTACTCAAAGCCTTCGGATCGCCGCTCGCGGTCGAAACCGTGCCCGATCCTGTGCCCGGTACGGGCGAGGTGGTCGTCGACATCGTCGCGGCCGGCGTGCTCTCCTACACCCACGAGGTGTTCAGCGGCGCGCGCAAGTACCTATTGGAGCTGCCGGCCATACCGGGCCCCGGCGGCATCGGCCGTGTCAGCGCCACGGGGCCTGACGCGACAAAGCTTGCGATCGGAGATTGGGTGTTCTGCGATCCCACCGTGCGCTCGCGCGACGGCGGTCTTGCGCCTGATATCACGCTGCAGGGCTGGAGCGCGCGCGGGCCCGGCGGGCTGAAGCTGCAGCGGCATTTTCGCCACGGCTCATTCGCCGAGAAGATGATGGTGCCGACCGAGAACGCCAAGCCGATCGGCACGATCGCCGAATCCGAGGCGCCGCAATGGTGCGCGCTCGGCACCCTGCTCGTTCCCTATGGCGGCTTCCTCGCCGCCAATCTGCAAGCGGGAGAGACCGTGCTGGTCAGCGGCGCCACCGGCAAGTTCGGCAGCTGCGCGGTGGCGATCGCGCTGGCGATGGGAGCTGCGCATGTGATCGCGCCCGGACGCAACGAGGCAGTGCTGGCCGATCTCGTCAGGCGCTTCGGGCCGCGCGTGCGGACCGTCACGCTGACGGGCAACGAGGACGATGATCGCGAACGCATGAGGCAGGCCTCACCGGCGCCGATCGACTGCGTGATCGACATCATGCCGCCGCAGGTCGCGACCAGCGTCGTGCGGGCCGCGCTGATGACGGTGCGCGCTTACGGCCGCGTGGTGCTGATGGGCGGCGTCGGCATGCTCGGCGGCGCCGGTCTCGATCTCCCCTATCCCTGGATCATGCGCAACTGCATCACGATCCACGGTGTCTGGATGTGTCCGGCGGATGCCACGGTGAAACTGGTGCAGCTGATCCGCGCCGGGCTGCTGCAACTGGATCAGTTCGCGGCCACGAGCTTCGCTCTCGATGAGGTCAACGAGGCGGTGACGCATGCAGCCGGGCATGCCGAGCCGTTCAGGATGACGGTGATCCGGCCTTAGCCGAGGTACCAGTCTTCTGCTGAACGCGTTTTCTTAACGCAAACCGGTACCCACTTCGCTTGAAAACGCTTTAGTCGAGCTCGACGACTTTGCCGCCGACGATCGAGACGCGGCGGTCCATGCGGCCGGCGAGCTCCATGTTGTGGGTCGCGATCAGCATCGCGACACGCGTCGCCTTGATGAGCTGCATCAGCGCGTGAAACACGTGATCGGCGGTCGAGGGATCGAGATTGCCGGTCGGCTCGTCCGCGAGCAGCACGCGCGGCGCGTTGGCGACCGCGCGTGCGATCGCCACGCGCTGCTGCTCGCCGCCGGAGAGCTCGGCAGGGCGATGCTTGATACGCTCGCCAAGGCCGAGATAGGCCAGGATCTCCGTGGCCCGCTTGACGGTTTCCGAGCGCTTCAGGCCGCGGATCATCTGCGGCAACATCACATTCTCCAGCGCCGAGAACTCCGGCAGCAGCCGGTGCGACTGGTAGACGAAGCCGATATCGGTGCGGCGGATCTGGGTGCGCTCGATGTCCGACAGCTGCGAGGTCGGCACGCCCGAGACATAGACCTCGCCCTCATCTGGGGTCTCGAGCAGGCCGGCGATGTGCAAGAGCGTCGACTTGCCCGAGCCCGAGGGTGCCACCAGCGCCACCGACTGTCCCGCCCACAATGCGAGCTTGGCGCCGTCCAGGATCGTCAGCGG
>Ga0209677_100592_pt1 | contig 19729 bp, 18 predicted proteins | sample AraplaCvi_mCL_r2_2_FD_184285 | JGI IMG/M metagenome (GOLD analysis project Ga0209677, IMG submission 184285) | Arabidopsis root microbial communities from North Carolina, USA - plate scrape CL_Cvi_mCL_r2 (SPAdes) (version 2) | ecosystem: Host-associated > Plants > Roots > Endosphere | place: USA... | reverse complement strand
GTGATAGAGTTGGCCCCGCCTTCCGAAGAACAGCCGGCAGAATCGGTTTTTGCTTTATCTTTTCAATGACTTCATCCTCGATCCGGACCGTCGCGAGCTGCGCCGCGGCGATGCTGTCGTTGCGGTCGAGCCCCAGGTGTTCGATCTCCTGGAATTCCTGATCCGCAACCGCGACCACGTGGTCAGCCGCGACGACGTGCTGGAGGCGGTCTGGCACGGGCGGATCGTCTCGGACGCCACGCTCTCGAGCCGGATCAGCGCCGCGCGAGCTGCGATCGGCGACACCGGCGAGGAGCAGCGGCTGATCCGCACCATCGCGCGCAAGGGCCTTCGCTTCGTTGGCCAGGTGCGCGAGGAGAGCGGCACGACCGACAGCGCGGCGGCGCGCGCCCCCGTCCCGCCCGCGGCCGGGCCTGCGATCGCCGTGCTGCCTTTCACCAACATGAGCGGCGATCCCGAGCAGGACTATTTCGCCGACGGCATGGTCGAGGACATCATCACCGCGCTGTCCCGCTGCAGCGGGATCATCGTGATCGCGCGCAACTCCTCCTTCACCTACAAGGGCCGGGCGGTGGATGTCCGCGAGGTCGGACGCGAGCTTGGCGTCGCCTATGTGCTGGAAGGCAGCGTGCGCCGCGCCGGCTCGCGCCTGCGCATCACCGGCCAGTTGATCGATGCCGCCACGGGCCGGCATCTGTGGGCCGACCGGTTCGATGGGGATGCGAGCGAGGTGTTCGCCCTGCAGGACGACATCACCGCACGCGTGGTGGCGGCGATCGAGCCGACATTGGAGCTCGCCGAGTCCGAGCGACGGCGTGCGATGCCACCGAACGCGCTCGATGCGTACGACCTGTTGCTGCGCGCGGCCAGCCTGCGCGACACCTTCACCGCCGACAGTCTGAAGGACGCGGTCGGCTGTCTCGAGCAGGCGCTCGCGATCGATCCAATCTATGCGCCGGCGATGGCGGCGGCGGCCTATTGCCATGCGCTGCGGCACTTCCAGGGCTGGCTGACGGCTGACGACGATTGTCGCAGCAAGGCGGTCACGCTCGCCTGGGGCGCCGCGGAGCTGGCGCCGAACGACGCGCAGGTGCTGTGGATGGCGGCGTTCGCGATCTGGAACATGGCCGACGAGATCGCACCTGCGCGCGAGCTGTTTCGGCGTTCGCTCGCGATCAATCCCAATTCGGCGATGGCGCTGGTGCTCGCCGGCTGGATCGAGGCGATGGCGGGCAACCAGGCCGCCGGCCGCGATTTGATCCTGCGGGCGCAGCGCTTGAACCCGCGCGATCCGCGCGGCTGGTTCGCCTCCGGCGCGTTGGCGATCTGCGCGGTGGCCGATGAAAATTTCGAGGACGCGATGCTCTGGGCCGACAAGGCGCTGGCGCAGAACCGCCGCTTCGCGGTAGCGCTGCGCGTGCTGATCGTGGCGCTGGTCAAGACCGGCGCCCTGTCTCGCGCCGCACAGGTTGCGCAGGAGCTGTTGGCGGTCGAGCCGGAATTGACGGTCTCCGGCTTCCGGTCACGGATTCCGTTCCCCGTCGCATCGATGGCCGCGGTCTATGCCGAAGCGTTGCGTGCGGCAGGTGTGCCGGAATGAGCCACGCTTCACGCGCGTCAAACGGCCTTTTTGTGTGTGATCGTATTTATACTACCTTAGGTTTTCACCCGTAATTTCCCGGACGAAAATACTAAAGGGGAGCGCCTTTCGGTCCGGGACCGGGGCGAAACATGATGAAGTCATTGCTTGTTAGGTTTCTGAAGGACGAGACTGGCGCGACCGCAATCGAATATGGCCTGCTCGCTTGCGGCATCGCGCTCGCGCTGATCGCAATCCTCAACAAGCTCGGCCTGACATTGGAAGGCATCTTCACCACGCTGACGAACGAGCTTGGACCCGCCTGAGATCGCGCGCAGGCACGTCATTATTTGCGAGAGCGCGTCAGACGCGCTCAGCCGCCACGATCTGATAGAGCCCGCCAAAACGCGTGCGCTTGCGCCAGCGAAACGCGCTGCCGGTCGGTCCAGCGAGGTCACGGATTTCGCGGGACCACATGCTGCGCGCGAACGGCTCCAGCCAGTCGAAGATCCTGCGCATCAGCGGCTTCAGCGGATGCAAGCGATGCGGCCGGTGATAATCGACGAACACCGCCCGTCCACCGGGCGCGACCAATTCGAGCATCGCGCGCGTGATCCGGGTCTTCACCGCGTCAGGCACTTCGTGCAGCAGGAAGAAGCACGTGACGACGTCGGCGCACGCCTCGTCCGGATCCGCCGCGTCACCGCGCGCGACATGCGCCTGTGGTAGATCGGCGAGCTTGCGGCGGGTCAGGCTGACCTGCAATGGCGCGATGTCGCGGACCTCGAGCCGGCCGTCCGCACCGATCTTTGCAGCAACCTGTCGTGAGAAGTCGCCATAGACCGCTGCCGGCTGAAACACATGGTCGCCGGGTTTCAGTTCCGCCAGCACATCGCCGATCAGCCGCTGCGCATTGCCCCAGAGAATGGTCTGCACCACGATCTGCCGGTCGAGCCAGCCGGCAAGCCGAGGCGTGAGATAGGCCCAGCTATAGACGTCCCGCAGATAGGACGGGACCAGCATGGCGTCAGAAGTCATGTCGAGCATGTGAGACCACCTCGATTGGGGATTGGAGGATGTTGGGGAGCGCTAGAGGCCGATCGCGAGCAGCAGCGCGGCGACGATGATGGTGAGCAGCGCGGCCACGCCGTAGGTGAGCCAGCGCAGGAGCGCTGCCGGCGCGGCGCGCATGTCGTGCAAGGTGAGGAACAGCCGCTCGGCGGCATGCCAGAACAACAGCGCGATCACCGCCAGCAGCACCAGCTTGCCGAGCGGATTGCACGCGAAAGCCAATACGCTTTCATAGCTGCCAAAACTCGCCGGCACGCCCCAGCCGTGCGGGATCATCACGCCGGTCAGCAGGATCAACGCCGGGCCGAACAACGCCGACAACATGCCGCCCGCTCCGAACAACAGCCAGAACAGCGGCCCGATGGTTCGCTTCGGCAGCGGGGTATTTCCTGGAATGCTCATAGCCACGCTCCCACAACAACGGCCGTCGCCAGCAGCCCGACCGAGCAGATAACCGCAACCAGCGTCGCCGCGTTGGTCATCAGTGCCTGCGGCACCAGCTTGCCGCGCCAGACCAGCTTGGGCATGGTCTTGGGCAGGATCCGGAACCAGGTCACCATGTGCCAGAGGGTGGTGACCAGCAGCGCGAGATGGATCACGAGCGACAGCGGGCTTGCCAGAAACGCGCGATAACTCTCGAAGGCCTGCGGTCCGCGTGCGAGGCAGATCAAACCGGCGAGCAGGATCGCGGCATAGATCGCGAGCGCGACGCCACACAGCTCGCGGATCGTATAGGCGCGATACGGCGGATGCGCCCACCAGGTGCGCGGCTGCGGCCGCAGATAAGGACGTCGTTCGCTCATGACACGCTTTCCTTGCGCAGGCCGCTCAGGAAGAAATCGAGCGCGCTCTTGCTCTTGTTCTGATTGACCGCATTGGCCGGATCGACCAGCTTCGGGCAGACTTCCGAGCAGATGCCGACGGCGGTGCACGACCACACGCCATCCTCGCCGCGGATCTGATCGAGCCGCTTCTGCTGGCCGCCGTCGCGGGAGTCGCTGGAGTAGCGCTGCAGCAGCGCCATCGCGCCCGGACCGATGAAGTCGGGATTGGCGCCGAACTGCGGGCAGGCGGCATAGCACAGCATGCAATTGATGCAGTCGGCGAAGGAGGCGTACTCCTCCATCTGTCCCGGCGTCTGCAGATAGGTGCCCTCCTCGATCGTCTTCGGCACCTTCGGCATGACGTAGGGATAGATGCTCTCGATCTTCTTGACGAAGTCGCCGACGGTGACGACGAGATCGCGCTCGATCGGGAAGTTCTGCAGCGGCTCAATCGCGACCGGCCCCGGCGCGAGATCACGCAGGAAGGTGTTGCAGGCGAGCTTCGGCGTGCCGTTGATCATCATGCCGCAGCTGCCGCACACCGCCATCCGGCACGACCAGCGGAATGCCAGACTGCCGTCCAGCGTGGCCTTGATCTCCTGCAGCCCCTGCAGCACCGACATGTCATCGGTGTAAGGCACGTCGAACGATCCGAACGCGGGCTTCGCGTCCTTCGATGGGCAATAGCGCAGGATGCGCAGTTCGATCGTCTTCGGCTTGGTGTCAGACATGGGTCGCCTCTTTGCGAGCGGCTTCGAGTTGCTCGCCCAGCGCGCCATAGGCGCGTTGTCCCGGTGGCGAGCGCGTGATCTTCACCGGCTGCGACGCAATGCGCGGCGCGGTCCCTGCCTGGCGGTAGGCGAGGCTGTGACAGAGAAAATTGACATCGTCGCGCTTGTCGTAGCCGTCGAGGCGCTGATGTGCGCCGCGCGACTCGGTGCGGAACAGCGAGGCGTGCGCCATCGCTTCCGCGACTTCGAGCTGAAAGCCGAGCTCGATCGCGCCGACCCAATCCGTGTTCCAGACCCGCGAGCGGTCTTCCAATGTCAGCGCCCGGTGACGCTGCTTGAGGTTTGCGATGGTGTCGCAAGTCTGCTGCATCTCTGGGCCGAGCCGGTAGATGCCGCAGCCCTTCTCCATGCTGGCCGCCATCTCGGCCCGCAAGACGGCGTGACGCTCGCCCTCGCCTTTCTGCTGCAGCAGCGCGAGCGCGTCGGCCTCGATCGCGCGCGCCCGATCGGCATGGCCATCGCCGGCATTGGCGGCTGGTGCTTTCCGTGCAAAGGCGGCCGCCTGCTCGCCGGCAACCCGGCCGAACACTGTCAGCTCGGCCAGCGAATTCGAGCCAAGCCGGTTGGCGCCGTGAATGCCGACGCTGGAGCATTCGCCGGCGGCGAACAGGCCAGGCAGCGGCGTCGCTGTGTTGATATCGACGAGGATGCCGCCCATCGTGTAGTGCACGGCCGGGCGCACCGGGATCGCCGTCGTCACCGCATCGATGCCGGCAAAATCACGCGCGAGATCGCAGATCAGCGGCAGCCGTTCCTTCAACTTCGCCGCGCCGAGATGGCGCAGATCGAGCAGCACCGCCTCGCCCTGCGGCGTGGTCACGGTGCGGCCCCGACGTTCTTCGTGCCAGAACGCCTGGCTCAGCCGGTCACGCGGGCCGAGCTCCATGAACTTATTGCGCGGCTCCGGCGTCACCGGCCCGAGACCGTAATCCTGCAGGTAGCGGTAGTTGTCCTTGTTGACGAGCAGCGCGCCCTCGCCGCGGCAGCCCTCGGTGATCAGGATGCCGGTGCCCGGCAGGCAGGTCGGGTGATACTGCACGAACTCCATGTCGCGCAGCGGCACGCCATGGCGATAGGCGAGCGCCATGCCGTCGCCGGTGACGATGCCGCCGTTGGTGTTCTGGCGAAACACGCGGCCCGCGCCGCCGGTCGCGATCACCACCGCGCGGGCGCGGATCGCGGTGAATTCGCCTGATGACAGCGACAGCACCACCGCGCCCTGCACGCGGCCGCCCTCGACGATCAGGTCGACGCAGAAATATTCGTCGAAGCGCCTGATCTGCGGAAACTGCGTCGAGGTCTGGAACAGCGTGTGCAGGATGTGGAAGCCGCTTCGGTCGGCCGCGAACCAGGTGCGCTCGATCTTCATGCCGCCGAACTTGCGGACGTTGACATTGCCGTCCGGCTGGCGGCTCCACGGGCAGCCCCAATGTTCGAGCTGGATCATCTCCCGCGTGCAATGGCCGACGAAGTACTCGACCACGTCCTGCTCGCACAGCCAGTCGCCGCCCTCGACGGTGTCGTTGAAGTGATTGTCCAGGCTGTCATTGGCGCGGACCACGCCGGCCGAGCCGCCTTCCGCCGCGACCGTGTGGCTGCGCATCGGATAGACCTTGGAGACCAGCGCGACCGTCATGTCTGGCGCTGCCTGGGCCGCTGCGATCGCGGCCCGCAGTCCGGCGCCGCCGGCGCCCAGGATCAGGATATCGGCGTCGAAAAAGTCCATGATCGCACTCTCTCAGGTGAAGAACAGCAGCGTCGGCACGCCGATCAGCAGGAAGATGGCGAGGAAGTAGGCGCCGAAGATCGCCCCTAACCGCCAGTAGTCACGGCCGGGCAGGAAGCCGCTGCCCGCATAGACCGGGCTCGGGCCGGTGCCGTAAGGCGTGATGATGCCCATGATGCCGAGGCTGAGCGACAACGCGAGCGCCGATGTCGTTACCGGCAGGCCGGGGAGCTTGGTTGCGACCGTCAGCATCAGCGGCAGCAGCGCCGTGGTGTGCGCGGTGGTCGACGCAAACAGATAGTGGAGCAGGAAGAACAGTGTGATCAGTCCGACCAGCCCCCACAGCGGCGACAGCGTCGCGAGCGCCGGTCCAACGAGGCCGGCAAGCCACGCCACGATTCCGGTCTGGGCGAGGCCGCTCGCCAGCGGCACCAAGGTGCCGAACCAGATCAGCGTGTTGAATGCTGGCTTGTCCTCGAGCACGTCGCTCCAGCCGATCGTGCCGGTGACGACCAGCAGACTCACGACCAATAGCGCCACGGTGGTCGGATCGATCATCGCCGTGCCGAAAATCCACAGCGCGAGCGCAAGCAGGACCAGCACCAGCAGCGTGATCTCCTTGCCCGACAAACCGCCCATCGCGGCCAGTTCCTTGCGTGCCCAGGCCGGCACTTCCGGGCTCTGCTTCAGCTCCGGCGGGTAGAGCCAGTAGGCCAGCAGCGGCGTGGTGACGAGCAGCACGAGACCGACAGGCAGGAAGGCGAGGAACCACTGCATCCAGGCAATGTCGACATGCACCGTCTTGCGCACGAGCTCGACAGCCAGGACGTTCGGCGCAAGCGCAGTGACGAACATCGACGAGGTGACGCAGGTCGAGGCGATCGCGGTCCACATCAGGAAGCCGCCGACCCGCCGCGACGAGGGATCATTGGGGAGCGACTGATAGAAGCCGGGAATGTTCTTGATGACCGGAAAGATGGTGCCGCCGCTGCGCGCGGTGTTCGACGGCATGAACGGCGCCAGCACGAGGTCCGCCAGCATGACGGCGTAGCCGAGCGTCAAGGTGCGTCCGCCCAGGCGCGACAGCAGCAGCAGCGACAGCCGCTTGCCGAGCCCGGTCTTCTCGTAGCCGAGCGAGAACACGAACGCGGCGAAGATCAGCCAGACTGTGGTATTGGAAAAGCCTGACAGCGCCCAATTGATCGCCGCACTCGTGGTGTTGGTGGTAGCGAGCTGCGCCTGCGAGAACAGCACGACGCGGCCAAGCACCGCGGCGGTCGTCACGCCGAGAAAGCCGATGGCCGCGGCAGGGATGGGCTCGGTGATCAGGCCGATGATGACGGCCACGAACAGCGATAAGTACCACCAACTATATTGCGGCAACCCGGCGGGCGGCGGCAGCGCCGCCATGATGATGCCGACGGCGAGTGGGGCAAGCGCGGCCACAACACGGCGATTCAAATGAGGCCGGATATCCACGCCGTCCCGGCGTGAATGTTCGAGCAGGAAGGCGGCCGAGTGGAAGTTCATTGCATTTCCGTCGCGTGACTTCAGGGCGATGCGAACGGAAATCAATCTGCACGATGGCAGACATACGCGGTTGATTTGGGTCAAGCCGGACTGTCAGTTTCGCGCGTGCGAACGTCACGACATCGTTATGCGGCTCGATTCATCTGATTGCCGAATTGTTATGCATGAAGCTCGCCCGAAGGGCATCGTCATGCTGCGATCGAAGCGCTCTGCTTGTTACTCCGCATGCTCATCCGACGCGCCGGGCATCGGATGCTGCGAATGGTGGCACGATGGGCGCATCGCCTGCGATCACGGCGCCGTCGACCCGGCGCGCGATCGTCACCTTGCGGTCATGAAAAGCCTCGAGCTCCGGCCGGTGGCCGACGCTGATCAGCGTCGCGTCGGGCAATTGCCGCGCAATCACAGCCATCAGCTCCGCCTGGCCGTCGACATGCAGCGCCGAGGTCGCCTCGTCGAGGGCGATGACATCGGGCCGATGCAACAACAGCCGCGCAATGCCGAGCCGTTGCTTCTCGCCTTCGGACAGAATGCGGTCCCACGCCGCGACGTCGTCGAGCCGCGGCAGGAATGGGCCGAGCCCCGCTGACGCGAGTGCCTGCGCGGCATCCTCGGAGCTGATCTCGGCGGGCATGCGAGGATAGCACACCGCTCCGCGCAAGGTGCCGGCGGGCACGTAGGGGCGCTGAGGGATGACCATCACGCGCTGTCCCGCGGCGATGGTCACCCTGCCCTCACCCCACGGCCAGCAGCCGGCGATGGCGCGCAGCAGCGAGCTCTTGCCCGTGCCGGAATCGCCTGTGATCAGCACCTTCTCACCGTGACGGATCACGGCCGAGGCGCGGCGCAGGATCGGCCGGCCGTCATCCAGCGCAACGCGCAGATCGCGCAATTGCAGTGCCGCCTCGCCGCCCTGCGCATGCGCAATCCCGGCACGCGCCTCCTCAGCCTCGGCCGCATCGATCGCCAGCATCAAGGCGCCGACGCGCCGCCCGGATGCCGTCCAATCCGCGAGCCTAGTGTAGTTCTCCATGAACCAGCTCAGCGCGCCCTGCACGATGCCGAAGGCGGAGGCGACCTGCATGATCGCGCCGAGACTCATGCTGCCGTCGAAATAGCGCGGCGTGCACAGCAGGATCGGCACCACGCCGCAAAGCTGCGCACTGCCCTGCGAGACGATCACCGCCCGCATGTTCTGCACCATCAGGTCGCGCCAGCGTGCGACGACGCGCGCGAAGCTGCCGCCCAGCCTGGCGTCCTCGGCAGACGCGCCGCCGAGCAGCGCGATGCTCTCGGCATTCTCTCGCACACGGGTGAGCGCGTAGCGGTATTCGGCCTCGGCCTGGTTCTTCTGCTCTGTGAGCGGGATGAAGCGGAACGCGATTGCGAGCATCGATCCGTTCGCGATCAGCGCATAGATCACCGCCGCGGTGACGAGGAAGCCGGGAATGGCCAGCGCATGGCCGCCGAGATCGAGCTTCAGCGTGCCGCCCACAGTCCATAGCACCACGATGAAGGTGCCGGCGGACAGCAGCGAAGTGACAAGCCCGGTGACGAAATCGACCGGCATGTCGGTCGCGATCCGCAAATCATCATTGATGCGCTGCTCAGGATTGGCGTGATCGCCGCCGATCAGCTCAAGGCGGTAGAACCGGCTCCTGGTGAGCCAGCGGCATACCAGATCGTCATTGATGACCGCGCGCCAGCTCCGCTGCATGGTCATGCGCGCCCACATCGCGAACACGCAGAGCAGAAGATGCAGGCCGACCAGCAGCGGGAACAGCAAGGTTTGCCGCAGCGCGACAGGGCCATTCCTCGCTTCGAGCGCGTCGAAGAAATGCCTGTTCCAGAGATTGAGGCTGTAGGTGATGCCGAGACTGACAAGGACCACCGCCATCAGGCTCACGGTGACGAGCCACGCTTGTCCCGCCTTCGGCCCTGTCCAGTACAGTCTTGCCCCGCGCAGGAAACGATAAAGACGCGAAGATGGGATGCCCGCCGCCCCAGGCTGCGCGGCAGACACTCGTCGCCGGATCAAGCTCATTGCCCCGCCCCCCTTGAACACGCAACTGGAGAGAACGCGCCAATTTCAACCAGGTTCCATTATAGGCGGTTCCGGCTCGGGCGGAATAGCCGAGGGATCGACGTCGTTGTCGATCAGTCCGCGATGCTGCCGCCTTACCAGCGAGGCATAGTAGCCGTTCTGGCGCATCAGCTCCGCGTGGCGGCCGCTTTCGATAATGCGGCCCTCCTTCAGCACGATAATGCGGTCGGCATTCACCACGGTGGACAGCCGATGCGCGATCACGAAGGTAGTGCGCGCGGTGATCAGCTGCTCGATTGCAATCTGCACCGCTTCCTCCGATTCCGCGTCCAGCGCCGAGGTCGCCTCGTCCAGGACCAGGATCGGCGGGTTTCTCAGCAGCGCCCGTGCGATGGTGATGCGCTGCCGCTCGCCGACCGACAGCAGCGCGCCGCGCTCGCCAGCCAGCGCCTGATATCCATCCGGCATCCGCATGATGAAGTCATGGGCGTGAGCGGCTTTCGCGGCCGCCTCGATCTCTTCATCCGTGGCCTCGGGGCGGCCATAGGCGATGTTGGCCTTGATGCTGTCGTTGAACAGCAGCGGATCCTGCAGCACGACGCCGATGTGCCGCCGCAGCGAGCTTTGCCTGATGCCGCGCAGATCGCGCCCGTCGATCGTGATGCGCCCTTCGACGGGATCATAGAAGCGCATCAGCAAGGCCATCATCGTGGTCTTGCCCGAACCGCTGGGGCCAACGATCGCGATCGTCTCGCCGGGCGCGACCTGCAACGTGATGCCATCCAGCAGCGGGCGCTGCGGCTGCTCGTATCGGAAATGCACGTTCTCGAAGCTGACCGCGCCCGTGACCTCTGCAAGCTCGACCGCGTCCGCGGAGTCGCCGAGATGCTCCTGCACATTGAGGATGCCGAAGATCTCGTCCACCGATACCGAGGCCTTGCGCAGGCTGGAATAGACGCCGCTCAGCCCTTGCACCGGTCCGAACAGCCCGCCGATATAGCCCAGGAACGCCACCACGGTGCCCACCGTGATCTCGCCCTGAATCACGAAATAGGCGCCGAGGCCGAGCCCGGCGAGGCGCGCCAAGCCGACCACCAGGTTGCTGGCCGAAGCGTAGCCTGCATCGACGGCGACGCCCTGGATGACGACCTTGTTGGCATCAGCGACATCACGCAGAAAGCGCGCCTTCTCGGCGTCCTCCATCGCGAAGCTGCGCACGATGAGGATGCCGGACAAGACTTCGTTGAAGCGGGAATAGATCCGCGCCCAGCGGTCCAGCAGCGTCTGCTCGCGCTGCATCTGCTCGGGGCCGGCGCGCGTGGCGATCAGCGCCGGCAGCGGCGCGAAGGCAAGCACCAAGAGCGCCAAGCGCCATTCCAGCCGCAGCATGATCGCGATCGCGATGATCAGGAAGATCACCGCCGGCATGATGTTGAACAGGATCGCTGTAACCGCGCTGGTGAAGCCCTGGATGCTGCGGTCGAGCCGCGTCATGATGGCGCCGATGCCTTCGCTGCGTTGCATTCGCAGCGGCATCCGGTGCAGCTTGCCGATGGTCGCTTCCAGCAGCGCATATTGCAGTCCGATCCGGGTGCGCCAGGTCAGCCAGTTGGCGAAGCCGTCCATGATCTCGCGCGCGACGGCAAAACCGAGCAGCAGCAGGATGCCGAGGAGGATCGCCGTGGCGTGTTCGGGGCCGGTCAGCTGGTCGAAAACGCTCTTGAGGACCAGGGGCTCGAACGCATTGAGGCCGGCCACCACGAGCACCAGCACCACGATCAGCAGGATCGCATGCCGCTGGGGCAGTGCGAAGCGGACCGCCGCATGCAGCCGCTGCAGCCGCGCGATCGTCCGCGACGCCGGTGCTGAGTTGGAATTGGAGCCATAGGCATCCGCATTCGCCATCGTCACCACCTTTTCGAGTGCCGGATGGACTTGAAGCAACTCCTTTCAGCGCGGCTGGTTGCGTCCGCTCGCTTAAGATCGGCGTGGATCGTCCGCGCCCGCTCTACCCCCGATACTGCGCCGGCGGCTGCGGGTTGTTTGCGGGATTGCTGTCATGTTTGGCCAGCCGCTTGATGAGCCCGCCGGCGACAAGCGGCTGCAGGTCCGCCTCGAGCGCGTCGGCCAGATGTTTGGCGTAGACCTCTTCGTCATCGACATAAAGCGTGAAGGATTTGAGATATTTCGCGCGCTTGTCGGGATTTTCGATCGTCGCTTTGGTCCACGCATAGAGCGGATAGTTCGCAACGCCCTGCGCCTCGGCCTCAGCCACATAGTCGGCGAAGGCATCGAACTGGCATTTCAGCACCGCGCGATGCCTGGCGAGGATGTCTTCGAGCGGCTTGATCGACGCATGATCACGCTGGCGTCGCGCCGCCTCCGCTGTCGCGTCGTCCAGGTCGATCCGGATCTGATATTTCCATGCCTCATCCATGTCTGATCTCCTTCGATCGCAGACGGCGCCACGCTATCAACAGTCGGAGGCATTGCGATGTCGTCGATGCGGAAAGTAGACTACGATCGCAACAACGGTCACGCACGATTGCGGTGAAGCGCCTCACGCTTTGCCGCAGGATACAACAATAGCAGGCCGAATAGCGGAGGAAACGACATGCTGATTCCGATGGCGGACGTGCCGCGCTGGTTTGCGGAGCGCAAGCCGAAAGATGCGATCGCGGTCCGGCACGGCACGGAGACGCTGACCTGGGAGCAGCTCGAACGCGGTGCCAATGCCCGCGCCCGCGCCTTCGCAGCGAAGGGCGTTAAGCCGGGCGATTTCGTCGCCATCGGCCTGCCGAACGGCAACGCGTTCTTCGAGACCAGTTTCGCGGTATGGAAATGCGGCGCGACGCCGACCTCGCTGTCATGGCGGCTGCCGCGCGGCGAGGCCGCAGCGGTGCTCGACATCCTCAAGCCGTCACTGGTGGTCGGTGGCGAGGCCGAGTGGAATGCGCCTAACGCGCTGCCGGCGAACTTCATGCCCGACGGCTTTTCCGATGCGCCGCTGGAAGCGCCGGTCGCGCGCTATTGGAAGGCGATGACATCGGGCGGCTCGACCGGCCGGCCGAAGGTGATCCTCGACCACCAACCGGCCGTGACCGACACCGCCGCCGAGCCGCCACTCGGCATGCCCATCGGCGCATCGCTGCTCAATCCGGGGCCGCTCTATCACAACGCGCCGTTCATCGTGTCGCATTTCGCGCTATTCGCCGGCGGCCGCGTCACCGGCATGGTGAAGTTCGATGCAGAGGAGACGTTGCGGCTGATCGAGGCCGAGCGCGTGCAATGGGTCAATTTCGTGCCGACCATGATGCACCGGATCTGGGCGCTGCCGGAGGACGTACGCAACGCCTATGATGTTTCGAGTCTCGAAATCGTGTTCCACATGGCAGCTCCGATGCCGCCATGGCTGAAGGAGAAATGGATCGAGTGGCTCGGGCCGGAGCGGATCTACGAGCTCTATGGCGGCACCGAGCGGCAGGGCCGCACGGTGATCTCCGGCACCGAATGGCTCGCGCATAAAGGCTCGGTCGGCAGGATCGACGAATCCTGCGGGCTTCGCATCATCGGGCCCGACGGCAAGGATGTCGCGCCGGGCGAGAGCGGCGAGATCTATTTCCTGCCAAATGACGGCGCCGGGTGCACCTATCATTATCTCGGCGCCGAGCCGAAGCGGCGTGCCGATGGCTGGGAGTCGCTCGGCGACATCGGCCGGCTCGATGCCGACGGCTATCTCTATCTCGGCGACCGCCTTGCCGACATGGTGCTGCGCGGCGGCGCCAACATTTATCCCGCCGAGGTGGAGGCTGCGCTGATGGCGCATCCCGACGTGCGCTCCTGCGTCGTGGTCGGCCTGCCCGATCCGGAATTCGGGCAGCGGGTGCATGCCATTCTCGAGCTCGACAGGGCGACCGATGCGCAAGCCCTGGTCGATGGCATGGCCGACTTCCTTGGCGATCGTCTCAGCCGCTACAAGCATCCTGAGAGCTATGAGGCGCTGGATGTGATGCTGCGCGACGATTCCGGCAAGGTCCGCCGCACGCTGCTCCGCGACGAGCGCGCCGGCTGGCTCAGGGATGGGCGCGATTTCCGCATCATGCCGGCGCGCGCAAAAGTCGCCGTGGACTGAGATCTCAAAGCACTCCCGATCTCGGCATATCATGCGATAGGATGGTTCCTCATCTTTCGGGGGGGTGACCACGGCATGCCGTCGAGACGAACATTTTTGCGCAGCGTTGCAGCGTCCGCCACGCTGCCCTTCATGCCTTGGCCGCGCGCACAGGCGGCACCGCGCACCATCCTGAACGATGCCAGCCGGCTCAACCCGACGCCGGTGATGAACCACGTGACCATTACCAAGCCCACCACGGACGATCTGATCGCGCGGATCAGGGCCGAGCTGAAAGACGCCACGGCTGCGAAGCGTCCGGTCGCCGCCTCGGTGGCGCGACATTCGATGGGCGGCCAGAGCCTGCCCCGCGACGGCACCGCGATCACGCTCGACGGCGGCGACATCGAGCTCGACACCGCGGGGAAGACCTATCGCACCGCCGCAGGCAACCGCTGGTCCAACGTCATCGCCTCGCTCGATCCAAGAGGCTTCTCGCCGGCCGTCATGCAGTCCAATGCCGATTTCGGCGTCGGCAGCACGTTTTGCGTCAACGCCCATGGCTGGCCGGTGCCTTACGGTCCGTTCGGTTCGACAGTGAAGGCGATCCGCATGGTGCTCGCCGACGGCACGCTGCTGCGGTGCTCGCGCGAGGAGAATGCGGAGCTGTTTCGGCTTGCGATGGGCGGCTACGGCCTGTTCGGCATCATCGTCGATCTCGAGGTCGAGATGGTGCCGAACCTGCTGCTGACGCCGACCTTCGAGCGCGTCGCGCCGGAGCGCTTCGCCGAGCGCTTCACCCAGGCCATCGACGGCAATGCCAAGGTCAAGCTGGCCTATGGACGGATGTCGGTATCGCGGAAGAATTTCCTCGATGACGCGCTGCTGGTCACGTTCCGCCCGGCTACCGAGCAGCCCGCGCCGCTGCCTGTGGTGACGACTTCGACCAAGCTCAGTGGTGTCGCCAACACGATCTATCGGGCGCAAACCGGATGGGAGGTCGCCAAGGGGCTGCGCTGGTTCATGGAGTCGCGCCTCGGACCTGCGATCGCGGAAGGCCCCTACACCCGCAACTCGCTGATGGCCGAGCCGGTCGCAAACCTCGCGCAGAAGGATCTGCGCCGCACCGACATCCTGCACGAATATTTCGTCAGCCCCGACCGGTTCGGCGATTTCCTGACCGCCTGCCGGGACATCATTCCGAAGGCGCGCGCCGAATTCCTCAACGTCACGCTGCGCAATGTGGCGGAGGACAGAACACCGGCGCTCGCGATCGCAACCAGCAGGCGCATTTCCGCCGTGATGTCGTTTTCGCAGGAGACCTCGCCCGAGGGCGAGATCGACATGATGCAGATGACGGAGGCCCTGATCGACCGCGTCATTGCGATCGATGGCACCTTCTATCTGCCTTATCGTCTCCATGCCCGCCGCGATCAGGTTGAGAAAGCCTATCCGGCCACCGCCGAATTCATCGCGGCCAAGCGCCGCTACGACCCGGGCCTTCTGTTTCGCAACGCGATGTGGGATGCTTATTTCGCCTGAATGCATGGAGCGTCCGTGGACCGCTATCGTATCGCCGCGCTGGTGCTGGCCGCCGCCCTCCTGTTTGCGGCGGCGACCGACTACATCCCCTCTTTCATCGATTCGGAAGGCCGGGTGTTCGGCCTGTTTCATCTCGACATCTACAAGGACGCGCTGCACGTCGCATCGGGTCTGTGGGCGCTCGCCTCGGCGACGTCCCGCCGCAGTGCCATCTTCTTCCTGCGCGTGTTCGGCACGCTCTATTTCCTCGACGGCGTCATGGGCGTGTTCACCGGATCAGGCTATCTCGACCTGTCGATCTTCATCGATGGCATTCGCAATACCACAGCAATGGTCAACGTCCTCTCCAGCCTGCCGCATCTCGGCCTCGGCGCACTCGGCATCGCCGTCGGCTGGTCTCCCTGGCGCACCAGCCCCGTGACCGCATGACACGACTGCGCAAGTTCATGTACGCCGCCGGCATTCTCGTGGCGGTGGCCGCCGCCGGTGTCGCGCTCACAGTCGGAAGGGTCGAGAATTCCTGCGTGGCCGATCTGCCCTCGTCGGCAGTGCACTCGGATTTCGCAATCCGCGACGACGGCTATGCGCGTGCCCAAGGCGACAGCTTCCTGACCTTTCCCGAATGGTACATCGTCCACGCCTATAATGATCTCGCGGGGGTTACCGAGCACGGCTCGGAATCCGACTTCCGTTACCTGTCCAGCATCCGCGGCTTCTGGAGCAGCCTCTGCCGCGCCACAAGGCAGGCGTCGGCCGCCGGCCCCGCCTCGTCGGACCAGAAGCTGACGAACTACATCATCGGCTTCAGTTTCACCGCCGAGATGGCCCTGCAGGGCGCCTACGAGCGCAGCATCGGCGCGCTTTCGGAACAGACGACCGGCGGCGTGAAGACCGCGGAGGACGAGTTCAACCTCGCGCTGCTCAAGGAGTACGGCGCCTTCCTGTACCAGACGCCGTGGTACCAGTTTCCGTTCGGCACCAGGCTGAAGCAGTTCTGGCAGGACACCCCGTTCGTGCCATCGATCCGCGCGGTCGAGCGGCGCGTCGGGCTCAGTCTGCAATATGGCGCGCGCGCGGCTTACGCGGCACTGATCGGCTATGCCGCCGGATACGATCCGGCCGTGCTGACGATCAGAAGTGTCGTCGCGGGCCTGCCGGCCGGCCAGCTCGCGGCGATCCCCGGTGTCAAGGTGATCCGCGAGGTCACGGATGCGCATGGCGCCCAAGGCGTGCTGGTGGAGACCGAACGCTACGCCAAATTCGATGCTTTTGTGAAGGAGCTCGGCCGGCATCCCGGCGCCTCCTTGCGTGAGATCGCCGGCAACCACCGCATTCTGGTCACGATCGTGGTGCCACAAGCCAATGCAAAGCTGGCAGCTTTCGATGGCATCCCTATATTCAGCCTGCCGGTGCAGTCCCAGCCCGGTTCGCGTCGCATCGGCGTCGATGTTCCGGTCCCGGCGCTGGTCGAGGATCGAATCCTTTTCGAGGCTGCCGGATATACGTTCGAACATGCCTATGACTACTGAACGACATGCAGCTCGGCGAACGATCCCGCTGGCGGGATTGCTTGCGGTCGCGGCAGCGTGGTTCGCCGGCATGGCGGGCGCGGCGCTCGTCGTGCGGCCCGACAGCGTCGTGGTGTTCGGCCTGCCCGAACAAATGATCCCGGCGATCGTTGCCTCGGACGGCAGCCTGCTCGACGCGGGCCGTTTTCATGTCGCAGCAAGAACGGGACCGTCGACGGTTCGCGGTCTCTATGCCGCGGGTGCGTGGCTGGTCTGGCCGATCATCGGGCGCGGCTGCGGACGCGGATGAGGCTTGTCTCCTCGTCATGGTTGATGCAGGGGTCGAGTTCGCGCGAGGGGCAGAACTGGTGTGGCAGTGCGCGAAGATGTTAATCTGACCCGGCTTGGGTCGCCTCGCGAGGCGGCCTTCGGGTTCGGAACACCAGCGGCGGCCACCGAACGGATGATGAGTGTTGAGCGAGGCGCAAGAATTGCGCCGAGAAAAGCGGGAGAGCTACGATGCCCTCTTTGACCGAGTGGAAAGTGCCGTTCGCGTTCCAGCCGCGTCCCAATGATTACAGTTTCGATCTCGATCGCGCGCTGTCCGCCGTCGTCGGATTGCATGCGATCATTCCCTCCGATGCATTCAGCGCCGAGACGCTGGGCACCGAGCGCGCCGGCAACGGCGTGGTGATCGACGATGGGCTCGTCCTGACGATCGGATATCTCATTACCGAGGCCGAGAGCGTCTGGCTGCATCTCAATGATGGCCGTGTCGTCGAAGGCCACGTGCTCGGCTTCGATTTTGCCTCCGGCTTCGGCCTCGTGCAGGCGCTCGGTCCGCTCGACATCGAGCCACTGCCGCTCGGCTCGTCGGCGGCAACCAAGGTCGGCGATCACGTCGTGGTCGGCGGCGCCGGCGGGCGCTCGCGCTCCGTCGCCAGCGAGATCATCGCCAAGCAGGAATTCGCCGGCTACTGGGAGTATCTGCTGGACGAAGCCATCTTCACCCATCCGGCCCATCCAAACTGGGGCGGCACGGCGATGATCTCGTCGAAAGGCGAGCTGATCGGCATCGGGTCGCTGCAGCTCGAACGCGAGCGCGAGAGCAAAAGCGAGCACGTCAACATGATCGTGCCGATCGATCTCTTGAAGCCCGTCCTCGACGATCTGCGCAAATTCGGCCGCGTCAACAAGCCGGCGCGTCCCTGGCTCGGCATGTATTCGACCGAGATCGACGACCGCGTCGTCGTCATCGGTGTCTCGAACAACGGCCCCGCCGCACGTGCCGAGCTGAAGGCAGGCGATGTCATCCTCGGCGTAGACGGCGACAAGATCGCGGGGCAGACCGATTTCTATCGCAAGCTCTGGGCGCTCGGCGCGGCGGGCGTCGATGTGCCACTCACCGTCCATCATGAAGGCGTCACCTTCGATGTGACGCTGGCCTCGACCGACCGCGCCAAGCTCCTGAAGGGGCCGAGATTGCATTAGCAAGGCTCCGCTAGCGAGACTCCATTGGCAAGGCTGCATTAGCAAGACGCCGTCAGCACGAGTGAGGTTTGGAGGCATGAGCGAGGCCGTGGTGGACGACATCGTGGCCGTGCTGCCGCCGCTGTTGCAGGCACTCCAGGCGCTGTCCTACATCGTCCGCCGTCTCGATCCGCCGGAGTTCGCGAACGTGATGGATGACGTCGGCGCGCCTGACGAGACATTGCAGGTCGCGCGCTCGCATTTGACAGAATGGCCTGAAAACTTCGCCGAGATCCGTGCCGCGCTGGATACGGCCAGCGAAGCCGCTCTGGCCGCCTTCGCAGGCTTGCGCGCCGTTCGCAACGGCGAGGGTGATCTCATGACAGCCTTCCGCGCGCTGCGCTACCTGCCGCGCGCGATGGAGGCGCTCTATCCGCTCGCGGCAACCCTGCCGCCGGTGAGCGACTACTTTCTCGATCCATCGTTGCAGGATGACGCATCGCTGAAGGCGCGTCTCGCCGCGCCCGCTGGCGGCCATACCGGTGTATTCCATGATCAGAACGAGCTCGGCAACCGCGGCGGCTTCTCGCTCTACGTGCCCGAGTACTACACGTCCGAGCGCGCCTGGCCGCTGGTCGTGGCCTTGCATGGCGGCAGCGGCAATGGCCGCAGCTTCCTGTGGAGCTGGCTGCGCGACGCCAGGAGCTTCGGCGCCATTCTGGTGATGCCGACCGCCACGGGACCGACCTGGGCGCTGATGGGCGAGGACAGCGACACGCCGAACATCGCGCGCATTCTCGATCTCGTCCGCGCCCGCTACAGCATCGATCCGAACCGCATGCTGCTGACCGGGCTCAGCGACGGCGGCACCTTCTGCTATGTGAGCGGGCTGGAGCGCAGCTCTCCCTTCACGCATCTGGCGCCGATCGCCGCCACCTTCCATCCGCTGATGGCCGAGCTCGCCGACGTCGAACGGTTGCGCGGCCTGCCGATCCACATCGTCCATGGCGCCCGCGACTGGATGTTTCCGGTCGAGGTGGCGCGGCACACCCGTGTCCTGCTCGCCAAGGCCGGCGCCAGCATCACCTATCGCGAGATCGACGATCTCAGCCACACCTATCCGCGCGAGATCAATTCCGAGCTCCTGCGCTGGCTGAACGGTGCGTAGTCACGCACGCTGCGACACGTGAGGCTTTGCGACGTGTGAGCTCGGCGGCGCTGTCCGTCACAGCCATCTGAGCGCGATTTGAATGCGGCAGAAACAGGCCGCAATACGACCGGACATAATGTCGTCGGATTTTTTCCGCATTGCGGAGGTCGTCGACCAACAGCGGGGGCGCTGCTCGAGGCGGTGATGCACCGCCAAAGGATCGTTCATGTCCGCGTCCTCCACGCCCGTCTCCCAGCTCTCTTTGGCCCGCTCCCCAACGTCCGTCCTGCTCGCCAACGGCGTCAATCGGCTCGAGGTCACGCTCAAGCTCACCACCGCGATCCTCGCGCTGGCCGCTGGCGTCTACACTTATCTCGGCGTTC
>Ga0209677_100591_pt1 | contig 19745 bp, 19 predicted proteins | sample AraplaCvi_mCL_r2_2_FD_184285 | JGI IMG/M metagenome (GOLD analysis project Ga0209677, IMG submission 184285) | Arabidopsis root microbial communities from North Carolina, USA - plate scrape CL_Cvi_mCL_r2 (SPAdes) (version 2) | ecosystem: Host-associated > Plants > Roots > Endosphere | place: USA... | reverse complement strand
TCGACGAGATGCTGGCCGAGATGGTGCCGCTGTACGCCGAAACCTATACGCTGGACGAGATCCACCAGCTGTCCGCGTTCTATGCGTCGCCGCTCGGACAGAAGATGCTGGCGAATATGCCCACGCTGATGAGCCGCAGCATGGAGATCAGCAACCGCATCATGATGCCGCGCATCCAGAAGATGATGGCGCAGACCGCGCAGAGCATCACGGGCAACACGGGCAACACGGGTAAGTGAGGAGCACGCGATGACCCAGGTGTATAACTTCTCCGCCGGCCCCGCCGTCCTGCCGAAGGAAGTCCTGCGCCAGGCGGCCGAGGAAATGCTCGACTGGCACGGCAGCGGCATGTCCGTGATGGAGATGAGCCATCGCGGCCCCGAATTCATTTCGATCGCGAAGCAGGCCGAAGCCGACCTGCGCGAGCTGCTGGCGATCCCGGACAACTACAAGGTCCTGTTCCTGCAGGGCGGTGGCCTCGGCCAGAACGCCATCATCCCGCTGAACATGGTGGGCAGTAAGCCGCAGCCGGCCACCATCGACTTCGTCCACACGGGGTCGTGGTCCGGCAAGTCGATCAAGGAAGCGAAGCGCTACGCGAACGTGAACGTCGCGGCGTCGGGCGAGGCGAGCCGCTTCACCACCGTGCCGCCGCAGGAGACGTGGAACCTGAGCAAAGACGCCGCCTACCTGCACCTGTGCACGAACGAGACCATCGACGGTGTCGAGATCGGTTACGTCCCGACGGTGCAAGGCGATACGCCGCTGGTCGTGGACATGTCGTCGCACATCCTGTCGCGCCAAATCGACGTGTCGAAATACGGCGTGATCTTCGCCGGCGCGCAAAAGAACATCGGCCCGGCGGGCCTGACGATCACGATCGTGCGCGAGGACCTGCTCGGTCACGCGTTGCCGATCTGCCCCGGCGTGTTCAACTGGAGCGCCGTGGCCGAGGCGGAGTCGATGCTGAACACGCCGCCGACGTACGGGATCTATATCGCGGGCCTCGTGTTCGCGCACTTGAAAAAACATGGCGGCGTGGCCGAGATGGAACGCCGCAACATCGAAAAAGCGCGCCTGCTGTACGCGGCGCTGGACGCCGACGACTTCTACCAGAATCGTGTGGCGCCCGAATATCGCTCGCGCATGAACGTACCGTTCTACCTGCGCGATGAGTCGTTGAACGAACAATTCCTGGCCGGCGCCAAAGCGCGCGGCTTGCTGCAACTGAAGGGCCACAAGTCCGTCGGCGGTATGCGGGCATCGATCTACAACGCGATGCCGATCGAGGGTGTGCAAGCCCTGGTCGATTATTTGAACGAGTTCGCGGGCCGCCGTTGATGGCGCCGTCGTAGGGTGGACGGGTCCCCCGTCCACGCGTCCAACCGGCGCACGCATGCCGCGCGTCCGGTTTTGCGCCACATGAACGCGTTGACGGCCGAGCCGTCCACCCTACCGTGAACCGCACCCAATGAGCAGACAATGACAGACAAACTCAAACCCCTGCGCGAACAGATCGATGCGATCGACGCGCAAATCCTCGAACTCCTTTCCCGCCGCGGCAAGGTCGCGCAGGAAGTCGGCCACGTGAAGGCCGAGACGAACGCTCCCGTGTTCCGCCCCGAGCGCGAAGCGCAGGTGCTGCGCGGCGTGGCCGAGCGCAACCCCGGCCCGCTGAAGAACCAGGACGTGCAGACCATCTTCCGCGAGATCATGTCGTCGTGCCGCGCGCTGGAAAAGCGCGTGACGGTCGCCTTCCTCGGCCCCACCGGCACGTTCAGCGAGCAGGCCGTGTTCCAGCAGTTCGGCAGCGCCGTCGAAGGGCTGCCGTGCGTGTCGATCGATGAAGTGTTCCGCGCCACCGAGGCCGGCACCGCCGACTACGGCGTCGTCCCCGTCGAGAACTCGTCCGAGGGCGCCATCAACCGCACGCTCGACCTGATGCTCGCGACGACGACCATCATCAGCGGCGAAGTGTCGATCCCCGTGCACCACAGCCTCATGACGAAGACGGGCAGCATGGACGGCGTGAAGGTCGTGTGCGCGCATTCGCAGGCGCTGGCCCAGTGCCAGGTGTGGCTCAACCTGCACCATCCCGGCATCGAGCGGCGCGCCGTCGCGTCGAACGCGGAAGCGGCCGTGCTGGCGAGCCAGGATCCGACTGTCGCCGCGATCGCCAGCGAGATGGCCGGCGAACAGTACAAGCTGGGTGTCGTGCAGGCGCATATCCAGGACGACCCGCACAACCGCACGCGCTTCCTGATCATCGGCAGCCAGGCCACCGGGCCGTCCGGCAAGGATCGCACGTCGATCGTGCTCGCGGTGCCGAACAAGGCCGGCGCCGTCTACAGCCTGCTCGCACCGCTCGCGAAGCACGACGTGTCGATGACGCGCTTCGAATCGCGCCCCGCGCGCATCGGCACGTGGGAGTACTATTTCTACGTCGACGTCGAGGGCCACATCGCCGATGCCGCCGTCGGCCGCGCGCTCGAGGAACTCAAGGACAACGCCGCCTTCTTCAAGGTGCTGGGGTCGTACCCCGTCGGCCTGTGAGTCACGAATCCATCCACACGTTTAGCCAAGAGAATCCCATGTCGCAATTCGGTCCCGATTACGTCCGCGCCATCGCCCCTTACCAGGCCGGCAAACCCATTTCCGAAGTCGCCCGCGAGTTCGGCCTCGACGAAGCCAATATCGTGAAACTGGCGTCCAACGAAAACCCGTTCGGCGTCCCCGAATCCGCGAAGGCCGCGATGGCCGCCGCCGCGGCGGAACTCGGACGCTACCCGGACGCCAACGGCTTCGAGCTGAAGGCCGCGCTGGCCAAGCGCTACGACGTGCCGGCCGACTGGATCACGCTCGGCAACGGCTCCAACGACATCCTCGAGATCGCGGCGCACGCGTTCGTGCAGAAGGGCCAGGCCGTCGTCTACTCGCAGTACTCGTTCGCCGTGTACGCGCTGGCCACGCAGGGTGTCGGCGCGCGCGGCATCGTCGTGCCGGCGAAGACCTACGGCCATGACCTCGACGCGATGGCCGATGCGATCGACGCGGACACGCGTCTCGTCTACATCGCCAATCCGAACAACCCGACGGGCACGTTCATCCCCGCGGCCGAGATCGAAGCGTTCCTGGCGAAGGTGCCGTCCTCCGTCGTCGTCGTGCTGGACGAGGCGTACAACGAATACCTGGAACCGAAGGACCAGTTCGAGTCGACGCAGTGGGTGCGCAAATATCCGAACCTGATCGTGTCGCGCACGTTCTCGAAGGCCTATGGACTCGCGGGCCTGCGCGTCGGTTTCGCGATCGCGCAGCCGGCCGTGACGGACCTGATGAACCGCATCCGTCAGCCGTTCAACGTGAATTCGCTCGCGCAGGCCGCCGCCATCGCGGCATTGAACGACAAGGCATTCCTGCAGAAGGGTTTTGAAAACAACCGCGCCGGCTACCAGCAGCTGACCAAGGCGTTCGACGAACTCGGCCTCGAATACGTCCCGTCGCACGGCAACTTCGTGCTCGTGAAAGTGGGCGACGACGACGGCGCCGGCGCGCGCGTGAACGTGGCCTTGCTGAAGCAGGGCGTGATCGTGCGTCCGGTCGGCGCGTACGGCCTGCCGCAATGGCTGCGCATCTCGATCGGCCTGCTGGAAGAGAATGCGCGGTTCGTGGAAGCCCTTAAAACGGCGCTGGGCTGATGTTCACGAAAGTCGTCATCGTCGGCGTAGGCCTGATCGGCGGCTCGTTCGCGCTGGGGCTGAAGGCTGCAGGCGCCGTCGGCCACGTCGTGGGCCTCGGGCGCTCCGCGCAGGCGCTGGCGCGTGCGCGCGAGCTGGGGATCATCGACGAAGCGGCGACGTCGCCGCAGGATGCCATGCGCGGCGCCGACCTCGTGCTGCTGGCAGCCCCCGTCGCTCAGACGGGGCCGATTCTGTCGTCTCTGCTGCCTTACCTGGAGCCGCAGACGATCGTCACGGACGCGGGCAGCACGAAGTCCGACGTCGTGGCGGCAGCACGTGCGGCGCTCGGTGACCGCGTCCACCAGTTCGTGCCGGGGCACCCGATCGCCGGCCGCGAATCGAACGGGCCAGACGCCGCGATCCCCGACCTGTACCGCGGCAAGAAGACGGTGCTCGCACCGCTGCCGGAAAATACACCGGAGGCCATCGACAAGGTGGCCGCCGCGTGGCGCACGTGCGGCGCCGTGATCCATCAGCTCACGGCGGAAGAACACGACAAGGTGTTCGCGGCCGTCAGCCACTTGCCGCACCTGCTCGCGTACGCGCTCGTCGACGACATCGCGAACAAGCCGCACGCGGACCTGCTGTTCCAGTACGCCGCCAGCGGCTTCCGCGACTTCACGCGTCTGGCCTCCTCCGATCCGACCATGTGGCGCGACGTCTGCCTGCACAACAAGGATGCGATCCTGGAAATGCTGGCCCGCTTCTCGGAAGATCTCGCCTCCCTGCAGCGGGCGATCCGCTGGGGCGAGGGCGACAAGATCTTCGAACTTTTCACCCGCACCCGCGCCATCCGCCGCTCGATCGTCGAGGCGGGCCAGGACGTCGACGCACCGGATTTCGGGCGTCATGCTCTGGATGCGAAGAAGTAGCGGCTTGTCCTTCTCCCCTTGGGGAGAAGGTGTTGATCCTCAGATTGGCGGGATCTTCCCGAGCGGGATGAAGCCGCTGAGCGCGAGGCGGCCGCGATCGGCCGTCAGGTCGACGGAAACCTTGTCGGCGCCGTTTGCAAGCGCCTTCAGCAGCTTGGTGGCGGTCTTGATGACATTCTTGGCCGCCGGCAGCGTTGCCGTCAGACTATCGCCCCATGGCCCGATCTGATTGATCTCCAGCTTGAACTGGCCGGATAGAAGTCCCTGATCGTCGAAATTGAAAGGGCCTGATAGCGTCATGACGCGGCCGTCGCCGATATCGATGACGGCCTGATGCAGCACGCCTGCGGCACCGCGAAGGCCTTCCCGGTCGGTGCCGTCGAGCAGGCCGGCCTTGCCGGTCAGCGTCACATTGGCGCTTGTCGAGGCGGTCGGCAGCGTCTGCGGGAAATCCTTGATGACGGCATTGGCATTCTCGATACCGATCGCGAAATCCAGGTCGCTGCCGTTCTGGCTGGCGTGCATCTCGGTGCGGGCGGCGGTCACATCGGCGCTCTGGCCGGTGGCGGAGGAGACGATGGCTGCCTTCAGACCTTCGATAACTGTCTGGCTCTGCGCGACGCCACGCCCCTTGGCAACGAGGTTCGATTGCAGATCCGTCCATTCGGCCGATACCGCCAGCCCTTCGGCGGTGCGCAACTCGGCCGGTGATTTCAGGTTCCAGCTGACATGGTTCGGTTGATAGACCGGCGCCGAGGCATTGAGGGTTTGGAAATTGGCCGAGACACCTCGGGTCTGATTGTCGACGGTCACCGTGTCGCAGGTCAATCCCATGGAGAAGGGGAAGCCGCTGAAGGCCATATTTGTGCATTTGCCGGCAATGCCGGCGCTGTTCTGCTGGCCGAGCGCCTTCAGCACATTAGTTTTGACAATATTGGTCGCGTAATACCACCCGCCGGTATAGAGCCCGGCCAAGACCACCAACAGTCCTATCAGGATGAGCGATAGACGTTTACCTCGACCGGTCGCTACGCTCTGGCTTGACGCTGCCATGTTGTTCTCCAATGGTTGGACTGAAGTTTCACACTGATTTGGCGTTGGATATGGACGAATTTTGGGTGTTTGGCTACGGATCGCTCATGTGGAATCCGGGCTTCGACTATGAGGAAAAGGCGGAGGCCATTATTTTCGGCTACCGCCGCTCGCTTTGCGTTCGTTCCTGGGTCCATCGCGGCACAGAGGCCAGTCCCGGCCTGGTCCTCGGTCTCGATCGTGGCGGCTCCTGCCGCGGCATGGCGTTTCGCGTCTCGACGGCTGCGTGGGACGAGGTATTGGCCTATTTGCGCGAGCGTGAACTGGTCACCAATGTCTATCTGGAAAGGATAGCGCCGATCCGGCTCGCCGATGGCCGGCGCGTGATCTCCGTCGCCTATGTCGTCGACCGCGATCACAGGCAATATGCCGGCGCGCTGGACGCCATAGAGGCCGCTCATATCGTCGAATCCGCCAGCGGCCAGTCCGGCCCGAACGATGCCTATGTCTTCAACACGCTGACGCATTTGCGCGAGATGGGGATTCGCGATCAGTGGCTCGAGCATGTCGCCGGTGAAATCGAGCGTATGCGGGAAGCGTCCTGACAGGCCGTTCTTCAACGTGATGCGGCCGCCTTCGGTTCAAACCGCCGCAGTGGTCACTTTTGCCTTGCCGATTTCCGCCAGACGCTGTGCTGCGGTCGGCGGGACGGGGAGATGCGGATTGTTGGCGATCGTTTCGACCAGCAGTTCGTCGCTCGCCTTTTCCGTCTCCTCCATCAGCCGCGCAAAGAAGGCGTCGGGATCCATGCCGGGCTGGATCGGCGGCAGGATGCGCACCTTGAGGTGGCCTGGATATTTGCGGAAGGTGCGGCGCGGCCAGAATAGGCCGGGATGCATGGCGACGGCGACGACAGGGATTCCGAGATCGCGATACATGCGGGCGATGCCGTATTTATAGACCGGTTCGGCGCCCGGCGGGCGGCGGGTGCCCTCGGGGTAGATGATGAGCTGGCGGCCGGTGGCGAGCTCTTCCCGCGTGCGCTTCAATACGTCGAACATCACCTTGCCGCGGGCGCCTCGGTCCACCGGGATCATGCGCTGCTTCCCCGCATACCAGCCGAACAACGGAATCCACATCAGCTCGCGCTTCAGGATATAGACCGGATCGTCGAGATAGGGCAGCAGCGCGAACGTGTCCCAGAAGGACTGATGCTTGGGCGCGAAGATGTAGCTGCCCTTGGGGATATTCTCGAGGCCCTCGATCTCGAAGGTGGTGCCGACGATCTTTTCCATCAGCCAGGTGCTGGATTTCGCCCATGCCTTGGGGATTGCATATGCAGCCTTGCGCGGCATCAGAAAATAGATCGGCGACAGCACGATCATGCGAATGATCAGATTGGCATAGAAGGCTGTGTTGAACAGGACCGAACGCAAGATAATCATCAAGACTTTCCCAATGCACCGGCTTGCGCCGGCATCCTAAGGCTTGCCTACACGATTACGGCGTCAATAAAAAGTCGGTGTGTGTGCGGCCGGAGATCTCAGTCCGGATCGTCGCTCTGTTCCTGCGAGCGCAGACCGACCGGACGCCCCAGGCCAGTGAGATTGCGGGCGCCGGTGAGGAGAACCTTGGCATATTCGGAGATCATCGTGCGCAGCGCATTCGGGTCGGTGAACCAGTTCTTGGTCTTCAAATCGGAATTGACAACCGGATAGGGAATGAAATCCGTCGCGGGATCGACATATTTCAGTTCCGCGAGGCTGCGGGGCATGTGGTAGTTGTTCGTCACCACCAGGACGCTCTTATAGCCCTTGGCGTGGATCCACTTTGCCGCTTCGCGTGCATTGCCGATCGTATCGATGGCGTCATAGCCGATGTCGACGCAGCAATTGAAGAGACCGACCGAGCTCTGCGTCAGCCTGCGGATCTGCGACGGCGTCGTGGTCGGATGTGCGCCAGATATCAGCAGCCGGTGGCCCGCGCCGGAGCGCAGCAATTCGACGGCCTGGTCGATCCGCTGATAGCCGCCCGTCAATACGACGATGGCGTCTGCCTTGGGCTCGAGCGGTGGCTTCAGCGTGGTGATCGAATCGGCAAAATGCAGAAAGCCGCCGAAAATGATGGCGGCGAGAAAGATGAAGGCGAAGCCGCCCCAGCGCAGGAGGCGCCGGAACAAGCTGCGACGCACAGGTCTATCGCTGCGGGATTGCTCCCGCATCGACTGCGAACTCACGGTCTTGCGAGTCGACAGATCCATGCTCATGATTCGGTACTATACGACAATTGCGGCAAGGAACGGGCTGACGGACAGCAAAAAATACTCACCGCGGCGTCAATTCTGCACACCGTCGGCCCTGCCGGGATCGGAACGGATCAGATCGATCTCGTAGATCGTGCGCATGACGGTGAAGCGCGCCGTGAGAGTCGTGAGCAGGGCGATGACGATCATGGTTGCGAGAATGCCGACATAGCCGAGCGCGCCTACGGAAAAAGTGCCGAAAAGGGCGGTTGCCTGGTCGGTCTGCGGCGTGGCGATCGTGCGGCTCTGCAGGATGCCGGCGCTTGCGAAGAACAGGGCGGCGAGGCCGCTGCCGGCTGCCGACCCCTTCAGGCTGATCTTCAGGAAGTGCTTTTGAAATTCGGTTGCGACGAAGGTGCTCTCGGCACCGACGAAGTGCAATACCTCGACGATGTGGCGATTGCCCGAGAGCGCGCCGCGGGTGGCGAAGACCACGGTCAGCACCATGGCCGTGAAGACCAGCAGCAGGACGCCGGTGCCGATGAGGACTGTTGTGTGCGCCATCGACACCAGCCGGTCGACCCAGGTGCGGTGGTCGTCCAGCGTCGCTTGCGAGATCTGCGCCTTGAGCAGGGCGCGCATCGCCTCGAAATCCGGCGGGTGCGTCTCGTCGATGGTGATGATGACGAGGCGGGGGACAGGCAATTCCTTGATGTCCAGGCCGGCGCCGAGCCATGGCTCGAGAAGACGCGCCGTTGCCGCCTCGTCGACGATCTGGCCGGATTTGGTGCCGACGAAGCTCAGCGCGATGTCGCGGGCGCTGACCAGCGCCTTCTCCATGTCGAGATTGTCGTCCGGCTTGATCTGGATGGTGATCTCGCGGGAAATCTGGCTCTCCCAGCTTGCCGCCGTCGCGCGCACCATGCTGACGGCGCCGAGCGTGAGGCAGGCGAGGAAGGCCATGATGGCGATGACGACGATCAGCGCGTTGCCCTGAATATTGGAGGACGGCACGATCGGCCCGGTGGGGCGCACGCGCATTTCCGGCCGCTTCCGCTCCGGCGGAGGAGCGGGGGGTGTTTGCTGCGACTGCGCAGCTTTGGCATTCGGGGCTTTCCTGCGGGGCGCGGGCTCAGTCATAGATATCGAGATGCCCTCCCGACAGAATCATGCGCCTAGCCTCGATCTGGTCCATCAGGCCGAGGTCGTGCGTGGCGATGACGACCGCAGTGCCGAGGCGATTGAGCTCCAGGAACAGGTTGAGCAGCCGTCGTGCCATCGGCGGATCGACATTGCCTGTCGGCTCGTCGGCGAGCAGGATTTCCGGGCGGTCGATGAGGGCGCGCGCAATGGCGGCGCGTTGCTTTTCGCCGCCTGACAGAACCGGCGGCAGTACGTTGATGCGCTCGCCGAGGCCGACCCATTTCAGCAGTTCCAACACATCGGTACGATAGGAACTTTCATCCTTGCCGCGCACACGCAGCGGAAGGGCGACATTCTCGTAGGTCGTCAGATGGTCGAGCAGCCGGAAATCCTGAAAGACGATGCCGACGCGCCGGCGCAGGAGCGGCAGCTCGTTGCGCGGGATCGAGGAAATCTCCCGGTCGAACATGCGGATCAGCCCACGGGTCGGCTGCAGCGACATGAAGAGCAGCCGCAGCAGAGTCGTCTTACCGGCACCGGAAGGTCCGGTCAGGAACTGGAACGATTTTCTCGGAATGTCGAAGCTCAGGTCGCGGAGGATTTCCGGACCCATGCCGTAGCGCAAACCGACGTTCTCAAAGTGAATCAACGGGCAGTCCAGTCTTCCGCAGGGTTCAATCAGGCGACTTGTTAACCAATGGCATTAACAGCCGGTAAATTTTTCTGGAAAGGCGCCCCATTCATGGCGATCTTTGCGAAGCATTAACCATTAAAATTTACGACTGGGCAGGATTCGTTTCAATGCCCAGATTAGCAATGGGCGTCGAAACCATGTGGATCACCGCAAAGGGAGGTCATCATGGGCGCTTTTCGCCACCGGCAGCAGCAGGCGGGGCTGGTTTATGACCTCATTCCGCCCGAACATGGGTCCGGTTCGGGTCAGTCGCGCCGTTTCGTGCCGAAGCAGGATATCATCGATGCCGAATTCGTGACCGTCATTGGCGGCCGCGGCAGGAGCGCTTCGGGCGTCAACATGCGCCACGACGGTCCCTCCGGACCGAAAGCGCCGTCACGGCCGAAGCGCGGGAATGTCCTCTCGCGAATCCTATCCGCTTTGCGTTTTGCCGAAGCCGTTTTACAGCAGGCATCGCGGCGCTGCTTCGTGGCGCTCATCGTCGCCCTTGCCGTGCTCGTCTTCGGACTTGCCGGCGGATTTTCCGGATTGTCCAGCGCACCGAACGAGGCGGCGGGCGAACCGCTGCAATTCTCGCATGTGACGCTGACACCGCGCGACGAGAACGGCATGCGCGTCCTGACACTGAATGGCATCATCGAGAATGCGAGCGGCGCCACCCTGTCGATACCGTCGATGCGCGCCGATCTCTTTGCCGGCGACCAGCTGGTGCGAAGCGTCGTCGTCAATGCGCCGATGAACCGTCTCGGGCCGCATGAAAGCCGCGGATTTTCCACACGATTGCAGCATCCTGGTGGAAAAACGCCGGATGTTCGTCTTTCCTTCATGCCCTAGAGTGTGATGCCGAAAAGTGTAAGCTGTTTTCGGGCGACATCACGCTCTACCTGTTTGATTCGAGAGCGGATTCAGATTTTAGGTCGATTCGACCTAAAATCATCCGGCTCTAGGGGGTGTGTCAGGCTTGCCGATTGTGCTACGGGCTTGTGCTTGATCGGCGGCCGAGTGCCGCAGCAGCCATGGAGCATGCCAATCAATGCCTGTCGTACGCGGGAAGAACATCGAGCCGCTTTTCACTGCCGAGCAGATTGCCGAGCGCAATCATGCCATGGCGAAGGAAATCGCCAGCGGACCGACGAAGGATCTCCTCGTCATCGCCATCCTCAAGGGTTCGTTCATTTTTGCCGCCGACCTGTTGCGCGCGCTGCACGAGACGGGGCTGGCGCCGGAGGTCGAGTTCATCACCCTTTCGAGCTATGGCGCGGGCACGGTCTCCCAGGGCGTACGCATCGTCAAGGACATCGACAGCGATGTGAGGGATCGCAACGTGCTGCTGATCGACGATATTCTGGAATCGGGCCGTACGCTGCGTTTTGCCAAGGAACTGCTCTATGAGCGCGGCGCCAGCAATGTGACGCTCGCCGTCCTGCTGGACAAGAGCGTCAAGCGCCAGGAGGAGCTGGAGGCCGATTATGTCGGCTTCGAATGCCCCGACTATTTCGTTGTCGGCTACGGTATGGACGTTGCCTATGCCTTCCGCGAACTGCCCTTTGTCGGCGTGGTCCTGGGCGACGCCACCCCGTAATCTGCGTTAATGGGGGCAGTCGGCCTGGCTGTCCCATTCTGCTCCGGCGATGACGACTCATTAACCACGGAGCCTAATCGTCCCCCCGTCGTTTACCTATCGCAAACGGAATTCTGGTGATTTCTGTCGCGGAACATGATGGACCACGGAGCACAGACCATGGCAAAAATTCTGATTACGGAAGACGAGGACTCTCTTCGCACCTTTGTCGCCCGCGCCTTGCGCTTGGACGGCCACGAGACCGAAGAAGCGGCCGACGGCGCCGAAGGTCTGGAAAAGCTCAAGCAGGGCGGTTTCGACCTGCTTCTCTCGGATATCCGCATGCCGGTCATGGACGGCATCGAGCTCGCGCATCAGGCGCATTCGACCTGGCCTGGAATGAAGATCCTGCTGATGACCGGTTATGCCGAGCAGCGCGAGCGCGCCGACGACCTTATGGAAAAGATCGTCGATGTCGTGGCCAAGCCCTTTGCGCTGCCGGATATCCGCAAGGCCGTCGCCCGCGCATTGGCTGCTTGATCTGCGCTGCCTGTCTTATTGCCCCAGATTCAGCAAACGCTCCAGATAACGCCGTTCCTCGCTTAGCGAAGGATTGTTGCTCAGCCGCTCGCGAATGGCATCGAGGATTTCGCGGGCGCGTTGGGCGTCGATAATCTTCGGCACCATGTCTCCGTCCGGATTGTCCATAAAGTTGCCGTCGTTGTTGCGCGATCGGCCAAGCGGATCGCGGCCGTTCTGATTACCCTGGCCCGGTTGCCCCTGCAATTGGCCTTGGCCCTGCCCCTGCTGCTGCATCTGCGCCATAAGCTGGTTCATCATGTCACGGGTGCCCTTGCGCAAGGCGTCCAGCGCACGGGCTTGGCCCTGTACGGCGCCTTCGCCGTTGCCTTCGGTCAGCTGGCCGGATGCGCCCTTCATCTCCTGCTGAGCCTTGCCATAATTCTGGTTCGGCTTCATCCCCATTGAACCCAAGTTTTTCTGGAGTTCGCCGAGTTGCTTGGCGAGATCGTCCTGCTGCTGGCGCAGCTGCTTCAAGGCATCGCGCAGTTGGTCGGCCGTCATGCCGTCGGTGGGGTCGCTGTCCTTCTTGCCTTGCTGGTTCTGGCCCTGTTGCTGATCCTGATTTCGCTGCCCCATGTCCGGGCGCATCTGGTCACCGAGATTGGGCAGTGGCTGGTCCATCAGGCCATCGCCGTCCTCGTTGGAGTCGCCGCGCTGCATGCGGTCGCGCATAGCCTGATCGAACTTGAAGGTCTGATCCATCAGCTTCTGTTGATCGCGCATGATGCGGCCGAGCTTGTCCATCTGCTCTCGCATCTTGTCATTTGCTTGGTTCTGTTGCTGCTGCCCAGGTTGCGGCTTGCCGGCCTGGAGGCTGTTCATCAGCTGCTGCAGCTCGGATAGCATCTGCTGCGCTGCCTGGCGATTGCCGGAGCGGGCGAGGTTTTCGATCTGGTCCATCATGCGCTGCAGGTCCTGCTGGCGCAGAATATTGGCTGAACGCTGGTTGGGCTGGGCGGGCATGTTGCGCATGCGTTCGGCCAGTTCCTTCATGTAGGCGTCCATCGCCTTGCGCAGCTCGGCCGTCAGCTTCTTGATCTCGTCATCGGAGGCATTGCGCTGCAAGGCGTCGGAGAGCTTCTGCTGGGCATCCCGCAGCGCTTTTTCCGCATCGGTCAGCTGCGCGTCTTCCATGCCGAGCGCGATCTGCCAGAGATAGTCGGCCGTATCCTTCAGCGAGGCTTCGCTGCTGGCGAGCTTCATGCGCGTCAGGGCCGATCTGATCGCCAGATAGTTGCCGAGATCGGAAATGGTTTCTTCCGGCCTGACGGTCAGCGATTTATTGAGCTCGATCGCCTCCGGCATCTTGCGGGTATCGAGCGCGAAGACCTGGCGTTCCTCGGCGACGGCAGCGGCAAGCGGCTGGCTGAAATTGCGCGGCGGCAGCACCATCTCATAGGGCGCGCTGCGCCCGGTCTGCCCGGCGCCGTCCTTGGCGACCAGGGCGATGCGAACACGCTTGCCGGCAAGGGGATCCTGCGTCAGATCGTGGCTCGCCAGACCCTTGCCGTTTCGGCGGTCTCGGCGCGGAATGTCCAGCTTGAATTCCGGCAGGTCATAGAGCGGCGTCGCCGAGGGATCGGAATCGACGGGCACGATCTCCGCATGGGCTTCCTCGACGCCGTAATCGTCCTTGACCCTGAAGCCGAGTTCCAACGCGCCGTTGGCGGTCGCGTGCGGAATGCCGTCAAACGTGATTTCCGGCGGCTTGTCGGAGATCACCTTGAACGACCAGGACTTGCCGTTGACCGTCAGTTCGCCACCCTTTTCGAGCTTGAGAACATGGGTGCGCGCAATCATTGCATCGGTGCTGGACGCGTTGGCGGCGTTATTGACCACCGGCTGCGCGACGGGCGGGGCCGCCGGTCCGCTACCGGCAGGGGCTTGATTGCCGGCATCGGCGACCTGTTCCGGAACCTCGGTGCCCTTGTCGGCGCCAGTTGCCTGGAACAACACTTTTTCATCCGTGGAGGCGCCCGTAACCCGCACCGTGAGTTCGGAGAATTGCGGCACGTTGAGATTGTCACTGGCATTGGCGACGTTGCCTGTGAGATAGACCGGCGCCTGGCCGGTGTAATAGGGCGGAGTGACCCAGGCGTCGACGCGGACATCCGGATTGCTTGATGTGGAGGCCGATGCCGTGAAGGCATCGCTTAGCGAGCCGCCGCCATTGGATCCGGAAAAGCTGAAGGCGGTCACCAGCAGCAAGGCCGGAATGGCACGCAGTGCGAAGCGGTCGTAACGCGCGATATCCGGCCTCGGCAGGCCCGCATCCAACGCGGCGATACGCTGCGCCATGCGGGTCTGATGCTCGCGCCAAAGTGCACGGGCAAAGGGCGTGTCGAAAGCCGGCTCGTCCTCCTGCACGGCGACCGGCTGGTGCGCCAGGCCATTGCGTTCCTCCAGCAGGCGGTCGGCCTCTCTGACACTCGGCCAGCGCAGGCGGCGCAGCGGATAGAGGGAGATGGCGAAACCGACGGCGAAGACGGCGAGCAGCAGGAAGCGCAGGACATCGGGCGCGATGCGGAAAATGCCGAACCAGGCGGCTGAAAGGAAGAGAGCAATAATGGACGCCGGCAGCAGCAGCCCCGGCAGCAGCTGCTCGGAAACCAGCACGAGCCGAGCAAAGAGACGTTTGACCGCAACCATGCGCGCCAGCGCCGGGCGGGTGGCGAAAGCGCCCTTCTTAGGGTTGCTGGGGCTGGTCATCGGTCCGGTTTTCTCCCGATCTGACGTTGATGGCTAGTTGCCCGTTGGAAATGGCCGGGCATCCCACACGCCCGCGCTCGCGGCGCCCGGCGAGACGCCATTCGAACAAAGATAACATTCTTTGTGGCGAAGACGAGGGCAAGCGGTGCCAAAGGCTGTTTTTTCATCGGACTTCGCTGAAACGTGATCGATCGGACAGGGACGGATGGGTCTGCCCTTGCTGCCCGAAATCCGCGAGCAAAGCCGATTATCCCTCGAGCCAGGCCGGGATGGAATCCAGCCCGATCAGCTCCTCATAGGTGCCGCGCGGGCGGATGATATGGAATTCGCCGCCCTTGACCAGCACTTCGGGAACCAGAAGCCGGCTGTTGTAGGTGCCGGCCTGCACGGCGCCATAGGCACCGCCGGAGCTGACGGCGAGGAGATCGCCGGGCTTCGGCATCGCCATTTCGCGGTCGAGCGCCAGATAGTCGCCCGTCTCGCAGACCGGGCCGACGACATCGGCCTTGATGCGTGGAGCATTGGCAGCGGTGATCGCGACCGGCCGGATCTCGTGATAGGCCTCGTAAAGCGTCGGGCGGATCAGATCGTTCATCGCGCCGTCGACGATGACGAAGCTCTTGTTGCCGCCATCCTTCACATAGATGACTTCCGTCACCAGAATGCCGGCATTGCCGACGATCAGGCGGCCAGGCTCGGTGACGATCTTGCAGTTGAGGCCGCGCAGCTGGTTCTTGACGATTTGCGCATAGGCATCGGGCAAAGGCGGCGGATCGTTGTCGTCGCGATAGGCGATGCCGAGGCCGCCGCCGATGTCGACATGATGGATATCGTGGCCGTCGCCGCGCAGCGTTTCCACGAGATCGCGCAGCAGCTTGAAGGCATCGTCGAAAGGCTGCAGCTCGGTGATCTGGCTGCCGATATGCATGTCGATGCCGGTGGCATTGATGCCGGGCAGGCTGGCGGCGCGGGCATAGACGGCGCGGGCGCGCTCCCAGGAGATGCCGAACTTGTTTTCCTTCTTGCCGGTCGAGATCTTCGCATGCGTACGGGCATCGACATCCGGGTTGATACGGAAGGAAACGGGCGCGATCTTGCCGGCGCGGACGGCGCGCTGGTTCAAAACTTCCAGCTCGGGCTCGGACTCGACGTTGAAGCAGTAGATGCCGGCTTCGAGCGCGACGTCCATTTCCTGCGCCGTCTTGCCGACGCCGGAGAACATGATGCGGTTTGCCGGGATTCCCGCAGCCAGGGCGCGGCGCAGCTCGCCGACGGAGACGACGTCAACACCGGCGCCGAGGCGGCCGAGCGTCTTCAGCACCGCCTGGTTGGAATTGGCCTTCATGGCGTAGCACACCATGGCATCGACATCGCTGAAGGCTTCGGAGAAGACGCGATAGTGGCGCTCGAGCGTCGCCGTCGAATAGACGTAGAAAGGGGTGCCGACCGCCTTGGCGATCTCGGGAACCGGAACATCCTCGGCATAGAGGATGCCGTCGCGATACTGAAAATGGTTCACGATCGATGCCTATTTAGAGAAGCGGATCAAGGAAGAACTTCTTGTCCGGGCTGGGCTCTTTGGTCGGCTTGGAGACGTCGCCGCCCTTGGTCGCGTGAGCACTCGGCGGGTCGAGATCGCCTTTGCGGCCACATCCGACGACGGCAAGGCCGACGACCGAAAGCACGACGGTCAGGCGGATGATATGCGGCATGTTGATCTGCATCGAAATCCTCTTGGGCGACAAACGCGAAAGTCACCCTTCTTAGCGAAGTTTCCCGCGTTTGTGCACCCTGATTGTTTGGGTGCGTTTTCGTCAGTCTTTTCAGTTGCGGGCACGCCAGAAGGCGATCTGCTTGCGCACTTCCGAAGGCGCCGTGCCGCCGAAGCTCTTGCGGCTGGCAACCGAGGCTTCGACCGTCAGCACGTCGAAGATCTTGTCGGTGATCGAGGGATGGATTCCTTGCAGTTCCTCCAGCGACAGTTCGGCGAGCTCGCAGGATTTGCTTTCGGCAAGCGCCACGGCGCGTCCCGTCACATGATGGGCATCGCGGAAAGGCAGGCCTGCTTCGCGCACCAGCCAATCGGCAAGGTCGGTCGCGGTCGAATAGCCGGAACCGGCGGCAGCCTTCATGCGGGCGGTATTGATCGTCAGGTCGCGCACCATGCCGGTCATGGCGGCGATCGCCAGTTCCAGGCTTTCGGCGGCGTCGAAGACCTGTTCCTTGTCTTCCTGCATGTCCTTGGAATAGGCGAGCGGCAGACCCTTCATGATTGTCAGAAGTGCCACCAGCGAGCCGTTGATGCGGCCGGTCTTGGCGCGCACCAGCTCCGCCGCATCCGGGTTCTTCTTCTGCGGCATGATGGACGAGCCGGTGGAGAAGGCGTCGGACAGGCGCACGAAGCCGAATTGCGGCGTCGACCAGATGACGATCTCTTCGGCAAGGCGCGACAGGTGCATGCCTGATATGGCGGCGATCGACAGGAATTCGATGGCGAAATCTCGGTCGGAGACGGTGTCGATCGAGTTGCGGGTGGGCTCGCGGAAGCCGAGCGCCTTGGCCGTCATGTGGCGATCGATCGGGAAGCCGGTGCCGGCAAGCGCTGCGGCGCCGATCGGCGATTCGTCCATGTGTTCGATGGCGTGGCGCACGCGCGAGCGATCGCGGCCGAACATTTCCACATAGGCCATGCAGTGATGGCCGAAGGTGACGGGCTGCGCCGTCTGCAGATGCGTGAAGCCCGGCATGACGGTTTCGGCGTGTTCTTCGGCGCGGTCGAGGAAGGCTGCGATCAAACCAGTCAGCGCCTGCTCGCACTTCTGCAGCTCTTCCTTCACCCAGAGGCGGAAATCGAGCGCCACCTGGTCGTTGCGCGAACGGGCCGTGTGCAGTCGGCCGGCAGCCGGGCCGATCAGGGTCGCGAGCCGCGCCTCGATGTTCATGTGGATGTCTTCGAGGCGGCGGGAGAATTCGAAATTGCCGCTTTCAATCTCTGACAGGATCGTGTTCAGGCCGTGAACGATCTTGTCTTTATCCTCGGTGGAAATGATGCCTTGATGGGCGAGCATGCCGGCATGCGCGATTGAGCCGCGGATATCCTGTGCAAACAGCTTCTTGTCGAAACCGATCGAGGCATTTATCTCCTCCATGATCGCCGCGGGGCCGGAGGCGAAACGCCCGCCCCACATCTGGTTGGAGGATTTGGTGTCCGTGCCGTCAGTCATGAGATGCCCACCTGGAGAATGAAATGACAGCAAAGAAGCCGTTCGGTCTGCCGTCCATGAAACTCGTTATGCTTGCCGCCGTCGCTGGGGTTATCGCCGGTGCGGCAGCGGTATACGTGAAGGAGGCAGGGTATGGCAATGGCATTGGTGAAACGGCCGCAGCCGATCAATGCGGGACTGCCAAGGATCGCGCCGCCGCTCTGACGCCCTTCACCAGGGGGCAGGTTGCCGCCATGAGCGTGCCGCCGGCGCCGATCTCGCTGAAGGATGTATCCTTCAAGGGTTCCGACGGGCAGCCGCTTTCGATCGGCAGTTTTGCCGGCAAGACCGTGCTGTTGAATGTGTGGGCGACCTGGTGCGTGCCGTGCCGCGAGGAGATGCCGGCGCTGAATGCGCTGGAGAAGAGCGTCGGCAACGACAAGTTCGAGGTGGTCGCCGTCAACATCGACACGGGCGATGAGGAAAAGCCGAAAGCGTTCCGCACGGAATATGCCATCGACAAGCTCGGCTATTACCGTGACAACACGATGGGCGTGTTCAATGTGCTGAAGAAGCAGGGATTGGCCTTCGGCCTGCCGGTGACGTTGCTGATCGACGACAAGGGCTGCCTGCTATCGGCGATGAACGGGCCGGCGGTATGGGATAGCGACGATGCGAAGAAGCTGGTGAAGGCGGCGGCCGGAATTTGATATTTCCCCCCTTCTCCCCGCGGGGAGAAGGTGCCCGTAAGGGCGGATGAGGGGGCCGTGCGTCGCATTTATATTCATCTACTGGGGGAACACCGTGGCATTCCCGGTAATGCCCCCTCACTCCGCGCTGTCGCGCGACCCTCTCCCCGTTGGGGCGAGGGTGTTTTACCGCGTCGGAACCGGCACTTCGCCGCGATAGTCGTAGAAGCCGCGGCCGGATTTGCGGCCGAGCCAGCCGGCTTCGACATATTTCACCAGCAGCGGGCAGGGGCGGTATTTCGAATCGGCGAGACCGTCATGCAGCACCTGCATGATCGACAGGCAGGTGTCGAGGCCGATGAAGTCGGCGAGCTGCAACGGCCCCATCGGGTGGTTGGCGCCGAGCCGCATGGCGGTGTCGATGGCATCGACGGTGCCGACGCCTTCATAGAGCGTGTAGATCGCCTCGTTGATCATCGGCAGCAGGATGCGGTTGACGATGAAGGCCGGGAAGTCCTCGGCGACGGTGATCGTTTTTTCCAGCGAGGTGACATATTCCCTGGCGGCGGAGAACGTCGATTCGTCGGTGGCGATACCGCGCACCAATTCCACCAGCTTCATTACCGGAACCGGGTTCATGAAGTGAATGCCCATGAAGCGTTCGGGCCGGTCGGTGGCGGAGGCGAGGCGTGTGATCGACAGCGACGAGGTGTTGGTGGCGAGGAGTGCCTCGGGCTTCAGGATTGGGCAGATCTGCGCGTAGATCTTGCGCTTGACGCTTTCGTCCTCGGTCGCGGCCTCTATGGCGAGATCGACCTGGGCGAGATCGTTGAGGTCGTTCGATCCGGTGATGCGGGCAAGTGCGGCCTTACGGTCCTCATCGCTGGTCTTGCCGGAGGTGACCTGTCGGGCAAGATTGCCATTGATGGTGGCAAGTCCGCTTTCGATGCGATCCTGCGACAGATCGTAAATATGGACCTTGTAGCCGGCCATGGCGGATACGTGGGCGATGCCGCAACCCATCTGGCCGGCGCCGATAATACCGATCGTCTTCAGCGAACTCATTGCCAACTCCCCGGCGGCGCGCTCTTGGCGGTGCGCTATGTTTTACATCACAAATTTGCCGGGCTATTTCTAGCCCGGCAAGATTGATAGACCTATAAGAGACGATTTTCCAGTCTCTCGCAACTGCGAGAAGACCGATAGGCGCGTTCAAAGCGCCTTTTCGAGTTCCGGCAGTGCTTCGAAGAGGTCGGCGACGAGGCCGTAGTCGGCGATCTG
>Ga0209677_100590_pt1 | contig 19776 bp, 7 predicted proteins | sample AraplaCvi_mCL_r2_2_FD_184285 | JGI IMG/M metagenome (GOLD analysis project Ga0209677, IMG submission 184285) | Arabidopsis root microbial communities from North Carolina, USA - plate scrape CL_Cvi_mCL_r2 (SPAdes) (version 2) | ecosystem: Host-associated > Plants > Roots > Endosphere | place: USA... | reverse complement strand
GGCCACGTCGCCAAGCTCACGGTGCAGGCCGATAACCTGAAAAATCCCTTCCTCAATAACGCCGTGCAGCGTTTCAGGTGCGGAGGCTAGTCAAGCATGGCGACAGGGGCGGCGGGATTCTTCGGCAAACTTCCGGGCGCGGGCGATTTCGTCCAGCGGCGCTTGCCGTCGCCGTTCGTCGACGCCTGGGATCAGCATTTCGAGCGCGCGGTGAACGAAAGCAAGCTCGCATTGGGCGATGCCTGGCAGCACGCGTATCGCAGCAGTCCGGCATGGCGCTTCGTATTGTCGCCGGGCGTATGCACGAGCGTGGCATGGGTCGGCGTGATGGGTCCGGCCAACGATCGCGTCGGCCGCAGTTTCCCGATGGTGATCGCGACGCCATTGGAGGATGCCTCGCGCATGTTGCGCGATGGTGACGCATGGTTCGCCGCGATCGAGCACACGCATGCCAGCGCGCAAGCCCAGGCGCTCGGTGTGGAAGCGTTCGATGCGCAATTGCTCGCGCTGGCCGACATGCCGATGACCACGCCCAACCACACGCATGTGCATGGCGTGGAGCACATCGCCTGGTACAACGCCATGCAATGGCGCCTGCCGTTGCCGCGCGCACGCACGGATGGCGAGTTTCTTGCCGATTTGTGGAACCGCATCAGCGCCAGCGGTAGCGGCTGGTGCCTGTGGTGGACGCAAGGCGGCGGCCATGTGCCGCCCAGCGTGTTGGTCACGCGCGGTTTGCCGCAGCCTTCAGCCTATGCAGGTTTTCTTGATGCACGCTATGGTGATGAAGGCTGGCAGTCGCTGGGCGTGTTCGAAGAGCCACCGCACGCGCATCACCAGGCTGCGCATGTTTCGGTGGCGCCCCACGTCGCCGCGCCAGCGCCGCGCAGTCTGCTGCCGGATGACCTGAGCGAGCTGTTTGCCGATCTGGCGCCGTCGGTATCGATGGCGGTGGCGTCCGGCACACCCAGCGAAACCAGCGACGGCGAACCCAAGGCAAACGGCAGCGCCTGCACGGTGTATCGCGGCGACGTCGCGTTGGCGCTGGTCGCCGCGGACGAAGGCAGTCACGATCCGCGCCGCCAGGCTGCCGCCGCCGCCAACAAGGTAGCGCACGAACTGGAAGCGGAGCATCTCAACGGCGGTTTGCAGATGCTGCGCCAACGCCTGCTTGCCTTGCATCCCTCGTTGCGCGAACGCAGCGAAGACCTGATCAATCCCATTCCCGAAGACGGTTCGGTGATCGCCGTGCGCATCACCCAGCGCTGGGCCAACCTGCTGCGCATCGGCACGGCGGCGGCGTGGCATTGGCGCCACGGCAGCCTGCAATCGCTGTTCGCCACCGGCGCCGCTGCAACGGAGCAGGGCGATGCATTGGGCGGCGAATTCGATGACCTGCTGTTCACGCGCGCTGCGACGGTGGCGTCCGGTCTGGGCGGCCCGACCGAACCGTTGTGCGACGAAGTGGTGTGCGCGGTGGAAGAGGGCGATCGCCTGCTGCTGGTGGCGACGCAAAGCCTGGTGCAACTGCCGCCCGACGTCTATGCACGTGCACTGGCCATGCCTTCCTGCGACGACGCGCGTGCGCGCATCGCCAACGCCGCCGGCCTGGGCAGCGAACCGGTACATTGGCCGCTGGCCGTGATCGAGGTGACTGCATGACGCTACGTTACGAATCCGTCGGCCACACCGACACCGGCAAGGTTCGCGCGCACAACGAGGATGCGATCCTCGTGCGTGAAGATGTCGGCATGTGGGTAGTGGCCGATGGCCTGGGCGGCCACTCCGCCGGCGACTACGCCAGCAACATGATCGTGGAACGCCTGCGTTCGCTACCGCGCCCGGGCAGCGTGTTCGATTTCGTCGAAGCGATCGAAGACACGCTGGTGCAGGTCAATGTCGATCTGCGCCGCACGGCGCAAGAGCGCAACGTCGATGTGATCGGTTCCACCGTGGTGGTGCTGGTGCACGACAAGGATTTCGTACTGTGCGGCTGGGTCGGCGACAGCCGCGCGTATTGCTTCGAAGACGGCCGCCTGCAGCAGATCACGCGCGACCATGTGCACGGCTTGAAGAACGACGTGACGCAGATTGGCCAGGCACAGCCGGCGGGTGCGGGTGTGCTTACGCGTGCGATCGGTGCGGAAGAGACGCTGTATGTGGATTGGGTGGTGGCCGGCAGCCGGCCCGGCATGGCGTTTGTGCTTTGTACCGACGGCGTCAACAAGGAGCTGTCGGATGCCGAGCTGGATGCCGAATGCCGCGCGCATGCCGATCCGCAGATTTTGCTGGCACGGTTGTTCGAGCTGTCTCTCAATCGCGCTGCGCGGGACAACATTTCTGCTGTGGTTGTGCGGTTGCAGGATTAGGGTGGTCATGCGTATGCAAAAGCTTCAAGTTCCTCAGGGCCGTCATTCCCGCGCAAGCGGGAATCCATCTTTGCTTTTGACATCGGAGCCAATGGATTCCCGCGTGCGCGGGAATGACGGCCCTGAGGCAAGAGGTTTTTTCATCGCATGACCTTCCTCGCCGACCTCATCGACGATTTCAACGCGCGTCGCCGCAAGCTGCCGGAACTGTTCGGGGCGCTGGGCGAGCGCGGCCCGCAAGCGGACGAGGATTACCTTGCCGACGTTGCCTTGCTCGAACGCGTGCTGGAAGAAGGCACACTGCCGCCTGATATCGCGCGCGCCTTGATCGCCAAGCTGCACGCGGTGCAAAAGCCCGCAACCGCGCCATCCAACGATGCCACCGTCGTCAAGCCGCCAGCACCCGCGCAGCCGGTCTTCGAATCGGAAGTGACACAGGTAAAGCCCACCGCGATGCCTGCTTCCACCGACGCCGAAGCCACCGTGGTGAAGCCGGCCTCGGGGCCTTCGTCCACCGGGCCTGTGCACACCGAGCAAGGCACCGGCAATTCCAGTTCCAGCCGCGACACCTGGCAGCGCATTGCGCAGGTGGAAAGCAGCGAATACGCCACGGTCGGCATGCTGCTCAAGGGCCGCTTTCTGCTCGAGCGCGAAGTCGGCCGCGGCGGCATGGGCGTGGTGTTCCTGGCACGCGACGAACGTAAGGTGGAGGCGCGCGACCGCGATCCGTATGTCGCGGTAAAGGTGTTGAACGACGAATTCCGCCGCCATCCCGATTCGCTGATTGCATTGCAGCGCGAATCACGCCGCTCGCAGTTGCTGGCGCACGACAACATCGTGCGCGTGTTCGACTTCGACAAGGACGGCACCATCGTTTTCATGACGATGGAATACGTCGACGGCCAGGATCTGAAGGCGCTTATTCGCGACAAGGCCTACAACGGCATGCCGCTGGCGCAGGCGCGGCCGTTGATCGAAGGCATGGCCTGGGCGCTCAAGCGTGCGCACAGCGCGGGCGTGGTCCACTCGGATTTCAAGCCCGGCAACGTAATGGTCACGCGTGAAGGCATGCCGAAGGTGTTCGACTTCGGTATCGCCCGCGCCGGTAAACATGCGGCCGATGCGTCCGGCGAGCAGACCTTGTTCGATGCCGGCACGCTCGGCGCACTCACGCCGGCATACGCCAGCCTGGAAATGATCCAGGGCAAGGAACCCACGCCCAGCGACGATATCTACGCGCTGGGCTGCGTCACGTTCGAACTGCTCACCGGCAAGCATCCGTTCGACAAAGTCAGCGCGGAGGTGGCCGAGCGCGAAGGCCGCAGGCCGCCACCGGTGCCGGGCCTCACCAAGCGCCAATACAAGGCGCTGTGCGATGCCGTGGCGTTCCATGGCGAGCAGCGCCTGAAAAATGCGGTGGAACTGGTCGAAGGCCTGCGCGAATTGAGCCTGCGCGAGCGCATCGGCCCGCAACTGGCTTACGGCGGCGGCGCGTTGGTGTTGCTGGTCGGCGCAGGCTGGGGCCTGACGCATTACATGCACAATCAGCAGGTGGCGAACATCGTCGGTCGCTTCTCGCTCAATGCGCCCGATCACTACAGCAGCGAAGACCAGGCTGCGCAGGCACTGAATAGCCTTAGCGACGACGAGCGCAAGCGCATCGTGCTCGACCAGGGCGATGCGATCCAAAGCTATCTGCTCAGCCGCATCGACAATTACTGGAATCCGACGCAGAACCGCTACGACTACGCCGGCACGCAGCATGTGTTCCAGTTGCGCGATCAGTTGAAGCTCTACTCGCCCACGCTCGATGCCAAACGCAGCGCGATCGAAGCGCAGAAGAACGATCTGCTCAACACGCTCGACACGCAGCTCACGCAGCGCATCGATGCCGGTGCCATCTTCGAGAACCAGCCCGACAACGCGGTAGAAACGCTGGCCAGGATCCGCGCCATCGATCCACATAGTGCGCTGCTGAAAAATGCGGAGCTGGAACTGAAGTACGACATCGCCATCGGCCATGCGGTAAGCGCCAACCGCATCGACGAAGCCAAGGCCGACCTGGCGCTGGCGACGCGGCTGTTTCCGGATTCGCAACGCTTGAAGCAACGCCAGGCGCAAATGGCCGGACTCAGCGAAACCCAAGTCGCCGCGACCGCACCGGTCGCACAGCCAGCACAGAATCTGCCGGAGGCGCGCAAGGCGCTGGCAGATCTGATCGCCAAGCCGGTGCTGAGCGCGGAGTGGCAGCAATCGATCAGCCAGGCGATGGGCGCGTTGCACAACGACACGTCACCCGACACGCGCAAGCTGGTCGACAACCTCGCCACCGTCATCGCCACTCAGGCCAGCCAGCAGAACGACCCGCTGCAATTGCAGCAGGCCAGCAACCTGGTCAACCTGGGCTTGCAATATGCGCCGCAATCGAGCGCCTTGCGCGCGCAGCGCAGCCGCCTGGATGCCTTGCAGCAGCAGCAGGAAGCCAAGTTGAATCAGGAAAGCGCCGCGGCCGAAGTGACCGCGCGCATCGAATCGATGAAGCGTGCCGCCGCCGCCAACGATATTGGCAAGGCGGAAGAATCGCTGGCGCGCATCCGCGCGCTGCAGCCGGATAACCCGTTCCTGACCGAAGACGGCCCGCAATTGCTCGCGGGTACCTACCTGCGGCAGGCGGATGTGTCGATCCAGCGCGGCCGCTACCAGTCCGCTTCGGATTTGCTGGCGAAGGGCATCAAGACCTTGGGCAATCGCAGCGAGTTGCGCAATGCCAAGCAGCGCGACGACCTGCTTGCGGCGGTGATGAACGCGCGCGGCAAACCGGTGGCTGCTGCTGATCTGGATCGCATGAAGAAGCAATTGGCCGATGCACGTAAGGCCGATCCGGATGGCTTGAAGCAACTGGAAGCCGACCTGAAACAACGTGGCCAGTTGCAGGGCACGTTGACCGATCTGCTCAACAGCATGCAGCCGACCGAAGTCGCCGCTGCCACGCCGACACCGACCAATCCTGCGCAGCCCACCACTGGTACGACGACGACGCCAGGGCAACCCACGCCCGGCAATACCACCAAGCCTGGTGCAAACAACAAGACCACGGCGCCCGCCAATGGCGCGGCGGCCACCGCCAACGTCGCCACGCCCACCACGCCGGCCGGCCCCAGTGGTGACCCCTGCAACCAGCCGGATCTGATCGGCAAGGGCAAGGCCTGTTTCGACACGCTCGGCCAGCATCGCGGCCCCTCGCTGGTGGTTATTCCAGGCGCCAATGGCGGCAAGCCGTATGCACTGTCGCGCGCGGAAATCACCGTCGGCGAATTCAATCGCTTCTGCAGCGCCACTGGTCAGTGCTCGGCCAAGCCGGTGGACGATCCGGACGGCAGCAGCCTGCCGATCAGCAACATCAGCCTGGCCCAGGCCAAGGCCTATGCGGCGTGGCTGAGTTCGGCCAGCGGCGGCTTTGTTTACCGGCTGCCGAGCGATGCGGAATGGACGCACGCCGCCAAGGCCGGCGGAAGCTGGTCGCAGGCGTCGGACAGCAATTGCATTCCGCCCACGGCCGGCAGCGGTGACAGCACCGCCACGCCGATTTCTGCACGCGGGCGCGAAGCCAATCCATGGGGCCTGGTGAATATGACGGGTAACGTGTGGGAATGGGTCACCGTCGGCGGCGGCGTGACGGTGCGCGGCGGCAGCTTCAACAGCTATTGGTCCGATTGCACCGTGAACGCTCGTCGTGACGATAGCGGCGCGGCACAAAAAGACGTGGGCTTCCGCGTGCTGAGGGAGCTCAAATGAACGAGCGCGAACGCCATATCAACCAAAGCCTGCATGCACTGGACGACGCGCACCGCCTCGGTCGCATCAGTCGCGAGGAATACCGGTCGCGCCGCCGTCATCTGCTGGGCGCACTATTGGAAAGCCACGTGGTGACGGCGCGCAATGCCATCGTGCGGCCGGCGCCGAGTTCGCATGAACGTGCGGCGGTATCCGATGGCGACGTGTTGCCTGGATTGTTTCCACCTCGGCATGCCACCTGGAAATGGATCGCGGCCGTGGTTGTTGGTGTATTGCTGTGCGCGATGGCGGTGTATTGGGTGTTTCGGTTGCGAGGGAACGCATAAGCGTCCATCGCATCTCAAAGATTCGGCGCGAATGGCCACGTCGATGCCATTCAGCGCGAGTCGTTATTCCGGCGAAGGCAGGATGAGGGCGTAAAGCAAAGTTGATGCCGCTGAGGCATCTGGAAACTGAAAAATGCGAGTTGGAACACGCTATCGAATGGAGGCATCATAGGCAGGCTCACGCCGCGCCAGACTGGCCGGCGGACAGGGGACAAACGGACGCACCAACATACGGCGTGCGTTCCGCAGCAGGGGTTCCGGTTTAACCACAAAAAGTTGATCGAAGGGAGCGCGCCTGCGTTCTCCCGATCCATATACACCACCGCGTTTCGATTCAGAGGATACGTATCGTGCGGATTGCATGCATGGCAGCAGCATTGGCTTTGGCATTGGGTGGCGGCAGGGCGTGGGCGCAAGGTGGCGCTCCCGCGGTTGCGCAGAACATCCTGGTAAGCGGAGTACCGGCATCGTCGCCGGATATCCAGAAGATCGTCGACGGCGAATATAAAAAAGCGATGGCCGCAGCCGGCCATGCGAACGTGCTCGATCACGCGCAGTTGCAGGCATTGGCCGAGCGCATCACGGCAGCGTTGAACAAGGCCGGCTATCCGCAGGCGCATGCGTATCTGGCCGATCAGTTCGCCACCTACAGTTTCGGTGCGGGCGTGAATGCGGCGGGCGGCAATGCCGAAGCCGCCGCCAGTGCGGTACCCGCGGCCTCCGCAGCAGGCAGCGCCGCATCATTGGCCTCGGCGCCCAGCGAGAGCGGCGTGGTGCCGCCGGTGAAGGAACGCGAAGGCGGTGCCGCGGCATCGCAGCGCATTGCCGTGCGCGGTTTCCGAGTGGATGGCGTGGGCGATCATCCCGATGCCGGCATCACCTTCGACAGCATCCAGGGCATGGCCGATGCGGAGTACAAGAAGCTCGGTGGCAGCGCCGATCAGCCGGTGCAACTCACCTTTGCGCAGATGCAGGGCGTAGCCGACAAGATTACCGAGCGCTACCGCCAGGCCGGCTTCATCGTGGCCAATGCGTTCCTGCCGGCACAGACGATCGGCAACGATCAGAAAATACAGATCCAGATTCTGGAAGGCCGCGTCGGCCGCATCGTCGTCAAGGGCAACAAGCGTTATTACGCCAGTGTGATCGCCGCGCCTGCGCAGCAATTGAAGGGCGAGCCATTGCAGAAAAGCACGGTGGATTCGGCGCTGTTGTACGTGCGCGATCTGCCGGGCGTCACAGTGGCGTCCACCTTCCAGCCGGGCCGTCAAACCGGCGATACCGACCTGATCATGGTGGCGCGCGAAGCACGCATTCCGTTCACCTTCACCACCGGCGCGGACAACTACGGCACGCCGCTCACCGGCCGTTATCGCGCGCAGGGCGGCGTAACCTGGAACAGTCCGCTGGGCATTGGCGATTCGCTATCGGCCAACGCCAACTACGCGCTCGACCCGAACCAGAACGCCTATGGTTCGCTCAACTACACCGCGCCGCTGGTGGTGGTGCCAGGCATGAGCATGACGGTTGGCGGTTCGCGTAGCGAACTGCAGATCAACTCCGACGGCTTTGCGGCGCTGAAGGTACGCGGGCCGACCACCACGTATTACGCCGGCAGCGATTGGAAATTCCTCAACACCGACGACATGAAGATGCAGGCGTCTGTGCATGGGATTCGCGAGCAATCGAAGCTGAGCACGCAAGGCCTGCAATTGTCGAACGAGAGGTTCAACCTGCTCGAACTCGCCTATGCGATGAACCACACCGACCGTCGCTTCCACGGCGTGGATTTGCTGCAGGTGAGCGTGCGCAAATCGCTGTCCGATCAATCGCACGAACCGGATCTGGTCAGCCCCAACCATGCGCACGATTTCACCGTGGCGAAGATCGGCTACACGCGCCTGCAATTTTTGACGCAGGCGCAGCGCCTGTACTTCAAGTTCAACGGCCAGTGGACGCCGGATGCGCTGGTGCCGATGGAGCAATTCGTTATCGGCGGCCCGGACAGCGTGCGCGCCTACCCGATTGCCGACGGCCTGATGGACCGTGGCTATTACACCTCGGTGGAATACCACGTGGATGCGCCGGGCTTCGGCAACGTCATTTCGCCGTTCTTCGCCAGGCCGTGGCGCGAACTGCTGGAAGTGGAAACCTTCTTCGACTACGCGCGCGGCTTCGCAGCCGGTGCGGACCTGCACAGCAACACGCCGCCGCTCAGCTTCAGCGGCTGGGGCGCCGGTTTCATTTTCCGCATACCGCAGTTCCACCATTTCGAATTCCATCTGGACGGTGCGATTCCGCTGGGTAGCCAGCAGGCATCGGATCGGCACGGATACCACGTATACGGACGTATGGGCTTGACGTTTTGAGGGAGACAATCATGAACACGAATACTGGCAAACCGCAGCACGTGTCACGTCACTCGAATGGATTGAACGACTTGCGGCGCAAATTGCTACCGGCGAGCCTGTTCTCCCTGCTGGGCCTTTTCGCCTGCGGCGGCGAAGCATGGGCAAGCGGAGCTGTGGCGGCGAACGCCACGCCTACCGGCGGCACGATCGTCGGCGGCAGCGGCGCCATTTCGCAGAACGGCGCCAACACCACCATCGTGCAGAAATCTCAGATGCTGGCGTTGAACTGGCAAAGCTTCAACGTCGGCGCGAATGCATCGGTGCTGTTCAAGCAGCCGTCGTTCACCTCGGTGGCGCTGAACCGCATTCTCGACCAGAACCCCAGCCAGATCTTCGGCCACGTCAACGCGAACGGCCAGATCTTCCTGATCAACACGCACGGCATCATCTTCGGCGCCGGCTCGCAGATGAATGTCGGCGGCCTGGTAGCAAGCACGCTCGATCTCACGCCCAGCGACTTCCTCGCCAACCATTTCAACCTGGACGCCCACGGCGGCAGTGCCGGCATCGTCAACCACGGCACCATCGAAGCGGCCAGTGGTGGCTCGGTGAGCCTGATCGGCGGACAGGTGGAGAACGACGGTCTCATCGTCGCCAACTACGGCCACATCAATCTCGATGGCGCCGATCGCGCGGTGCTCGATTTCGATGGCGAAGGCCTGATCAACGTACAGGTGACGGGCGCGCTGCAGAAGCGCCTCAACGCCGACGAGGCTGCTGTCACCAACAAAGGCAAGCTGCAGGCCGATAGCGGCACGGTAGTGTTGCAGGCATCGGCGGCGAAGGATCTGTTCACCAACCTGGTGAACAACGAAGGCGTGGTGAGCGCGGGCGGCATCAGCACGCGCGGTGGCAAGGTGCAGTTGATTGCGAGCGGTGGCAATACCGTTACGAGCGGCACCATCGATGTATCCGGGGCTGAAGGCGGCACGGTGCAGGTGCTGTCGGATCAGAACGTGGGCGTGACCGGCAATATCGATGCGTCCGGTACACAGGGCGGCGGCACCATTCGTGTCGGTGGCGGCTATCAGGGCGGGGAAGGGCTACAGACGGCTAACGCTACGTATGTTGCGCCCAACGCAACGTTGAAAGCTAACGCCACGCAGACCGGTAACGGTGGTTCGGTGGTGGTGTGGGGTGATCAGGTCAACAATTTCTACGGCACCATCAGTGCGCGCGGTGGTGCGCTGGAAGGTAATGGCGGTCTGGTTGAAACGTCATCGCACTATGGCTTGAATGCGCAAGGCAATGTGGATGCATCGGCAGCACATGGCAAGGCGGGTACGTGGCTGCTCGATCCGTATGACGTGACGATCAACAGCGGTTCGACGACTAGCGGTATCACTACATCCGGCAGCACGTATACCGCCAGTGGCAATTCCTCGGTCATCGGAAACGGCGTCATCAACGCCGCGTTGACCGGTAACACGAACGTATTCGTGTTTACCAATAGCAGCGGCAACGGTACGCAGAACGGCGATATCACGGTATCCGCACCGATTACTGCCAGCGGAGCCGGCTCGCTGTATCTGGAAGCGGCCGGCAGCATCCTGGTCAACAGCAACATCTCCGCCAATGGTGGTACTCATGCTCTGGGCGTCAACCTGTGGGCTGACTACAGTGGCGCTGCCGCAGGAACCACCTACAGCCGAGGTAGCGCCTGCGCTTCCACCACTGGATGCGTGGTGCAATTGAACGGCGCCACCATCACTACCAATGGGGGCGATGTCGACATCGAAACGAACGGTGCTGTCAGCCTCAACAGCGGCGCAAGCATCAGCACTGCGGGTGGCAACGTTACGATCGGTAGCTCCACCGCAAACGCGGTCAATGGCCTTACCGTGGACGGTACCTCCAGTATCGATACCACCGGCGGCAATGGCAATCTGGCCGTAATCAGCAGTTCCAGCATCAATGTGCCGGGAGTGTTGGCGGTTGGCGGCACCACTTCGCTGGCAGCAGGTGCCAGCACGATTTCGGTTGCCAATTCGAACAACAACTTCACCGGTGCTGTGTCATTGAGCAACAGCGGTGGCAACGATGTCGGCCTCACCAACGGCACCAATGCGCTGATATTGGGCAATGTTGCGGTAGGCACAGGTGCGCTGACGCTGACCGGTGTCGGTATTACGCAGGCAAATGGCACGTCGATCACTCAAAGCGCGAGTGCAGGAGCGGCCTCGTTCAATGCGGGCGGAGGAGTTATCACGCTCGCCAATACCGGCAACGATTTCACTGGTTCAGTGGCATTGAACAACAGCAGCAACAACAATGTCAGCGTCAGTAACGGCGGCAACCTGCTTACATTGGGTAATGTGTCAGTAGGTACTGGCACACTGACGTTGACAGGCGTCGGCATTGCGCAAGCCAATGGCGCGTCGATCACACAGGCTGCAAATAATGCCCAGAAGGCGACGTTCAACGCGGGCGCGGGAGCTATCACGCTCGCCAATACCGGCAACAGTTTCACCGGCTCGGTGGCGTTGAACAATAGCGGTAACAATAACGTCAGCGTTGACAACGGCAGCAATGTGCTCAATTTGAGCAATGTGTCGGTAGGTACGGGCACGCTGACGCTCAGTGGCAAGGGCATCACTCAGGCCTCAACTAGCGCAATCAGCCAGGCCGCTGGTGCCGGTGCTGTGACGCTCAACGGCAGTGCAGGGGCGATCACGCTCAACAATACCGGCAACAACTTTGTTGGTGCGGTTGGGATCAATAACACTGGCACCAATAACGTAAAAATCAACAATGGCAACAACGTATTGACCCTGGGCGCCGCGACAGTGGGTGGTAGTCTCACTGTCACCAGTTCGAACGAAATAGATTTAACACAAAACATCACGTCAGGTAGCGGGCAGACCTATGCCGGCGCGGTGGTGCTCGATGCCAACGCCCTCCTGACCAGTACCGGCGGCGGTTCCGTGCATTTCCAGTCTACCGTGGACGGAGCACATGCTCTCACTATCAATACGGCCGGTACCACGTTGTTCGATTTGGACGTCGGCGCTTCTTCGTCGACGAGCAAATTGAGTTCGCTGTCAGTGAGCAGTACCGGCGGCATCACGCTGGGCACCAATCTAGGCAACGTCATGACGACGGGCAGCCAGACCTATAACAACAAGGTAACTCTGCTGACTGGGTTGTACGCGCTCACCGCTACAGGCGGCACGATCAACTTGAATGCAGGCGCCGATGGTGGTGGCGTCAGTTCGCTGGCCATCGCAGGCAACGCGGTACTCAAGGGCTCGGCTTCCAATTTGACAGGTTTGTCGGTCAGCGGAACGACCCAATTGCAGGGTATGGTCAGCAGCACGGGGGCGCAGACTTACTCGGGTCCCGTGACGCTGGCTGGCGACGCAACGCTCACTAATACGGGATCGAGCGGTGTGATCGGCTTCGGAGCCACCGTAGATGGCGGCTACAACCTGGGTATTGCCAATTCGAATGATGCAGTCAGTTTCGGTGGTGTGGTAGGTGGCGTTACGCCATTGGCCTCGTTGACGGTGAACGGTAGTGGCGGCGTGACGCTAGGCGGCAACGTCAATACCGCTGGCGCGCAAAGCTACACCGGCACGTTGAGCTTAAACAGTGCCAGCACCACTTTGGCAGGCTCCTTGGTGACGGTCGCCAATGCGATCAATCAATCCAATAAAAACTTGATCATCACAGGCAACGTGGTATTGAGTAGCACCAGCACGGAATATCTTGCTTCGCTGAGTGTCAGCGGCACATCCACGCTGGACGGAATTGTCACTACTACCGGCGGCACGCAAAGCTATACGGGTGCGGTAACACTGGGCAGTTCAGTAAGCAGCCTCGCCGCCGCAAGCACTACATTTACCAATGGAGTAAGCGGCGGTAAAAGCACTGGGGTCACCCTTTTCGGTGCCGCTACGTTTGGCGGCTCCTCTTCGCTTACCAGCTTGACGGTTACCGGGGCTGCGCTACTGCAAGGCAATGTCACTACCACCGGCTCGCAAACCTACAACGGTGCGGTAATCCTGGGCAGTAATGTCACGCTGGATAGCACCGGCAACAACATCACCTTCTTGAATACGGTGGACAACAATACGACTGCGCCAGAGCTGCTGATCGTTGATGCCCCCGCCGGCGCAGTAAGCTTCCACGGCGCGGTGGGCTCAAACAGCATCAATGGCGCACTCGGGGGGCTGACCACACAAAGCAGCACCTTCAGCACCAGTTCGTTGACGGGCACGCTCAATATCGGCTCCGGCGGCTTGTCCATCACCACTAGCGGCGGCGATATCACGCAAGGCGCTGCCTTTACGGTCGCGGGCAACAGCACCTTCGGCACAGGTGCGCATGCCATTACTTTGAATAGCGGCAATGCATTCAGCGGTGTGGTATCGCTCAACAACAGCGGCTCGAAAAACGTCTCGCTCACCGACAGCGGCGCGCTTCCACTCACGCTGGGCAACGTGAGCGTGGGTAGTGGCACGCTAAGCATCACCGATACCAGTGCAGGCATTGTGCAAGCCAGCGGCACCCAAATTACGCAAGCGTCGGGTGCCGGTACGGCAAGTTTCAACGCTGGCACTAACGCGTTGATACTTGACAGCACCAGTAATAATTTTACCGGCGCCGTGGATCTTGCCGGTGGCAACACGACGATCGACAGTGGCAGTGCGCTGAACCTGGGCGCCAGCACCGTCAGCGGTACGCTCGCTGTCATCAACAACGGTGCGATCAGTCAGAGTGGTGCGTTGAACGTGACCAGTGGAGCGAGTTTTACACAAACCAGCGCCACTGCTGGCAGCACGCAAGACATCGCTCTCAATAATACCGGCAACATGTTCCAAAGCACGGTCAGCTTTGGCGCTAGCGGCACGGGGGCAGTGATCCGCAACCTGTCGCTGACCAACGCATTTGCCACGGCCACACCTGGGGCGCTGACCTTGCCAGCCAGCGTCACCGGCAATCTCACGCTGGATTACATCGCGGCGCCGCTGACGTTGCCGGGGACCGAGGTCGGTGGCAACCTGAGTGCCACGAGCAACGGCATCGGTGGCGGCATCATGCAGAGCGGTGCGCTCATCGTCACCGGCACCAGCACGTTCGATGCCGGCAGCAATGCCATCACATTGACGAATGGGGGTAATGCCTTTGGTCAGGCGGTAGCGCTTACTGGCGGCGTTACCCAGATTGACAATGGTTCGTCGATGCTGACGCTGGGTACGCTCAATACTGCTGCGTTGACCGCGATCAGCGGCGGTGCCGTGGACTTGGGCAGCGGTAATGTCAATGGCTCGCTTACGGCAACCAGCAATGGCGCGATGACGCAGGATGGCGCGTTGATCGTGACCGGTGCCGCCAACTTCACGCAGAATGGCTCGGGACAGGACGTCCTGCTCAATGCCGGCAACGATTTCCAGAACACCGTGGCGATTGCCGGTGCGGGGATCAACAACCTCTCGCTCACCAACACCGACAGCACGTCGAGCGCGCCCAATTTGCCAGCCAGCATCGCCGGCAATCTCACGTTGAACTACGGCGCTGCCAGCGGGCTTACATTGCCGGCCACGGCCGTGGGCGGAACATTGGACGTGACGGCTGCGAACGGGATCGAGATCAATGGCGACGAAACCACCGGCGGCGGGCAGATCTACCGCAGCGCGGTGACGTTAGGGGCGAGTGCCACGCTGCACAGCATGGGCACCGGTCCAATAGACTTCACGTCTGACGTGACCGGTCCGGCCAATACGCTCACGCTGCTTACGGGAGGCGCGGTGACTTTCGGCGGTGCGACACAGCTCGGCGGCCTGACCAGCACCAGCGGCACCTTCACCAGCAATGCGTTGGACATCGTCAATAACGGCAATCTTTCCATTACCACGACAGCCGGCCCGATCACGCAGACCGGTGCCTTCACAGTGACCGGAACTAGCCTCTTCAGCGCGATCGGCAATGCCATTACGTTGATCGATCCCGGCAATGATTTCGCGGGAGCTGTTTCGTTGACTGGCGGCACCACGCAGATCAGCCAAGGGCCATCGCTGGCTTTGACTTTGGGCACTTTGAATACCGGTGCGTTGACGGTCACCAGCCATGGCTTGCTGAATCTTGGCAGCGGCACTGTCAACGGGGTACTTACCGCAAAGAGCAACGGCAACGCGATTACACAATCAGGCCCATTGACGGTCAACAGTACAAGCGATATCAACGCCGGCACCAGCGCCATTACGTTGACCAGCGCCAATGATTTCGTCGGTGCGGTGAAGTTGACCGGTGGCGCTACGCAGATCGATAACGGAACGGCGCAGCTCACGCTCGGCACGCTAAGTACTGGCGCCCTGGTCGCCACAAGCAACGGTGGTGGCGTGAACCTCGGCAGCGGTACGGTGAGCGGTACGCTTACGGTGTCGGGCAGCGGTCTGATCAACCAGAGCGGCCCTCTCACGGTGAATGGCGCGGCCACCATCACGCAGAACGGCAGCGGACAGAATGTCGCGCTGAGCGACCCTGCCAATCTGTTCAAGAGCAGCGTCACCTTTGCCGGAGCGATCGGAAATCTTTCGTTCGCCAATGCCTACGCCTCGGCCACACCGCTCAGCACGGGATTGCCGCCGAGCATCAGCGGTGATCTCACTTTGAATTACGCGAGCGCACCATTGATCCTGCCGGGCACCAATGTAGGTGGGGCGCTGAATGTCACCGCCAATAGCATCACCATCAATGGCAGTGAAACCACCGGTGGCGGGCAAACCTACAACGGCGCAGTCACGCTGGGCGCCGATGCCACGCTGCATAGCAACGGCAGTGGCGATATCGACTTTACGTCCACCCTTGATGGCGGGCATGCGCTCATGCTTACCACCGGAGGCAACGTCACGCTGAGCGGACCCGTGACGCTCAATGGCTTAAGCAGCGCCAGCAATACCTTCAGCGGCAATGCATTGACGATCAACAACGGTGGCGATTTGTCGATCACCACCAGGGGTGGGGCGATCTCGCAAAATGGTGCATTCACCGTCACCGGAAGCAGCACATTCGATGCGGGCGGCAACGCGATCACGCTGAAAAACGGCAGCAACAGTTTTGCTGGAGCGGTGACATTGACCGGCGGCGGTACGCAGATTAGCGCTGGCTCGGCGCTGACCTTGGGCGCCGTGCACACGGGTTCGTTGACCGTGAGCAGCCAGGGCAATCTGGTTCTAGGCAACGGTTCGGTCGGCGGTGACTTGTCGGCGACCAGCGGTGGCGGTGCGATCGGCCAAGGCGGCGCGTTGTCGGTCAGCGGCAACAGCACGCTCAATGCAGGCACCGCGGCGATCACATTGATCGATCCCAACAATGCGTTCGGCGGTGCGGTCAACCTGACGGGCGGCGTTACCCAGATCAGGGACGTCGCGGCCCTGAGTCTGAGTACGTTGAACACCGCCGACCTCACGGCCACCAGCACCGGCAACTTGAATCTCGGTAGTGGCAACGTCGGCGGCAACCTGGTGGCGACCAGCAACGGCGGCGCGATCGGCCAGACCGGTGCGTTGTCGGTGACGGGCACGGCCACGCTCTACGGTGGCAACGGTGCGATATCGCTTACCGACAATGGCAATGTCTTCACCGGCGCGGTGACGGCGAACGGCGCCGGTGTGGCGTTGAACGACGCCGACGATCTCACCGTCGCTTCGCTGACCGACAACGCCAACGGCAGCGTTGCGCTCACCGCAGGCGGCACGTTGACGGCGTACGGCATTAGTGCGGGCAGCGGCGATATCTCGCTGGCGTCCAACGGCGGCACGTTGTCGACCGGCGGTGCGATAAGCGGCGGCAATATTTCGCTGACGGGCCACAATGGCATCACCTCGACCAACAGCATCACCGCCAGCGGTTCGCTGACGATGACCAGCGCCAACGGCGGCATTACCAGCGCGGGAGGTTTGAGTGCAGGCACGCTGACCGGTTCGTCGGCGGGCGCGACCGCACTCAACGGTACCAACACGATCGGCACGCTGGGCAGTTTCAGCGCGAATGGTTTCAGCCTGAGCAATGGCCAGAGCTTGACCGTGGCCGGTCCGGTGAGCGGGGGCGGTAGCACCACGCTCACGGTCACCAGCGGTGATCTCACGCTCAACGGTCCGGTGAGCGGCACCACCACGGCGTTGAATGCGGCCGGCAATATCAACGAAGGCAGTGGCGCCGGCATTGTTGCGAGCACGCTGTCCGGCGGTGCCGGTGGTTCGGCCAGCTTGAGTGCTTCGGCCAATCAGATCGGCGCGCTGGGCAACTTCGGTGCGTCGCATTTCACCTTGCTGGATGGCCCGGCGCTGACGATCAACGGCACGGTGAACGGTGGCACCAGCACCGCGATCACCGTGAGCAATGGCGGTCTCACCATCAAGGGCGCGGTGCTCGGCACCACTACGACGTTGAACGCGGCCGGCGCCATCACTGAAAGTGGCGGCAGCATCACGGCGGGCACGCTCAGCGGTGGTGCGGCCGGCGCCGCCACGCTCGATGGCAGCAATCAGGTGGGCGCGCTCGGCAACTTCAGCGCCAACGGCTTCAGCTTGAACGACGGGCAAGCGTTGACAGTGAACGGTTCGGTGAACGGCAACAGCAGCACCGCACTGACCACCACCAGCGGTGGCATCGCCATCAACGGCACGGTGATCGGCAATTCGGTGGCACTGAATTCCGCGGGTTCGATCAGCGAGGGCAGCAACGGCATCCAGGCCGGCACCCTCACGGGCAGTTCCATTGGCGCCACTACGCTCAATGGCGCGAACCAGGTGGGCACACTGGGCACGTTCACCGCGAACGGCTTCAGCCTCACCAATGCGCAAGCGCTGACGGTGGATGGCGCAGTCAGCGGCGGCAGCAGTCTCGCGCTCACCACCTCCAGCGGCGGCATCGCCATCAACAGCGCCGTCAGCGGCACCGCGACGAGCTTGAACGCAGCAGGCACGTTGGGTGAAGGTGCCAACGGCTCGATCGCAGCAGCCACGTTGAGCGGCAATGCCGGTGGTATCACCGCGCTCACCGGTTTGAACAAGGTCGGCACGCTGGGTGATTTCCGTTCGTTGCTTGGCTTCAGCTTTGCGAACGATGGAACGCTGACATTGAGTTCCTTGAACGGTAGCGGCTATGTGATCAACGCCGGCACTTCGCCAGTGTCGATCTCCGTCACGCACGGCAACCTGTACCAGACCGATCACGCGTGGACCTATGACGGCACCGGTTCGTGGTCGGCGAGCGGCGCGATCGGCACGCAGGCCAATCCGATCTACGTCACCGGTACCGGCACGCAGTACGTGCCGCTGGTCGGCGACCCGCCGGCGTATTTCTACGCGGTGGATCGCAACGGCAACATCCTGTCGATCATCGGCGACAGCGTGAACGTGCCGACCTCGCTGTTCTCCAGCCGCGCGCAGAACGTCAACAATCACCTGGATTCGTATATCGATGCCAGCGTGATCACGGCGAACTACCGCTCGTTCGGCATCGTGCCTTCGGGCATCTTGTTGCCTCCGGATCAGCAGAGTTGCCAGGCGGGCAACGGCGGCACGGATTGTGCGGAAGAATAAGCGGGGAGGGCGGATGCGCAGCGCACGTTGGCTGGTTTTACTGGGGTGTTGCGGCGCGCTTGCGGCCGGTCACGTGCAGGCGCAGATCGCGCCTCGCCTGACCGGCGAAGCGGTGATCGGCCGGCTCGATGCCGTGCGGCAGGAGCTGGCCGAACGCGCGAACACGTTGCACGACGATCGCCTCACTGCTGCCAGCGCACGCCTGGGCACGATGGCCGATGCGTTGCGCAAAGCGCTGGGCAGCAAAATCAGCCAGCCGGCCGACATCATCGACGACAGCGCACGCGTGGCGGTATTGCGTGCGGACGCCGCCGTGCAGCGCACGCGCGCGTATCTCGATACGCAACCCGGATGCCCAGGCAGCGATGCCAAAGCGATGGCCGACGGCCTGGCCGCAACCATTGACCGGCTCGCCGCCGCATCGGGTTCGTCAAAAGCCACGCCGGTGATCAGCGGCGTGGAAACCATCGATCACCGCCCGCTGTTCGCGCTTCATCCCGGCAGCACGCCGATTGCGCTGGCGCTGGCCGGCAGCAACCTCGCCGATCCGCAGTGCGCCGATCCGCAAGTCACCGCCACCGATGAACAAGGCAAGCCGGTCGACGGGCAACCCGTCATCACCGGCACGCTGCCGACGCGCATCGAGCTGAAGCTGCCTAACGGAACAGGAAACAAGTCCGGCACCTATCTGCTGCATGTGGTCACCAAGCACAAGTCGTTTCTCATGGGTTGCTCGGCGCAACCGGAGGCGCTGGCGGTACTGCAGATAACGCAGCCCTTGCGCGTCTCGGTGAACTACGAGCTCACCGCCATCTGCAGCAACGGCCAGCGCATGCCCGCAACGGGCAGCCTGCCTGACATCACCGCTTACGGCGGCACGTCATCGAAACAGATCGATGCCGCGATGTGTCCTGATCCTTCGCGTTACGCCATCAGCGCCAAGGTGGCTTTCGGCGACGGCAACAGCGCATCGGTGGGGCCGGTGGAGCAAAGCGCTACCGCCGATATCACGATGGGCCTTCCGGCCGGATTTACCTTGAGCTGGAGTCCGTCGACGCGCACGGTGTTCGTACGGTCGGCCAGCAATGTCTGCAAAGGCGTGTATTGAAAGGTAAGCAGGGATGCAATCCCCGCATCCCGATGCATGCGCGCACGACAATGTTCCCGTAGGTTGGGTAGAGGCGCAGCCGAAACCCAACGCAGGATGCGCATGGCGACGTTGGGTTTCAAAATTGGGTGGGCTTTGTCGAAGGAACAGGCAAGGCGGGCGTCCAATTGCCAAATAAGTACGATAATTGCCGAAAACGGGTATATGTCTTGCCGATTT
>Ga0209677_100589_pt1 | contig 19782 bp, 16 predicted proteins | sample AraplaCvi_mCL_r2_2_FD_184285 | JGI IMG/M metagenome (GOLD analysis project Ga0209677, IMG submission 184285) | Arabidopsis root microbial communities from North Carolina, USA - plate scrape CL_Cvi_mCL_r2 (SPAdes) (version 2) | ecosystem: Host-associated > Plants > Roots > Endosphere | place: USA... | reverse complement strand
CTCCTTGCGCTGCAGGCGGGGAACCAGCTCTTGATATAGCGCCTTGCCCTTGCGGCTCAGCTTCAAGCGAAATTCGCGGCGGTCGTCGGCATTCTCGACCCGCTCGAGCAGCCGCCGCTCCAACAGCGCCGTGACCGCGCGGCTGATGGTCGATTTGTGCGTACGCGTGCACTGGGCGATGTATTGCGCGCTGCAGGCATCATGCCGGAAGCCGAGCGTCGCCAGCACGCGCCATTCCGGAATGTCGAGGTGATAGCATTCGCGATAGTCGCTCGCGAGCGCAGCGCTCACCTCGGCCGCGAGGCGATTGAGCCGAAACGGCGCGAACTTGAACAGATCGAGCCGCTCCGGCGCTCGCGACATTGTGGCGTCGCGTGCCGGCTCCGCCCGGGCCGCATTCGGCTGCCGCTTGGTCGCGCGCGCTGGGATAGGGGGCAAGGTCTTGCTTCCGGAATTTTGAGTTGACGCCACCAGGGCGGGCGGGTGTAGAATAGTTGCAGATGCGACTATTTGGCAAGATGCCGGACGGTTCATCGGAAGGAAACGCCAGGCGCGCTCGATGCGCGCAACTGGAACAAAGCGAAACAATCGCGAAAAAAGATAAAGGGCAGCAGGCACGGTAGCCATGGTGCAGCGCGACGCGGCGCAGACCGCAAGCCCGGCGAATATGGGCCAAGCCAATACCGGCCAGGCAAAAGTCCAGTTCGGCTATCGCCGTCATCCGGACCAGGATCGTGGCGCGCCGGCCGAGCATCCTGTCGTCGTGGTCGGCGCCGGCCCGGTCGGCCTGTCGCTGGCGATCGATCTGGCGCAGCGCGGCCAGAAGGTGGTGCTGCTCGATGACGCCGACCGCATCGGCGAGGGCTCTCGCGCGATCTGCTTCTCCAAGCGATCATTGGAATATTGGGACCGGCTCGGCGTGGGCGACCGCATGGTCGACAAGGGCGTGGTGTGGAGCGTCGGGCGCATCTTCCACGGCCCGTCGGAGCTCTATCAGTTCAATCTGCTGCCCGAGCCGGGCCACAAGCGGCCGGCCTTCATCAACCTGCAGCAATTCCATGCCGAGGCCTATCTGGTCGATCGCGTGCAGGAACTGCCCGGGATCTGCTTACGTTGGCGCAACAAGGTCACCGCGGCGGAGAGCCGCAACGATCGTGTGGTCCTGACGATCGAGACTCCGGACGGCCCCTATCGGCTGGCCGCGCAATATGTCGTTGCCTGCGACGGCGCGCGTTCGTCGCTGCGGAAGATGGTCGGGGCGGAATTTTCCGGCCAGGTGTTCGAGGATCAGTTTCTGATCGCCGACGTGAAGATGGCGGCCGCATTTCCCACCGAGCGCTGGTTCTGGTTCGACCCACCGTTCCATGCCGGCCGCTCGGCGCTGCTGCACAAGCAACCCGATGATGTCTGGCGCATCGATCTGCAGCTCAGCCGCTATGCTGATCCGGCGATCGAGAAGCAGCCGGGGAATGTGCGGCCGCGGATCGCGCGGATGCTCGGTCACGACCAGTTCGAGTTCGAGTGGATTTCGCTCTACAAATTCCAATGCCGGCGCATGGACCGCTTCATCCACGGCCAGGTGATCTTCGCCGGCGATGCCGCGCATCAGGTGTCGCCGTTTGGCGCGCGCGGTGCCAATTCCGGGCTGGAGGATGCCGAGAACCTGGCCTGGAAGCTCGATCGCGTGCTGCGCGGACAATCGCCGGAGGACCTGATCGAGACCTACCACCTCGAGCGCAGCGCGGCGGCAGACGAGAACATCCGCGAATCCACCCGGGCGACCGATTTCATGGCGCCGAACACGCATCAGGAAGCGCGGCTGCGAAAGGCGGTGCTGTCGCTGGCGAAGGAGGCCGAGTTCGCCAAGCGCATGGTCAATGGCGGCCGGCTGTCGGTGCCGTCGGTCTATGACACGCCGCTGTCGACCACCGACAGCGAAGCATGGCACGGGGGGGCCTGTCCGGGTACCTCGATGCCGGATGCGCCGCTCACGAATAACGACGGCGAGGCCACGTTCCTGACCGATGCCTTTCGTGCGCAGGGCCGCCGCTTCACGCTGCTGTCGTTTGCCAATGGCAGCGCGACCGAGCTGCCCAATGATGTCGGCCTCGTCAACATCGGTGGCGAGGGCGGCCTCGCCGATGCGCAGGGGCTGGCGCGGCAGCGCTATGACGCTCCATCAGGCACGTCCTATCTGCTGCGACCGGATGGCTATGTCGCGGCGCGCTTCCGTCATCCGACGCGGGATGCGGTCGCGGCAGCGCTGGCGCGCGCCAGCGGATGTGATTGAGGGCTTTGTACATGGCGCTATCCACCCGATCGAATTTCGCCAAACCCGATGACGCATTCCGCGCCGTGGTCGAGGCGCATCGCGGCCTGAGCGAGGCCGAGAGCGCCGATCTCGACGCCGCGCTGGTACTGATTCTCGCCAACCATATCGGCGACATCGCGGTGTTGCGTGAGGCGATTGCGCTCGCCAGGTGCCGCATGATCGAGACCGGCCAGCAGCAACAGCAACAGCAGTGAAGAGGCTGCGGCAGGCCAAACCGAAAGGAATACAGCGATGGCGAAAGGTTTCGCATCCACCACCGATCTTGCCGAGAAGAAGGTCACCTTCTCCGAGATTGGTCCCGACCTCTATGCGTTCACTGCGGAGGGCGATCCGAACTCCGCCGTCATCGTTGGTGACGATGGCTGCATCGTGTTCGACGCGCAGGCGACGCCGGCGATGGCGAACAAGGTGATCGAGCGCGTCCGCGCCGTCACCGACAAGCCGATCAAATATGTCGTGCTGTCGCACTATCACGCGGTGCGCGTGCTCGGCGCCTCCGCCTACAAGGCGCAAGGGATCGTCGCCTCGCAGGAGACGCATCGACTGATCGTCGAGCGTGGCCAGCAGGATTGGGACTCGGAATATGGCCGCTTCCCGCGGCTGTTCCAGGATGCGTCGAGCATTCCCGGCCTGACCTGGCCGACGCTCACTTTCGAAGGCGAAATGACAATCCATCTCGGCAAACGCGAGGTGCAGCTGATCCAGCTCGGCGCCGGCCACACCTCCGGCGACATCGTCGCCTGGGTGCCTGACGCCGAGGTGATGTTCTCCGGTGACCTGATCGAGTATCACTCGGCCTGCTATTGCGGCGACGCGCATTTGCGCGAATGGCCGATGACGCTGAACGAGATCCTGGCCTTCGATCCCAAGGCGATCGCGCCGGGCCGTGGCGATGCGCTGAAGGGCCAGGCCACCGTGCGAGAGGCGATCGCGATGACGCGCGACTTCGTTGGCTCGCTCTATGGCGCGGCCGAGATGTCGGTCGCAAAAGGCCGCAGCCTGAAGGAATCCATGGCGGCGACGCGCGAGGTAATGGATCCGAAATTCTCGAGCTTTGCAATCTACGAGCACTGCCTGCCATTCAACGTGTCGCGCGCCTATGACGAGGCCTCGGGCATCGACGATCCAGTGATCTGGACCGCCGAACGCGACCGCGAGATGTGGGCCCGCCTGCAAGGAGAAGGATGATGAATATCAACACATCGCCTGACCAGCTTAGTCGCGCTTCGGGGCAGGTGACGCCGGGCTACATGTCCGGCTTCGGCAACTCCTTCGAAACCGAGGCGCTGCGAGGGGCGCTGCCGATGGGGCGCAACTCGCCGCAGCGCTGCGCCTATGGCCTCTATGCCGAGCAGCTCTCCGGCTCGCCCTTTACAGCGCCGCGCGGCAGCAATGAGCGCTCCTGGCTCTATCGCATCCGTCCGTCGGTGAAGCATTCCGGACGCTTCACAAAGGTTGATGCCGGGCTGTGGCGCAGCGCGCCATGCCACGAGCATGATCTGCCGATCGGGCAGTTGCGCTGGGACCCGACGCCGATCCCGGAGGGCGAGGTGACATTCCTGCAGGGTGTGCAGACCATGACGACGGCGGGTGACGCCAACACCCAGGCCGGCATGGCGGCGCATGTCTATGTCATCACCAGGTCGATGGTGGACCAGAACTTCTACAACGCCGATGGCGAGATGATGTTTGTCTTGCAGCAGGGACAGCTGCTGTTCGTCACCGAGTTCGGCCGCATCGACGCCGAGCCCGGTGAGATCGTGGTGATCCCCCGCGGCGTCAAATTCCGCATCGAGCTGCCTTCAGGCCCGGCGCGCGGCTATCTCTGCGAGAACTATGGCGGTGCCTTCACGCTACCGGAGCGTGGCCCGATCGGCGCCAACTGCTTGGCGAACGCGCGCGACTTCCTGACGCCGGTAGCTGCTTACGAGGACAAGGACACGCCGACCGAACTCTACGTCAAGTGGGGTGGTTCGCTGTTCAAGACGGAGCTGCGGCATTCGCCTATCGATGTGGTTGCCTGGCACGGCAACTACGCACCGTACAAATATGATCTGCGCACGTTCTCGCCGGTCGGCGCGATCGGCTTCGACCATCCCGATCCGTCGATCTTCACGGTGCTGACCTCGCCGTCGGAGACGGCCGGCACCGCCAACATCGACTTCGTCATCTTCCCGGAGCGCTGGATGGTGGCGGACAACACTTTCCGTCCACCCTGGTATCACATGAACATCATGTCGGAGTTCATGGGCCTGATTTACGGCGTCTACGACGCCAAGCCGCAGGGCTTCGTGCCGGGCGGCATCTCCCTGCACAATTGCATGCTGCCGCATGGCCCGGATCGCGAGGCGTTCGATCATGCGTCGAACACCGAGCTGAAGCCGGTCAAGCTGACCGGCACCATGGCCTTCATGTTCGAGACGCGCTTTCCGCAGCGGGTCACGAAGCACGCGGCGGAGTCCGGCGCGTTGCAGGGTGACTATGCCGATTGCTGGAAGGGCCTGGAGAAGCGTTTCGATCCGACCAAGCCATAACTCTTTCCGTCATTCCGGGGCGCGCGTAGCGCGAGCCCGGAATCCATACTCATTATGGTGGTTATGGATTCCGGGTTCGCCCTTCGGGCGCCCCGGAATGACCAAGGAGAAGGTGTCGAATTCATAGGACCATGACCTTGCCCCACCCCAACGATCCCACGCTCCGCTCCTTCATCCCGGTCGATCCTTCGTCCGATTTTCCGATCCAGAACCTGCCTTACGGTGTGTTCTCGGCGAACGATCTCGCGCCGCGTGTCGGTGTGGCGATCGGTGACTACGTGCTCGATCTCTGGGTGCTGGCACAGGATTCCCGCATCGACGTCGTCGAGCCTGGCGTATTCGCCCAACCATCGTTGAATGCCTTCATGGCGCTTGGACCGAAGATCTGGTCGAACACCCGCGCGCGGATCAGCGAGCTCCTGCGGCATGACAATCCGGAACTGCGCGACAATGACGAATTGCGCGCGGAGGTGTTGGTGCCATTGACGGAGGCGACGCTGCATATGCCATTCTCCGTCGCCGGTTACACCGATTTCTATTCGTCGAAGGAGCACGCCACCAATGTCGGCGTGATGTTTCGCGGCAAGGACAATGCGCTGCAACCGAACTGGCTGCACATGCCGATCGGCTATAACGGCCGTGCTTCGACCGTCGTCGTCTCCGGAACCAAGGTGCGCCGTCCCCGTGGTCAGTTGAAGCCGCCGAACGCCGACGCGCCGAGCTTCGGCCTCTGCAAGCGGCTCGATTTCGAACTGGAGATGGGTGTCGTGATCGGACAGCCCAGCAAGATGGGCGAGATGCTGACCGAAGAGCAGGCCGAAGCCATGATCTTCGGCTTCGTTCTGCTCAACGACTGGAGCGCGCGCGACATCCAGCAATGGGAATATGTCCCGCTCGGCCCGTTCCAGGCCAAGGCGTTCGCGACCTCGATCAGCCCGTGGGTTGTCACCCGCGAAGCGCTGGAGCCGTTCCGCGTCGCAGGGCCGGAGCAGAGCCCCGTCCCGCTATCCTATCTGCAGCAGCGCAACGTGCAGAACTACGATCTCGAGCTCGATGTCGGCTTGCGCGCCCTCGGCATGAATGTGCCGCAGAGCATCTGCCGCACCAATTTCAAGTACATGTACTGGTCGAGCGTGCAGCAGTTGATGCATCACGCCTCGAGCGGCTGCGCCATGAATGTCGGCGATCTCTTAGGCAGCGGCACCATCTCGGGTCCGGAGAAGGATCAGCGCGGCAGCCTGTTGGAGATCAGCTGGAATGGCACCGAGCCCGTCGAGCTGGACCGCGGCATCAAGCGGTCGTTCCTGGAGGACGGTGATTCCCTCATCATGCGCGGCTGGTGCCAGGCCGATGGCTATCGCGTCGGCTTCGGCGCGGTCGAGGGGACGATCGTGGCGGCGGAGTAGGGTGATTATGGGGTTGGGCAGCGTAGCTCGGCCCACCGCTGTCGTCCTCGCGAACGCGAGGACCCATAACCACAGGACGTATTGATAGGGGGCGCTGGCGCTCCAGCGATGTTCATTCGCAATGTCACGGAGTATGGGTCCCGGCGCAAGGTCGGGACGACACCGTGAACGCGGAAGCAATCCGGGCTCGCCCTTCGGGCGCCCCCGAATGACAGCGGAGAACTCATCGTTCTTCCGGCGCCATCTCCTTCACTTTCGCGACGAACGCCGCGACCTCCTCGGCCGAAAATTTCAGATGCATGCGTTCGTCCGACGGCGTCTGCTTCACGGTGCAGACGCCCAGCCGCCATTCGTGGCTCGGGCGGATGGGACGCGGCGCGAAGCCGCCACCGCAGTTCGGGCAGACGTTGAACAGCTTGGTCTCGACGCAGTCTGCGCAGAAGGTGCATTCATAGGAGCAGATGCGCGCCTCTAGCGATGTCGGCGGCAGGTCCTTGTCGCAATATTCGCAGTTCGGGCGGAGTTGCAGCGCCATGATTGCCTCGCAGTCAATATGTCGATGATGCCCGAAGACACGGCGGCGGGGTAGGGCGAGCTTCCCTCGTTTTGCGCCATCGATATGACGATCACGTCCCGGCTATTCCGGTTCTGATCGCCGACAGCGGCAGCTGGGCGCTCTCCTTCAGCCGGTCCAGCACGATCGAGGAGCGCACATGCGCGACGCTCTGGTGCGGCATCAGCACGTTGTTGACGATATCGGACAGGCTCTTGAGGTCGCGCAGCACGACCTTCAGCAGATAGTCGGCGTCGCCGGTCAGCGCATAGGCTTCCTGAATATCGTCGATGCGGTTGACGAGGCTGCGGAACTTCTTGGCATTGTCGGGCGAGTGCGTCGCCAGCGTGATCTGGATGAAGGCGATCAGCTCGAAGCCGAGCGCCTCGCCCGACAGCGCAGCGCGATAGCCCGCGATCACGCCGTCCTCCTCCAGCCGCATGCGGCGGCGGGAACACTGCGACGCGGAGAGGCCGGCGATGTCGGCCAGCTCCTGGTTGGTGAGGCGGCCATCGTTCTGCAGCGCAGCCAGGATCTTGAGGTCGAAGGGATCGACAGGGATCATGCATCAATTCCGGAAAACATGCACGGATCGTGCATATGGTGGCCAAAATGGCAAGCCTTTGCATGCTTCTTGCGGGTATTGGGATGGAAGATGATGGTCCGAAATCCAGGGAGATTCCGCCGATGGGTCCGTTTCCGCACGATGCGCCGCCAGCCGTCATTTCCGCCGACAACCCGATGGGCACCGACGGTTTCGAGTTCGTCGAATATGCGCATCCCGAGCCGTCGAAGCTGCACGACCTGTTCTTGCTGATGGGCTTTGTCGCTGTCGCCCGGCACAAGACCAAGGCGATCACGCTCTACCGCCAGGGAGACATCAACTATCTCGTCAACGAGGAGTCCGGCAGTCACGGTTGCCGTTTCGTTGCCGAGCACGGCCCCTGCGCGCCGTCGATGGCGTTCCGTGTGGTCGATGCCAAGGTGGCCTATGAGCGCGCGATCGCGCTGGGCGCCGAGCCGGCCGATCTTCCCTCCGCGCAGAAGACGCTCGACGTACCCGCCATCAAGGGCATCGGCGGCAGCCTGCTGTACTTCGTCGACCGCTATGGTGCCAAGGGCTCCGTTTACGATCTCGAATTCGACTGGCTTGATGCACGCAATCCGCGCCCCGTCGGCGCCGGGCTCTATTACATCGACCATTTGACCCACAACGTGCATCGCGGGCGCATGAACGTCTGGGCCGGCTTCTACGAAAGACTGTTCAACTTCCGCCAGATCCGCTTTTTCGACATCGAAGGCCGTGCTTCGGGCCTATTCTCCCGCGCGCTGACCAGCCCGGACGGCAAGATCCGGATTCCGATCAATGAGGACGCCGGCGATGCCGGCCAGATCGAGGAGTATCTCAGGGATTATCGCGGCGAGGGCATCCAGCACATCGCCTGCGGCGTACGCGACATCCACACGGCGATCGAGGATTTGCGCGCAGCCGGCCTGCCATTCATGCCATCGCCACCCGACACCTATTTCGAGCGGATCGACGCGCGGCTGCCGAAGCATGGCGAGGACGTCGCGCGTCTCCGTCGCAACGGCATATTGATCGACGGCGAGGGCGTGGTCGATGGCGGCCAGACCAAGGTGCTGCTGCAGATCTTCTCGGCGAACGCGATCGGGCCGATCTTCTTCGAATTCATCCAGCGCAAGGGCGACGACGGCTTCGGCGAAGGTAACTTCAAGGCGCTGTTCGAATCGATCGAGGAGGACCAGATCCGCCGCGGCGTGCTGAAGGTCGAGGCGGCGGAGTAATTCCCATGGTCATTGCGAGCGAAGCGAAGCAATCCAGAGTCTTGGCGGAACGCTGGATTGCTTCGTCGCTTGCGCTCCTCGCAATGACGGGCCGTGGCGGCCCTCGCTGCTTCATCAGAACCTACTGTCGTCCCGGCGAACGCCGGGGCCCATACCGCGTGATCTATCGATGGAGTTTGATAGCAGACGATCTCCGCCAAACCACAGGCGGTGGTTATGGGTCCCGGCTCAAGGCCGGGACGACACTGAGTTTGAGGAACGACTTTACCTTTCCGTCTTCCACTCTTCCACCAGCGCGCCGATCTCCGCCGCTTCCGGCTCGCGGATATTGGACGGCGTGCGCGAGAAGCGCGGGGCGGGCGCGGGCTGCGTCATGCCATGACGCTCGACGAATACGCCACGCGCCGCCATGTGCGGATGCTGCGGCGCCTCCGACATGGTCAGAACAGGCGCGAAGCAGATGTCGGTGCCTTCCATGATCTGGCACCAGTCATCGCGCGTCTTGCTCTTGAAGATCTCAACCAGCTTCTGTTTCAAATCCGGCCACGCGTTCGGATCCATCTGCGCGTCGTAGCAGTCCTCTGACAGGCCGGCATGCCGGCGCAGCAGCGCGTAGAACTGCGGCTCGATCGAGCCGATCGAGATGAAATGGCCGCAGGCACATTCGTAAGTTCCGTAGAAATGCGCGCCGCCATCGAGGAAGTTCTGCTCGCGACCTTCGCGCCAGCGCCCTGCCGCCGCAAGATCGAAGAACATCGACATCAGCGAGGCCGCGCCGTCGCACATCGCCGCATCGACCACCTGGCCGCGGCCCGATTTCGACGATTCGAGCAGCGCGGCCAGCACGCCGACCACGAGATAGAGCGCGCCGCCGCCGAAATCGCCGACCAGGTTGAGCGGTGGCACCGGCTTCTCCTTGGTCCCGATCGCGGCCAGCGCCCCTGTGATGGAGATGTAGTTGATGTCGTGGCCGGCCGCCTGCGCCAGCGGGCCTTCCTGACCCCAGCCAGTCATGCGGCCATAGACCAGCTTCGGATTGCGCGCGAGCACGATGTCGGGGCCGAGACCCAAACGTTCCATCACGCCGGGGCGGAAGCCCTCGATCAGCGCGTCGGCGCCGGCGAGCAGGTCGAGCACCTGCGCGATCGCTGCCTTGTCCTTCAGATCGAGTTCGATGACCTTGCGGCCGCGACCTGCGATCGACTTCATGTTCTTCTTCGCGCCGACGCGGTCGAGCGTCACCACCTCGGCGCCCATGTCGGCCAGCATCATGCAGGCAAAGGGGCCGGGCCCGATGCCAGAGAACTCGACGATGCGGGTGCCGGCGAGCGGGCCGGTGGCGCGGGCCTGTGTCTGCGGTGCGGTCTTGTCGAGCACGTCTATCGTCCTTGAGGGCTTCAGGGCAAGACGACGTTGAGTCGAAGTGCTGCGGCAAATACGGTGCACCCTCTCCCCTTGGGGGAGAGGGTGGCGAGAATGAGCGAAGCGAAGTTCGAGCCGGGTGAGGGGTCTCTCTCGACATTTGCAAATGCCGAGAGATACCCCTCACCCGCCCTCGCTTTGCTCGAGCAACCCTCTCCCACAAGGGGAGAGGGTTGCACCTCCGTTGCCGCGACAGCTTCGCTTGACATCATCGCGCGCTGATCGGCGTTTCCTGATCCCATGATTGTCCCGCCTGGGAGTTGCCGTGGCAAGTGGTGCGACGGCGCAGAGCCGCCTGCCGGAAAAGAACAGCTCAAAAAAATGCGGCGCGCATTGCTGCGCGCCGCACCATTTTGACCGCGGTGCGGAATCAGCCGGCGGCTTCGACCGCGCGCTGCGCCATCACCTTGACGAGGTTGGCGCGGTAGTCGGCCGAGCCATGAATGTCGCTGAGCAGACCATCAGCCGACACGGTCACGCTGTCGAGCGCCGCCGCTGACCAGTTCCCTTTCAGCGCCGCCTCGATCGCCGGAACGCGCATCACACCAGTCTGCGAGGCGCCGGTTGCGGCAGCCCGGACATCGCCGCCCTTCGTCCGGGCGACGAACACGCCGGTCAGGGCGAAGCGCGAAGCCGGATGGCGTAGCTTGGCATAGCCTGCTTTCTCCGGGATCGGGAACGAGACCTCGGTGATGATCTCGCCGTCCTCCAGCGCCGTCGTGAACAGGCCCTGGAAGAAATCGTCGGCCGCGATGGACCGCTTGTTGGTCTTCACCGTGGCGCCGAGCGCGACCAGCGCCGCAGGGAAGTCCGCGGCCGGATCATTGTTGGCGATCGAGCCGCCGATGGTGCCGCGGCTGCGTACGGCGGGATCGCCGAGCACCGAGGTGAGATAGGAGATCGCTGGGATCGCCTTCTTCACGTCCGGGCTGGTCATGATGTCGTAATAGGTCGTCGCGGCCTTGATGACGAGCGCATCGCTCGTCACCTGAATGCCGATCAGCTCCTTGATCTTGCCGATGTCGATGACGTCAGACGGCGCGGCGAGCCGCTGCTTCATCACCGGAAGCAACGTGTGGCCGCCGGCCAGGAATTTCGGCTCGCTGCCCTTGCCGAACAGCGCGACCGCTTCGTCGATCGAGGAGGGGCGGTGATAGATGGTCTCGTACATGGTTGCTCCTCCCTGTGCTCAGGCGTTGCCGTGGATCGCGTGCCAGACGCGATCCGGCGTCGCCGGCATTGCCAGATTGTTGTTGCCGATCGCGTCCGTGATCGCGTTGATCACGGCGGCCGACGCACCGATCGCGCCGGCCTCGCCGCAGCCCTTGACGCCAAGCGGGTTGCCCGGACACAGCGTCGTGGTGTGGCTCAGCTTGAACGAGGGAACGTCGTCGGCCCGCGGCATCGCGTAGTCCATGAAGGACGCTGTGACCGGCTGGCCGTTGCTGTCATAGACGGCATGCTCCAGCAACGCTTGGCCGATGCCCTGCACCAGGCCGCCGTGGACCTGGCCTTCGACGATCATCGGGTTAATGAGGCGGCCGAAATCGTCGGCAGCGACGAAGTTGATGAAGGAGGTCTTGCCGGTCTTGGGATCGACCTCGAGCTCGCAGATGTAGGAGCCGGCGGGGAAGGTGAAGTTGGTCGGATCGTAGAAGGCGCTCTCCTTCAATCCGGGCTCCATTCCGTCTGGCAAGTTGTGTGCGGTGTAGGCGGCGAGCGCGACCATGGGGAAGGCGATCGACTTATCGGTGCCGGTCACCTTGAACTCGCCGTTCTCGATCACGATGTCGCCTTCGGACGCCTCGAGCTGATGCGCGGCGATCTTCTTGGCTTTGACCTCGACCTTCTCCATCGCCTTCAGAATCGCGGTGAGGCCGACGGCTGCCGAGCGCGAGCCATAAGTGCCCATGCCGAACTGCACCTTGTCGGTGTCGCCGTGGACGATCTGCACCTGGCTGATCGGCACGCCGAGCCGATCGGCGATGAGCTGGCAGAACGTGGTCTCATGGCCCTGGCCATGGCTGTGCGAGCCGGTCAGCACCTCGATGGTGCCGACGGGGTTGACGCGCACCTCGGCGGATTCCCATAAGCCCACGCCGGCCCCTAAGCTGCCGACGGCCTTCGACGGCGCGATGCCGCAGGCCTCGATATAGCAGGAGAAGCCGATGCCGCGCAGCTTGCCGTCGGCCTTCGCCTTCGCCTTGCGATCCGCAAAGCCGGCATAGTCGATCGCCTTCAGCGCGGCATCCAGCGATGCGTTGAAGTCGCCGGTGTCGTAGGCCATGATCACGGGCGTCTGGTGCGGGAACTGGGTGATGAAGTTCTTGCGCCGCAGCTCGGCCGGATCGACCTTGAGCTGCCGCGCCGCGGTCTCCATCATCCGCTCCAGCAGATAGCTCGCCTCGGGGCGGCCCGCGCCTCTGTAAGCGTCGACCGGCGTGGTGTTGGTGTAGACGCCCATCACCTCGGCATAGATCGCCGGGATGTTGTACTGGCCGGACAGCAGCGTCGCGTAGAGATAGGTCGGCACCGACGACGAGAACAGCGACATATAGGCGCCGAAATTGGCGTGGGTCTTGACCCGCAGCCCCAGGATCTTGTTGTCGGCATCGAACGCGATCTCGGCATGCGAGATGTGGTCGCGACCGTGCGCATCGGTGAGGAAGGCTTCCGAGCGGTCACCGGTCCACTTCACCGGGCGGCCGACCTTCTTGGAGGCCCACAGCGCCACCATCTCTTCCGGATAGATGAAGATCTTGGAGCCGAAGCCGCCGCCGACATCGGGCGCGATCACGCGCAGCTTGTGCTCGGGTGCGATGTTGTAGAACGCCGACAGCACCAGGCGGGCGACATGCGGGTTCTGCGAGGTCGTGTAGAGCGTGAAGTGCTCTTCGGCCGCGTCGTAATCGGCGATCGCCGCGCGCGGCTCCATCGCGTTCGGCGCCAGGCGGTTGTTGGTGAGATCGAGCTTGACGACGTTGGCAGCCTTTGAAAACGCCGCGTTGACGGCCGCCTCGTCGCCGATCGACCAGTCATAGACCACGTTGCCGGGCGCCTCTGGGTGCAGCTGCGGCGCGCCGGCTTTCAGCGCCGACGGCATGTCCCCCACGGAGGGCAGCTCCTCATAGTCGACCCCCACGGCTTCGGCCGCATCGCGAGCCAGGTTCTTGCTGTCGGCGATGACAACGGCGACGGCCTGTCCGACGAAGCGCACGGTCTCCGGCGCCATCGCGGGCCAGGCGCCCATCTTCATCGGCGAGCCGTCCTTGGAGGTGATGGCCCAGCCGCAGATCAAATTGCCGACCTTGTCGTCGACGAGCTGCTTTCCCGTCAGCACGGCGATGACGCCGGGCATCGCCTCGGCGGCCGACGTGTCGATGCTCTTGACCTTGGCGTGGGCGTGCGGGCTACGGACGAAATGGGCGTAGCTCATGCCCACAAGCTTGATGTCGTCGACGTAGCGGCCCTTGCCGGTAATGAAACGTTTGTCTTCCTTGCGCACCACGCTGGCGCCGATGCCTTCCATGCCCATGCGATCCTCTCCCTGCCGGAGTTTGTCTTTTCCGCCTGCTCCATCGAGACCGGCGGTGTTGCTGTTGTGCGGTGGCGAACGCAGCCGTTATTCGGCGGCCTGCGCGACCTTCATGCGGCCGGCGGCATCGAGCACCGCCTTGACGATGTTGTGGTAGCCGGTGCAGCGGCAGATGTTGCCTTCGAGCTCCTCGCGAACGGTGGGCTCGTCGAGCTCGCCACCATGCCGGTTCACGATATCGATCGCCGACATGATCATGCCCGGGGTGCAGTAGCCGCACTGCAGGCCGTGATTGTCACGGAAGGCGGCCTGCATCGGGTGCAGCTCGTCGCCCCTGGCAATGCCTTCGATAGTGGTGACGTTGCTGCCTGCGGCCTGGGCCGCCAGCACCGTGCAGGACTTCACGGCCCGTCCGTCGATATGGATCACGCAGGCCCCGCATTGGCTGGTGTCGCAGCCGACATGGGTACCGGTCAGGTTGAGGTTTTCACGAAGCAGGTGCACCAGCAGGGTGCGGTCTTCGACTTCGACCGCAACAGCCTTGCCGTTCACCGTCAGTTTGACTGTAGACACGTTTATCCTCCCGATGATTTTTTATCTGTTCCGATTAGAAACAGTGCCCATGCGACTTTGCAACTGGGATTTTCGTCGTGGATGTCACCGGCATGTCTTGCGTCCGGGCGCCGTGATTCGGCGCCGGCCGGCCCCTCGAACGCTGCTCGCGCTGGCCGCCTGCCTGCGGGTTCAGCAAATTTACCGCCCTTTATCGATTGTGGCGTAAGTTTACGCACGGGATCGGCCACAAGCTGCGGCTGTCCTACGGCGCTTGGCCGCACGAAACAAAATCCGGGGCTGGAAATGTCTGCGCATGCGGCGCCGCGATCGCGGCTGACGGGACTTCTGATCCTGCGCTTTCGTGCCAAGATCATCCTGGGGTTCGCCGTCGTGCTGGCCATTTCGGCTGCGAGCCTTGCCTTCGCCTATTTTGGATTTGAGCGGATCTCGACCGGGGTCGGCTCCTATCGCGAGAGCGTGAGAGAGGCCGACCTCGCGCGCAACATCGATCGCGAGCTGATTTCTTACCGTGCGTTAGCCCGCTACTACGTCGTGACCGGCAAGGAGGACGACGCCAAGGCGGCACTCGACGCCGAAGCGGCGCTGAAGGCTGCCATCGAGCAGGCGGGCCGCAATGCCAACAGCGCCGGGCGCCGTGACAGCCTGAACCGGCTCGGGCATGATTTCAGCGATTTCGCCGGCACTTTCGCCGAACTGCTCAAGGTCAAGCGCGACAGCGCGCTGATCGTTCAGAACCAATTGACGCGCAGCGCCAACATGCTGCGCTACAAGCTCGAGGACGTCGCCAGCACCGCCATGGCTGCGGACCAGGGTGGCATCGAGGCCAGCGTCAAGCAGGTCATGGCGCAGTTTCAGGCCGCTACCGCGCTCGCCAACAATTTCGTCATCAATGCCGATCAGGCAGCCGCCGCCAGCGCCACCGCGCGGCTGAAATTCCTCGACAATGCGCTGCATGCGACCAACTCGACCGACGCCAAGATCTCGGCCGGGCTGAAGGAGGCCGTGGGGCTGTTGGGCGAATACCGCCAGGCCTTCGCCCAGCTCGTCGACAACAACAAGACGGTCGACGACCTGGTGACGCGCATGTCCGGCTCGGCCGGCGCGATCATGCGCGGGGCGGACGCGCTGAAGTCCGATCTGCTCGCCGATCAGCGGCGGCTGGAGGCCGAGGCCAATGCCACCGTCGAGGACACCGAACGCCTGATCCTGATGCTGTCGATCGGCGGCACGTTGCTCGGCTGGATCTGGGCGGTGCTGCTCGGCCGCGGCATGTCCGCGCCGATGATCGCGATGTGCGCGGCGATGCGCGAGCTCGCCTCCGGCCGTTTCGACGTCAAGCTGCCGGGGCTCGGCCGCACCGATGAGATCGGCGAGATGGCGGGCGCAGTCGAGGAATTCAAGCTGCAGGCGGTCGCCAAGGCCGAGCGCGATGCGGCGAGCCAGGAGGCGCAGAACCAGGCAGCGGCTTCGGCGCGTCGGGTCGAGCTCATTCGCTTCGCCGACGATTTCGAGGCAGCCGTCGGCTCGATCGTCTCCAACGTCTCCGAATCGGCCCATCAGCTCGAGCAGGCTGCGGCGACATTGACCCGCACCGCCGAGACCACGCAGGATCTCGCTGGCCGGGTCACCGGCAGCTCCCAGCAGGCGACGAGCCGTATCGAGCAGGTGGCGACCGCAACCGGGGAGCTGTCCGGCTCGGTCGGCGAGATCGGCCGCCATGTGCGCGAGTCCAGCCGGATCGCCGGGTCGGCGGTTGCGCAGGCCGAGGAGACCGATGGGCGGATCGGCAAGCTGTCGAAGGCCGCGCAGGAGATCGGTGACGTGGTCAAGCTGATCACCGCGATTGCCGAGCAGACCAATCTGCTCGCGCTCAACGCCACCATCGAGGCCGCGCGGGCCGGCGACGCCGGACGCGGGTTCGCGGTGGTCGCCTCCGAAGTGAAGTCGCTGGCCGGGCAAACCGCGAAGGCGACCGACGAGATTTCCAATCACATTTCGGGCATGCAGGATGCGACCAGGGAGTCGGTCACCGCGATCAAGCAGATCGGCGGCACCATCGGCCAGATCTCGTCGATCGCTTCGACCATCGCGAGTGCGGTCGAGCAGCAGGGCGCTGCGACGCAGGAGATCGCGCGTAATGTGCAGGGCGTTGCCACCAGCACCCGTGCAGCCGCGACCGACATTACGGAAGTCAACCGTGGCGCAACCGAGACCGGCGCTGCGTCGGAAGAGGTGCTGCGCTCGGCGCGGTCGCTGTCGTCGGAAAGCGCCCGGCTGCGCGCCGAGCTCGGTCGCTTCATGGCGAATATCCGCGCGGCGTAGCTTTGTCTGGGTAGCAGGTTTGGTTCACAGTCGTCGCCCCACACTTGCCGTCATCCCCGAAGGCGGGGATCCATAATCCCAGGATTTTGTTGTTGCGCGAAAGGGGCAACGACTAGTCTTGTTCGCGATGTCGATCACGCGGTATGGGTCGCGCTTCGCTTGCCCGGGACAACACTGGAGGTGTGGCGTGATCACTTGGAAATCACTCCCGTCCGAACTGGTGCTTCAGCTCGGCCTTGGCGCGTTCGAGCCGGTCGCGCTGGGTCTTCGGCAGGTTCTTGCCTGCCCGATTGATGTAGAACGTCAGCATCGACAGCGCCGAACGATAGGCGCCGGTTTTCCGCCGCGAGCTGTGTTCCGCCGACCGCTTCAAAGACGCCGCGATCTTCTTCGCGCTCGATTGCTTGAACACGCCGTGCTGGAGGTCGAGGGCATTACTGTGCTCGGTCACCTGGTGCGACCAACGGCGCGGCGATCGTGTCGTCGCTTGGCCGCGGGTCGACGTCTTGGTGACGCGCTTCCGTGCAGCGGTTTTCGCGGACGTCCTCCGCGGGGTCGTCTTGCGCTTGCGTGCAGTCGGCGCCGATTTGCGTGATGCCGTGTTCCGGCCAGAGGCACTGCGTGTTGCCGACTTTCGGGCCGCTGCCATTTCCGCTCTCCCAACGCCATGGATGTCTCAAGGCAACGACGGCATCTACCGCCGCGTTCCGATGACATGCGCTGCGGAACCGCAGCCCGAAGCTGGGCGTTGAGGCGCGTGGCGGCATCTGTCCGCCGCATTGTTGCGTTCAATTTCGGGGAACCCTGGGCTTCGTCGATATGCGCGCCAGCATGCGGCGGCCTTCAACCGGTCAATTCCATGGAACTCGGACAGGCATCCGCATCCAACTATGGCGATGCCATTGCTGCGCCACAAACTGGCCATCGCGCGCAGCAGCCGGCAGGTGACGACCGTAACATCATCGAGACCAGCATTCCCTTTCGGCTCGACGATCTCCGCTGGAGCGGCTTTCATACCCGCGTGGTGCTGGCACTCGGCATCACCTGGGTGCTCGACGGGCTCGAGGTCACGCTGGCCGGTGCGCTCTCCGGCGCGTTGAAGGCGAGCCCCTTGCTGCAGTTCTCGAACTTCGATATCGGCCTTGCCAACAGCGCCTATCTCTTGGGCGCGGTGCTCGGTGCGCTCGGCTTCGGCTGGCTGACCGATCGCATCGGCCGCCGCAAGCTGTTCTTCATCACCCTCGCGCTCTATCTCACCGCAACGGCCGCGACCGCGCTGTCGTGGAGTGTCGCGAGCTACTCGCTGTTTCGTTTCCTCACCGGCGCCGGCATCGGCGGCGAATACACCGCGATCAACTCGACCATTCAGGAGCTGGTGCCCGCGCGCTATCGCGGCTGGACCGATCTTCTGATCAACGGAAGCTTCTGGCTTGGGGCTGCGATCGGCGCCGGCAGCGCGATCGTGCTGCTCGATCCCGCGGTCACCGCGCCGGATCTCGGCTGGCGGCTCGCCTATGGCACCGGCGCCTGCCTCGGCCTGATCGTGCTGGTGATGCGGATGTGGATTCCGGAAAGCCCGCGCTGGCTGATGGTTCATGGTCGCCCGGACGAGGCGCATGCGATCGTTGCGGAGATCGAGCGCAGCGTGACGGGGCAGGATCGCGAGCAGCGCGCGCGCGATTTCCCGAAGATCAGGTTGCGGATGCGCGATCACACGCCGTTATCCGAGGTCGTGACTACGTTGTTGGTGGCCTATCGGCAGCGCACGCTGGTCGGTCTCACCCTGATGATCGCTCAGGCCTTCTTCTACAACGCCATCTTCTTCACCTTTGCGCTGGTGCTGACCGATTTCTATGACATCCCCGCCGATCACGTCGGCTGGTACATCCTGCCCTTCGCCGCCGGCAATTTCCTCGGCCCGGTGCTGCTTGGCCGTTTGTTCGATACGCTCGGCCGTCGCGCCATGATCACGTTCACCTATGGCGTGTCCGGCGTGCTGTTGGCGCTGACCGGCTATCTGTTCTCGATCGGGGCGCTGAGCGCGCAGACGCAGACGATCGCCTGGATGGTGATCTTCTTCTTCGCATCGCCCGCGGCGAGCGCGGCTTACCTGACGGTGTCGGAGAATTTTCCGCTCGAGGTGCGGGCGCTCGCGATCGCGCTGTTCTACGCGATCGGCACCGGCATTGGCGGTGTCGCGGGACCGGTGCTGTTCGGCGCGTTGCTCGACACCGGCGCGCGCGGCAGCGTCTTCGCAGGCTATCTGTTCGGCGCGCTGCTGATGGTGGTCGCCGCGGCCGTCGCATGGCGCTATGCGGTGGCGGCCGAGCGAAAATCGCTGGAATCGGTGGCGCGTCCGCTCGCAGTTATGGAGTAACATGGCATGACCCCTATGACTGATGCGGCGGAGCAGCCATTGCGCGATGAGATCGACAAGAGGCCAGAGACCGTACCGGTGCCGGCGAGCCTGGTGCCGCATTTGAGCGAGACCGCGATCCTGCTCGATATTGACGGCACGCTGATCGAGCTCGCCGCAACGCCACGCGAGGTGTGGGTGCCGCCGGGACTTCGGGAGACGCTGAACACGCTGATGGAGCAGACCGCGGGGGCGCTGGCCATGGTCAGCGGCCGCTCGCTCAACGACATCGATCTGATCTTCGCGCCGGAGATCTATCCTGCCGTCGGCGGCCATGGCGCAGAGATGCGGCTCAAGCTCCAGGGCGATCAGGGCGCGGTGCAAGCACCGATGATGGACAAGGAATTGAAACGCCGCTTGGCCGCGATCGCCGCGCTCAGCCCCGGTATTCTGCTCGAGGACAAGGGCTATTCGCTGGCGCTGCATTATCGGCTGGCGCCGCAGGCCGAACGCGCGATCTACGAAGCGGTATCGCTGATCCGCGCCGAATTGCCGGACGCGCCGATTGAGGTGCTGCCGGGCAAATGCGTCTGCGAGATCAAGCATGCCGGCTTCACCAAGGCGAGCGGCGTGCGCGAACTGATGACGCGTGCGCCGTTCAAAGGCCGCAAGCCGCTGTTCATCGGCGATGACGTCACCGACGAGAGCGTGTTTGCGATCATGCCTGATTACGGCGGGCTGTCATTCTCTGTCGGTCGCCGCGCAGAAGGTGTCGACGGACATTTTGATGCGCCGAGCGATGTGCGTGAGTTCCTCGCCGTGCTTGCTCGCGGCAATAGGACAGCGCCACTGAGCTGATCAGCGCCATCGGTCATGAGGATATGTCAGTATTATTGTCATCGCGCCGATGGGAAGCGTGTGCAGCGGCGCTACCTGCGTC
>Ga0209677_100588_pt1 | contig 19808 bp, 23 predicted proteins | sample AraplaCvi_mCL_r2_2_FD_184285 | JGI IMG/M metagenome (GOLD analysis project Ga0209677, IMG submission 184285) | Arabidopsis root microbial communities from North Carolina, USA - plate scrape CL_Cvi_mCL_r2 (SPAdes) (version 2) | ecosystem: Host-associated > Plants > Roots > Endosphere | place: USA... | reverse complement strand
CTTCATGACCCGCCGTACCGTGGTCGGGCGGCAGATCTACGCGGTCGGCGGCAACGCCAAGGCGGCGAAGCTGTCGGGCATCAAGGCCGAGCGGCTGGTGTTCCTGACCTTCGTCAACATGGGCGTGCTGGCGGCGCTGGCCGGTCTGGTCTTTGCCGCGCGGCTCAACACGGCGACGCCGAAGGCGGGCCTCGGCTTCGAGCTCGATGTGATCGCCGCCTGCTTCATCGGCGGCGCCTCGGCCTATGGCGGCGTCGGGCGCGTCGGCGGCGCGGTGGTCGGCGCCATGATCATGGGCGTGATGAACAACGGCATGTCGATCCTCGGCATCGGCATCGACTATCAGCAGGTCATCAAGGGCCTGGTGCTGCTCGGGGCCGTCTGCATTGACGTCTACAACCAGCGCCGCTGAACGGCCAGGCTCGAACCGATCGGGCCGCGTTGACGCGAGAACAACAAGCTAAAAGCCTCCGTTCCGACTAAATCGGAACGGAGGCTTTTTTTGTTCTGAGGTGTTTTCCTCGCGCGAACCGGGATCGACTTCGCTGGAGGCCGCTCTCAAGGCTCCAGGTTCTCGAAGATGCGCGCCGAGAGCGAGTTGAGCAGCTGCACCTCGGTTTTGGACAGCCCGCGCAGCGCCTCCTTGAAGACGCCCTTGACCTTGTCGCGGGTCTGCTCGAGCAATTTAAGTCCGGCGGGCGTGATCATGACCTCGGTGGAGCGGGCGTCGGTGCTGGACGTCCGCACCGTCACCAGACCCTCGCCGGCCATCCGGGTGATGGTCTTGGCCATGGTCGAGATATGGACCACGCTTTCCTCGGCGATCACCGAGATGGTGATCACCTCGCGCTCGGCGAGCAGGGTGAGCACGCGCCAGCGCGGGACATCGATGCCCGAGGGCTTCAGCACGGCGTTCATGCGCGTGTAGTAGCGCGCCAGCATGCGCACCGTGTGATAGAACGGGGAGCGGCTGCTGATGAAGCGGCTGTCCTCGGCCCTCAGATGGCGCTCGTCGGATTCGCTCTTGCGCATGTCGGCCTGGCCCCCGCCCCGCGATGTGGAGCACGCTGCTACGCGCACGCCCCAAGGAACGACTCCATAAAGCAACGGCGCAGGCCTCGCCAGTTGCAAAAACTGCACAGGGCGATCTCTCCGTGTCTCATCCACATCGTAATTTGAGGGCCCTTCGCTTCGTTGTGTCGCTGCCTCGGTCAGACCGACAGACTCGCCTGAGTGCCGACAGGGGACGCCAGGCCTGCGGAAAATCAGCAAAGGAAAACCTTTGCTACTTGGGCGGGTGCCGGCGGCGTATTCATGCTCCGCCATGGCCGAAGAAAGAAATCCTGTGAGATTGCCAGTTTTGCGCGAAATGCTTTGATGATTGCCGCTCGCGCTCGTCATCGGCGCTTCAAGCCGCGGCTCGCAAGTTAAAGACGGAGATTTCGATGTCGCCGAACGATGTGCGTGCCCGTGCCGAAAATGCGGTCGAGCCGCTACTGCCGATCGAGAAGAAGCTGATCGGCTACAGCTTCGGCCTCGGCATCGTGCTGCTGGCGGTCCTGGTGGCGATCAACCATTTGTTTCCGGCGAAGCTGTAGGCATTTCTGGGCCCTATGCTGTGTCCGTTGTCATTCCGGGGCGGCGCGTAGCGTCGAGCCCGGAATCCGTCTGGTCTCATATTCTGCTGTAAAATGGATTCCGGGCTAGCGCTCCGCGCGCCCGGGAATGACGAGGTCGGTCCCGTCGTGGGCTACACCACGTGGAAGTTCGATATGGAATCATTGGCGAGCTGGGCCACCAGCTGCAGCTCCCAGTCGATATAGGCCTGCATCGCCTCGGCCGCGTTGTCGGTGCCCTCATAGGGGCGCTTGTAGACGTCATCAGGCGTCGAGATGAAGGACCTGCGCTCGTGCTCGAGGGGGCGGCTTGATGCGGTCCAGGCTCGCGTGCCGCCGCTGAGGACGCGCACGGTGCGGCTCGTCGCCGCGCGCGCATCGGCGAGCGCGAAGTACGCTTCGGCGCCATCATCGCTGGTCAGCACGATCGCGCCGTCGCCCGGCAGCTTCGCGAGATCATCGACGAAGCGTGACGCGAGCACGAAATGCGCGCCGGGAATATGGCCGGCGCTGTAGGCCGGACTGCGGCTGAGATCGACGACGCTCCACGCTGCTGCAGGATTGCCTGCAAGCTCATCCACGCTGATCACCGCCGCGCCGACATCGGGCAGCGCCGGACGCCGCGCTATCGGCATATCCTTCTCGGTCGGCGCAACGACGTCAGGACCGACGATGGCGACATCCCAGCCCATCTGCTTCAGCCATGAGGCCGTCATGCGCGCGCGTACGCCGTCATCATCTGAGAGCACCAGCCGCGCGCCGCGCACGCCGACCCATTCGTCGATCGCCTGCACCAGCTGGCCGCCGGGCGCCGAGACGAAACCGGCGGGATGGCCCGCGGCATATTCCTCTGGCGTGCGCACGTCGAGGCAATAGAGCGTGTGCCGATCAGCCTCACTGCGCATGCGCTCGAAACTGTTGCGATCGAGGCTTTGTACGCCGGTGCGTGCGGCCCAGGCTTTTGCGTCGGCCAAGGCGGCGGCGTGGCTCGCCTGCGGCCGCGTCAGGAAGCGGTCGGTCCGGCCGCGCTCGACCTGATGACCAGCCAGCGTCCAGCCGATCGTGCCGTTGCGCAGCGCATAGATCTTGTTGGGCAGGCCGGCATTGATCAGCGACTGCGTGCCGATGATCGAGCGGGTGCGGCCGGCGCAATTGACGATGATGGTGGTGTCGGCCGAAGGCGCGATCTCGCGCGCGCGAAAGGCGAGCTCGCCGCCGGGCACGCTGATGCCGCGCGGGATGCTCATGGTGCGGTATTCCTCGAAGCGGCGAGCGTCGAGCACGACCAAATTCTGCTCGCGCTCGATCAGCGCCTTGGCCTCGTCTGACGACAGCGACGGCGTGTGCCTGATGGCCTCGACCAGCTCGCCGAACGCCTTGCTCGGCACGTTGACATCGCGAAACACTTCACCGGCCAGCGCGTAAGCGGAAAGGCCGCCATCGAGGATCGAGAGGTCGCTATAGCCGAGCGCTGCGATGCGCTGAAACGCGCGTGCGGCATAGCCTTCGCCGTCGTCATAGACCACGATCGGTGCGCCGCGCCGCGGCACCAGGTCAAGGATCCTGAGTTCGATCTGCGACAGCGGCAGCGACACCGCGAAGAACGGATGCGCCAGCGAGTAGGGGCCTTCCTCGCGCACGTCGAGCAGAGCGATCTCCTCGCCGGCGCGCCAGCGGCGGCGCAACTCGGCCGGCGATGTCAGGCGGTGGTGCTCAGTCTTGGGTGTTGTCGGGCCAGAGATTGGGGACGGTGTCATTTGAATATCCGGAGATGAAGTCGTGCGCGATGCCGGTGTCGGGATCGAACACCGAGCGGCGCACCCGGCCGATATTCGCGCCATAGACGTGAATGCTGATCGAGGATGCGTCGGCAAGACCGTTGGCGATGGCATGGATGTCGCCGCTCTCGGGCGACACCATAGCGATCTGGCCGGCACCGAGCCGCTCGGGAGGCTGGGCCTGCAGCGATCCGTCGGCGCAGCGCTCATAGCCGATCGAGACTTCCTCGCCGCGCAGCACGCCGATCAGCCCCCAGACGCCGTGATCATGGATCGGCGTGCCCTGATTAGGACCCCAGACGAAGCTCACCACCGAGAAGCGGTCGAGCGGGTCGGCATAGAGCAGATATTGCCGGTAGCGCGCGCCGCCTGTGACTGCATAGGCCTCCGGCAGCCAGTCGTCCTGCGCGATCAGCGCCTCCAGTTGCGGCCTCAGCTGCGCCAGGATCGCAGCCTCGCTGGACTCGGTTTCGACGATCTCTGCGGTGTTGGTGATGAAGGATCTCAGCCGTGCAATATCGCCCATGAAACGCCCGTTCGGCCTTTGGCAAGCAAAGCTCGATAGCACGGCCGATCACGGCAGGAACATAGCCGAATTTGCAGGCCTTCCGTGTCCGGCGTAATCATGCTTGCCAGAGCCCGTCGCGATCGGATTCATTTTGCGCAAAACATGCGTGCAAATCGGCAGCGTCTGCGCGAGGAGCGTCGTCGCCGCAGAGCTGAAAAAGATCAATGCACGCTGCGGCCCGGATCGGCCGGGTCGTCGGTCTCGCCGAGGAATTGCGCGATCGGGCTCGACTGGTGATGCACCAGCCGCCAGCTGCCGTCGATCAGCTTGAAATAATTCGTGGCCGCGAGCGGCGTGCCCTCGACCAGCTCGATGCACAGCACGCGCGCCTGGTCGGCCGCGACGATTGCCTGCGGCTCGGCGCAGACGATTTGCGGCCGCGCCGGATTCTTCAGGATGTCGCGCCAGCTGCCGAGCACGGCGGTGCGGCCGATGATCGCGGGCCAGCCCGGATGGATGCAGGAAATCGTATCCTCGTCCGCCCACAGGCCGGCGAGCGCGGCAAAATCGCCGGCCGCGAAAGCCGCGTAGAAGGCCGCGTTGGCGGCGATGATTGCGTCGACGTTGCTCATGGCTGATCAGGTGAGCCAAGCTCGCAAGGAAATCAAGCAGCAATTGGACACGACGCGCCGCACGCCCGATTCCAAGAGGCCCTCGCGATCACGCGGTGTGTCCGTCGAAGTCGGAATTCGGCGGCGTCTTCTTCTCGCGCTGCGGCGTCATCTTGGCCTGGTCGGGCTGCCCCGGGATCCCGCGCGGCCCAAGCTGTTCCCGCTGCAGATCGTCCTCCGAGAACGGCGGCTCGACACCGTTCGGGTCGCTCCGCCGTCTCGTGTGATCATTGCTGCTCATCGCACACTCCTGATTTTCGAAGGATCACGCAGCGTCCCCGGCAACGACGGCGAGGCGCGTCATTTCACCGACGACCTTGGGATCATTCGGCCTTCACTGATCTTGTGCGTATCCACCCGGCTTTTCAAGTTCGCTTCCATCTTGGGGTTCGCTTCTGTCTCGGTACCCCGACGAGCCCGCGTTATCCATTCGGCGGCCTGCGCAATCCAATAGCTTCGGCGCAAAACATCCTGTCCTGCCTGTTCAAGGCATGATTCGGCTTTCTTCAGGCATTCGCTGCCATCATTGGCAGAGGTTGGGTTCTGCATCATTCACGCTCCGCTGGCCATTCTGCCGCGCGCGCACGATCCCCCGTCTCTGCTCAAACCAGCATTTTCGCTTGCTTCACACGCCCATGCGTACGGCGCAGCTCTCAACTTGATGAATCAATCCCTCTGCGGCGCGAGCGTTCCATAAATGGGCCGCGCGCAATTGCAGCGAATTCAAGCCGAGGGGCGGCGGGACGACGCCATATTCAGCTTTGATGTATCAGCTTTGATGTAGATGTGTCTCATCAGGCGTTCGATCGGAGCGATCGAACGACAGCCGTGCTTCAAAACAGCCGCTCGCTCAGCCGCTCGGTCTCCCAGCTCTTGAGGAATTCGAGCTCGCGGGTGATCCAATTGACGTTCTCGCTGCCCCATTCCCCTGCGCGGCTCGCATATTCGCCCATCACCCAGATATGCCTGACGATGACGAAGGCGTGCGCGGCTTCGAAGTCCGCCGCTTTGATCGGCCGAACGGCTCGATAGCCGCCAACGAAAGCGTCCCATTGAGCATGGAGCTTTCGGGCGAAGGACATTTTCGCCCACAGGAACACCGCAAGGTCATACGCCAGATAGCCGGGGCCGCCATCATCGAAGTCGAAGAACGCTGCTTCGCCTGCTACGGTGATGCGCGCATTGAAGCCGTGGCAATCGCCGTGACAATGCGTCCAGGTCAAGTCGCCGACGGCTCCGATCCTCGCGGCCGTTCGCTCTGCGATCTCGTCGAGCTCGGTGCTCGCGTCGGTGTTGATCGCGCGCCGAAAGTCCTGGATGCGCGCCAGCGGCCGGCGCAACAGATGATCGAGATCGAGCCGGTACAGCGGCGCGGAGGCGCAGTATGACGCGGCGGCGTCATGCATCATGGCGAGCGTCACGCCGTTTGCACGCGCGTCAGCGGTCGATGCGATCTCGGGCGCCCCGCCCGTCGAGCGCGCGAAACAGCACGCCTTCGCGGATGCCTTCCGGTGCCAAAGCGCGAACGAACAGCGCGCCATCACGGGTCGGGACGGGAGCTGCGACCGGCACGCCTGATCCCGCGAGATGGGTGATGAAATCCGTCTCGGTCCGGACATCTGCGGCGCCGCGGGCGCGCTGATGAGACAGACGAAACACGTAACGCTCGTCGCCCGCAGCTGTGAGGAGGTAGGTGTCATTGAAGCCGCGATTGAGCATCCGGCAATCCTGCGGAGCAGGCAGCGTATAGTGTTCGCTGACGAAGCGTCCGATCGTCTCCGCCCGACAGGTCGTGTAAAGCGCCTCTAGATCGGCCAATGCCAGCACCTCGATGCCAACAGGGAAGAGCTTATGTTATTGACCAGTACGGCCATATGAAGGGTTGGGGGGCGGCAGGCCCGACCGAGACGTTTACTTCCGCGGCTGCGCGCGCAGCGGTGGCGGCGCCTGGATCGTCGGAGCTGCCGCGGCAAAAAGGTCCGCGGGACGACCGTTCAGCGGCGGATAGATGCGCTCGTGATTGATCGTCAGCTTGGTTGCCTTGGCCGCCGAGCCGGTCGCGGAAACTTGGCGGTCCCAACCCGTGGTGTAGAGCGCGCCCCATCTGCCGAGATCGAGCACGGTCACGTACCAATCGATTTGAAGTGGAAGCATCGGCTGCCCGTACAGGTCGGCCACCACGTTGTGACCGGCGAAGCGGCCCATCGGGCGCGCGAACTGGCAGGACATCACGGTCGGGTGCTCGCCATCGAGCTTGCAGACGGCCGCATCGCCAGCGGCAAACACGTTCTTCAACCCGGCAGCCTGCATGAACGGGTTGACGACGAGGCGACCATGCCGGTCACGCTCTCCACCCATCGCAGCGGTCAGCGGACTTGCTGCCATGCCGGCGCACCACACCACGGTGAGCGTGGGGATGAACTCGCCGGAGGTGAGCGTGACTCCTTTGGCATCGACGGTCGCCACCTCGACTTGCGACCGCGTTTTGACACGCAGCGCCGCAAGCGCCTCCTCGATGACCGGGCGCGCGGCGTCGCCCATCGCTGCACCGACGGGATTTCGATCGAGGAGGACGACGCGGGGATCGCTGATTCCGGCGCGGGCAAGCCTGTCCGGCATCTCGGTGGCCACTTCGGTGCCGGTCAAGCCAGCGCCGACCACCACCACCGTCGAGCGCGCCGGCGATGCCTCGAGGCGGCGTAGCGCGGTGAGATGGTCGTTGAGACGAACGGCTGCTGCGTAGGTGTCCACGTCGAAGCCATGCGATGCCAGGCCAGGAATTGCAGGGCGCACCAATTCGCTGCCGAGCGTGAGCACCAGGCGATCGTAACCCAGCCGCTCGCTGCCGCGCTCCGTTTCGACAATGACCTCCTGCCTGATGGGATCGACGGCGGTGACATCGGCGACCATATGCCGGACGCCGATCGGATCGAGCAGGCGAGCGAGCGGAAGTGCGACCTCGCTGAGGTCGACCTCGTAGTTGCGGACCCGGATGTTGTGATAGGGATTGCGGTCGATGACGAGGATATCCGCGGATGCGCGCGGCATCTGGAGCTCGTCGAGCTTGCGAGCGGCGCCGATCGCGGCCCATAGGCCTGCGAAGCCGGCGCCCAGCACCAGTATGCGGGCCATTCGTGTCTCCTGACCTTCTCGACAGGCGGATCGCGCCTCACTGCCAACACACCATCATAGCGAGCCGGACGGACAAAGTATCGGCGTCTGCGAGCGCAATCGTGCCTGATGGATGTGTGATCCGTCATTGGTCGCGTGCCGGACTCAAAATAGCGCGCCGAAACACGAAGTTTGCGAGCATTTTCAATCTGGTGAGTTGCGCCAGCTCCTTCGGCACAAAAATTTTACTTTCTCTTTTTCAGAAATTATGTTTCTCTCTGCGTGTCCCGCCTCGGCAAGAGGGGCGTATCTCGATCGTCACGACACGCGGGGTGGGGTGCGATGGCCGCGACATGTCGCAGCGTGTGCTTCACGCGCGGACGAACGACGTGGCGCGGACGTGAAATCGTGTGGTCCTGGCATCCCGGTGCTGATGCCCGGCGCAACGCGCGCAGCGCGTTGTCGCGACACGGGGGCAAGAGAGCCGGTCCCCGAGGAGAGCGCGTATAAGCGTTAAGACCATCGCGCAGGGAAGGCCGGGTGATCTCGGCTGCACCTGTGGTTCTGCCGCGTGCTTTTTTGTTGCACGCGGACCATGGGCGCCAGCCGGCGCCCGGTCTTCCCTGCGCCCTCTCGATCTTCAGGAGGGACGAACTAACAGGCAGGACTCGGACGCAGATGCGTCGCGGGAACGTGAGTGCATGTCCGGACGAAGAGAGCGCGATGCCGAAACATCCTCGCCGTCATCGCGCGCGGAGGCGGGCGGTCCAGTACGTCGCGGCTTCTCGATTGATCATGACCGTCTCTGGGTACTGGATCGCCCGGTCGAGCCGGCCGATGACAGCGGAGCGCTTGGCATGTATCCCTGCCGCAAGACGAACACCAAACACCAAAACGAGGATGCGCCATGACCAGGACCGCTGCCGAGATAGAAGACATCCGCGGGATCCGCGAATTGCTGCAGAACTGGGCCATCTGGCGGGACGCCGGCGACTGGGAGCGCTTCCGCACTGTGTGGCATCCGGACGGACGGATGATGGCGACCTGGACGCAGGGCACCGGTGACGAGTTCATCGAGATCAGCAAGCAGGCCTGGGCCAAGGGCGTCAACATCCTGCATTTTCTCGGCGGCATCGCCGTCGATCTCGCCGGCCCCCGGGCGATCAGCCAGACCAAGATGACGATCTCGCAGCGCGCCGAGGTCGAGGGCGTGCTGTGCGACGTGCTCTGCACCGGGCGCTTCTATGACTTTCTCGAAAAGCGCAGCGGCAAATGGGGCATCGTGCTGCGCCAGCCGATCTATGAGAAGGACCGGATGGACCCGGTGACACCAGGCGCGGTGCCGGCGCTCGATCACGCGCTGCTCGCGCAATTCCCAGTCGGCTATCGTCATCTCGCCTATCTGCAGACCCGGATCGGCTACACCGTGAAGCGCGACATGCCGGGCTTGAAGGGCGAGGCGGTCGAGGCGCTCTATGCCCGCGGAGCGGCCTGGCTCAGGGGCGAGGCACTCTGACGCAGGCGGCATTCGGAACGCTCGGGTCGCCGCTCCGACCTTCTGTGTACAGAAATTTGAAAACATGACGAAACTTCAGCCGCTTGGCTCACATATTGCGCTCTTATCGGAAAAATTGTATACAAGACGTATTCATAAGAACTCCGAGGAAACCTCCATGGCCGCTTCCTTTCCGATGAACGCCTGGTACGCCGCCGCCTGGGACGCCGAGGTGAAGCCGGCGCTGCTGCCGCGCACGATCTGTGGCAAGCATGTCGTGATGTATCGCAAGGCCGACGGCAGCATCGCCGCGCTGGAGGATGCCTGCTGGCATCGCCTGGTGCCGCTCTCGAAAGGGCGGCTGGAGGGCGACACCGTCGTCTGCGGCTATCACGGGCTCAAGTTCAACCCGCAGGGCCGCTGCACCTATATGCCGGCGCAGGAGACCATCAACCCTTCGGCCTGCGTGCGTTCCTATCCCGCAGTCGAGCGGCATCGCTTCATCTGGCTCTGGATGGGCGACCCGGCGCTGGCCGATCCCGCCACGATTCCCGACATGCACTGGAATCGCGATCCCGTCTGGGCCGGCGACGGCAAGACCATTCACGTCAAGTGCGACTATCGCCTCGTCGTCGACAACCTGATGGACCTCACGCACGAGACCTTCGTGCATGGCTCCTCGATCGGCAACGAAGCGCTCCTCGAAGCGCCGTTCGACGTCACCCATGGTGAGCGCACCGCGACCGTGACGCGCTGGATGCGCGGCATCGAGCCGCCGCCGTTCTGGGGCAAGCAGCTCGGCAAGCCGGGTCTCGTCGATCGCTGGCAGATCATCCGCTTCGAGGCGCCATGCACGGTCGCCATTGATGTCGGCGTGGCGCCGGCCGGCACCGGCGCGCCGGAGGGCGACCGCTCGCAGGGCGTCAACGGCTTCGTGCTCAACACCATCACGCCGGAGACCGAGCGGACCTGCCATTATTTCTGGGCCTTTGTCCGCAACTATCGGCTCGACGAGCAGCGGCTGACCACCGAGCTACGCGAGGGCGTCTCCGGCATCTTCCACGAGGACGAGCTGATCCTGGAGGCGCAGCAGCGTGCGATCGAGGAGAACCCGGACCGCCTGTTCTACAACCTCAATATCGATGCCGGCGCGATGTGGGCGCGGCGGATCATCGATCGCATGATCGCGCGCGAGACGCCGGCGCGCCAGGCTGCGGAGTAGCTGCCATGGCCGAGCGAGAGACCGATCGGTCCGTGTCGCAGACCGTGCGGGCGCAGCTTGCGCTGCGCGATCTGATCCTGTCCGGCGGCTTGCGCCCGGGCGAGCGCATCTCCGAGCTGCAGGCGGTGGATGCGATCGGCGTGTCGCGGACGCCGGTGCGGATGGCGCTGGTGCGGCTGGAGGAGGAGGGGCTGTTGGAGATGATCCCCTCCGGCGGCTTCATGGTAAAATCCTTTTCCGAGCGCGACGTCCTCGATTCCATCGAGCTGCGCGGCACGCTGGAGGGCCTCGCTGCGCGGCTCGCTGCCGAGCGCGGCGTCTCGGTGCGCGAGCTCGAGCCGTTGCGCGAATGCCTGGCGCAGATTGACGAGCTGATCGCGGAGGACCCGATCTCGATCGAGGCATTCTCCTCCTACGTCACGCTCAATGCGCGCTTTCACGCGCTGCTTGCCGAACTGACGCGCAGCGCGCCGGTCATTCGTCAGGTCGACCGCGTCTCGGCGCTGCCCTTCGCCTCGCCGAGCGGCTTTGTGATGGCGCAGTCGGCGCTGCCGGAAGCGCATCAGATCCTGCTGCTCGCGCAGGATCATCACCGCATCGTGGTCGATGCCATCGAGAACCGCGAGGGCGCCCGCGCCGAAAGCATCATGCGCGAGCACGCAAGGCTCGCGGCGCGTAACCTGCGTGCCGCGCTCAGGACACGGAGCCATTTCGATCTTGTTCCTGCATCGGCGCTGATCAAGACGCCGGGTGCGAGCTAAAGGGCACGCGCATGCGCTTCGAAGATCATTGGACGACTGCGACTCTCGCCGGCATTCGCGACCTGACGCCGACCATTCGCGAATTCACGCTGCGGCCGGATGGTTTCGCGCAAGCACCCTATGCGGTCGGCAGTCACATCAAGGTCGGCGTGCTGATCGACGGCCAGCCGGACATCCGCTCCTATTCGCTGATCGGTGAGGTCGGGCCGGACGGCTATCGCATCGCGGTGCGCCTGGCCGACGACTCCCGTGGTGGCTCGCGCTATCTCTGGTCGCTGGCGCCCGGCGCGCGTCTGAGCATGGCCGCCCCGGCCTCGCTGCTGCAGCTCGACTGGCAGCGCGAGCGTTATTGCCTGGTGGCCGGCGGCATCGGCATCACGCCGCTGCTCGGTGCGGCGCAGGCGCTGGTGCGCAGGACGCCGAACGTCGCCATGCATTATGCGGTGCGGTCGCGCCGCGATGCGGCTTATGCTGATGAGCTTGCCGCTCTGCTCGGCGAGCGCCTGACGATCCATGCCTCCGACGATGGGCACCGCCTCGATATGGCCACTCTGTTCGCCGGCCTGCCACGCGACGTCGCGGTGCTGTTCTGTGGCCCGATGCGGATGCTGGAGGAGGCGCGCCGGGCCTGGGCGGCTGACGGGCGCGCGGCGGCCGATCTCAGCTACGAGACCTTCGGCTCGTCGGGACGTTTCGCGGCAGAGCCGTTTCGCGTGCGGCTGCAGGGCAGCGGCGAGGAGTTCGTCGTGCCGCGCGATCGCACCATGCTGGATGTGCTCAATGCCGCGGGGCACGAGATCATCTCCGATTGTCGCCGCGGCGAATGCGGCATCTGCGCGGTCGACGTGGTCGAGGTCGACGGCCAGATCGATCATCGCGACGTGTTCTTCAGCGCTGCGCAGCAGCAGGAGAACCGCAAGCTCTGTCCCTGCGTGTCGCGCGCCCATGGCGTGGTGACCATCGATACGCTAGAGCGGAGCGATGCGATCTGAGCGCGATGTGCGCAATTCAGGTCACCGAATTGACCCAGAGCACCACGGCCTTGGCGCGCTTGGCCGGGTTGCCGAAGCGATGCGGGCGGCGGCTGGCGAAGCGGAAGCTGTCGCCGGCCTTCAACGTCCACGTCTCGTCGTCGACCGTCAACGTCATCGTGCCGTCGAGCACGAGGCCGGCCTCTTCGCCGTCATGGCTGTAGAGCTCACCGCCGGTGCTGCCGCCGGGCTCCATATGCACCAGGAACAGATTGAGCCGCGCATCGCTACCGGCCGGATGCAGCAATTGCTTGGAAATCCCGCTGCGCCACAGTTTCAGCTCGGCACGCTCTGTCGCGCGCGTCACCACGCCGTGCGGCGCGCCGCCATTGCCGTTCGTAGGTCCGAACAGCGCGGCGATGCCGACGCCGAGCACGTCGGCGAGCGTCGCCAGCACCCGCAGCGACGGCGAAGACAGGCCACGCTCGATCTGGCTGAGGAAGCCGACCGAGAGCGCGCTGCGCGCCGCCACGATTTCCAACGACAGATTGGCATTGTGCCTGAGATCGCGCAGCCGCTGTCCGACCGCGACATCCATCAGCGGCTCGGCCGGTTTGGATTCGGGTCTGGAAGTGGCTCGGGATGCCTGCTTGCCCATTGTTGCGCCGCCGTATGGTTCAATCCGCCGCTTTCATTTGCATGAAAACCGCTTGCCAAGCCCGATGACCTCGGTCCAGAATTTCATATAGGTGAAAATAGCCCGGGGATGCCGATCCGCAAGGGCCAGCTGAAGAGGTCGCGTCATGCTTATCAAGCGTCTGGCCCAACTCGCACTGGCGGCTTTGTTGATCAGCGCAGCCGCGCCATCCTCAGCCGAGCAGGTGCTGAAGGTCGGCAGCACGCCGACCGGCATTCCCTTCACCTTCCTCGACACCAAAACCCAGACCATCCAGGGCCTGATGGTCGATCTGATCACCGAGATCGGCAAGGACGCCGGTTTCACGGTGCAGATCGAGCCGATGCAGTTCTCGGCGCTGATTGCAGCGCTCAACGCCAACAAGGTCGACATCATCGCGGCGGCGATGTTCATCACGCCGCCGCGCAAAGAGGTGATCGATTTCTCCGATCCGATCTACACCTACGGCGAAGGCCTAATCGTGCCGAAAAGTGATACTGCCGAGCACGCCAGCTATGATGACTTCAAGGGTGAGGTGGTTGGCGCCCAGGTCGGCACGGCCTTTGTCGATGCGCTGAAGAAGACCGGGCAGTTCAGCGACGTCAGGGCCTATGACACCATTCCCGACATCCTGCGCGATGTGAATGCCGGACGGCTCAAGGCCGGCTTCGCCGACTATCCGATCCTCGCCTATAATCTCAAGCAGGGCGGCTTCCCCGAGGTGCGCATCGTCGAGAGCTACAAGCCGACCATCATCGGCTCGGTCGGCATCGGCGTGCGCAAGGCCGATCAGGAGCTGCTCGGCAAGATCAACGCTTCGCTTGCGAAACTGAAGCAGAATGGCACGGTGGCGAAGATCCTCGACAAATGGGGTCTCAAGGCGCAGGCGTCTTGATGGAGAAGTTCGCGCACGACGCCGTCGAGTTCCTACCGATCCTGTTGAACGGCGTCGCGCTGACCATCGTCGTCACGCTCGGCTCGCTTCTGCTGTCGACTTTGCTGGGCCTGGTCTGGGCGATGATGCGGGTGTCGGGCGTCGCTGCGCTGGCGTGGCTGAGCGCCGCCTTCATCAATCTGATCCGCGGCATCCCGATCATCGTGCTGCTGTTCTATCTGTATTTCGTCATGCCCGATCTCGGCGTGTCGATGACCGCGCTGCAGGCGGCGATCATCGGGCTCGGCGTTGCCTATTCGGCCTACCAGGCGGAGAATTTCCGCGCCGGCATCGAGGCGATCGACAAGGGCCAGATCGAAGCGGCGCATTCGATCGGCATGGGCTGGTGGCTGACCATGCGCCGCGTGATCCTGCCGCAGGCGGTGCGGATCGTGCTGCCTCCCTACGGCAACGTCATGATCATGATGCTGAAGGATTCGTCGCAGGCCTCCACCATCACGGTCGCCGAGCTGGCTCTGCAGGGCAAGCTGATTGCGTCTTCGACCTTCAAGAACACCAGCGTGTTCACGCTGGTGGCACTGATGTACCTGACCATGAGCATCCCGCTGATCCTCCTGGTGCGCCATTTCGAAAAGCGCGCGAGCCGCTGATGATCGAGCTCAAGGACGTCCACAAGAGCTTTGGCCGCAACGAGGTGCTGAAAGGCATCACGGCCTCGGTCCGCAGCGGCGAGGTGGTCTGCATCATCGGCCCTTCCGGATCCGGCAAGTCGACCATCCTGCGCTGCATCAACGGGTTGGAAAGCTATGACAGCGGCGATATCAGCGTTGAAGGCGGAAGGGTCGATCGCGACGCGGCGTCGATCGTCTCGATCCGCACCAAGGTCTCGATGGTGTTCCAGCGCTTCAATCTGTTTCCGCATCGCACGGCGCTGGAGAACGTGATCGAGGGCCCGGTGTTCGTGAAGAAGGAGCCGCGCGAGCAGGCCATCAAGCGCGGCCGCGCGCTGCTGGCGCAAGTCGGGCTCGCCGACAAGGCCGATGCGCATCCGCCGCAGCTCTCCGGCGGCCAGCAGCAGCGCGTCGCGATCGCGCGTGCGCTTGCGATGCAGCCGAAGGCGATCCTGTTCGACGAACCGACCTCGGCGCTCGATCCGGAGCTGGTCGGCGAGGTGCTCGCGGTGATGCGCAAGCTCGCCGACGACGGCATGACCATGGTGGTCGTCACCCACGAGATGGGCTTCGCGCGCGAGGTCGCCGATCGCGTGCTGTTTATCGACGGCGGAATCATCGTCGAGCAGGGACCGGCGAAGAGCCTGCTCAATCAGCCGCAGCATCCGCGCACGCAGGACTTTTTGCGCCGAGTGCTGCATCCGTTGTGATCGGAATTTCTCATGACGACGTCCGTTCGACTGCCACTCCCGCCAAGCCTCTACGCCGATACAGCCGTTGAGCGCGTTGCCGCGCCGCCGCTCGATACTGACAAGCATGTGCCGGTCGCGATCGTCGGCGGCGGCTTCACGGGCCTCTCGACCGCGCTGCATCTGGCTGAGCAGGGCGTGCAGGCGACTGTGCTCGAAGCGCAGGAGCCGGGGTGGGGCGCATCCGGTAACAATGGCGGCCACACCAATCCGGGGCTGAAGCATGATCCGGATCAGATCGAAGCCGATTTCGGTCCCGAAATCGGCCGGCGCATGATCGACTTCGCCTATGGCGCCACCAATTTCACCCACGACCTGATCCGCCGCTACCAGATCCCTTGCGAGGCGCGGCAGAACGGCACTTTGCGGGCGGCCTATAACGACGCTGCGGCGGCTGGCATCCGGACTACGGCAGAGCAGTGCATCCGCCGCGGCATGCCGGTGAAGCTGCTAGAGCGCGACGAGCTGCGCGGAATGACCGGCACCGACCGCTACATCTGTGCCATGCTGGACTCGCGCGGTGGCGACCTGCATCCGCTGAGCTACGTGCGTGGGCTGCGATGGCGGCCGGTGCTGCCGTGCATGGTGAGACGCCGGCGCTGTCGCTGTCGCGCGATGGCAGCGGCTGGCGTATCACCACGCCGCGCGCGACGGTGCGCGCCGACAAGGTGCTGCTCGCCACTAACGGTTTCACTGACGATCTGTGGCCTGAGCTTCGCCAGACCATCGTACCGGTATTTTCCTCGATCGCGGCGACAGCGCCTTTGCCGGAGGATGTCGCGCGCGAGATCATGCCGACGCGCTCGGTGCTTTACGAAAGCGGCCACATCACCGTCTATTATCGGGTCGACCAACATAACCGTCTGCTGATGGGGGGCCGCGGCCCGATGCGCTGGATCAATAGTCCCGCCGATATCACCTATCTCATCCGCTACGCCGAGCGGCTGTGGCCACAGCTGAAGGGTGTGGCCTGGACCCATGGCTGGAACAGCCGGCTCGCGATCACTGCCGATCATTATCCGCACGTCCACGAGCCCGCGGACAATGTTCTGGTCTCACTCGGCTGCAACGGCCGCGGCGTGGCGCTGTCGACCGCAATGGGCGCGCAGCTCGCGCGTCGTCTGATCGGCGGCGCGAAGGTGGAGCTCGACATGCCGATCACCGGCATCAAGCCGATGCGGCTGCACGCGCTGTGGCCGGTCGCGGTGACCGCAACCGTGCTGACCGGCCGCGTGCGAGACCGGCTCGGGATTTAAGGCTGAGCCGGTGGTGTACGGCGCATCAGCCGATCTCCGCGCGCACCTTCGCGGCGGCGTCGCACATCGCCTTCAGCTTGCCGAAGGCGGTGGCGCGCGGCATGTATTTCATGCCACAGTCCGGCGCCACCACCAGCCGTTCCGGCGCGACATGCTTGAGCGCATTGCGGATACGGTCCGCAACCACGCTCACGGGCTCGATCTCGGGATCGCCGAGATCGAGCACGCCGACCAGGATGCTCTTGTTGGAGAGGTCCTTCAGCACGCCGAGATCGAGCCTGGGCTGCGCCGCTTCGATCGAGATCTGCTGCGCATTGCTGTCGGCGAGCTCCGACAGGAACGAATAGCCCGATGGTTTGGTCGAGCCGGGCACCACGGCCGCATAGCCGAAGCAGATGTGGATCACGGTCGGCACCGTGATGCCTTCGAGCGCGCGGTTGATGGCCTTCACCGCGTAGCGGCGCGCAAGGTCGGGATTGTTGCGCACCCAGGGCTCGTCGAGCTGGATCACGTCGGCGCCGGCCTTCTGCAGATCGTGCGCCTCGGCGTTGACGGCCGCGGCGAACGCCATCGCCATCTCCTCGTCGTCCGCGTAGTGCTCGTTCCGCGCCTGCTGGCTCATGGTGAACGGGCCGGGCAGGGTGATCTTGGCGGCGCGGTCGGTGTTGCGGCGGAGGAACTCCATGTCGCGCAGCTCGATCGGCTTCGTGCGCTTGATCGGGCCGACCACGCGCGGCACCGGCGTCTGCAGTCCCGACTGCGAGGTGATGATCGCAGGGTTGTCGGCGTCGATGCCGTCGAGCGCTGTCGCAAAGCGATTGGAATAGCTCTCGCGGCGGATCTCGCCGTCGGTGATGATGTCGATGCCGGCCCGTTCCATGTCGCGGATCGCGACGATGGTGGCGTCGTCCTGCGCCTCCTCGAGATGCGCCTCAGGGACCCGCCACATGCTCTGCATGCGGACACGCGGCACCGATTTCGACAGCATGGCGCGATCGAGCAGCCAGTCCGGCTGCGGATAGCTTCCGACCACGGTGGTCGGCAACAGATGTTTGGGCAGGTTCATGCTGCTCTCCTCGATGCGGCCGCGTCAGCACGCGACTTCGTTCTTGACGGAATTGCGCAGCACACCGATGCCGGTGACTTCGACTTCGACCGTGTCGCCGTCCTTCATCCAGAGCGGCGGCGTGCGATAGGCGCCGACGCCGCCAGTGGTGCCGGTGACTATGACGTCGCCCGGCGCCAATTCAGTGAAGGTCGAGCAGTAGGCGATCAGCGCCGGCACGTCGAATACGAGATCGGAGATCGGCGCCTTCTGCACCTCGGCGCCGTTGAGCCGCGTGATCAGCGTCTGCGCGGCAATGTCGGTCAGCTCGTCGGTCGTGACCATCCACGGGCCGAACCCGCCGGTGCCGACGAAATTCTTGCCCGGCGCGAATTGCGAGGTGTGGCGCTGCCAGTCGCGGATGCTGCCGTCATTGTAGCAGGCATAGCCCGCAACGTGGCCGAACGCAGCCTCGCGCGAGATGCGGCGCCCGCCCTTGCCGATGACGACGGCCATTTCGCCTTCGAAGTCGAAGCGCTCGCTTTCCAGCGGCCGGATCATCGGCTGGCCGGCGCCGACCTGGCTGTTGGCGAAGCGGGTGAAGATCATCGGATGGGGCGGCGTCGGATGGCCGCTCTCCGCCAGATGCGTCGCGTAGTTGACGCCGATGCAGAAGATCTTGTCGGGATCGGGAATGGTCGGCAGCAGCGCGACATCGGTGAGCGCGTGATCGGAGCGCTCGCCCTGCAGCTTGCGCAGCAGGTCGAGCGAGCCCTTGGCCAGCAGCTGCTTCAGCGTCGGAAATTCCGGCAGCCTTTTGCCGGCGTCGATGACGCCGCCATTACTGACCAAGCCATAGCTCGAACGGCCGGCGGTCTTGAAACTTGCGATCTTCATGATGTCGTACTTTCCTGGATGGATGAAACGAAGCTGTCGATCGGCCGCACGATTTTTCCGTCGCGGATCGGCAGGCAATCGGGTGGGAAATCCTGGCGGAAGCGGGCGCCAGCGGCTTCGGCGCGATCGAGAAAATCCTCGATATGGGCCATCGCGCCGGTCGGCAGATCGTGCAGCACCATCAAGGTCCAGGCCTGCGCGCGGCACTGGTCGAGCGCGCGGTCGACCCAGCCGTCCGGATCGTCCCAGTCGCGCGGGATCGCATTCCACAACACGCAACTGTGCCTGCGACGAATGAGATGATCGACCACCGAGGGCTTGAGCAGGCGATGATCGAGATTGCCGCCGCCGCCGAATGGGCGAAACCAGCGCGCTGGATGGGCGAGGTCGCCGATCAGATCCTGGGTGCGGCCGATCTCGTTCTCGGCCGTGTGGGAATCGCGCTGCTCGCCGAGCGGCACGCTGTGCGTGAATGTGTGATTGCCGATCCAATTGCCTTCGTCATGGGCACGCTGCGCGAGCTTCCGCCGCACCGGATCGGCGAGCTTCTCGCCGATCACGAAGAATGTGCTCTTGAGATCGCGCTCGGCGAGGATATCGAGCACGCGCGGGGTCACCTCGGGTTCAGGGCCGTTATCGAAGCTCAGCGTCAGGTCGAACATCTCCACGCTCCGTCAGGTCGCCGGCTGCAGAGTAGGGGATGTGACGTCGCGCGCTGCGCCGCGGGTGCCGGTCTGCCAGATCGCGGCTTTGCGCTCGAGCACGCGGATCGCGGCGTTGAAGACAATCGCGAGCGCCAGCACCAGCAGCACGCCGGCGAAGACGTGCGGGCTGTCGAGCACGGTGCGATAGCGCGAGATCAGGTAGCCGATGCCGGCCGACGAAATCAGCATCTCCGAGACGACGACGCCGACGATGACGAGCGCGCCGCCGACCCGCAGGCCGGACAGTACGGTCGGAATCGCGGCAGGGAGAACGACGCGCACGAGCCGCTGGCTCATGGTCGCGCCCATGCTGCGCGCAGCGAGCAACAGTTGCGGATCGATGGTCTGGATGCCGGCGGCGGTCGCGAGCATGGTGGGCAGGAAGCCGTAGATCGCAGCGAAGGCGATCTTGGATTCAGCGCCGATGCCGAACCAGACGGTGAAGACCGGATAGAGGATCACCAGCGGCACGGCGTAGAGGCTGGAGACGATCGGCATGATCAGGATACGCGGACGCGGCAGGCTGCCGACGATGGCGCCGAGCAGGATGCCGCCGCCGCAGGCGAACAGCATCGCGATCGCGACCTCGTAGAGCGTCGTGACCAGCGCGTGACCATATTCGCCTGCGTCGGTCCAGCCCGCGATCAACGTCGACGACAGCGACGGCAGGAATAGCTCGGGCACCAGGCCGCTGCGCGGCAGCACTTCCCAAGCCATGATCAATACGGCGATGATTAGATAACGGACGGTCTGTGCCTTCATCGCCGCCTCACGCCGACTTC
>Ga0209677_100585_pt1 | contig 19824 bp, 19 predicted proteins | sample AraplaCvi_mCL_r2_2_FD_184285 | JGI IMG/M metagenome (GOLD analysis project Ga0209677, IMG submission 184285) | Arabidopsis root microbial communities from North Carolina, USA - plate scrape CL_Cvi_mCL_r2 (SPAdes) (version 2) | ecosystem: Host-associated > Plants > Roots > Endosphere | place: USA... | reverse complement strand
GTTCCCTGGGCGTTCGGCATCGCGGCCATGCTGCTGGTCGCGCGCAGCGCCGACCGGCGCGGCGAGTACCGCTGGCACACCGCCGTGTCGTGCGTCGTCGCGGCGCTGGGCCTCGTCGCCAGCGTCGCGTTCCATGCCGACCTGATGCTCGCGATGGCCGGCCTGACCGTCGGCGCGATGGGCATCATGTGCGCGCTGCCGATCTTCTGGAGCAATCCGACCGCGCTGCTGGGCGGCACGGCCGCCGCGATGGGCATCGCGTTCATCAACTCGGTGGGCAACCTCGCGGGTTTTGCGATGCCATGGCTGATGGGCGTCATCAAGGACCGCACGGGGTCCACCGACGCAGGCCTGCACACGCTGGCGGGCTTTCTCGTGCTGGGCGCCGCCGCGGTGCTGGCCCTGCGGCGATCTGCGGCGCGCTAGCGACACCTGGGGGTCTGCGCCGATGGTGCACCCCCTGGCGCAAGGCAGAATCCGCGGATTGCAGATTTCCGCGCCTCCACGCGGTTCCACGACCATGAGCCTGGCCTTCCCCGACGTGCAGGGCACGCGCCTCCAAGCCGACGCCGCCGTCACGGTGCTCGCGCCCCGCCACCACCAGGAAGTCGCCTTGGCGGCCTACGAAGACGCCGAACTGCTGCTGTCGTCCATCCTGCCCGACGCGCGCATCGAGCACGTGGGCGCCACGGCCGTCGCGGGCGCCTACTCGCGCGGTGGCGTCGACGTGTGCGTGGCCGTGCCGCCGGACGCGTTCGACGAAGCGATGAGCGTGCTGTGCGAGGCCGGCTACCTGCCGCGCGCCCACGACCCGGCGTCCGAAAGCGCCGATCGCCACGCGGTGCTCGCCGCGCCGCACGGCGACGGCGGCGTCACGCTGCAACTGGTGGAGTCGGGCTCGTGCCACGAGTCGCTGATGCGCCTGCGCGACCTGCTGCGCGCCGATCCGGTGCTGCTCGCGCGTCTGAACGCGGCCAAGATCGACGCGGCGCCGTTGGGCGGCGAGGCCTATGCCGACGCCAAGGCGCGGTTCTTCGCGGACGTCCTGAGCTGACCTCAGCCGCGCTGCACGCGCTGCACCAGCGGCTCGCGGGGCGCGAACGCGGCCACCAGTTCGGCCATCACGCGTTCGGCGCGCGCCGAGTTGTCGGCCCCGACGTTGCACACGTAGACATCGGCCGTCACGCTGCCCAGCTCGGGCCAGGTGTGCACGGCCAGATGCGACTCCACGAGCAGCACCACGCCCGTGACGCCCTGGGCCTGGCCCTGCCCGTCGACGAACGGATGGAACACGCTGCCCACGGCGCGCAGCCCCGCGCGCGCCACCGCGTCCACGCACAGCGCGCGCAAGGCGTCGGCGTCGTTCAGCGGCGTGGTGCCGCGGCAGTCGTGGAGATCGGCGATCAGGTGGAGTCCGTGCATGGGCGGCCATGGTAGGGCATGGCCCGGCAACGTGGGCGGCAGGGTCGACCAGCGCTCGTTAAAATCGGTCGAGTGCACGACCTCAACGCCGACCTCCACAGCCACTCCACCGCATCCGACGGCACCCTGACAGCCGCGGCGCTCGCAGCCCGCGCCAAGGCCAACGGCGTGCAGCTGTGGGCGCTGACCGACCATGACGAACTCGCCGCCCTGCCGGCCGCGCAGGCCGCGGCCCGCGCCGTCGGGCTGGCGTTCGTCAACGGCATCGAGATCTCCGTCACCTTTGCCGGCACCACGGTGCACATCGTCGGCCTGGGCATCGATCCGACCAACGACGTCCTGGTCGACGGCATCGCGCAGGTGCGCGCGGGACGCACGCTGCGCGCCAAGCAGATGGGCGACGGACTCGCGACGGTGGGCATCAAGGGCGCCTACGAAGCGGCCGTCAAGCTGGCGCCCAATCCCGACCTCGTGTCGCGCACGCATTTCGGCCGGTTCCTGGTCGCCAGCGGCATCGCGCCCGACATGCACAGCGTGTTCCGCCGCTACCTTACCGAGGGCAAGCCGGGCTACGTCGAGCATCGCTGGGCCAAGCTGGGGGATGCGGTGCGCTGGATCCGGGCGGCCGGCGGCGTGGCGGTCATCGCGCATCCCGGGCGCTACAAGTTCACGCCCACCGCCGAGTTCGCGCTGTTCTCCGAGTTCCAGGCGCACGGGGGCGAAGGCGTCGAGGTCGTCACCGGCAGCCATCACGCCGGAGACATCGTCAAGTACACCGACATGGCACTCGAGTTCGGCCTGCTGGCCTCGCGCGGCAGCGATTTCCACGATCCTGACGAGAGCCGCCTCGACCTGGGCCTGCTGCCCGGCCAGCTGGCGTTGTCCCCGCGCCTGACGCCGGTGTGGTCGCGCTGGTCGACGGCCGACGTGCGCGCGTCGTGACGGCGTCGCGGGCGCTGCATGCGCACCCGCTGCAAGGCGTGCTGCTGATCCTGCTGGCGGCCGCGTGCTTCGCGTCGCTCGACTCCACCGCCCGCGGGCTGAGCCAGCCGGACGGGCGCTGGGGCGTGCCGGTGCTGCTCATCATGACGCTGCGCTACACCGTGCAGGCCGCGGTCATGGCCGTGGCACTCGCGCCGCGCGGCCGCGCCGGGTTCGCATCGGCGCGTCCGAGCTTCCAGTGGCTGCGCGGCCTGCTGCTGCTGGCCAGCAGCTTCTGCTCGTTCTTCGCGGTGCGCTCCATGCCGGTGCCCGAATACACGGCCATCAACATGCTGACGCCGCTGCTCGTGACGGTGCTGGCCGCCGCGGTACTGCGCGAGCCGGTCTCGCGGCTGCGCTGGGCGCTGGTGTTCGGGGGGTTCGCGGGCGCGCTGATCGTCATCCGGCCGGGGTCCGGCACCTTCGGCTGGGTCGTGGCACTCCCGCTGCTGGGCGCCGCCGCCTATGCGAGTTTCCAGGTGCTCACGAGCCGGCTGGCGGGCAGCGAGAGCCCTTATGCGACGCACTTCTGGACCGGCTTCGTGGGCTCGGCCGTGCTGTGGCCGGTGCTCGCGATCGCCGCGGCCTCGCAGGGCTGGGCCGCCAGCCTCGCGACGCTGCAGCGCCTGCCGGCCAGCGCCTGGCCGATGATGGTCCTGTGCGGGCTGTTCGGCACCACGGGGCACTTGTTCCTGATCCTGGCCCTGGGCAAGGCGCGCACGGCCACGCTGATGCCGTTCGTCTACGTGCAGATCGCTTTCGCCGCGTTGATCGCGTTCCTGTTCTTCGACCACGTGCCCGACCACTGGGCCTGGGTCGGCATGGCCGTGATCGCGGCCTGCGGAGCCACGTCGGCGGCGCTGAACCTGCGTCGTCCCGGCGCGTCGACGCCCGCGGCCGCGGTGGACGTGTTGCCTGAATGACGCGCTGACGCGCAGGGACGCCGACGGGCCGGCACAATCGGGCGATGTCCCAGTTCTTCGACGTCCATCCCGACAACCCGCAGATCCGCCTGCTGCGCCAGGCCGCGCAGATCCTGCACGACGGCGGCCTCGCGGCGGTCCCGACGGACTCCAGCTACGCGTTCGTGTGCCACCTGGACGACAAGGACGCCGTCGAGAAGCTGCGCCGCGTGCGCGGGGTCGATGACAAGCACCACCTCACGCTGCTGTGCCGCGACCTGTCGGAGCTGGCCAACTACGCGCGCGTCGACAACCGCCAGTACCGCCTCCTCAAGACCGCCACGCCGGGGCCGTTCACGTTCATCCTGGACGCGACCAAGGAGGTACCGCGCCGGGTATCGCACCCGTCGCGTCGCACCATCGGCCTGCGCGTGCCCGACCACAAGGTGCTGCAGTGCCTGCTGGAGGAACTGGGCCAGCCGCTGCTGGCCACCACGCTGATCCCGCCCGGCGAGACCGAGCCGCTGAACGACACGGACGAGATCCGGGCGCGCTTCGAGAAAAGCATCCAGGCCATCGTGTGCGCGGGCGCTTGCCCGATGGAGCCGACCACCGTCGTCGACCTGAGCGGGGACGAGCCGGTGCTGGTGCGCGAAGGCCGCGGGGATGCGGCGCTGCTGGGCCTCTGACAAGGCGGGTTGGCGGGGGTGGCCGCCTCACCCCAAGGTCAGACCGCGGCCTTGACGACGATCTCCACCTTCCACTCCGGCTTGGCCAGCTTGGCCTCGACGGTCGCGCGCGGCGGGGTGTGGCCGGCCGGCGCCCAGGCGTCCCACGCCGCGTTCAGCGCCGGGAAATCGGCCACGTCGGCCAGGAAGATCTGCGCCATCAGGATGCGCGTCTTGTCGGTGCCCGCGCGCGCCAGCAGCGCGTCGATCTGGGCCAGCACGTTGGCCGTCTGGCCTTGCGCGTCGAGGCTGGCGTCGGAGGCCACCTGGCCGGCCAGGTAGGCCACGCCGTTGTGCACGGCCATCTCCGACATGCGGGGGCCGACGTCGAATCGTTGGATATCGCTCATGGGAAAATTCTTGGAGTGAAGGATTTCAGGGGGCCGGGCCCGCAGGCTTGCTCGCCTTGCTGCCCAGCTTCGATTCGGTGCCGTTCGACAGCTTGGTGATGTTGGAACGGTGCCGCCAGATCAGCAGCACGCTCATGACGGCCACCAGCGCCACGACCTGTAGGTCGCCGACGATGAAAAACATGTAGACGGGCGCCAGCAGCGCCGTGACCAGGGCGGCCAGCGACGAGTAGCGCGTCGCCGCCGCGATCACGAGCCACGTGGCGAGGCTCGCCAAGCCCACCCAGACGTTCAGCGCGAGCAGCACGCCGGCCGCGGTGGCCACGCCCTTGCCGCCCTCGAACTTGAAGAACACGGGGTACAGATGGCCCAGGAAGGCGGCCAGGCCGGCCAGCGCGATCGTGGTCGCGCCGAAGCCGAAGCGTTCGGCCAGCGCGCGCGCCACCAGCACCGCCACGACGCCCTTGAGCGCGTCGAGCAGCAGCGTCAGGATCGCCGCGACCTTGTTGCCGCTGCGCAGCACGTTGGTGGCGCCCGGGTTGCCCGAGCCGTAGGTGCGCGGGTCGTCCAGGCGCATGGCCTTGGAGACGATCACGGCGAAGCTCAGCGACCCGAGCAGGTACGCCAGGACGGCCACGCCAACCACCACCATCTGGACACTCTGCACCGCGGATCTCTCGCAAAAAACGACGAATCCGCAAGTGTACCCAGGGCAGGACCTCAGCTCAGCGCCCGCACCCGCTCGACCAGCGCCAGCGGCCGCTGCACCCATCCCTTCCAGAAGACGAGGAAGTCGTCGATGGCACAGGCCGGCGATACCAGCCAACCCTGGATCTCGTCGCAGCCGACCGCGGTCACGGCGGCGAGCTGCGAGGCCGATTCCACGCCCTCCGCGACGGTGCGCATGTTCAGCGTGACGGCCAGCTGGGCGATCATCTGGACGATGGCGCGGGTATCCAGGCTCGTCATCAGCTCGTCGACGAAGGCGCGGTCGATCTTGAGGGTGTCGAACGGGAAGCGGCGCAGGTAGGCGAGCGACGAATAGCCGGTGCCGAAGTCGTCGAGCGCGACCCGCAGGCCCAGCGCGCGCAAGGCGTGCAGGCGCTGCAGTGCGCCGTCAACGTCGTCGATGAACACCGACTCGGTGATCTCCAGCTCCAGTCGGTGCGGGTCGAGCGCGCTGCCGGCGAGCGCCTCGCGCACGCAGTCGATGAACGCGTCGTCCTGCAGCTGCGCCGGGGACACGTTGACCGAGATCGTGAGCCCCGGCAACGATCGCGCGGCCACCCGGCAGCTCTCGCGCAGCACCCACATGCCGATCTCGCCGATGACGCCCGAGCGCTCGGCCACGGGGATGAATTCCACCGGCGCCACCGGGCCGAGCTGCGGGTGACACCAGCGCAGCAGCACCTCGGCGCCGACCACGCGCGAGGACTCGATGTCCACCTTGGCCTGCCAGTGCAGTTCCAGCTCGCCGCGCTCGATCGCGTGGCGCAGCTCCTGCTCGACCAGGACGCTGCGGCGGTTGCGGTCGCCCAGGTCCACCGAATAGGTCTCGAAGCGGCCTCGTCCGGCCTTCTTGGCAGCGTAGAGCGCGATGTCGGCATGAACCAGCAAGTCGTCGGCACTCACGTCGTGCGAGCGGATGCGCGCCACGCCCACGCTCGCGGACGCGCGCAAGGCGCGGCCACCCAACTCGACGGGATCCTCCAGCACGTCGATCAGCCGCTGGGCCAGCGCGTCGACCTCCAGCGGGCCCTGGCCGTCGTCCAGCAGCAGCACCGCGAACTCGTCGCCGCCCAGCCGCGCCACGAGGTCCTGCGGACGCCGGCACGCGAGCAGCCGCGCGGCCACGGTCTGCAGCAGTTGGTCGCCGGCGGCGTGGCCCAAGGTGTCGTTGACCAGCTTGAAGTGGTCCAGGTCCAGCGCCAGCAGCGCCACCAGCCGCCGCTGCGCCAGCGCGGCGCGCAGCGCGCCGTGCAGCGTGAAGCGGTTGGCCAGGCCGGTCAGCGAATCGGTATGCGCCAGGTGCCGCAGGCGCTCCTGCGCCAGCACCTGTTCGGTGACGTCGGCGATCACGCCGCGCCAGCCCAGCGTGCGCCCGTCCTCGTCGACCAGCGGCTTGCCGTTGATGGACCAGTGGCGCGCCCGGTCGCCGGCCGACAGGCGGACTTCCTTGAAGGGGCGCTCGGCCGTCGTGGCACCGCGCAGTGGCTCCACGTCGACGCCGATGCCCGCCAGCAGGTCGAGGAACGGCCGCGCGCGCAAGGCCGCGTCGTCCAGCCCCAGCAGCGTGGCCAGGCGCGGCGAATGGTGCGCCACGCAGCCGTCGAGCCCGGTCTCCCACAAGACCTCGGCGGCGTTCTGCTCGAAGTCGTGCAGCAGCACGGCCATCATGCGTTCCTGGCGCTTGGCCTCGGCCTGCGACTGCAGCAGCGCCGTGCCCTTGCGCGACATGGCCAGCGCGCCCAGCGCCACGATGACGGCGTAGATGGTCTGCAGCACGCCCACGGCCACGAAGATGCGGTCGCCGGTGAGCGCGCAGGCGATGATGCCCGACGAGGCGAAGATCGCCACGAACCACATCGCCGCCACCGGCAGCGGGCTCAGCACGAAGGCGCCCGCGGCCAGCATGCCGGTGACCAGCGCGGTGACCAGCAGTTGCTGCTGGGGCGACGAATGCGCGAACCACAGGATGGGCAGCGCGGCCCACACCAGCGCCAGCAGGTTGGCGTGCAGGTTGGCGTGGCCGATGGCGGCCGGCGAGGCCCGGGTCCGCGGCCGATGGCGCCCGCGCCACCAGCCCAACAGCGCGACGCCGCACAGCGCGTAGAGCAGCGCCAGCCAGGCCAGCATGCCCGGCGACACGTCGTCGCGGTACGCCCAGACGACCAGCGCGCCATTGCCCAGGTTGGCGACCATCGTGTAAGGCGTGAGCCGGATCACCGAGTTCAGGTGCGCGGCGCGGATCTCGGCCGAGTCGCGGTCCTGGGCGCTGTAGACGGCCATGAACCCCGACCGCAGCCAGCGATCGGCGAGGCGGCGAGCGATGTCGAAGGCCGGTCGGGCGGGCGTCATGTCCGGGTCAAGCGGTCGCGGGAAGTCGTGGGCGGGAACGCCGCCCTTCGGGCCGGCGCGGCGTGTTCATCGAACGCGCGCTGTCCGACTGTTGCGCAATTTGGCGGCCTTGTGTCGGAAACCGTGCGACCAGGGCAGCGATGTCACCGTCCATGATCGTGCATTCCAGGCCCTGGAGGGCGGCACCGTTTTCCAACGGCATGGCCCAGCGGGGTCTCGGCGACCTGCTGCACTGCAGCACACCTTTGCAATGCGCGCTTGACCGGGTGCCGCTACCCTGTGGGCATGAGCACCCCGCCCTTTCCCGAAGAGGTCCCCAGCCACTGGCACTGGCGCGGCCAGGCGCGCCCGCCGTTCGCCGTGGCGCCGCGCGCCGGCCAGGAGTCGGTGTGGGACTACCCGCGCCCGCCACGGCTTCACGTCGACCCGCGCGAGGTCGTGATCCTGTGGAACGACCGCGAGATCGCCCGCAGCACGCGCGCCATCCGCGTGCTCGAGACGGCGCATCCGCCCAGCTTCTACCTGCCGCTGGCCGACATCGCGCCCGGCCTGCTGGTGCCGGCCGAGGGTCGCTCGTTGTGCGAATGGAAGGGGCCGGCGCGCTACTGGTCCCTGGTCGACGGCACGCGCCAGCTGGCCAAGGTGGCGTGGAGCTACCCGGCGCCGCTGCCGGGCTCCGAGCTGATCCGCGACCACGTCGCCTTCTACTGCCATGCGCTCGACTGCCGCGTGGCCGGCCAGCCGGTGACGCCGCAGCCGGGCGGCTTCTACGGCGGCTGGATCACGCCGGAGCTGGTGGGCCCGTTCAAGGGCGAGCCAGGCAGCGAGGGCTGGTGAATCGGAAACGGGGCCGCCTGGCCCCGTCCGCTGCAAGTCACCAGCCGCCGTCGTCCCCGCCGCCGCCGGAGCCGAAGCTGTCCCCGCCACCGCCACCGCCGTCGCCGCCCCAGTCGTTGCTGCCCTGGCCGGCGTCGAACGGGCGATTCTCGAGGTCATTGACGGCCTGGTTGTAGCCCGTGTCGCCGCCGCCACCTTGCGGGAGGTAGTTGCCGCCGCCGCTGCCGTCATTGCCGTCGTGGCGGTTGCCTTCGAGCATGCGCTCGAGCAGCATGCCGCCGGCCACGCCAGCGCCCGCGGCCAAGCCAGTGCGCAGCAGGCCGCCGCCCGGCGACTGGCCGTAGCCCGGCCCGTAGCCGGGGCCATAGCCAGGTTGCGCCGGGCCGTAGCCGGGCTGCGCCATGCCCGGGTTCATGCCGTAGCCGCCAGCGGTGGCCATGTTGTTCGCGACGGCTCGGCGCGACATGGCACGAAAGACGAAGAACAGCAGCAGCGCGACGCCGCCCACCCAGACCCAGCCGGGGATGCCGCTGCTGGCGGCGTGCACTGGCGCCGCCGGCGCGGGCATCTCGCGCACCGTGTTGTTGACGGGGGCCTGCGGCGTCGCGACGGGCCCGGCGGCCGCACGCTGGAGCTCGCGCTCGAACGTGCGAAATTTTTCGGGATCCTTCTCGAACGACAGCGCCGGGTCGAGCTCGCGCGCCTGGCGCGCCTGCGCCGCGGCCTCGCTGAACTTGCCTTCATGCGCCAGGATCTCGGCGTAGAAATAGTGCGCCCGCGCGTTCTGCGGCTTGGCGGCCACCACTTCCTTGACCAGCGTCTCGGCCTTGGGCCAGTCGCCCGCGTTGGCGGCGGCCTGGACCTCGCTGGCCGTGGGCAGTGCCAGCGCAGCCGTCGACCACAGGGCGGCGGCCCCGAGGGCCACCAACAGCATCTTGCGTTTCATCTCACGAGTCCTTTCAGACGGAGGGCTACCGGCATCATGCTCTCTTGGAGCCGGCGCTTGCCTCGAACTGGCATATGAGGTCGACCGTTCGGGCGATCAAGAGGCGTCCCGACCGCATTTCGCATCGTGCCTGCGTCCCCGGTTTCAGCAAGCCGCAAGCCCGCCCGGCGGTGGCAATGCCCCTGATCGGCTCGCTAGGGGTGGACGACCGCTTGCCGCAGGCAGACGATCCACGGACGCCGGTTCGGCGAGCCACCCGGAAAAGGAAGCATCATGGCCAGCAGACACACCATCCCCGGCAGCGACCGCCACGCGCTCGAAGGCGCCACCGCCATCGGGCCGGCCCGCGCCGACGAGCGCATCGAAGTCACGCTGCGCCTGCGCGCGATGACCCCCGTCGCGCACGCGCTCACGGCCGCAGGCGCCGGCGACGACACCCATCCCGGCCAGCGCCGCTACCTCACGCGCGAGCAGTTCGAGGCAACGCACGGCGCCGACGCGGCCGACATCGGCGCGGTGGCCGCGTTCGCCAAGGCGCACGGCCTGTCCGTCGTGGAATCCGACGCGGCGCGGCGCAGCGTCGTGTTGTCCGGCACCACGCAGTCGATGAACGCCGCGTTCGGCGTCAGCCTGCAGCAGTACGAACACGCCAGCGGCAGCTACCGCGGGCGCGTCGGCCCGGTCACCGTGCCAGGCGACCTGGCCGGCATCATCGAGGGCGTGTTCGGCCTGGATGACCGCCCCGCCGCCGACCCGCATTTCCAGCGCTACGAACCGGTGCTGGGCATGCGCGCCGTGGCGGCCAGGTCGTTCACCCCGACGGCGCTGGCCAAGCTCTACGACTTCCCGACCGACGCCGACGGCAGCGGCCAGTGCATCGGCATCATCGAGCTGGGCGGCGGGTACAGGCCGGCCGACCTGAAGACCTACTTCGCGTCGCTGGGCGTGCCCGCTCCGAAGGTCAAGGCGGTGCTCGTCGACCACGCCAAGAACCATCCGACCAACGCCAACTCGGCCGACGGCGAGGTGCTGCTGGACATCGAGGTGGCCGGCGCCGTCGCGCCCAAGGCCACCATCGCGGTCTACTTCGCGCCCAACACCACCCAGGGCTTCCTCGATGCCATCACGACCGCCGTGCACGACAAGGTCAACAAGCCGTCGGTCATCTCGATCAGCTGGGGCTCGGCGGAGCAGAACTGGACGACGCAGGCGATGACGCAATACGACCAGGCGTTCCAGGACGCGGCGGCGATGGGCGTCACGATCTGCGTGGCCTCCGGCGACAACGGATCGTCGGACGGCGTGGCCGACGGCAAGCCCCACGTCGACTTCCCGGCCTCCAGCCCGCACGTGCTGGCGTGCGGCGGCACCAAGCTGCTGGCCAGCAGCGCCACCGCCATCGCGTCGGAAGTGGTGTGGAACGAGGGCGCCACGACCAGCGCCACCGGCGGCGGCGTCAGCGGATTCTTCGCGCTGCCGTCCTGGCAATCCAAGGCCGGCGTGCCGAACAACCCGGCCGGCAAGACGGGCCGCGGCGTGCCCGACGTGGCCGGCGACGCCGATCCCGCCACCGGCTACGAGGTGCGCGTCGACGGGCAGAACTTCGTCATCGGCGGCACCAGCGCCGTCGCACCGCTGTGGGCCGGCCTCATCGCGCTGATGAACCAGAAGCTGGGCCATCCGGTGGGCCTGCTCAATCCGCTTCTGTACGGCTCGCTCAACGGCAAGGGTGTCACGCACGACATCACCGCCGGCAACAACGGCAGCTACGCCGCCAAGGCCGGCTGGGATCCGTGCACGGGCTGGGGCTCGCCGGACGGGGCCAAGCTGCTCAAGGCGCTGGGCACGTAGGCCCGCGCGCGAAGGCGTCACGCGCGCGATGCCCCATGAAAAACGCCCCGCGTCGCGCGAGCGACCGGGGCGTCGTCGTTGCGGCCGGGCGGCCGCGACGAGGGGGGCGTCAGAACTGGTAGCTGGCGCCCGCGAAGATGGCGCGACCCGTCGGGTCGGCATAGCGACCGTCGTAGCCGACCTGGTTGCCGCCCACGATCTTGAGCGACAGCGGCGGGCGCGTGTTGAACAGGTTGGTGACGCCCAGGGTCAGGCGCAGCTCCTTGGAGACCTGCCAGCGGGTCTGCCAATCGACCAGCGTGTAGGCCGACACCTTGCCGTTGTAGGCCACGCCGTCGCCGTTGCCGGTCGCCTGCGACACCACGCCCGAGTCGGCCGTGAACGGCTGGTCGGCGTAGCCCGACTTGTAGTTCATCGACAGGGTGTTGGTGAACGAGCCGGTCTGCAGGCCCAGCGTCAGGCGGAACATGTCGCGGAACACGACGTTGTTGTCCCCGCCGAACTGGCCCAGGTCGGTCTGCTTGCCGCCGGGCAGCTGGTAGTCGGCCTTGAGCATGTGCGTGCCGCTCAGGTCGGCCGTCAGCTTGCCGATGGGCGTGGCGGTGTTGAAGTTGATTTCCCAGTCGAGGCCCTGGTTGTTCGCGCTGCCGGCGTTGAACGGCTTTTGCAGCAGGGCGACCGTCTGCGCACCGGACGGATCGCGGTAGGGGATGACGAACAGGTCCTTCAGCGTGTCGTAGTGGGCGAACGCATAGCCCTCCGGCATGCCCGACAGGATCTGGTTCTTCAGCTTCACGCCCCAGTAGTCCAGGCCCAGCGACAGGGACTTGACCGGCTCGAAGCGCGCGCCCAGGGTCCATTGCTGCGAGGTCTCGGCCTTCAGCCCGGCGGCGCCCTTGTTCGGGTTGCCCGCGGCGACGAGGTCCCACTGGTCGGGGCTGGATCCGTGGCCGATGCAGATGGCCGCGGTCGGATCCGGGCACGCGTACGATCCCGAGGTGTTGGTGGCAAAGGCCAGCGGGGCGGCCACCTGGTTGACCGACGGCGCCTTGAAGCCCGTGCCGAACGATCCGCGCAGCAGCAGGCTGTTCACCGGCTCGGTGCGGAAGCTGAGCTTGAACGTCGGGCGGCTGAAGCTGTTGCCCTCCTCTTCCGCGCCCATCGGCGTGAGGTTGCCCGGAACCTGCGTGAAGGGCATGTCGTTGTGGACGCGGTCGTAGCGGTCGAAGCGCAGCGACGCGGTGACTTCCGTCTTCTTGGCGATTGGCAGCAGCACTTCGGCGAACGCGCCGTAGTTCTTGCGGCTGGCCGACATCGGCACGTAGCCGTAGAAGCCGCCCACGGCGTAGTCGGTCTTGCCGACCTGGCCCGCGGTACCGTTGCCGAACTCGGCCAGGTCGCTGGTCTCCTGCTTGAGCGACTGGTCGGTGAAATCGAAGCCCACGCCGAGCGACGACGTGCCGCCCGGCAGGGCGAACAGGTCCCGCGAGGCGTGCAGGCTCAGCACGTTCTGCGAGACCTTCGAGTGCAGGAAGGTGCCGTGCAGCACGGCGGGGTCCAGCGTCTGGCCGGCGATCGGAATGATGGGGTCGTACGCGCCGGACGAGATCAGGTTGACGAACTTCGTGAAGTCCAGGTAGCCGCCGGCCAGCGAATCCTTGTCCTGGTTGGACGAGAAGGTGAGGCTGGCGTTGTAGTCCCAGTCGAAGGCGGAACCCTCGGCGCCGACGACGAAGTGGTGCGCCACGGTCTCCCACAGGTCGGTGCGGCCGCCGGCCTCCATGGAGCGGTAGTTCAGCGTGCCGCCCGTGCTGGTGTTGCCGGTGCGCTGCTCGTAAGGGACGACGTACTTCGTCCACAGGTTGTTCAGCGGCGAGCCCGGCAGGTCGTCGGTGCCCAGGCCCATCGGCTGCGCCGACGGCGCGAACGCCGCCGTCATGTCGTACTTGGACCACATCGCCTCGGCGAACAGCGAATTGGTCGAGTTGATCTTGAAATGGTCGCTCACGAACACGCTGTCGCGCTTGGAGCCGGGGATGTCCTGCACCGTCGCGGCGTAGTTGGTGCGGCACTTGTTGCCGGCGACGAACACGACCGGGTCCTTGCCGCAGTTGCCGTTGGCGTCGAAATAGGCGTTGAACGAGCCGCTGCTGTCGTCCGGGTTGGGGTTGTTCAGGTAGACGTTGCCCGGCATCGAATTGCGCGAGGTCTGGTCGAAGACCACCGGCTGGCCGTTGAGCGTGAACTCGATCTGGCCGCCACGGCGCGAGACCGCGCGCTGGCTGGCCATCAGCTTGTTCTGGACGTCGTGGCTGTAGGACAGCAGCAGGTTGTTGCCGCTCGTGTCGAAGTCGCCGAAGCCCTTGCTGATGCCGGCGCTCCACTTGGCGCCACCGGCCATGGTCGGGTGGCTGGTGTTGGCGAACACCAGCCCCGTCGTCAGGTTCTTCTTGGTGATGAAGTTGACCACGCCAGCGATGGCGTCCGAGCCGTAGAGCGCCGAGGCGCCGTCGGTCAGGACCTCGACGCGCTCGATGGCGTCGAGCGGCAGGCTCTGGAGGTTGACCGAGCCATCGCCGCCCGCGGCGCCGAAGCCGCCGAACGGCGCCACGCGGCGGCCATTGAGCAGCACCAGCGTGTACTTCTGGTCGAGGGCGTGGATGGCGGCCGTCGAGGAGCCATTGCCGTTGCCGTTGACCGAATTGGAGGAAGCCTGGAAGTTGCCGCCGGTCATGGCCGGCAGGTTCTGGATCAGCTCGGTGACCGACGTGGCACCGGTCTTGTCGATCGCCTCGCGCGAGATGACGGTGACGGGCAGCGCGCCTTCGGCCTCGAGGCGACGGATCGACGAGCCGGTGATCTCGACGCGCTGGACGTTGTCGGTGGCCTGCTGCGCCCACGCGTTCGCGGAGACGGCGATGAACAGGGCGGTGCAGAGCTTGGTTCGGTGGAACATGGACTTCCTTCCTCGTGGATTGGGAAACTTCTTGTCCGCGGCACCGCTGCGCTCGTATCCCTTTGTTAAGGAAACATTACAGTCCGGCTGCACGGTGGCGCGATTGTGAGCACGCTCCGAGCCAACCCTCCCCGCACAAACCCTGCTGTCTGTTTTTCGCAGCGCAAATTGCCTAGACAAGCACGTTCAACCGCGCCTGGCCGCACCAGATTCGGCGCGCGAGCGCACCGTCAGTTGGCGCACTGCACCGGCTTGGCGTGCAGCTTTTCCACCAGCACCGACGGCGCGATGCCCACGAGGTAGCCGCGTCGTCCGCCGTTGATGAGGATGCGCGCGAGCGGCAGGATGGTCTCCTGCACGTAGACCGGCACGTCCTTGCGAAAGCCGAACGGCGACGTGCCGCCGACCAGGTAGCCGCTGTGGCGCTGCGCGACCTCGGGCTTGCACGGCTCGACGGACTTGCAGCCGATCGCCCGCGCGAGGTTCTTGGTCGACACCTGCTTGTCGCCGTGCATCAGCACGACCATCGGGTGCGCCGCCTCGTCCTGCATGACCAGGGTCTTGACGATCTCGTGCTCGGGCACGCCCAGCTGCGCGGAGGACTCCCCCGTGCCGCCATGCTCGACGTACTCGTACACATGCTCGGTGAACGCCACGCCCTGGGCGCGCAGCCACTGCGTGGCGGGGGTCTCGCTGACATGGTTCTTCTTGGCCATGCTCGATTGTCGCGCGCGCTGGGGCGGGCATTGTCGAGGGACTCTCGACCTGAGAGCTGAGTAATCCGTGATCTCGTTGCACGTTCACATTTTATCGTTTTACAATAACTTCTTGCCGAATTACGATCAGTGCCGTCCATGAACTCACCCGAGCTGCCACCCGACCTGCAGAAGCGCCTGCGTCACATGGCCGTGTTCGTGCGGTTCCTCATCGTCACCGGCGCGCTGCTGCTGCTGGGCTGCTACGTCTGGATCTGGGTGGTGCCGGGCCACGCGCATTCGCAGATCAAGGAGGCGGCCGAGGTCGACATCGACCACCTGGCGCTGCACACGCAGGTGGCCGGCGCGCTGTGGACCCTGGTGCCCGCGGGCATCTGGATGCTGGCGCTGTACCGGCTGTGGCAGCTGTTCGGCGAGTACGCACTCGGCCGCGTGTTCAGCCATCGGGCGCTCGTGAGCCTGCGCGGCTTCGCGCGCTGCGCGCTCGCCACGGCGTTCGCCGAGCCGGTCTACGGCGCGGTGCTGTCGGTCATCGTCACCTTCGAACGCCAGCCCGGCACGCGCCAGCTCAACCTCGCGTTCAGCTCCAACGACTACACGATGCTGCTGATCGGCGCCGTGCTGCTGGCCATTTCCAGCGTGATGGCCGAGGCCGCGCGCGTGGCCGAAGACAACGCGGGCTTCGTCTGAGCATCATGGCGATCATCGTCAACCTCGACGTGATGCTCGCGCGGCGCAAGATGCGCTCGCGCGAACTCGCCGAACGCGTGGGCATCACCGAGCAGAACATCTCGCTGCTGAAATCGGGCAAGGTGCGCGGCGTGCGCTTCGACACGCTGGCTGCCATCTGCGACGTGCTGCAGTGCCAGCCCGGCGACCTCCTCGAGTACCGTGCCGGCGACAGTCTGGGCGGGGAGCAAGCCGATGTCTGACGCCCTGCGCACCGCGGACGGATGGGCCGGCGAGCGCCGCCGGCGCTGGAGCACCGCACGCATCGTCGCCACCCTGGCGCTGCACGCGCTGGTGCTGGTGGCGCTCAAGCTGGCCATCGACCGCGTCCAGTTGCCGCAGCGCGGGGCCGAACGCAGCACGCTGCTGGTCGACGTGACGCTGCATCTGGCGCCGCCGCCGGTGCGCACGCCGACGCCGCCCCTGCGCACGGCCACGCCAGCGCACGCGAGCCCGCGCGAGACGCGTGCGCCCGCGCCGCCGACCGCCCATGCAAACACGCTCGCGACGACGCCGGAGGACACCGCCCATGCCATCGCCCTGCCCACGCCGCCGCGCGGCGAGGCGCCGGAGGTCGCCGCCGCCCCGCCGCCCGCCTCGGCGCCGTCCGACCTGTCGTTCCTGAACAGCGCGGCCACGCGCCAGGCGATCCGCGCGGTCGCGCGCGGCGACACGCTGTCCAGCCACGCCAACGCCCTGACGCACGAGGAGCCCGGCAGCGAGCTCGTGGCCGCCGACGGCTCGCACGCGGGCACCACGCGCAACCTGCCGCCCCCGCCGCCCGCCGAACTGCTCGCGCAGAACATCGCGGCCGCCCACAAGGGCGACTGCATGAAGGGCGAGTACATGGGCGGCGGCATGGGCCTGCTCAGCGCGCCCTTCCTGCTGGCGGCGGAGGCGATGGGCAAGTGCGCGCATAAATAACGGGCGGCCCACGGACGCGCGTGGATCCTCCGATCGCGCGCAGGATGACGGCAAGGGGATGTCCCACCCCTGTCACCCAACCCGCGAGGCCTTCGCGTCAGGCGCGTCCCGCGGCGCGGTCGACCTCGAGCTGCTTGAGCACATTGCGCTGCAGCTTGCCCGTGGTCGTCATGGGCAACGTCGCCACGAACTCGATGTCCTTGGGCGTCTCGTAGGGCGCCAGCCGACTGCGAACGAGCTGCTGCAGTTCCTCGACCAGCGCCGCATCGGGCACGACGCCGACGGCCGCGATGATGAAGGCCTTGACCACCGCGCCGCGCTCGGCGTCCGGCTTGGGCACCACGGCCACCTGCGCCACGGCCGGATGACGCGCGAGGCAGTCCTCGATCTCGGTCGGCCCGATGCGGTAGCCCGACGACTTGAACTGGTCGTCGCTGCGCCCCTGGTACCAGAGATAGCCGTCCGCATCCATCACCGCGCGGTCACCGGTGCGGCACCACGACTCGAACGGCTTGCCCGTGAACTTGGCCCGGGTCGCGCGCTCGTTGTTCCAGTAGCCCAGGAAGAAGATCGGGTCGCGGTCGCCGTGGCGATCGCGCGCGTGCACCGCGATGTCGCCGGCCACGCCCGGCGCGCACACCTGCCCGTCGTCGTCGATCACCGCGATGCGATGGCCGGGATAGGGCCGGCCCATGCTGCCCGCGCGCGGCGGCCAGCCGGCGGCCAGGCGCCCCGAGCGCGTGCGGTACTGGCCGCAGTTGCCCACCACGTAGTTCATCTCCGTCTGGCCGAACATCTCGTTGACCACCACGCCCAGCTTGTCGCGGCAGTAGGCGAACACGCCCTCGCCCACGGCCTCGCCGGCGCTCATGATCGATCGAAGCACGAGCCGCGGGTGGCTCGCGCGCGGCTCGGGCGCGACGCGCATCATGGCCTTGAGCGCCGTCGGGAACAGGAACGTGTGCGTGACCTGGTGGCGCGCCATCAGCTGGAGCGCGAGGTCGGCATCGAACCGGGCGCGCGAGGCGACGATGGTGCGCCCGAAGTACAGCGTGGGCAGCAGCGCGTCCCACAGCCCGCCCGTCCACGCCCAGTCGGCGGGGCTCCAGAACGGCCCGTCGCCCAGGAACCAGTTCTGGCTGGCCACGAACCCGCTCAGGTTGCCGATGAGCGCGCGATGCGGGATGACGGCACCCTTGGCCGGGCCCGTGGTGCCGCTGGTGTAGATCAGCAGCGCGGGGTCGTCGGCGGCGGTGTCGGTGGGCACGAAGGTGTCGTGCGCTGCGCCCAGCGAGCCGCTCCACGACACGTCGCCGCGGCTGTCGGCCGCGCCCACGCCCATCACGCGCAGCAACGCGGGGCAGGCCTGGCGCAGCGACTCGATGACGTCGGCCGCGCCCTCGTCGACGATGGCCAGCCGCGCGCCGCTGTCGTTCAGCCGGGACTGCATCGCCTCCGCGCCGAACAGCACCGACAGCGGCACCGCGATCGCGCCCATCTGGAACAGCGCCATCAGCGCGATGGCCGTCTGCGGACGCTGCGGCATGACCACGGCCACGCGGTCGCCGCGCGTGATGCCCAGCGAGCCGAGCGCGTTGGACAGCCGGCGCGCGTCGCGCTGCAACGCGGCGTACGTCCAGGACACCGGCGGCGCGGTGCCGGCGTCCTCGAGGATGGCGACGGCGCCGGGCGTGTCGCGCGCCCAGCGGTGCAGGCACTGCTCGGCGATGTTGAACCGCGCGGGGACCTGCCAGCGGAAGTCGGCGTGGAGGCGGGCGTAGGGGTCGTCGGCGTTCATCCGGCCAGAGCTTACGCGGTCGGCCGGCCCAGCGCCTGCAGCGCGTCGCCGGTGACCCGGCAGATGCGCCAGTCGGGCAGCATCGTCGCGCCCATCCGCGCGTAGAACGCCTGCGCATCGACGTTCCAGTCGAGCACCGACCACTCGAAGCGACCGCAGCCGCGCTCCACCGCGATCTGCGCGAGGCGCGTCAGCAGCGCCTTGCCCATGCCGGTGCCGCGCGCCGACGGACGCACGAACAGGTCCTCCAGGTACAGGCCCTTGCGGCACAGGAAGGTCGAGAAGTTGTGGAAGAACAGCGCAAAGCCCACGGGCTGGCCATCCTGCTCGCCGATCAGGCATTCGCAGGTGGGCCGCTCGCCGAACAGCTCGGCCTCGATGCCGGCCGGCGTGGCGGTGGCCAGGTGCTCGAGCTTTTCGTAGGCGGCAAGCTCGCGGATCAGGTCGACGATGACGGCGGCGTCCGCACGGGTGGCGAAGCGGATGGTGGCATGGGTCATCCGGCCATTGTCGCCCGAGCGTCAGCGCCGGCGGCCGATCTCCCCTACAGTGCGCCGCATGCCTTACGTCGAACGGCGCCCCGGGCGCACCCGCCAGATTCCCGTGCGCAACGTGCGCTACCAGTTGCGCGAATGGGGCGACGCGTCCCTCGAGGCGCCCGAGCGCCCGCTTCTGGTCCTCACGCACGGCTGGATGGACGTGGGCGCGTCGTTCCAGTTCGTCGTCGACGCGTTGTGCGAGCTCGAAGGGCCGGCGCGGCATATCGTCGCGCTGGACTGGCGCGGCTTTGGCGGCAGCACCGGCGGCGACGTCGACGCGTACTGGTTCCACGACTACCTGGGCGACCTCGATGCCGTGCTGGACACGCTGTCGCCCGGCATGCCCGTCGACCTCATCGGCCACAGCATGGGCGGCAACGTGGTGATGAACTACGCCGGCGTGCGTCCCACGCGCATCCGCCGGCTCGTCAACCTCGAAGGCTTCGGCCTGCCCGACACGAAGCCCGACAGCGCGCCGGACCGCCTCGCCAAGTGGCTCGACGAGTTGAAGGAGGCGCCGTCGCTACGCGCGTACGACACCGTCGCCGACGTCGCCGCGCGCCTGCGCGCCAACAACCCGCGGCTGGCTGCCGACAAGGCCGACTGGCTGGCGCCGCACTGGTCCTCGCTGCACGCCGATGGCCGCTGGCACCTGCAGGCCGACCCGGCGCACAAGCTCACGAACCCGGTGTCCTACCGCGCGGCAGAGATCGTGGCCAGCTGGCGCCGCATCGCCGCGCCGGTGCTGTGGGTCGAGGGCGCGGACACCGACGTCGCCAAGTACTGGGGCCACCGCTACCCGCGCGCCGAATTCGAGGAGCGACTTGCGCAGGCGCCGAACGTCCAGCGCCTGCTGCTCGACGACTGCGGCCACATGCTGCACCACGACCAGCCGGGCGCGGTCGCCGCCGGCCTGCGCGCGTTCCTCGGTTGAGCAGGCGCGCGGCGTCGCCGCGCGACGGGAACGGCAGTTGCCGAGCTCCGGCGATGCGGCATCGCGCCGTCCACCAGGAGCTAGACCCATGGCCAAGATCGTTCCCCTCGACCCCATCCCGGCACCCCCGCCC
>Ga0209677_100584_pt1 | contig 19941 bp, 19 predicted proteins | sample AraplaCvi_mCL_r2_2_FD_184285 | JGI IMG/M metagenome (GOLD analysis project Ga0209677, IMG submission 184285) | Arabidopsis root microbial communities from North Carolina, USA - plate scrape CL_Cvi_mCL_r2 (SPAdes) (version 2) | ecosystem: Host-associated > Plants > Roots > Endosphere | place: USA... | reverse complement strand
GGCGTCCCTCTGGGAAGATCCCGACCGGGCTGCCGTCCTGGATGACCTTGATCAGGGAACGCGTCGCCATCGGCTTGGTCGGATCGAGCGGCAGGAACTTGCACTTCGTCAGCAGAGGACGCACCCACCACTTCTTGGCAAAGGCATAGTCGATGGCGAAGACCGGCTCTTCCTCGGTGATGGCGAGCGCCAGCGCACCGTCGAGCAGGCTCACATGGTTGAGGGCGATGATCGGCGCCGGGCCGGCCTTGCGGATGTTTTCCAGGCCCTCGACTTCCAGCCGCATGAACGCGCGGAAGATGATGGAGATGAGATCGCGGAAGGCATTGGTCGGCAGCGTCTTCAGCATCACCCAGGCGATCACGACGTTGAGCGCCGAGATGCTGAGGACGATCACCGGGATCGACAAGCCGACGGCCTGCAGCACAGCCACCAGCGCCAGGCCGACCGCTATGAAGAGTGCGGACAGCACGTTTGCCGCGCCGATGACGCGGGCGCGGCGGTCCTCATTCGCCCAGCTCTGCATGGCGGCAAAAGTGGGAACGGCGAGGAAGGCGCCGCCGATTGCCATGCCGGCCAGATCGACCGCGACACGGATTGTCTTCGGCCCTTCGAAGAAGGCGAGAATGGACTCGGTATGCGAGCTGGACTGAAGACCCCAAAGGTTCCAGGCGAGATCGAGACCGAAGAGCGCGACGATCAACATGCCCACGGGCGCCGGCAGGAGCACGATGCGGCCGGCGGCCATCCAGCCGGCGATGGCCGAGCCGATGGCGACGGATATGGCAAAGATCGCCAGATAGGCGGGAACGACGATTTCCGAACCGCCGAGAATGTCAGTCACCATGATCGGCAGCATCGACATGATGAAGGCCCCGACGAACCAGAACCAGCAATTCATCAGCGACGCACGCCAGATACGGCTGTCTGCACGAAGCTCATTGACGAGCCGGTAGCTGGAGCGGATGACGTTCCTATCGACGACAAGATCGGGCGCCTTGGAGCCGGTTGAGGGGATCATGCGTGCGGCAAACCAGCAGAGGACGGAAAGCCCCATCATCATCGGGCCGAAGATCCAGACGTTGTCCCCTTGCCGGAAGGCGACGGCCGAGACCATCGTTCCGGTGAGAATGGCGATGAAGGTTCCGCCCTCGATCCAGGCATTCGCCTTGGGAAGGTCCCTGCTTGCGAGGTGATCCGGCAGGATGCCGTATTTGATCGGCCCGAAGAGCGAGGAGATGACGCCGAAGCCGAAAAGGGCGAGCATCAGGATCCAGATGGACGAAAAGGCGATGCCCACCACCGAGATGGCTGCGACGACGAGTTCGCAGCGCTTCAGAAGCTCGGCTATCTTGGCTTTGTCGTATTTGTCGGCAAGCTCGCCGGCAATCGCCGAAAGCAGCAGGAACGGCACGATAAAGATGCCGCCCGCCAGCGTCACCAGCGCGGCACCCTGGGCTGCCATCTGCGCGAGAATGACGAAAATCAAAGTCTGCTTGAGAAAATTATCGTTGAAGGCGGTGAGGAACTGCGTCCAGAACAGCGGCGCGAATTTCCTCGATCTCATCAAATGGGTTTGCATGACGTTCCCCTTGTTCGGTGAACAAGACGCCACAGAGTGGTTACGCAAAGGTTGAGCGCGAATACAACTCTGTGGCGTCGTTAATAAAGGTTAGTCTTGACCGTCACGATTGAACTTAACGAGAAGCTTCTCGGTGCGGGCATCCTCCACCTTGCGGATCAATTTGTCAGCCTCGGAATTATCGCGAACCGTCTTGGTAACGTTGACCGTCGTCTGCACCAGCATCAGGATGCCCATGGCGAGATAGCCTTTGCCCCATAGGTCGATCGGCATCATGTAAAGGCCGACGAAGAGCATAAATGCGGCGGCGGCAAAGGAGACATAGGAAAAGCTGACCCAGGCCTGGGAATGTTTCTGGAAGCTGTCGTTCATGATCGTACCCTCTCTAATATGTTTGGTGTGTTCGGTTTCAGGCTGCTGAATTCATGCGCTCGCGCAGGCGGGCAAGCACGTCGTCGGCCGAGGGACCGAGCGGTGCACCGAAGCCGGCATTGGCGAGCTTTTCGATGATGATTGCGGGCCGGTTTGCGGCGTCCATTTCCTTCAGGGCTGACGTGGCAATTTCGCATCGATCCTGATAGGCGCGAAGACGGGCCAGCGTCTCCTCGGCTTCGTCCAAGTTCGCCAAACCTGAGCCATCATTGCAGACTGCATTGAGCTTCTGTGTCTGCTCGGTCGCACGCGCCAGCCGCTCGCCGCGCTGTAACCCCTGCAGGCGCGCCTCCGAGGACCGGACCGTCGCCTTGAGCTTGGCGATCGTCGTGGCGAATTGCGCCTGTGCCTTCTCGGAGGAACCGCGCTCGGCTTCAAGCTCGGCAATCGCCTCGGCCGCTTGCCGGGCGAGTTCGTCATTGCCCTTCTGCAGGGCCGCGACGGCCCGGGTTTCCAGATCCGCGATGCGACCGACGATCGCCGCGTGCTGGCTCTTTTCCTGCTCATTCTGCGCGACGGCGATTGCCACCGCCCGCCGCGCCGACTGAATGGCGCCGGCTGCATCGCGGATCTGCTGGGCAAGCAGAGGCATGGCGTTGCGATCGATGAACGCCTGCTCCGCATCATAGGCCCGACCGCGGATGAGCGTCAGAATTACATTGAACATTTGTCGTCTCCCGTTTATGAACGATGTTCACGAAGAGAGATATGCCAGACTCATGAACGTTGTTCAAGGATAATTTTGAACAGCGTTCAAAAAATCGGATCGGAATGGTTAATGGCGAGAAAAACCCAGGAAAAGCGCGAGGATCTGAAGCTGCGACTGATCGAGGCGGCGCGCCATCGCATCGCGGCCGATGGCCTCTCCAACTTGCGGGCACGCGATGTCACGCAGGATGTCGGCTGCGCTCTCGGAGGGCTCTATACCGTCTTTGCCGATCTCGACGATCTCGTCATCCACGTCAATTCGGCGACATTGAAAGCGCTGGAGGCTTCTCTTGCTCTGGCTGAGGTCAAGGACCGCACGCCGGCGGATCGGCTGCGCAACCTTGCACGCGGCTATCTGCGATTCGCAGTCACCAACCGCAATCTATGGAAGGCGCTCTTCGACCATCGCCCGCCGGACGAACGCCCTACCCCCGAATGGCATCTGGAAGAGCATATGTTCCTGATGGGCGTCATCGCCGAACCGCTTGCCGAGCTGCAGCCAGCCATGTCCGAGACGGCCCGCGCCATTCGCGCCCGAACGCTGTTCGGAGCTGTGCATGGCGTCGTCAGCATCAGCCTTGAGGGACGCTTCGTCGGCCTGCCCGTCGAAAGCCTGGAAAAGGAACTCGACGACTTCATCCTGACGGTCGCGGCAGGGGCCGCGGCGCGGTAGCGCTATGCGTGTTTGGGGCACTCACGGATTTGACGGCGCGTATGTCCTGATATCGCCGAAGGCATAGCCGCGCTGACGAAGCGTGCGGATAAGCGCCTGCAGGTTTTCCTGTCCATTGAATTGATCCTGAAACATCTCATCATGCATGAGCAGGATCATCTTGCCCGGCTGGGTAAAGCGGCCGTACTGAAAGAGGTGATCGATTTCGTTGATCAGATGGTCCACCGATTGCACCGGCTTGCCGTCATTGCTGTGCACCCATTCGAAATCCCAGCCATAGAGATAGAAGCCGGCTTCGGCGACGAGCTCGTAATCCAGCCATTCGCGCTCCCATTGGGCGACGTTGATGGAAAGATCCTCCCTGGAAACAGTCGGAAGCCGAAAGACGTCCCTGCCCGGCAATCGCGCATTCACCATCGGCGTGAGGCCGAGCACCTGGTTGGCGTGAAGCATATCCGCGACGACGGCCTGGGTGTTGGAGTAATACCGCCTGTAGCGATTGTTGGCGTGAGTGTAGCTGTGATTGCCGACCGTCACCAGCGGCATTGCCTTTGCCTCGGCCAGCAAATCGCGGCCCGCAGGGATGGTTTCCACATGCAGGCCGACCATGAACATGGCTGCCGGGACATTTTCCTTACTCAACACGGAAAGGACGTTTTTCGTCCCCGGCAAGGGGCCATCGTCAAACGTCAGGTAGATCGTCCGGTCGGCGGCCGAGGCGCCGATGGCGCAGGCTGTGAGGAAGAGGCCCGCAAGCAGCCATCCGAACACCGCATTCCACAGGGAATTCAATCCGCCCAAGCCTGCAACCTCCCGCTTCATTGCAGCAAACTGGCATATCGTTTCCGACAAGGAAAGCAGCATGGCACCCCGAAAAGCAAAGGGCGCTCGACCCATTTCTGGGGAGCGCCCTTGCTTTTAACCCGGACAGCGAACACCGCGTCGACACAGAAATGTCAGCGCGGCAGGCCATCGATACAGGTGATGGCGTGCAGATAATAGCGAATCGCGCATTTTGCAAGAGCGAACTTCAAGGAAATGCTCAGGATCCGCCAAAAGGGAGAATCCTTCGCCTTCGTCCTCGCATAACCGCGATATCGCGCTTCAATCAGGCAGCCTGAAGGGCTGCGTCCCTGGGAATCTCGACATCGATCTCCAGCATGGAGACATGCTCGTCGCGATCCATCTTGACCTGCACCTTATCGCGATCGACCTGAACATGCTTGGCGATGACGGCCAGGATTTCCTCGCGCAGAATGGATACGAGATCCGAGTCCACCGAGGCACGTTCATGGGCAAGGAGAATCTGCAGTCGCTCGCGCGCCATGGGTGCAGATTGCTGCTTGCGGAACAGTCCGAAAATGTTCATGCGGCCCTCCTTGCGAAGATCTTGCCGAAGATGCCCCGCTTTTCGCCGGGGATGGTGATCGGCAGCTGCTCGCCGGCAAGGCGACGTGCGGCTTCGAAATAGGCGAGAGCCGGCGCGCTGCGGGCATCAGCGAGCGTGACCGGTGAACCGATATTGGAAGCACGAAGAACATCCATGCTTTCCGGAATGATCCCGAGCAGGGGAATGGAGAGTATCTCCAGCACGTCATCGACCTTCAGCATGTCGCCACGCTCTGCTCGGGCGGCATCATAGCGGGTCAGCAGCAGGTGCTTCTCCATGCGCTCGCCGCGCTCGGCCTTCAGCGTCTTGGAGTCCAGCAGGCCGATGATGCGATCGGAATCGCGTACCGAGGATACCTCGGGATTGGTGACGACAACAGCGACGTCGGCGTGCCGCATCGCAAGCGTTGCGCCGCGCTCGATCCCGGCCGGGCTGTCGCAGATGACCCAGTCGAAGTGGTTCTTGAGCTCATTGATGACGCGCTCGACACCCTCGGGCGTCAGGTTGTCCTTGTCGCGCGTTTGCGAAGCCGGCAGCAGGAAGAGCGTTTCCAGCCGCTTGTCGCGGATCAGGGCCTGCGGCAGCCTGGCATCGCCATGGATGACGTTGACCAGATCGTAGACCACGCGCCGTTCGGCTCCCATCACCAGGTCGAGATTGCGGAGCCCGACGTCGAAATCGACGACGACAACCTTTTCGTTTCTCTGCGCCAGAGCCGCCCCCAATGCGGCAGTCGAAGTCGTCTTCCCAACTCCGCCCTTGCCTGATGTGACGACGATTACCTTGCCCATCTCGCTCTCCTGTTTTGGCCCGCTTCGGCTCAGATTAGTTTTTCTGCCATGATCGTCTCGCCATCCAGCCAGAGCTGGACGGGTTGTCCGCGAAGGCCGGGGGCGACGTCTTCCGCCATTTTGTAGATGCCATCGATCGCCAGCAGCTCGGCCTCGAGCTTGCGGCAAAAGATTCGCGCCGATGCATTGCCGATAGATCCGGCCATGGCCCGGCCGCGCAAGGTGCCGTAGATATGCACGGACCCTCCGGCGATGATTTCCGCGCCCGATGCCACCGATCCGATGACGGTGACATCCCCCTCCGGAAAGATCACCGACTGGCCCGAACGGACCGGCTCGCGGATGATCAGCGATTGGGTCACCGGGCGAACCTCGGCGGGCGCCGGCTTGCTTTCGCTGTTTCGCCGTTCGACGACCGGCTCGGTCTCGGTCACCTCGAAATCGGCTGCCGGACGACCGCCCTTCAGCACCGGCGGCATGCCGGCCCCGACGATGGACGGACGTCCGCCCTCGATGCCCATGATGCTGACATTGCGGGCGGCAAGCTCGCCGATCAGCTCCTTGAGCTGCGCACGATCGATCGGCAGATCGGTTATATCGAGCACGACCGGCCGCCCCAGAAAGAAGCCGGCCGAACGTGCTGCAAGGTCATCGAGCCTTATCAACCACTGGTCCAGCGGCAGATCGGGCGAAAGCATGACCGCAAGAAAAGAGCGGCCCTTGATACGGATCGAGCGAGCGTCTGTTAGCACTTTGGTCATCTATGTGAATAAATCGTTGACCTTGTGTACCGTTGACATGGTTAACAGCTGGTTAACGTCCGCTGTGATTTAGGCTTGATCCGCCCCATACGGCGGCAATGCTCGCAAGCGGCGAAAGCTCTTTCGAACCAGGATCGTAGACGCACGGCGCGGCAAATATGGCTGCTGCGGCGAGAAGAAGAATAATTGGTCTCATGAGGCTCTCCAGATGCGGGGCCGGAACCGATCCGCATCATCCCGCGAACGCGGAGGCGGCCCCGCAGGTTAAATTTTGCGGTGTCGACAACGACATTGCGCGCCGCGCATTCAAGCGAGCGGCGCGCAATATCAACGCTTAAACGATGCTCAGGCGAGCTTCAGTTCGACATTGATGTTGCCGCGGGTCGCCTTCGAATATGGGCAGGTCTGGTGTGCTTCTTCGACGAGCGTCCTTGCCAGGTCGGGTTCGATGCCGGGCATGCTGACAGTCAAGCGTGCCTGCAGGAAATAGGCACCTTCCGTAGTCCCCAGATCCACTTCCGCATCGACCGCAAGATCGGCCGGGAGCTTGATCTTCCGCTTGCCAGCGGCAAGGCCCATCGCGCCGATGAAGCATGCCGACCATCCGGCCGCGAAAAGCTGCTCGGGGTTGGTGCCGGCGTGGGTGCTGCCGGGAGGCGAAAGCTGGACATCCAGTTGGCTGTCATCGCTGCGCGCGGAGCCATCGCGGCCACCGATGGTATGGGTTCTGGCGGTGTAGAGAACCTTGTCGATCTTCGTCATGGAACACTCCTTTGTTGCATCGCCCGCTTTGTTGTGTCGCCTGGGGCGATGTCCGTTGACGGAGTGGTTTTTGATGGACCGACGTATCCTGCATGTTTCCGAAATCGCCGGAAATGTCACGGAACGTACACCCATATCGTCCGGACACAATTGCTTACAAAGACGCTGAAAATCTTTTGGCAGGACATCAGGCGATCGCGACTTCAGCAGCCAGTCCGCCGCCGTCGCGATTGTAGAGCCTGACGGAGCCGCCAAGCGTCTGGGCCAATTGCTGGGCTATCGCAAGGCCAAGCCCTGTGCCGCCCGTATTGCGGTTGCGCGATTGCTCCAGCCGGAAGAACGGCTGCATGGCCGATTCTATCTGGTCTGGCGGAATGCCGGGGCCACGATCGAGGACCGTTATGACGACCTCGCCCGTATCCCTGCGTTCCACGGAAATTTCCGCCCCCCCGGCGAACTTCAAGGCATTGTCGATGAAGTTGGTGAGGATGCGGCGAAGGGCATGCGGCTTTGTCGCCACCGTCCCCTGAATCAGGCAGAGAATCTCGACCGATTTGCCGGTATCCTGATAGTCGTAACAGATGCTTTCGATGAAGGAGGCAAGATCGATACGGGAGCTCTTCTCGCCGTTGCCGTGGGCGCTGCGCGCATAGGCTATCCCATCCTGCACCAGCCGCTCGATTTCGCCGAGATCCTGCAGCAGCTTGGTCTTTTCGGGCGATTCGTCGGCGATGTCAGCGCGCAGGCGCATGCGGGTGATCGGCGTCTGCAGATCGTGGGAGATCGCCGCAAGAATCTGCACGCGTTCCTCGAGATAATGCGCGATTCGATCCCGCATCGCATTGAAGGCCTTGGCGGCGTGGGCGACCTCGCTTGGCCCCCGATCGTTCAATGCCTCTCCCTTCTTATTGGGATCGAGCGCGTCGGCGGCCGCGGCGAACTCGGCGAGCGGGCGGATCGCCAGACGAACGGCAAACCACGTACACAGCACGATGACCAGCATCTGCACCACGAAGACGTAAGGCAGCCAGGAAGCGATCGGCATGATGCCCTTCGGCGTGACGTCGATCGTCAACGGGCTGCCGTCGCTCAAATTCAGATGCGCCTGCAGGCGCGAAATAGGACCAGGTATTGATTCGATGCGTATGGGAAAGCGATGGCCAACGGCATCCTCGATCTTGGCGGCAATTTCCGCGCCATGACCCGAGGTATCCGGCACGCCCGGCAGCCCCGGCCCCAGCTCGAAATGGTAATTGCCGCGGCTGAGCCAATCGACGAAGCCGGCCCTCTCGTCGGCCGGCAAACGGTCAAGCACCGCGATCGACGTCGCGACATCGCTCTCCAGCGTACCGAGCATGACGGCCTTTGCCGACATGTAGCGCTCGAGGTAGAGCACGCTGAAGGAAAGCCCGTAAGCGATCGCAAGTCCGACCAGCAGAATCATTGAAATGCGCGAGCGCAGGGTGCTGGGCCACGATAGGCTCCGGCGCAACAGGGCCGCCGTGCTCATGGGCGCAGCTCCGCGATCTCGACCGGAACGGAGAAGACATATCCCTCGCTGCGGACCGTCTTGATGTAGGTCGGCTCGCGCGCATCGTCGCCCAAACGCTGGCGAAGCCGGCTGACGAGCAGATCTATCGACCGATCGAACAGATCGGCATCGCGGCCCTGGGTGAGGTTCAGCAGCTGGTCGCGATTGAGCACCCGCTGCGGGTGATCGATGAAGACGCGAAGCAGGCGGTATTCGGCGCCGCTCAAGGCGATTTCCGTTCCGTCCCGATCGAGAAGGTGGCGGCCGACCGTATCGAGCCGCCAGTCACCGAAGACGAGCAATTGCCCGGCTTCGCTGATCTGCAGGTTGGGTGGCAGCATCCGCGTCCGCCTGAGCACGGCCTTGATGCGGGCGAGAAGCTCGCGGGCGGCGAACGGCTTGGGCAGGTAATCGTCGGCGCCCATTTCGAGCCCGAGGATCCGGTCCATCTCGTCGCTGCGCGCCGTCAGCATCAGAACAGGCGTCGCCTTATGCTTTCCCGAGCGAAGCTGACGGCAAAGCACCAAGCCATCATCACCCGGCATCATGACATCGAGCACGATCAGATCGACCGAATTGGCCTCGAGAAAACTGCGCATCTGGCGGCCATCGGCCGCTGTCGTCGTCCTCAAGCCGTTCTTCGTCAGATAGCTCGACACCAGCTCGCGGATTTCACGGTCGTCATCGACGATCAGGATGTGGTCGATATGCTCCATTTGTCTTCTCACTCAATCACTATCGTAAGTGTCAGCCTACGAACATTCTTCGAGGCGCCGGCATATGCCAGCGCCCCCCCGCACACTATCGCCGAACTAGAAACGATCAACATCTATCACAGCCTGCGCAAACGCCTGCGGCGCTTCCTGGGGAAGATTGTGCCCAATGCCGCCGGTGATCGTGCGGTGCTCGTACTTGCCCGAGAACTTGGCCCGATAGGCTGACGGTTCCGGGTGAGGTGCGCCGTTCGCATCGCCTTCCATGGTGATGGTCGGGATCGAGATCACAGGTCCGGCGGCCAGTGTCTTTTCATAGGCATCGTACTTCGCCTCGCCTTCGACGAGGCCAAGGCGCCAACGGTAATTATGGATGACGACCTCGACATGGTCGGGATTGTCGAAAGCGGCAGCCGACCGGTCGTAGGTCGCATCGTCGAAGGCCCATTGCGGCGAAGCAGTGCGCCAGATCAGCTTTGCGAATTCGTGCCGGTTTTCCTGGTAGCCGAGGCGGCCGCGCTCGGTGGCGAAATAGAACTGATACCACCAGGCAAGCTCGGCCTTCGGCGGCAGGGGCTTGCGGTTGATCTCCTGGCTGCCGATCAGATAGCCGCTGACCGACACCAGCGCCTTGCAACGCTCGGGCCAGAGTGCCGCCATGATGTCGGCGGTGCGAGCGCCCCAGTCATAACCGGCAACGACGACTTTTTCGATCTTCAAAGCATCGAGAAGCGCGATCATGTCGGCAGCAAGAGCTGCCTGTTGACCGTTGCGCGGGGTCTGGCTCGAAAGGAACCTGGTGGTGCCATAGCCGCGCAGATAGGGGATGATGACACGATAGCCGGCGTCGGCCAGCACCGGCGCGACATCGACGAAGCTATAGATATCGTAAGGCCAGCCATGGAGCAGCAATACGACCGGACCATTTGCCGGGCCGGCCTCGGCATAGCCGATATCGAGTACGCCCGCATCGATCTGCTTCAGCGCACCGAAGGACGTGTGAGTGCCGGCCTTTACAGCGGGTACGGCAGCAGAAGCCTTCGGCTGCTGCGCGGCGGCGATGGTCGGGAGGCCGAATTCGGCGGCAGCAACGGCGACTGCGGCGATGCCGAAAAAGCGCCGGCGATTGTGGTTGATTTCCTCTGACATCTGTCTCTCCTGTGGAATGGATGTTGAGGGCAAGAAAGCCGGCCGCATGTATCGCCGGTGTGTCGTTAGCCGCCCGATTTTGAATGCCCATGTAGCTTCCGGCGGCGCAGATACAGTCTGATACAATCGGCAGCCCCTGGCCGCGGGGTAATCGCTTATGAAATGAAGTCGTTGCGGCGCGACCCCTTCTCCCCAGCGGGGAGAAGGAGCTTGCTGCGCTGGCATCGTTTCGTTTGTATCGCAGTGTATCGAAGCCGAAGACATCGACGTTTCGGTACATTCTCCCCTCCAATCAGACACACTCGAGATACGTCGCCAGCGGCAGATAGCGTCACTGCTGAGCACGGCACGTCGCCGTCCGCAGCCGGTCAATCCGTTCTAAAGGAACAAAGACGATGACGCTTCTCATCATTGCCTATCTCGGTGGCGCGCTGACGATCCTCAGTCCGTGCATCCTGCCTATTCTCCCCTTCGTCTTCGCTCGTGCCGGGCAGCCCTTCGCCAAGAGCACGCTGCCGATGCTTGCGGGCATGGCGATCACCTTTGCCCTGGTCGCGACGCTTGCCGCCATCGGCGGCGGCTGGGCCATTCGCGCCAATGAATATGGTCGCCTTGTCGCGATCGTGCTGCTTGCACTCTTCGGCCTTAGCCTGCTGTCGCCGCGCGTGTCGAGCCTGCTTTCCCGGCCGATTGTCGACTTCGGCAACAATCTTATGAACGCCGTAGGCAAAGGCGGCGCCACATCGAGCGTCCGGAGCTCCTTCGTGCTGGGTATTGCGACGGGGCTGCTATGGGCGCCCTGTGCCGGGCCGATCCTCGGGCTTGTGCTCACCGGCGCCGCCTTGAAGGGCGCCAACCTGCAGACGACATTCCTTCTGCTTGCCTATGGTGCCGGTGCGGCAACTTCGCTCGCCGTCGCCCTCTTCGCCGGCGGCAAGATCTTTGCCCGTATGAAGAACTCGCTCGGGATCAGCGAGCGCATCCGCCAATTGGCCGGCGCGGCCGTCCTGGCAGGGGTCGCCGCCATCGCTCTCGGCCTCGACACCGGCCTTCTCGCCCGGCTGTCCTATGCAAGCACCGGCTCGTTCGAGCAGGCCTTGCTGGAACGGCTGCATGCGAAGTCCACAGATAGCGCGCCGACCGAGATCGCCAGCAATATCGCAGTCGGCGATGCGGCGCGACCGTTCCACAGCAATCTTCCGATTGAAGGACCGGCCCCCTCGCTCGACGGCGCCGTGACTTGGCTGAACTCGCCGCCGCTGACCACCGCCGACCTTCGCGGCAAGGTCGTGCTCGTCGACTTCTGGACCTATTCCTGCATCAACTGCATCCGTACCATCCCCTATGTTCGTGCCTGGGCGGAAAAATATAAGGATCAGGGTCTCGTCGTCATCGGCGTCCATGCTCCCGAATTCGCCTTCGAGAAGAATGTCGATAACGTCAAGAAGGCGATCGCCGACTTCAAGATCGGCTACCCGGTCGCCATCGACAACGACTATCGCATCTGGCGTGCCTTCGAGAACAACTACTGGCCTGCCCATTACCTGATCGATGCCAAGGGACAGATCCGCTACCAGCATTTTGGCGAGGGCAACTATCCCCAGACCGAGCAGGCGATCCAGGATCTTCTGCGCGAGGCAGGCAGCGACATGGCGCAGAGCGCCCCTGTCGTACCGGATGCAAAGGGTGCAGAGGCCAGCCCCGATCTCGGCGACATCCGCTCCGGCGAAACCTATGTCGGCTACAGGCAGGCGACGGGTTTCGTCTCCCCCGAGAACCTGAAGGCCGATACCGCCGCCAACTATTCGATTGCCAATCCGGGCCTCAACCAATGGGGATTGGCAGGCACATGGACAGTCGGCCCCGAGCAGGCATCGCTCGACAAGGCAGGCGGCGGCATAAGCTACCGCTTCAGCGCCCGCGATCTGCATCTCGTCCTCGGGCCGGCGGCGGACGGCAAACCGATCCGCTTCCAGGTGACCGTCGATGGAAAGGCGCCGGGTGCTGACCACGGCTCGGATATCGACGCTGCCGGAAACGGGACCGTTACAGGAACCAAACTCTACCAGCTCGTTCGCCAGTCCGGCGACGTCATGGCACGCAACTTCGAAATCCGCTTCCTCGATCCGGGGGTCCAGGCGTACGCCTTCACCTTCGGATGAACCCTCCCCAACCCCGCATCAACCTTTACCGACAGGAGTCCTACCCATGAACAACCGCTTTCTTTCCGTCGTCGCACTTGGCCTCGCCGCAAGCACCTTGGCGTTTGCAGCCCAGGCTGTCGAGATCAAGAACATCGTCATCGTCCACGGCGCGCTCGCCGATGGATCCGGCTGGCGCAAGACCACCGAGATTCTCGAAAAGCACGGCTTCAACGTCTCGATCGTTCAGGAGCCCATAACTTCACTTGCCGACGACGTTGCGGCAACGAACCGCGTGCTCGATCTGCAGAACGGGCCCAGCCTGCTCGTCGGCCACAGCTATGGCGGCATGGTCATCACCGAGGCGGGGAACCGGCCCGATATCGCGGGGCTCGTCTATGTCGCAGCGTTTCAGCCTGAAAAGGGCGAGAGCCTGATCGGTCTTGCGAGCTCCAAGCCGGCGGGCAGCATGAATATCCGCGAGACGAAGGACGGCCAATATCTCTATCTCGACCCGGCAACTTTCGCTGCCGATTTCGCCGCGGATCTTCCCAAGGATGAAGCCGACTTCATGGCGAAATCGCAGGTGTTTGCCGCCAAGGCAGCCTTTACGGCAAAGGTTGATGATCCGGCCTGGCGATCGAAGAAGAGCTGGTCGATCGTGGCAAGCGACGACCGCTCCATCAATCCCGAGCTTGAGCGGGACATGGCAAAGCGGGCGGGCAGCGAGGTGACCGAAATCAAGGCGAGCCACGCCGTCTTTGCCTCCCAACCTGAGAAAGTCGCCGCCGTCATCGAAAAGGCGGCCAAGGACGCAAGCAAGTAAAGCCAAACCGGCGGCGGCCTCATTAACGGGGCCGCCGCCCGCTCTTTATACTGGATCGTATCGGCTGACTTCGATCCCTGAACCGACAGGCAGGAGCACGGAGGCCATTCCCGGCTTGGCGCGAACGGCCTCGCCATAGCGTTTTACGTCTTCGTTGCCCGGCATCAGCATGTTGTCGGCAACGATGATCGCGCCGGGATTGAGCTTGGGATAGAAAGCTTCCAGGCAGGGGACGTAGAGATCCTTCCACAAGTCGACGAGGACGAAGTCGACGCCCGAAGGCAATGCCTTGATCATCTCGACCGCGTCGCCGATCTGGAAATCGATATGCTCCGACAGGCCTGCCTTGTCAGCCATTTCCTTGGCGAACTCGGTCTTGTAGGCGTGGAATTCCATTGAGATAAGCCTTCCGCCGCTTGCGCGCGCAGCGTCGGCAAGCCAAATGCCGGAATAGCCGAAGGAGGTGCCTAGCTCCAGAATGGTAGGAGCTTTCAGGCTTTTCGCGACTATGTTGAGAAAGCGGCCGGTCTCCGGTCCAACGGCCCTCAGCCGGCGATCTTGACCGCCATCTCGCCCGCCCGGCGGCATCTCTCTCGGCTTGCTTTGCTCTTCGCGAATAAGGACGTGGTAGCTCTCGAGAACGGCTTTGATCTTCTTGTCCATGACAAACTCCTGCGTGAGTTGATTCTTCGCCAGCGGTCGCCGACGCGTTCTAACAGCGCGCCATGGTGCAGGCCGCCTCATCCAAAGCGGCAACGATCGCGTGAGCAGCAGTCGCTCGCCGCAGTCAAAACAGCTGCTTGCCGCCCGTCTACTATGGTGATGCTTGTGTCTGCGACGCTTGAGGAACTCGCGCTCATCCTCAGAGGGATCGTCGTGATGATGTTTCAGGCGATAGGGATATATTTCTATATATCCGCACTCAAGATATATCGAGATATATGTCTGAAATTTAATCTGCCAACCGCGACCCACGAGAGAGATCGATCAGGACACGAAGCCTTGCCGGCATCTGGCGCCGCTGGGCGAAATAGTGGCTGTGCCCCGGATAGGGCGGGCTCCAATCCTCCAGAACGGTGATCAATTTGCCTGTCGTGACATGAGCGACAGTGACTGCTTCGCTGATATAGGCGAGCCCCGCCAACCGCGGCCGCCGCCACCATGGTCATCAAGCTCATCGGAAATGAGCGCGATCGAGGCGGGCCGCGTCGTCATCAACGGTGCACCGCATGAACCGCTCGCACCCTTTGGCGGCTTCAAGCAATCCGCCATGGGCCGCGAATCCGGCTCATATGGCCCGGAATCGTTTCTCGAACCTCGTGCCGTCTTGAGTTGATACCGATGCGGGCGTCGCGGATGGCAACCGCGGGTCAGGTAGATCGCGTTCAGGTTCCTGTTATAATCATGCTCTAGTCGTAGGGTAATTCCAATCTAAGGGAATCTGATGCCTGTCCGATCCGCTTATTCCGTTCCGCAGCGCCTGCTCCATTGGCTTGTTGCCCTACTGGTTTTTTTCAATCTGCTGTTTCCCGACGGCATGAATGCATGGCGTCACCTGGTCCATCGTGGCCAGACGCCCTCGCCTGGCGACATCGCCAGCGCCAATATCCACGCCTATGCCGGCATCGCGGTCCTGTTGCTCGCGATCGTTCGGCTGGCTGTGCGCTTCTCCTCAGATGCTCCCGAAAAGCCGAATGGTCAGCCGGCATTCCTGCATCACATCGCGCACGTGACGCATGTGTTGCTCTATGTCCTGATCTTCGCGATGCCGGTGTCGGGAATTGCGGCTTACTATCTCGGCGTGGATACGGCAGGCTCCGTCCACGGCGGACTTATGAAAATGTTGCTTTGGATCGTCGTCGTCCTGCACATATTCGGCGCGCTCGTTCAGCACTTCTATTTCAGATCGGACGTCCTGCGACGGATGACGATCGGCGAGAGCAATTCCAGGAAAAGTGCGTAGCGGTTTTCCGTCCGGAATTGCGTAAAAACAACAGCATAGAGCGGTCAGGCGATCCCGTGAAACGCGTAACCGCTCTGGAATCCTCGGGATGGCCGCTTATATCATGCGTCCGCCAAAATGCTTCTCGAAAGAAAACAAGTCCGTCGGCAATGCGCTTGCGCCCTGAAGCGCCAGATCGGCAAGAATCTCGCCGACAACGCTTGCAAACTTGAAGCCGTGACCGGAGCAGGCCGAGGAAACCACCACGTTCGGCTGCCCCGGCAGCGTGTCGATCAGAAAGTCTTCGCTCGGCAGCATGGTGTAGCGGCAGGTCGTCGCCCGCACCCGAAATGATGCTGCATCCGGCAGACGCTTGGCGACGAAGCCGTCAAGCAGCGCCGTATCGGTGTCGTTGACAACCGGATTGGGCGCCTCGGGATCGATAGGTTCCCTGAAATGCGCATGGCGGCCAACCTTGACGCCATCGATGCCGATCGCCGGAAAACCGAAGAAGGAACCGTTGGCGCCCTCGTCCCGCAGAAAGCAGGGCATGCGCTGCGGCTCGGCGACGAAGCCGTCCCTGGGCTGATACCAGGCGACCACTTGGCGGATCGGCTGGGCATGGGGCCTGAGTTGCGGCACAAGTTCGGCAATCCATGCGCCGGTCGCGACGATCACCTTGCGAGCGCGATATCGTCCTGTCGTGGAAACAATCGTCACGCCTGCATCGTCAGGCTCAATGGCAACGACCCGCTCGCCGAAATGCAGCGCCGCTCCGTCTTCGGCCGCAAGCTTCAGATAGCCCATGATCGCGGCCTCGGGTCTGACATAGCCGCCCTGCGGGTCGAGCAGGCCGACTTCACCATCCTCAAGCTCGAAGGCCGGGAAACGGCGTTTCATGGCACCCTTGTCGAGCAGTTCATGAGGCAGTCCATGCATCTCGCAGGAAGCGCGCGTGCCGCTGACGATCTTGCTCTCGGGCGCTCCGATCTGCAGGACGCCGGTAACAGTCAATATTTCGGCGCGCAGCCGTGCCTCCAGCGAGCGCCAGTTTTCATAGGCGCGTTTTAGCAAGGGGACATAGGACGGATCCTCGAAGTAGCCGAGGCGGATCAGCCGGCTGTCGCCATGGGAGGAACTGAGCGCATGCGCCGGAAAATGCGCTTCTATGCCGATCGCCTTTGCGCCACGCGCAGCGGCGGACGACAATGCCGCGCTCCCCATCGCGCCAAGACCGATGACGGCGACGTCGAATTCCACGGACATTCTATGCTCCAGTTTCACTGTCAGCGGGCGGTGCGGTCTGAGCGATCAGATCCCGCAAGCTCTCCATGTCAGCATTTAGCGGCCGATCGTCGCCATAGAGAGGAACGCGCGAACGGACCACAGTGTAGAGGCGATCCGTTCCCGGCGCTCTTGTACCCTCGGAAACGAGGAAATCATGCGCCTGCGCCGCCGCCATGAGTTCGATCGCCAAAATATATTCGGCATTGTCGAGGATGGTGAGCAGCTTGCTGGCAGCAGCCGTCGGATGCGCAAGAAAATCCTCCTGCTGGCCGGAGGTGAGGCCGCCGTCGAGCGATGCGGGGGCGGCCAGCCGCCGGTTGTCGTTGCTCAGGGCCGCAGCCGTATACTGGGCGATCATGAAGCCGGAATGGCTGCCGGCATCGCTTGCGAGGAAGGGCGGCAGGCCGCTGACCAGCGGATTGACGAGGCGATCCATCCGCCGCTCGCTCATGGCGGCAATCTGCGCAATCGCGATCGCCAGACTGTCGGCCGCCTGACCGAGGGCCGGTGCGACGGCATGCGCCTCGGAGGAGACGACGGGTTGCTCCGGCGTGCCCGAAACAGCCGGATTGTCCGTAACCGAAGCCAATTCCTGATCGACGATGCGGGCGGTCTGTTCGAAGACATCCCAGGCCGCGCCATGCGCATGCGGAACGGCTCTCAAGCTCAAGGCATCCTGCGTTCGCCTCCCGAAGGCTGCGGCGACGAGACCGCTGCCGTGCAAGCGGCTGCGCAGCCTGCGGCCGACCTTGGCAATGCCCGCCGATGGGCGAAGTGCCAGCACCGCCTCGTCGAAAGCCGCGATCTGGCAGCCGGCCGCCTCCAGCGTCAATGCGGCGATCGCATCGGCCCAATCAAGCAGGCGCTCGGCTCGGTAAACGGCAAGCGCCGATAATCCCGTGGCGCAGGCCGAGCCATTGACGAGGCTCAGCCCTTCCTTGGCGCCAAGCACCAATGGGCTCAGACCGATCGCGGCAAGCGCCTGCGCTCCGGTCATCGACTTCCCCTTCACGACTGCCCGTCCCTCGCCGATCAGCACGAGGGCGGTATGGGCGTTGTGGGTCAGATAGCCGGCAGAGCCTTTGGAGGGGACTTCGGGAATGCAGTCCCGCTCGAGAAATGCTGCAAGATGGCTGACGATCTCGCGCCGCACGCCGGAATGGCCATGCGCGAAATTGGCGATCTGCGCCGCGATGATGGAGCGGACCTCGCGGACCGGCAGCAGAGGTCCGACGCCGCAGGCATGGCTCATGATGATATTGCGCGAAAGCCGGCTCTGCGAGGCGCGGTCGACGACCGTGTCGGACAAGGCGCCGACGCCGGTATTGACGCCATAAGCACGCACGCCCGTCTCGACGATGCGCTCGACGATGCGGCTTGCCTGCGCGACACGCTCCCAGGCGGCCTCCGATAGGGACAGCGGTTCGCCGCCGCCGACGCGCGCGACATCACGCCAACGCAAAGGCTTGTCGATGGTGACAGTCATTGTCCGGTTCCGAAATGGCCGATGAACTGACGGAAGGCCGGCGACGCGCCGCCGCCGAACATCTCGTCCGGAGCGCCGCTGCTTTCGACGAGCCCTTCCTTCATGAAGACGACGCGGTTGGAGACGTTGCGGGCAAAGCTCATCTCGTGAGTGACGACCAGCATGGTCATGCCCTCCTCGGCAAGCGCGCGCATGACGCGCAGCACTTCCCCGACAAGTTCGGGATCGAGCGCCGACGTCGGCTCGTCGAACAGCATGACCTTGGGCTTCATGGCAAGGGCGCGAGCGATCGCGGCACGCTGCTGCTGACCACCGGATAGATGCGCGGGATAGGCATGGCGCTTGTCGGCGATGCCGACTTTCTCGAGAAGCGCTTCGGCTTCGGCGATGCACTCGGCGCGCGGGCGCTTCAAGACGTGAACTGGTCCCTCGATCACGTTCTGCAGGATCGTCATGTGGGACCAGAGATTGAAGCTCTGGAAAACCATGCCAAGCTCGGAGCGGATGTGATCCACCTGCTTGTGGCTTGCCGGGCGGCTGTATCCATTCTTGTGGATCATGCGGATCTGCTCGCCGTCCACCCAGATCTCGCCATCGGTGGCGATCTCAAGCAGGTTGATGCAGCGAAGGAAAGTCGACTTGCCCGAGCCGGAGGCGCCGAGCAGCGAAATGACGTCGCCGTCCTGAGCATCGAGAGATATGCCACGCAAAACTTCATGGGTGCCGAAGCTCTTGCGGATGTTGCGGACTGAAAGTCGGGTGACACCTGGCATGATTTGCCTGCTCCAATGAAGTTTTTAGGCCTTCAACGCCGGCGGGATAGCTCGGCGATGGCGGGACAGCGAATATTCCAACAGGGCCATGCCCTGCAGAATGATGAAATTCAGCACGAGGTAAATGATCGCCGCGCAGAGAAAGACTTCCATCGTGCGATAGGTGTGCGAGATCAGCCTTTGCGCAACGCCTGTCACCTCCCAGACCGTGACCAGGCTGGCGAGCGCGGTCGACTTCATCATCAGTACGATTTCGGTCGAATAGGCCGGCAGCGCGTGTCGGAAGGCGATCGGCGCGATGATGCGGCGCACGAGCAGGAGGCGAGACATGCCGATCGAGCGCGCCGCCTCGATCTCCTTCGGCGAAACGGCCCGGATGCCGCCGCGAAAGATCTCGGCCGTATAGCCGGCGGTGCACAGCGCGAGCGAAAGGATCGCACAGACCACGGGCTCGCGCAGAAACGGCCAGAGAAACGAATAGCGGATGAAGGAAAACTGCGCCAGGCCATAGAAAACAAGGAACATCTGGATCAGCAATGGCGAGCCGCGGAAGACGAAGATGTAGCCCTTGGCAAAACCCATCAGGATCGGATTGCCGCTCACACGCATGGCAACGATGACGAGCGCCAGAACACCGCCTGACACGATCGACAGAGAGAACAGCAGCAACGTCATCGGTACTGCCTGCAACAGGGTGATCATGGTGCTCGAGAGGAAGGTGAAATCCATGTGCCGCTCCTCAAGCCTGGCCGATGGTCGCGGCCGGCATGCTGCGATTGGCGCGTCGTTCCGCCCTGTTGAAGACGCGATCCGACAGGCTGGTCAGGATCAGGTAGAGCGCGCCGCCGACGATGAAAAACAGGAAATACTGGCGGGTGGATCCGGCAGCGACCTGGCTGGTACGCATCAGCTCGGCAAGACCGGTAACGGAGATCAAGGCGGAATCCTTGAGGCTGAGCTGCCAGACATTGCCGAGGCCGGGGATGGCGAAACG
>Ga0209677_100583_pt1 | contig 19982 bp, 20 predicted proteins | sample AraplaCvi_mCL_r2_2_FD_184285 | JGI IMG/M metagenome (GOLD analysis project Ga0209677, IMG submission 184285) | Arabidopsis root microbial communities from North Carolina, USA - plate scrape CL_Cvi_mCL_r2 (SPAdes) (version 2) | ecosystem: Host-associated > Plants > Roots > Endosphere | place: USA... | reverse complement strand
CACGCGGACGGCCGTCTCGATCGCCCTCTCGACGTCGAAGGTGTCGACCAGCAGCGTCGTGCCGGGGCCGAGCGCATCCACTTGGGCCCGGAACGCGGCCTCTTCGCTGTCGTGCAGCAGCGTGAACGCGTGCGCCGCGGTGCCCATCGTCGGAACGCCCCAGGTGCGGCCCGCCTCCAGATTGGAGGTGGCGGAGAACCCGGCGATGAAGGCCGCGCGCGCTGCGGCGACCGCGGAGCGTTCGTTCGCGCGACGGGAGCCCATCTCGGCCAGAGGACGCCCGCCCGCCGCCGACACCATGCGCGCGGCTGCGGAGGCGACTGCGGAGTCGTAGTTGAACACGCTCAGCAGCAGGGTCTCCAGGAGGACCCCCTCGGCGAAGGGAGCATCGACGACCAGGAATGGCGACCCGGGGAAGAACAGCTCCCCCTCGCGGTACCCGCGGATGGTCCCCGAGAAGCGGTAGTCGGCGAGCCAGTCGATGGTCTCGTCCCGCACGACGTGGTTCTCGCGCAGGGACCGCAGCTCCGCATCCTCGAACCGGAACTGCTCGATGAGCTCCAGGAGCCGGCCCGTGCCCGCGAGCACCCCATAGCGCCGGCCGGCCGGGAGGTGCCGGGTGAAGGCCTCGAACACGCACTCGCGGTCGTGGGTGCCGGCGAGGAGCGCTGCGTCGAGCATCGTCAGCTCATAGCGGTCGGTCAGGAACGCGGAGGAGGCGGCTCTCTCGATCACGCGGCCCAGCCTACCCACCGGCGGATCGCGGCCGGCCCGTGACGGCGGGCGGGTAGGCTGGTCTGCTGTGACGGATGCGCCGATTGGGATCTTCGACTCGGGTGTCGGTGGGCTCACCGTCGCCCGCGCGATCCGCGACCAGTTGCCCAACGAGTCGCTGCTCTATGTCGGCGACACCGCCCACTCGCCCTACGGGCCGAAGTCGATCGCCGACGTCCGCCGCTACTCGCTCGAGGTGCTCGACTTCCTGGTCGACCAGGGCGTCAAGCTGCTGGTGATCGCCTGCAACACCGCGTCCTCCGCCATGCTGAGGGATGCGCGCGAACGGTACGAAGTGCCCGTCATCGAGGTCATCCAGCCGGCCGTGCGTCGCGCCGTCGCCGCCACCCGCACCGGGCGCGTCGGCGTGATCGGGACCGCGGGGACCATCGCGTCCCGCGCCTACGAGGACGCCTTCGCCGCGGCTCCCACCCTGCAGCTCTTCACCCAGGCGTGCCCGCGCTTCGTCGAGTTCGTCGAGTCCGGAGTCACCAGCGGCGAGGAGGTCCTGCGTGTCACCGCCGACTACCTCCGGCCGCTGCGCGACGCGGACATCGACACGTTGGTCCTCGGCTGCACGCACTACCCGTTCCTGAAGGGCGCGATCTCGTACGTGATGGGCGAGGGCGTCTCCCTGGTCTCCAGCGACACGGAGACCGCGAAGGACGTCTACCGCACGCTCGTCGGCCAAGGGCTGGAGCGGCGCTCGCCGCTGCCCCCCACCATCCGCTACGAGGCCACCGGCTCGGACGCCGACTACTTCCTCCGCCTGGCCCACCGCTTCATCGGCCCGGAGGTCTCCCGCGTCGACCTGGTGCACACCGGCGTCATCGACCTTCCCCTCTGAACCGTCCCCACCCCTACCCAGGAGATCCCGTGACCGACATCACCCGCGCCGACGGGCGCACCCCGGACCAGCTGCGACCGGTCACCATCGAGCGGGGCTGGAGCCGCCAGGCCGAAGGGTCGGCGCTGATCTCGTTCGGAAACACGCGCGTGCTCTGCACGGCCTCCTTCACCAACGGCGTCCCGCGCTGGATGGCCGGAAAGGGACGTGGCTGGGTCACGGCCGAGTACGCCATGCTGCCGCGCTCCACAAACGAGCGGATGGACCGGGAGTCCGTGAAGGGACGCGTCGGCGGCCGCACGCACGAGATCAGCCGGCTGGTCGGCCGGAGCCTGCGTGCCATCGTCGACATGAAGGCCCTCGGCGAGAACACCATCGTGCTCGACTGCGACGTGCTGCAGGCCGACGGAGGCACCCGCACGGCCGCGATCACCGGCGCCTACGTCGCCCTGGCAGAGGCGCTCGAGTGGGGCCGGGAGCACCGCTTCATCGGGCAGAAGGCCACGCCGCTGATCGACTCGGTCTCGGCCGTCTCGGTCGGCATCATCGACGGGACGCCGATGCTCGACCTCGCCTACGTCGAGGATGTGCGCGCCGAGACCGACATGAACGTGGTCGTGACGGGTCGCGGCCTGTTCGTCGAGGTCCAGGGGACCGCCGAGGGCGCACCGTTCGACCGGCGCGAGCTCGACTCCCTTCTGGACCTGGCGCTCGCCGGCACGACGGACCTCGCGCGCATCCAATCGGCGACGCTGACGCCGGTGGCCGCCGCGGAGGCGTGACGGTGGTCCGCGTCGTCCTCGCCACCCACAACCCGCACAAGGCCCGGGAGTTCCAGGAGATCCTGGGGCTCGAGATCCCCGGACTCGAGATCGTCGCGTACGACGGTCCGGAGCCGGTGGAGGACGGGACCAGCTTCGAGGAGAACGCCCTCCTCAAGGCTCGTGCCGCGGCCGCGCACACCGGCCTCCCGGCTCTCGCCGACGACTCGGGGATCTGTGTGGATGTGATGGGCGGCGCACCAGGGATCTTCTCCGCTCGCTGGGCGGGCTCGCACGGCGACGCCACCGCGAACCTCCGACTGCTCCTCGACCAGCTCGCCGACATCCCGGATGCGGAGCGCGGCGCGCACTTCACCGCCACGCTGGCGCTGATCGTGCCGGGAGGGGAGCCGACCGTCGTGCAGGGATTCTGGCCGGGCGCCATCGCGCGCGAGCCGCGCGGGGAGAACGGGCACGGCTACGACCCGATCTTCCTTCCGCTGGGCCATGACGTCACGGCGGCGGAGCTGTCGCCCGAGGCGAAGAACGCCGAGAGCCACCGATCGCGGGCCCTCGCCGCGATCGTTCCCGCCCTGCGGGAACTCAGCTGAGAACGGCACTCATTCCCAACTGGCAGGCACCCCTGGCGGGGGCGCCGACTTCTCTCTACCGTTGAAGCTGAGATGAGTCACGACCACGGCCGCACGGCCAACCGCAATCGCCTGCTGATCGCTATCGGCATCGTGGCGGTGGTCCTCGTCGTCGAGGTCCTCGGCGCGTGGCTGAGCGGCTCCCTCTCGCTCCTCGCGGACGCCGGCCACATGCTCAGCGACCTGGCCGGGCTGCTGATCGCCCTGGTCGCGACGATCGTCGCCGCCCGCCCGGCGACGGACAGGCAGACCTTCGGCTATCGGCGCATGGAGGTCTTCGGCGCGCTCCTCAACGGGCTGATCCTCGTCGTCGTCGCCGTCTTCGTGACGATCGGCGCGATCGGCCGGCTGGTCGGAGGCGAGACCGAGGTGCACAGCATCCCCATGCTGATCGTCGCCTCGATCGGCCTGGTGGCGAACCTCGGCGCGTTCCTGCTGCTGCGCCCGGCGGCGGAGCATTCGATCAACATGCGGGGAGCGTACCTGGAGGTGTTCGGCGACCTCGTCGGTTCGGCCACCGTCATCGTCGCCGCCGTCGTGATCATGCTGACCGGGTTCGCCCCGGCGGACGCGATCGCCTCGCTGCTGATCGCGGCGCTGATCGTGCCGCGGGCCTTCGTGCTGCTCCGGGATGTCGTGCGCGTCCTGAGCGAGGCGGCTCCCGCGGACACGGATGTGGCCGAGATCCGGGATCACATCCTCGGCACGCGCGGCGTCGTGGCGGTGCACGACGTGCACGTCTGGGCCATCACCTCCGGAGCGCCCGTGTTCAGCGCGCACGTGGTGTGCGAGCCAGCGGTATTCCGGGAGGGGCGGACCGGCACCCTGCTGGACGAGCTGTCCGGGTGCCTGACGAAGCACTTCGACGTGGAGCACTCCACGTTCCAGCTCGAGCCCGCCGAGCACGCCGCCCACGAGGACGAGTTCCACCGCTGACGCGCCGCCGCGGCGGAGCCGGGCGGGCGCCGGAGCGGCGGCTCAGGCCTCCGGGCGGGAGGGCGCCGGCTCGTCCGCGACGACGGGCGCAGCGGCTCCGTCCTGTGTCGAAGCGGCCTGGGCTGCGGCGGCCTCGGCCGCGGCGTTCCGCTTCGCCTTCCGGGTGGACTGGATGTAGTGGTACAGCGTCGGGACGAGCGTCACCACGACTGCGCCGATCAGGATGACGTCGATGTAGCTCGAGACGAAGGTGGCGACCGGCGGGATGTAGCCGATGAGGAACCCGAAGTACGTCACCCCGGCGCCCCACAGCAGTGCGCCGAGGGCGTTGTAGAGCGAGTACTTCCGGTAGTTCATGTGGCCCACGCCCGCTGCGACCGGCGCGAACGTGCGCACGATGGGGACGAACCGGGCGATGATGACCGCGAGGGCGCCGAAGCGCTCGAAGAAGTGGTTGGTGCGGCGCACATTCTCCATCGAGAACAGACCGGTCTCTTTGCGTTCGAAGACCCTCGGGCCCGCCTTGTGGCCGATGAGGTAACCCACTTCTCCGCCGAGGAAGGCGGCGAACGCGATCGCGAGGGCCACCCACCAGATGTCGACGCCGAACACCGTGGACGTGTGCGTGAGCAGCCCGGAGATGATGAGCAGAGTGTCGCCGGGGAACAGGAAGCCGATCAGCAGCCCGGTCTCGGCGAACACGATGCCGCAGACCACCAGCAGCGCCCACGCACCCGCCGAATGGATGATCGTGTTCGGGTCGAGCCACGGGATGAGGCCGGCGTGATGGATCACAGTTCTCCAGGAAGGATCGGTGGGAAAGCTGTGCCCGAGTTTAGCGTCGGCAGGATGAGCGAACCTGCACGAAGCGTGCGAATCACGCCCTGCCGGCAAAGATCATCCCGCAGGCCTACGCCGCCGATCCCCCTATCGACATTCGTGACGAATGTGCACTCACCCACGGCAAGACGCGACATTCGTCACGAATCGTGAGTGCGGGAGAAGGGACTCGAACCCTCACGCCGTGAAGCACAGGAACCTAAATCCTGCGTGTCTGCCAGTTTCACCACTCCCGCGGTGCGCAGCGCGCTGCGCGGCTACGACCCTAGCTCATCCCATCAGTTCGCGGACACGCGGGGCGACCTCCGTGCCGTACAACTCGATCGAGCGCATCAGGTCCTCGTGGGGGAGTGTCCCGTTGCTCATCTTGAGGTCGAAGCGCGAAGCGCCGAGGCCGTTCGCCGCATACGCGATCTTCTGAGCCACCGTCTCCGGCGAGCCCACGACCAGTGCGCCATCCGGCCCGGCCTCGTGCTCGAAGCGCGCGCGGGAGGCGGGCGGCCAGCCCCGCTCGCGGCCGATCCGGTTGCTCATCACCTCGTAATGCGGCCAGAGCGTGTCCTTGGCCTCCTGATCGGTCTCGGCGACGAAGCCGGGGGAGTGGATGCCGATCGGCAGCGTCGTATCCTGTCCGAACTGCTCCAGAGCGTTCCGGTAGAGCTGGGCCAGGGGTTCGAACCGCATCGGACCGCCGCCGATGATGGCGAGCATGAGCGGGAAGCCGTAGTGCGCGGCGCGGACGACCGACTCCGGGCTTCCGCCGACCCCGATCCACGTCTTCAGGAGGCCGTGCTCGAGGTGCGGATAGACCGGCTGCCCGGTGAGCGGTGGCCGCAATTCGCCGGTCCAGGTCACCGGCTCCTGCTTGCGCACCTCGGCGAACAGGCTCAGCTTCTGCTCGAAGAGCTCCTCGTACTGGGCGAGATCGAACCCGAAGAGCGGGAAGGACTCGATGAAGGATCCGCGCCCGAGGATGACCTCCGCGCGGCCGCCTGAGACGCCATCGAGGGTGGCGAACCGCTGGAAGACGCGAACGGGATCGTCCGAGCTCAGCACGGTCACCGCCGAGCCGAGATGGATGCGCTCCGTCTGCCCGGCGATCGCCGCCAGGACGACCTCGGGCGCGGACACGGCGAAGTCCGTGCGGTGGTGCTCGCCCACGCCGAAGAAGTCGAGTCCCACCCGGTCGGCCAGCACCCCTTCGGCCACCACGTTGCGCAGCACCTGCGCCTGCGGAAGCGGCTTTCCGTCCGCGTCCAGCGTCACGTCGCCGAACGTGTCCATGCCCAGCTCGATCGTCCCGGTCATCTCATCCTCGATTCATGCGTCTGCATGGAAGTAAGCGCAGCCGGTCCGAGGGTATTCCTCGCTCAGGCCGGGCGGGGTCTGCGGGGGACGTAGCGTGGGATGTAGCGGGCCAGCATCGCCGCGCCGGCCAGGCCGAGCAGGCCCATGGCCCCGCTCGCGAACGAGAGGGACACGAGGGCCGTGAGCAGGGACACGAACAAGGGAGCGGCCGCTTGCCCGGCATCGGCGGAGAACCGCCACGCGCCGAGGAAGGGCGCCGGACGGTCTTTCGGCGCCAGATCCGCGCCGAGAGTCATCACGATGCCGGAGCCGATGCCGTTGGCGACCGAGAGGAACAGCGATACGCCGATGTACCAGGCGATGCGCGCATCCACGTCGTGCGAGAAGGCGAGCACCACGAAGCCGAGACCTAGGCCGATCATGGAGGGGATGGCACTCCACATGCGGCCGAACCGGTCCATGATCTGGCCGCTCGCATAGAAGAGGGCGAAGTCCACCGCGCCGGCGATGCCGATGATCAGTGCGGTGTTGGACTCGCTCAGGCCGATGGAGACGGCCCACAGCGGCATGAGCACCGTGCGCGCCGAGCGCACCGCGGCGACCAGCGAGACGCCCGCGCCCATCCGCATCAGGACCTCACGGAAGGACCAGATCGTGCGGAAGAGACCGTGCGTGCGCTCCTCCGCCTCCTCTTCGCCGGCGGTCACCTGCGCGCCGGCCTCGTCGGTGACGAGCGGCGAGGGGCCGAACATCTTCTCGGGGTCGGGTAAGGCGAGCAGCACGATCACGGAGCCGAGGCAGCTGACGATGAAGATCCAGAACACCGACTGGGTGGAACCGGTCCCCGCGATCACCGCGGAGGCGATCAGCGGACCGATGAACCAGCCCCCGCGGAAGATCCCGCCGAGCGTCGACAGCGCCCGCGCCCGGTACCGGGCCGGGACGTAGGAGGTCATGAAGGCGTGGCGGGCGAGTGCGAAGACGGCTGTCGCGACACCGACCACGAAGATCCCGCCCATCAGCACCCAGTAGTTCGGGGCGAGGAGGCAGATCACGACGCCCCCGATCGCGATGACCGCCGCACCGATCATCGACGTGCGCTCGCCGACGCGTGACACGATCCATCCACTCGGGATGTCGCCGACCAGTTCGCCCAGCATCACCATCGAGGCGATGAAGCCGGCCATCGCAAGGCCGGCACCGAGGTTGCCGGCGGCGACGGGGATGATCGGGATGATGGCGCCCTCTCCAATGGAGAAGAGGAGCGTGGGGAGGAAGGCGGCGAGGGCGACCGAGCGGAAACTGAAGGGGCGCTCGTCGGAAGTCATCTCGTTAACACCGTACAACTTTGTCGCGGTGCCCCCGTCCGCCCGCTCGGCACGGGCCGGTAGGCTGGAGCGCGACATGATCGAACTCGACCTCTCCTCTCAGATCGCCGACCTCCGCTCCACCTTCGCCGACATCACGGCGGTGGTCGGCGTCGACCGGCTGCGCGCCGAGATCGCGGATCTCAGCGAGAAGGCGGGTGCGCCGGATCTCTGGGACGACACCGTCAACGCCCAGAAGGTGACGAGCGCCTTGAGCCACCGCCAGTCCGAGCTGGCGCGCATCACGGCCATCCAGCGGCGACTGGACGACCTGGAGGTGCTGGTCGAGCTGGCCAACGAGGCCGAGGACGAGGAGTCCGCCGCCGAAGCGCGTGCCGAGCTCGCATCCCTCCAGAGCGCCCTCGGCGAGCTCGAGGTGCAGACCCTGCTCAGCGGCGAGTACGACGAGCGAGCAGCCATCGTCACGATCCGCTCCGGCGCAGGCGGCGACGACGCCACCGACTTCGCCGAGATGCTGCTGCGCATGTACCTGCGCTGGGCGGAGCGGCACAAGTACCCGGTGAAGGTGATGGACACGTCCTACGCGGAGGGCGCGGGCATCAAGTCCGCCACCTTCGAGGTGGATGCGCCCTATGCCTTCGGGACGCTCTCCGTCGAGGCCGGAACGCACCGCCTGGCCCGCATCAGCCCGTTCGGCTCGGCGGACAAGCGACAGACGTCGTTCGCCGCCGTCGAGGTCATCCCGCTGATGGAGGAGGCCACCGAGGTCGATGTTCCCGAAGGCGACATCCGTGTCGACGTCTTCCGTTCCTCCGGCCCCGGCGGTCAGTCGGTCAACACGACCGACTCGGCGGTGCGGATCACGCACCTTCCGACCGGGCTCGTGGTCTCGATGCAGAACGAGAAGTCCCAGATCCAGAACCGCGCCGCGGCCATGCGCGTCCTCCAGACCCGCCTGCTGCTGCTCCAGAAGGAGGAGGAGGCGGCCAAGAAGAAGGAGCTCGCCGGGACGATCACGGCGAGCTGGGGCGACCAGATGCGCTCCTACTTCCTGTACGGGCAGCAGCTCGTGAAGGATCTGCGCACGAGCTTCGAGTCCGGCAACCCGAGCGCCGTGTTCGACGGCGACCTCGACGGCTTCATCGCCGCAGGAATCCGCTGGCGTGCGGGCAACAAGGCCGAGGCGAACGCTTAGGCCGCGTTGAGCACGAGGTTCGGTCCGATCGCGCGGGCCTGGAGCTAGACGCGTGCTTGAAGCGCCCGTTCGAGTTGCGTTCGCGTGGGTGCGCCGGCCAGTCCGTGCTCAGTGAGATAGACCCGACAGGCGAGGTCGGCGGTTCGTCCGTCAGATGGGAACAGGTCCTCGCCGTCGACGACGATGGTTGGCGAGCCCGCGAATCCGGTGCTCGTGGCCTCGCTCTCCGTGCGGATCAGAACGAACTCGACGGGCACGTCAGCCAGGCCGGTCGCGTCCAGCGCCTGCCTAATCCGCAATCCCGCCTCTTCCCAGTTGGGACAGTCGTCGATGTGCAGCACCTGAACTTTCACTCGACCATTCTCTCGCCCCCGCCGGGGTGTGGGACGCCCGTCCCGCTCCCCTTCCCGGAGCGGACGGTCGAAGTCGCCCGGAGGTCAAGCCGTTCGTGGGATGAACTGATGCGGAATCACGCGCACCGCGCGTCCGGCTCACTGTCAGGCTTGACCGCAAAGGGCATGTCGTTGCTGCGGATCGGCCCGGGACTGCATAGTCTCAAGGGGTCATGATCCGGTTCGAACACGTATCCAAGCAGTATCCGGGCACAGCGCGCCCGGCACTGAACGGCATCAACCTCGAAGTGCTGCGCGGAGAGTTCGTCTTTCTCGTCGGCGCTTCGGGCTCCGGCAAGTCCAGCTGCCTGCGGCTCATCCTCAAAGAGGAGAAGCCGACCAAGGGCACGATCCACGTGCTCGGGCAGGACCTGGGCACGATCTCGTCGCGCAAGGTGCCGTACTTCCGCCGCAACATCGGCGTCGTCTTCCAGGACTTCCGGCTGCTGCCCAACAAGACGGTGTTCCAGAACGTCGCGTTCACGCTGCAGGTGATCGGCAAGTCCCGTGGCTTCATCCAGGAAGCGGTTCCGGATGTGCTGAAGATGGTCGGGCTGGACGGCAAGGCCCAGCGCCTCCCGCACGAGCTCTCCGGCGGTGAGCAGCAGCGCGTCGCGATCGCACGAGCGGTCGTGAACAAGCCGCAGGTGCTCCTCGCCGACGAGCCGACCGGAAACCTCGACCCCGCGACGAGCGCCGGCATCATGGCGGTGCTCGAGCGGATCAACGCGGGTGGCACCACCGTGCTGATGGCCACGCACGAGGCCGGCATCGTCGATCAGATGAAGCGCCGCGTGATCGAGCTCGTCGGCGGCCAGATCGTCCGGGACGAGCGTCACGGAGGCTACGGCTTCACCGCCGCCGTGCCGATCGCTCAGCCGCTCGAACGCGATGAACCGGTCTCGGCGGCGACTCCCGCCTACGCTGCGGCGATGCCCGCAGCCCCGGCAGCGCCGGTCGCGCCCGCGCAGGCGCCGATGTCGCGCCCGCACACGCCCACCTCGACGCCGACCGCGCCGGTAGCCGTACCCCAGCAGACTCCCGCTCCCATGCACTTCGCGACCGCGCCCGTCCCTCCGCCCCCTGCGTCGGAGGAACTGCCGGAGCACCTCAACTTCACCGCCAACCTCGACCTGCGCGGCCTCCGCGAGGGCTCCGAGCGCGATGACGACCAGAATGTGGGGCCGACGAAATGAGATTCGGGCTCATCTGGTCCGAGGTCGGAAACGGCCTCCGCCGCAACCTGTCGATGGTCATCTCGGTCGTCCTCGTCACGTTCATCTCGCTGACCTTCGTCGGCACCGCAGCCCTCCTGCAGATGCAGATCGGCCAGATGAAGACGTACTGGTACGACCGGGCTCAGGTGGTCGTGTACATGTGCACCGAGACGGACAACTGCCCGGGCGGTGCGGCGACCACTCAATCCATCGAGGCGGTCAAGAAGCAGCTGCAGTCCCCGGAGCTCTCGCCGTACATCAAGAAGTTCTACTTCCAGGACCACCAGCAGGCCTACGAGCAGTTCAAGCAGGAGTTCAAGGGGAGCCAGATCGCGGACTTCGTCACGCCGGAGATGATCTCGCAGACCTTCTGGGTGAACCTCAAGAACCCGAATCAGTCGGCCGTCCTCACCGAGACGCTCTCCGGCTCCCCGGGCGTGCAGAGCGTGGTGGATCAGCGCAGCTACCTGGATCAGATCTTCAACATCCTGAACGCCGCCAGTCTGACGGCGATCGGCATAGCGGTGGTGATGCTGATCGCGGCGGTGCTCCTCATCGCCACCACCATCCGGCTCTCGGCTTTCTCGCGAAGACGGGAGATCGGGATCATGCGCCTGGTGGGAGCGTCGAACCGCTTCATCCAGACGCCGTTCATCATCGAGGGCGTGATCGCTGCGCTCGTCGGATCGATCCTCGCCTCGACGGTGATCGCGCTCGGCGTGCGCTTCTTCGTGCACGACTATCTGGGCCCACGCATGAAGTCCATCAACTTCGTCGGGATGGAACAGGCGTGGCTGGTGATCCCGCTGGTGATCGTGGTCGGGGTGGTGCTCGCGGCTGCGTCGGCGAACTTCGCGATCAAACGCTATCTGAAGGTCTGACCCCGAAGGGATCCGACAGCGGATAGACTGGTCTGCTGCCCGGCGAACCCGCCGAAGTGCAGGTCCAGTGCCGACGTCAGGAGTGAGCTGTGCCGAAGGAACGTGGCCAGAAGGTCGTGGCCACCAATCGCCGAGCGCGCCACGACTACACGATCGAGGACACCTACGAAGCGGGCCTGGTGCTCACCGGAACCGAAGTCAAGTCGCTTCGGCTGGGCAGGGCGTCGCTGGTGGACGGCTATGCGTTCGTCGACGGCGGCGAGGCGTGGCTGGATGCCGTCCACATCCCCGAGTACGCCGACGGCACCTGGAACAACCACGCCCCGCGGCGCAAGCGGAAGCTGCTGTTGCACAAGGCGCAGATCGTCAAGATCGAGAACAAGGTGAAGCAGGGCGGGTACACGATCGTCCCGCTCTCGATCTACTTCAACGAGGGACGCGCCAAGGTCGAGATCGCTGTCGCCAAGGGCAAGCGCGAGTACGACAAGCGGCAGGCGCTGCGCGAGCGGCAGGACCAGCGCGAGGCGCAGCGAGCGATGTCCACCCGCGGCCACCTGGGGGAGTAAGAGCCAGCGGAGGAGTAGCCCGGGGGAGTGCCGTGTCGGGGGGAACTGACAAACTAGCCGCATGGATTCGACGGCTCAGCGCATCCCGATCACCGGTACCTACAACTTCCGGGATGTCGGCGGGTATCCGGTCGACGGTGGCGTGACCCGCCCGGGCAAGCTGTTCCGGGCGGACGCCCTCGGGCGGCTCGGCGAGGAAGGTCGCGAGGGGTTGCGCGAGCTGGGGATCCGCATCGTCATCGACCTCCGCGACGACTTCGAGGTCGAGGCGCTGCCCGACGACCTGAATGGGCTGGAGGTGGACGTGCTGCGCCTCCCCGTCTTCGAGGGCTCCGGCGCATCTGCGTCGAGCATCGGGTCGACCATCGTCGACCTGTACGAGAAGATCGTCTTCCAGCACACCGAGGTGGTCGTCCGGGCGCTGCGGGAGATCGCCGACACCGGCGGCGCACCCGTCGTCGTGCACTGCACAGCGGGCAAGGATCGCACGGGCATCGTCATCGCGCTGGCTCTGCTGGCCGTCGGCGTCGACCGCGAGACCGTCCTCGCCGACTACGAGCTCAGCGAAGAGAATCTGGCGGGACCCTGGATCGAGGGGATGCTCGCGCTCGTCCGCGGCTACGGGGTCCAGGTGACGCCGGATCTCCGCGTCATCCTCGGTGGGAGCCCGAGGGAGGCACTGGAGACGACCATCGACCGGATCGAGCAGCGCGCGGGCAGCGTCCGGGCGTATCTGCTCGACGCGGGACTCGACGAGTTCGAGCTGGTCCGCTTGCGATCAGTGCTCGTCGCGCCGGCCTGATGGGCGTGCATTCTCATGGGACGCATAACGAGCTCCCAGCGGGGACAAGGGTCGCGGCGGTTCCATAAGAGGATGAGCGACACCCAGCCCACCGAACCGCTTCCGTCGGAGCCCGGCCGAACGCCACCGGGACCGTATGGTGGGGCGCCAGACGGCGCGGGGCCGCATGGCACAGCGCAGTACGGCGCGGCGCCGGGCGGCTCGGCCCCATACGGCGCGGCTCCTGGCGGTCCCGGGCCGTACGGCGCGGGCGGCTATCGGGCCGTGCCGGGCGAGCCGTTCTACAAGCGGCACGGACTCGCCTTCGCGATCTCCACGCTCGTCCTCTCGATCGTCGTCGTCCTCGGGATCGTGACGGCCGGCGCCCTCGCCGTGGCCAGCGTCGTCGCGCACGTCGGGGAGCGGACGATCTCGCACATGCTCCCGCCCGGACACGACGGGGCGCCCATGCCCGGGCTCCCCGGGCAGCCCGGGAAGGGCAACGGCAATGGCAACGGCGGAGGTGGAGGCGCCCAGAACGGCGGCGGGACCCAGCAGGGACGCGTCCTGCTGCGCGGCACCATCGCATCCATCTCGGGTGACACCTGGACCATCGACCGGCCGAACGGCGGATCCGTGGAGGTGACGGTCACGTCCTCGACGATCTTCGGCACGCCCGGCCAGTCGGCCTCGAAGTCCGACTTCGCGCAGGGCGACGAGGTCGTCGTCATCGGGAAGGGCACCGACGGCTCGGTGACCGCTTCGCGCATCCTGAAACTCGCCGCGTTCCCGACCCGGCCACCCTCGACGCCCGGATCGCCCGCGACGCCGGGGTCCTAGCTCGCCCGTTCGGCGGCCGGCCTGCCCGTCAGCTCGCGGCGAAGCGCGCGTGCACCTGTACGGCGATCGTCAGTTCCTCCGGCTTCAGCGCCAGAGTCGCGGCGCTCTCGCCGGAGGAGACCGCGCGTGCGAGCAGCGGCTGGGGAGGCTGGGCGGGCGCTGAACCGTCCCCGAGCATGCCCGGATCGCTGAGCGCCAGCGGCTTCACGGTGCTCAGACCGAGGCTCGTGGCGTAGACGGTGGCCTTCGCAACGGCGTTCTCGACGGCGCGTCGCCGGGCCTCCTGCGTGAGCGTCTGCCGCCGCGCCTCGGTCAGCGACCAGATCACGCCGTCGATCGTGACACCGTCGAGGAGCGAGGTGGTGCCGACCCAGTCCGACAGGGCAGCGAGGTCGCTGAACAGGGCGTCGATGCCGACCTCGGCGTGGTGGACGACATCGAGCCGGCGTCCGTCAGCGGTCCAGGGGCGGTCGCCCCAGACCCGTAGCTGGTCGGACGACCACTGGGTGACGGGTCCGCTCTGTGGATGGTGCAGTTCACGCAACTCGCTCGTGAGCGACAGGTGCCGCTGCGTCGTGAGCGCGAGCACCTCATCCCGGGAGGGGCCGTCGTAGGACACCCGGATCCGCACGGCGCCGCGTTCCGCGGGGTGGCGCAGCTCGTACTCGCCCTGGACGGTGATGATCGTCTCAGCCATTCCTCGATCGTGACATAAACGCCCGCTCGGCGGTGTTGTAAGATGAGAAGCTCGCCGCCTAGCGGCGGGATCTGCATCTGGACAATTCAACAGCGCGTGACAGCGACCCGGCCTCACGGCCGCTCATGGGGATGATCGGTTTCGACATTGTCTGCGAGATTGTGAGAAGCGGGTCGAGGACGCATGGTTATCTCGTTAACGATCCATGCAAAAAAATAAGTGCCAATAACAACAGCACTGTCTCGGCCAAGGCCGACTTCGCCCTCGCGGCGTAAGTTCACCTCCGCCATTTGAGAGACCGTCAGTCCGGGAATCGTTCCCTACCCGGATCCTGGCGTCAGCTAGGGGACTTGCTTCTGCGTTGAGCATCAGGGCGCAGAGGGACTTCCACTGATACTGGGCCCGTCGGAGTAGAGGCCAGCGACAAATTCCGGGGCCGAGAAAGCGAATGCACTGGCTACGCCCGTAGAAGGCACATGACCACAGCAGTGGACGGGGGTTCGATTCCCCCCATCTCCACCATTCGGTCGCTGTCGCGCGTTGTTGAATAGGGTGATCCCAGCGATGGGGTGCGGTCGCTCGGGGTGGGTGACGTCAGCCGTCGTTGTCCGGGTCCCAATCGCTCAATCTGCGTGGGAACCGTTCGGAAGGCGGCAACGCCCTTTGGACTCGGTCTGCAACGTTCAGTCGCATCCGCGCGCCTGGCGCCGCCACCTCGACGGCATGTGCGAATCCGACGAAGCCACGGCTGCTCACCGTCTGCACTGAGCGTCCACCCCTGAATGAAAAGATCATCACGGATTGCATGACGGTCGGCGCGACGGAGACCAGTTTTCCCAGCGGAGCCACCCCGCGATTCAGCGGAGTGAACCAATGAAGGATGTCTCCCTCGATCACAAGACGATGGGCTACACGAAACAACATCCAATAGCCGAACGTGAGCGCCAAGACGACTTGGCCGAGGCCGAGCCACAGGCCACCCGCTGCTATCGCGAAGACACCCGACGCGAAGAGGCCGATCAGCACGCAATACCAAAGAAGTCGGACGTACAGCGATATGACGTACGACGGCTGGTCCATATCTGAAGCGTAGAGGTATGCGGGTCTCAGGGAATCATCGCGATGGCGAAATGCTCGCACAGCGCGACACTCCCACGGATGCTTCCGGTCATTCGCGACGAATGTTGCCTTGCAGCGAGGGGGAGTGCACATTCGTGACGAATGTCGCCCCACAGCGCCGTGAGACGCACATTCGTGACGAATGTTGCACTCAGGCTCCCGCAGCGGTGACGATGGCGTCGGTGAGGAAGCCGGCGAGGAGACCGCCGAAGATGCACCAGGCGACCAGGGTCTTCATGCCCGTGCGGCGGGCGACGGCGAGAAGTTCGATGACGACGTAGAGGATCGATCCGGCGGCGAGGCCGAGGAAGCCGATCGAGACGATGTCGCTGCTGAACGCTTGGCCGACGATCGTGCCGACGAAGGTCGGTCCGCCGCCGATCACGCCGAGCAGAGCGAGGTAGCCCCACGACGGGCGCGTTCCGCTGAGCGGGGCCACGATGCCGAACCCCTCGGTCGCGTTGTGGAGGCCGAAACCGATGACCAGGAGGACCGCGAAGGCGAGCTGGCCTTGAGCGGCCGAAGTGCCGATGGCAAGACCTTCAGCGAAGTTGTGGAGGCCGATGCCGATCGCGATGGTGAGGGCGAGGCGGCGGGCACCGACGGCGTGCTCCGTGGAGGGAGGCGCGGCCAGGGCGATCCCGGCCGAACCGGGCGGACTGATGGGCGTACCGCCGTGGGTGGCCGCGGCGATGGGGGATGCCTGGGCGACAGCACGGCGACGCAGGTGGCGGTCGACGTAGACGAGGCTGAGCAGTCCGACGCCGATGCACACCGCCATGAGCACGCCGTTCAGCAGCGCGGTGCCGATGTCGTGCTTGTGCAGGGCACCGTCGACCGGCTCCCACGCCTGCGAGAGCACATCCCAGAGCAGGAAGAGCAGGATCCCCGTGGCGATGGCGTTCAGAGCAGCCTTCAGCCCGACGGTGCTCGACTTCACACGGCCCAGCGGCAGCCCCAAGAAGATGGTGAGGCCGGCGACCGCGCCGAGCAAGACGACGCTGAGGGGGGACATGCATCTCCTAGGTGGTGTGGCGGCAGGGAGGGCGAGGCTGCGATAGCAGCACCTCCTAAGGTAAGCCTGCCCTAACTGTGAGTGGGCTGGCAACCGAGGCGTAACGACGCGCAAACGCGGCTGTCAGGGCCGCCACTTGTCGAGTTCGGCGAGCAACTCGTCCTTGCGGGCGGCCGTGGCGAACGAGGACTCGATGGAGGTGCGGGCCAAGCGCCGCGCCTGGTCCGCGGTGAGGCCCAGCGCATCCCGGACGGCGGTGAAGTTCTGACCCGCGTAGCCGCCGAAGTAGGCGGGATCGTCCGAGTTGACGGTGATCCGGACTCCCGCCGCATCCAGTCGGAGCAGCGGATGGTCGCGAAGGTCGGGGGTCGCCTGCAGGCGCACGTTCGAGAGCGGGCAGACGGTGAGCGGGATGCGCTCCTCGGCCAGACGTGCGACCAGCGCCGGGTCTTCGATCGACCGGATGCCGTGGTCGATCCGCTCGGCGTGAAGCAGGTCCAGGGCCTCCCAGACGTACGACGGCGGACCCTCCTCGCCGGCGTGTGCGACGACGTGCAGGCCGGCCTCGCGCGCCCGTGCGTACACGCCTTCGAAGAGCGACGGCGGGTAGCCGACCTCGGCGGAGTCGAGCCCGACCCCGATGATGCGGTCGGTTCGGGCGAGGCCCGCGGTGAGGGCCTCCTCGGCGGACGCGACCGGCTGGTCGCGCAGGAAGCACAGAATGAGGCCGCCCGACATCCCGAGGTCGCGCTGCGCCTCGTCCAGCGCGTCACCGAGGCCGTCGACCACGTCGTCGAACGCGACCCCGCGCGATGTGTGCGCCTGCGGGTCGAAGAACAACTCGGCGTGGCGGACCCCCTGCGCGTGCGCGCGGCGGAGGTAGCGCCGGGTCAGCTCGGCGAAGTCCTCCCGGGTCCGGAGCACCGCCATGGTTGCGTAGTAGAGGTTCAGGAACGATTGCAGATCGTCGAAGTCGTACTGTGCCGACAGCTCCTCGACGGTCGCGTACGGCAGGTCGACGCCGTTGCGCTCGGCGAGCTCGAAGGCCAGCTCCGGCTCGAGCGTGCCCTCGATGTGGAGGTGCAGTTCGGCCTTCGGCAGGGCGAGGAGGGCGGCGTCGGAGAGGTCGTCGGTCATGCTCACGATCCTCCCACCGGTCGAGGGCGCCGCCGTGCACGCACCGAGCGATCGCCCGCCACGCCCGGCGGGATCGCCCGGCCGGTGGATGCGCTCAGCCGACGCGCAGCAGGATCTTCCCGCGGTGGGAGGACGACTCCATCCGCCGATGGGCGGCCGGCGCATCCTCGAGGGGGAACACCGAGTCGATGACCGGATGGATGCGTCCCTCGGCCAGGAGCGGCCAGACATGCTCGCGGACCGCCGCGATGATCGCGACCCGCTCGGCGAGCGGGCGAGCGCGCAGCGTCGTCCCGAACAGCGTCGCCCGCTTCCGCATCAGCAGGCCCATGTCGACGGACGCGGGCGCCCGGTCGCGTGTGGCGATGCACAGGATGCGGCCGCCGGTCGCCAGCGCATCGAGGTCGCGGGCGATGTAGGCGCCCCCGACGATGTCGAGCACCACATCCACCCCGCGCCCGTCGGTGAAAGCGCGTGCGGCCTCCACGAAGTCCTGCGTCGTGTAGTTCACGGCCGCGTCCGCGCCGATCTCGCGGCAGAACGCCGCCTTGTCGTCGCTGCCGGCGGTTGCGATGACCTGAGCGCCGAACGCGCGACCGAGCTGGATGGCCATGGTCCCGATGCCGCTGGAGCCGCCGTGCACGAGCAGTGCCTCTCCGGCCGACAGCCGGCCGAGGCCGAAGACGTTGGACCACACGGTCGCTGCGACCTCCGGGAGTCCGGCCGCCTCGACGAGATCGACCCCGTCGGGAACCGGCAGGACGAGCCCGCCATCGACCGTCGCGTACTCGGCGTAGCCTCCGCCGGAGAGCAGCGCGCAGACGCGGTCGCCGACCCGCCACTCCTGCACGTCGGCGCCGACCGCATCCACGATGCCCGACACCTCGAGCCCTGGCCACTCCGGCGCACCGTCCGGGGAGGGGTAGAAGCCGCGACGCTGGCTGATGTCTGCGCCGTTGAGACCGGCGGCGGTGACGCGGATGCGCACCTCGTGCGCTGTGGGCGCCGGCTCGGGGCGCTCGGCGAGCGTCAGCACCTCGGCGTCACCGGGTTGCGGCACCACGACCGCGCGCATCAGGAGAGCCCCATCGGCTGCGGTTCCGGCTTTTCCGGGCGGCGGCCGAGCACATCCCGGATCTTGACCTTGCTGGAGTACTCGATCGACCCGTACCGGAACAGGCGCACGGCGATCCGCAGCATCACGACCGACAATACGAACAGCTCGACGATGATGACGATCGCCTGCCAGAGCGGGAGCGAACCGAACGCATTGAGGATGAGCGCGGTGATCGGTGCGGTGAACGGGAAGAAGGCCAGCACCTGAACGATCGGCGACTGGGGCGAACTGATCGCGAAGCCGGACGCGTACAGCGGGATGATGACCGCGAAGACGACGACCGAGAACAGCGGCGCCGCATCCTTCGCCGTGGGCATGATCGCGCCGACGGCCACGAGCGCGCCGGTGAACAGCGCGAAGCCGCCGATGAGGATCAGGGCGCCGACGATCATCTTCTGCGGCTCGAAGACCAGGGTGCTCAGGTCGAGGCTCGGGATCTGCAGCTGGTGGCGGAAGAACACGTACCCGATCAGCGTCGGCAGCGCGAAGACCGCGATCTGGATGATGCCGACGGCGAACAGCGAGATCACCTTGCCGATCAGGAGGTTCGTCGGATTGATCGTCGTCAGGATCATCTCCGTGACGCGGTTCTCCTTCTCCTCCAGGGTGGAGTTCAGCATCTGGTTGCCGAGGAAGACGATGACGATGAAGAACGCGGCCAGGAACAGCAGCGCCGGCAGGATCGCCGCGAACCCGGGCGCCGGCTTGCCGTCCTTGAACGTGGTCGTCGCGGTGGTGACCGCGCCCCGCAGCACCGCGACGTCGGTCGGATTGCCCATCCGGTGCTCGACACTGGTGGACAGGAGAGACTGGGCGACCGCCGAGTACTTGCTGTTCTGGAAGATGCCGGCATCTTCGCCGAAGACCTTCACGGTCTGTTTGGCGGGGTCGGCAGGGTAAGCGAAATAGGCGGGCGTCCCGCCGACCTGCACCTCCTCGACTCCCTCGGCGTCCGATCGGATCTCGGTGCCGCCGTACTCCTTGGCGATCGCCGGATCGATGAGGCCGGAGGCATCCGAGTAGAGGAACTCGAAGCGTTCGTTCTTCTGCTTGTCGGCGGTCTGCGCCGTCGACACGTTCGAGGCGATGATCAGCGAACCGAGACCGAACACCAGGATCGGGAGGATGAGCGTGATGGCCCAGAACCGCCGCTTGGTGACGGTGCGCCGGAACTCGAACGACACGACGGTGCTCAGGTTGTGACGGGCCATGGCTCAGTCCTCCTCGCGGCTCTCTGCTCCGTAGACCTCGACGAAGATGTCGTCGAGGGATTTGCGGGTGGGCGCGAAGCGGGAGACCTCGACGCCCCCATCCACGAGGCTCCGCAGGATCGCGGCCGGATCGCCTCCGTCGGCGAGCTCGAGCTCGGCATGGCCGTCGTCGTCGGAGAGGATGCGGTAGGCGGGCGAGCCGGGGAGGTCCCCGCGGTGGTCGACGTGGATGACCGTGCCCCCGAACTGCTCCTGCACCTCTTCCACCGTCCCGTAGGCCCGGGCCACGCCGTCCTTCAGCAGGATGACGCGGTCGCAGAGGCGCTCCACCTCCTCCATCTGGTGGGTCACCATCATGACGGTGGATCCG
>Ga0209677_100582_pt1 | contig 19990 bp, 21 predicted proteins | sample AraplaCvi_mCL_r2_2_FD_184285 | JGI IMG/M metagenome (GOLD analysis project Ga0209677, IMG submission 184285) | Arabidopsis root microbial communities from North Carolina, USA - plate scrape CL_Cvi_mCL_r2 (SPAdes) (version 2) | ecosystem: Host-associated > Plants > Roots > Endosphere | place: USA... | reverse complement strand
TGCGCATCTTCATCACCTTTCCGGTCACCGACACCACCGCGCCGTCCTGCACCATGCGCACCACGCGCTCGGCGATGACCTTGGCATCGTGCAGCACCGCGCCCGGCTTACTGCGCGAGACCAAGAGGCCGTCATCGCCATAGGCACGGTCGGCGAATACCTCGTGCACCAGCGGCAGGTTGGCCTTCTCGCCAGCCGTGACCAGCTTGGAATTGGCGAGCACCACGAACATCAGGCGAGGATCGACCGCCTTGATCGCATTGGCAATCGCCTGCGCGGTCATGTCATCCTCGCAGGCGACGTTGGAGAGCGCGCCATGCGCTTTCACATGCGTGACCTTGTGGCCGGCGGCGGTGGCGATCGCCTGCAGCGCCCCGATCTGGTAGGCGACGAGATTCTCGATCTCGGATGCTTTCATCCCCGGCACCGGACGGCGGCCAAAACCATGCAGATCGCGATAGCCGGGATGGGCGCCGACGCTGACGCCGCGGGCCTTCGCCATCTCCACCGTCCTGCGCATGATGTCGGCGTCGCCGGCATGGAAGCCGCAGGCGACGTTGACCGAGGTCGCGAGCTCGATCATGGCGGCGTCATTGCCCATTTCCCACGGGCCAAAACTTTCGCCGAGATCGCAATTGAGATCGATGGTTGTCATGGGCGTCTCCGCTTTTCGAATGGTCCGGTCCTGCTAATCGCGCGCGGCCGCATGCCAGGTGGCTGCGTCGGTGGCGCTGACGGCATGGCCCGCGACATTAGCGGTCATCAGCGCCTCGTGGCGAAGCTCCATCGTCTCAATGTCGCTGACGTGATCGGGCAGGCTTTGCAACAAATCCTTGAACTTGCGCGCCTCGGCCTGTGCCTCGGCCATCGAGACCGCCTTGAAGCGAAAGGCGGTGCCCGCCGGGGTCTGCGCGAGCCGGCCGAAATCGGCCGTGATCACGGTTGCCAACTTGGGATAGCCGCCGCTGGTGCCGCGATCCACCATCAGCACGATCGGCGCGCCGCTGCCGGTGATCTGGATGCTGCCGTCCACAGTGCCGTCGGAGACGATGTTGTGACCGTGCAGGTGCTGGATTGCAGGCCCCTCGAGCCGATAGCCCATGCGATCGCTGGTTGCCGAGATCTTCCAATCACTGTCGAGGAACAGTGCCTTCATCTCGTCGGTGAACTCATTGTCCTGCGGACCGAGCACGACACGGATCGGACCAGACTGAGTCGCCGGCAGCGTGATCCGGCGCTCGGGCGCTTCGCTGGCGGTCTTGGTAATGAATGAATCGCCCGATTGCAGCGGCCGCGGGTAGGGGCTGCCGAGGCCCGCACGCGCATTCACCGACAGGCTGCCGAAGGTCGCTTCGCCCTCGATGCCGCCTTCGATCGCGAGATAGCTGAAGGAGCCGCCACGTGCGAAGCCGAGCGTCAAGGTCTCGCCGTCTGCCAGCGTCACCGACGTGTTGAGCTCGACCGGGCGCTTCGCGATGTCGGCCGGCCGCGGCGCGCCTGCGAGCGCAACGCGCACGGCGCCTCCCTTGGCCGTGAATGCTGCGCCGAACGGCCCGATCTCGATGGCCGCTGCCAGCGGCGCATTGCCGACCAGGCTGTTCGCGGCCGCGAGCGACAGCTTGTCCATCGCGCCTGACGGCGTGAGGCCGTAGCGCTGGGCGCCGAAGCGGCCACCGTCCTGGACCGAGCTGGCAGGGCCGATGCTGGTGACGACGAGCGTGCTCATGCGGCGACCTGCTCGGCAACGATTTCGCCGGCCTCGGCGGCCTTCTCTTGTTCGGCGAAGGTTTTGGCATCGATGGTGTAGAAGCTGACCTCGTCGCCGGGCTCAAGCAGGAAGGTCGGCTTACGGTGCAGCTGATAGGTCCTGATTGGCGTGCGGCCGAGAATGTTCCAGCCGCTTGGGGCGGCGAGACATTGGATGCCGGTCTGGATACCGCCGATCGCGATCATGCCGGCTGGCGTAAGCAGGCGCGGACTCTGTCGTCGCGACAGCTGCAGCGATGGATCGAGGCCCGACAGATACGACCAGCCGGGCGTGAAGCCGATCATCGCGACGCGATACCGGCCGGCGGCGTGGCGGGCCACGACCTCGTCGGGCGTCATGTTCAGGGTCCTGGCAGCATCCTCCAGATCGATGCCGTCCTCGCCGCCGTAATGCACCGGGACGCGCCAGCGCCTTGTCTTGCCGGCGAGCGACAGTGCTCCGGTGGCCAAGCTGAGCAAGCGCGCACCGATCGTATCGTAGTCGATGATCGATGGATCGTAGTGGACCAGCAGCGAGCGATAGGTCGGCACCGTCTCGGTGATGCCTGATATCGCGGCCTGATGAAGCGCGCGATCCAGCGCCAGCACCTTGCGGTTGGCGGCATCATCGATGGTGCGGCTGAACTCGACGGTGATGGCGCTGTCGCCACTCGGCAGCAGGCGGGGAGGGGGAAGCACGTCGGCCATAGCCTCGAAGACATTCGCGAGCAATCGATCAAGCTGTAGCTGTTTTTGCATCCGAGGGAAATTGGCCTTCGTAAAAATCTCTCGGAAATTCAATAAATTAAAGCGATGCGCTGCGATAAGGCTGCATTATCGCAATGCTGCTCACACCATCGGGTGAAGGCATGTCGCGCCACTTGACGCGCAGGCCGCGCCTCGCATGATGCGCGCCTGCTTTCACCCTCCATTGGAGCCGAAGTCGAACGATGTCTCTCTCCCCCGAAGCGATTGCAACCCTCTCCCACATCACCACCGCGACCATCACCACGGTCCTGCTCAAGAAGGGATTGCGAAACGTCTGGATGCGCGGCGCGCGTCCGCTGCGTCCGGGGCAGAAACGGCTGGTCGGACCGGCGTTCACCTTGCGCTTCGTGCCGGCGCGCGAGGATCTGGCGACGCCGGAATCCTGGTCGTCGCCGATCTCGACCCGTACCGCGATCGAGGCCATGCCTGAGGGCTGCATCGCGGTGGTCGATGCCATGGGCGTCACGGACGCCGGCATCTTCGGCGACATCCTGTGCGCGCGCATGATGAAGCGCGGCGTCACCGCGCTGATCACCGACGGCGTGGTGCGTGACCTTGAGGGCGTGATGGGCACCGGCCTGCCGGTGTGGTGCGACGGCTATGCCGCGCCGCCGTCGGTCGCGGGTCTGACCTTCGTCGGCTGGGGCGAGCCGATCGGCTGCGGCGGTGTCGCCGTGTTCCCGAACGACGTCGTGGTCGCCGACCAGGACGGCGCCGTGCTGATCCCGCAGGCGATGCTCGACCATGTACTGGCCGAAGCGCCCGAGCAGGAGCGCATGGAAGCCTGGATCGTCGAGGAGGTGAACAAGGGCGCGGTGCTGCCGGGCCTCTATCCGATGAATGCCGAGACCAAGGCGCGCTACGCCGCGTCGAAGAAGTAGTTCCACCAAAAGCAAACAGGATGAGGCAACGCCATGGTTGATGTCTATCTCGCGGGCTCGCGCCCGACCCGCCGTGCGCCGGCGGAAAGCTTCACCGGCACGGTCTGGCAGGACCCGATCATCACGCCGCAGGCGCCGGCCCGCGTCGCCTCGGCGCGGGTCGCGTTCGAGCCCGGCGCCCGCACCGCCTGGCACACCCACCCGCTCGGGCAGACGCTCTACGTGATCCAGGGCGTCGGCCGCGTGCAGGCCAAGGGCGGCCCGATCCGCGAGATCAAGGCCGGTGACGTGGTCTGGATTCCGCCGGGCGAGAAGCACTGGCATGGTGCCGCGCCGACCACCGGCATGGTCCATGTCGCGATGCATGAATCGCTGAACGGCGAACATGTGACGTGGATGGAGCATGTCACCGACGAGGAATATGGCAGCGCAGTGGGCTGAAACCTCACGCAAGCTGCTGACACCACGACGCGCGGCCTCAAGGCCGCGCGTTTCAATTTCAGGATCTCGCATCCGAGGTTTGCGCCCGTCGGCTGCCGAGCCGTCGGACATCAGTTCACCCGCGTCCAGGTCTGGCCGCCGCAGAACATGCCGCCAAGCGCGCAGCCCTGCACCCGCAGGCTGTCGGGTCCCTTGAGCGCGATGGTGGAGTCGTAGGTGCTGCCGCTGTCGGGATCGAAGATGCGGCCGCTCCAGACCTTGCTCTGGCCTGGACGCATATTGATCAGGACCTGCTCGCGATTCTCGTTCGACTTGGCGTCGATCGCATAGCCGCAGAGATTGGTGCCGCACGGTTCGATACGGATCTTGCCTTCCTTCTCCTCGGTCAGCCAGATGCCAACAGGCGAATTTGGATCGCGTGTGGGAGGCGCGGCAGTCGTCGATGCCGGCGTCAGCACAGCAGGCGCCGTCGCGGCCTGCGTCGGCGCCGGAGTTGGTCGTGACACAGGCAGTGGCGCAGCGGATGGGGCTTGCGGTGCGCTCTCCTGCAGAAGCTGTGGAGCGGGGGCTGTCGAGGGCGCCGCGGGCTTTGCAGGCCCGACGGGGGCAGTCGTTGCCGTCGCTGCGGCCGATGGCGGCGAGGCGGATTGGGCCGGTGGCGGAGCCGCAGCCCCTGCAGGGTCGGTTGGCGCCGCTTGTGGCGGAAGCTGCTGGCGGCTTTCGCTCCTGGCCTCGCGCGCCTGCTTGCGCGTCGTATCCTGCGTGCGGCGCGGGTGTCTGCGTTTCTCGCCGGTATTGTCGTATACGCCGGGAATCGAGACCGTGCCGCGATCAGGGTCGATGCGGATGGTCTGGCCGTTATACTCGAACTGGTACTGTGCCTGCGCGGCGCTGCTTGCGAGCAGGAGCCCGGCCACGGCGAACAGCCTTGTCATCATGATCTCCCGAGCGTGTCAGAAGCCAACAGCGCGATCTCCATCATTCCCCTTAAGTCCGCCGCCCGGTGGCTTCGGTTCAACCTGATGGGCCGGCTCAGAAATCCAGCGGCGCATTGTCGACGACCTCCTTCATGACGAAGAAGGTGCGGGTCTGGCGGACGCCCGGCAACGAGATCAGCTGATCGCCGTGCAGGCGGTTGAAATCGTGGATGTCGCGGACGCGGATCTTGAGGAAGAAATCGAAATCGCCGGCGACCAGATGGCAGTCGAGCACGAATTTGAACTTCCGGATCGCGGCCTCGAAAGTACGGAAGCTTTCCGGCGTGGAGCGGTCGAGCACCACGCCAACCAGCACCAGCGCGCTGCGCTCGACCTTTTCCGGGGCCACCTCTGCGCGCACGTGGCGGATATAGCCTTCGTCGAACAGCCGTTGCGTCCGCCGATGGCAGGTGGCCGGGCTGACGTTCACGGCCCCGGCGAGATCGGCATTGCTCATGCGGCCGTCGCGCTGCAGGAGCTGCAGGATCCTGCGATCGACACGGTCCAGGGCAGAAGAGGCGGTGGTTGAATATTTCATCTTTTGCGGCATTTTCTGTTAAATATTCCGTCTTGTTGGGAGTGGGCGTAGAAAAGCAGATAAATCGCGCGCAAGAAAGAGAGCACCTTTCGGGCCATCGCAGGTATGTTCCCGCAGGTAATTTCACTCAGCAGCGAGATGATCCCGTGCTTCGGCTCGACAAGTTCAAGAAATACCCGCTCACCTATGGACCGACGCCGATCGAGCATCTGCCGCGGCTGACCGCGGCGCTCGGCGGCAAGGTGCAGATCTACGCCAAGCGCGACGACTGCAATTCGGGGCTGGCGTTCGGCGGCAACAAGCTGCGCAAGCTCGAATACATCGTCCCCGACGCGATCGAGTCCAATGCCGACACGCTGGTGTCGATCGGCGGCGTGCAGTCGAACCACACCCGCATGGTGGCCGCGACCGCGGCCAAGATCGGCATGAAATGCGTCGTCGTGCAGGAGAGCTGGGTACCGCACGAGGACGCGGTCTATGACCGCGTCGGCAACATCCTGCTGACCCGCCTGATGGGCGCCGACAGCCGCATCGTGCCCGATGGCTTCGACATCGGCATCCGCAAGAGCTGGGAGGAGGCGATCCAGTCGGTGAAGGACGCTGGCGGCAAGCCCTACGGCATTCCGGCCGGCGCGTCCGTGCACAAATATGGTGGGCTCGGCTATGTCGGCTTCGCCGAGGAAGTCCGCAAGCAGGAGGCCGAGCTCGGCTTCAAATTCGACTACATCATCGTCTGCGTCGTCACGGGATCGACGCAAGCCGGCATGATCGTCGGCTTCGCCGCTGACAACCGCGCCGACCGCGTGATCGGCATCGATGCCTCGGGCACGCCGGCACAAACCCGCGCGCAGGTGCGCGAGATCGTCGACAACACGGCCGAGCTGGTCGAGCTCGGACGCAAGGTCCGTGACGACGAGATCGTGATCCTGGAAGACTATGCCTATCCGGCCTATGGCGTGCCGAGCGCCGAGACCAACGAGGCCATTCGTCTCGCGGCGCGGACCGAGGCCATGATCACCGACCCGGTCTACGAGGGCAAGTCGATGCAGGGCATGATCGACCTGGTGAAGAAAGGAGAATTCCCCGAGGGCTCCAAGGTGCTCTATGCTCATCTCGGCGGCGCGCCCGCGCTGAATGGATACAGCTATACTTACAGGAACGGCTGAGCACATCAGTTTCTCCGCTATCGCTGTCTTTCCCCCTGTCATCGCCCGCGAAGGCGGGCGATCCAGTATTCCGGCAGAGACGTGATCGATCGAGACGTCGCGGCGTACTGGATGCCCGCCTTCGCGGGGCATGACAACTGAGGTTACGTGCGCGTCGTCAAAACAAGCGATCGCATTCCCGCGGCACGATGTGCCCGAGTGATCTTGGGAAAGCTTGCCCTCGAAAGAAGAGGGCGCAGGGAATGCCGGGTGAAGGCCTCACCCATGGCCCGCCTGCAACAAAGAACGCAGGCGGCAGTCACCACAGGATCAGCCAGATCATCCGGCATTCCCTGCGCGGTGGGTTTACGGCTTATACGTGCTCTCCGCGGGGACCGGCTTGATTGCCCCCGTCAGTCGCAAGCCTCATCGCGCAAGCGACCTTAGCGCCGGCACCGGGGCGCCCGGACCACACGATTTCGCCGCCGTGAGCGCTTGCGCTCGTCCGGCGCAATCGTCACAGCCACCGCTCCCCGCACTCCACGTATCGTGACGACGCGTAACGCCCCTCTTCGATGAGGCGGGATGAGCACAGACAACCATGAATTCTGAAAAATAGAAACAAGAATATTTTTTGCAGGAGGTCTGGACAGGGCTTTTCGCGTTGAAAATGCACGCAAACTTCGTGTTTCAGCGCAGGTCGTCTTACGCTGTTTTGTCTTGCTGGTCAGTGACCGCATCAGCGAGAGTTCCTGATTAAGCCGCAAGAACAACGATAGTCGCTTGGCACCGAGGAGAACACGGCGATGCAGGACATGACGACGATCGAAGTCAAGGCCTTCGTCCCATCCAAGGACTTCGCCCTATCCCAGCGCTTCTACCAGGATCTGGGCTTCAATCTCGCATGGTCGTCCAGCGAGCTCGCATATCTTCACCACGGCAATTCGAGCTTCCTGCTGCAGAATTTCTACGTGAAGGAACACGCCGACAACTTCATGATGCATCTTCTTGTCGAGAACGTCGAAGCCTGGTGGGACCACATTCAGGACAATGGGCTGGCGACCAAGTATGGCGTGAAGGTCCTTCCTCCCGCGGATAGGCCGTGGGGCATCCGCGATTTCGTCGTTGTCGATCCGACCGGAGTGTTGTGGCGAATCGGGCAAAACATCACCGACGCGCATCAAGAGAGCGGTGGGTGACTGCGGCCTGGTTGCAGGCAATCAAGCCAGTCCGCACCGATGCACCCTTGTATTCTCTGCCAGTGAATCGATGAGAAGCTGTGTCAATCTGAATGGTGGATAGCCATGGCGCGAAGCGGCTCAACCCAGTGATGTCGTTTCGATTCCCAGCCAGAGTATGTGGGGGCCGGGAAGGCGGGATCAGCAATGACCCCACAGCTATGGCGATGTGGTCCGGAAATGCCTGTGCCTCCCAATACACAGTCGATCCGCATATTGGGCAGAAGCGAAATGACACTGAACGGCCAGCGTCAGATTGGCGAGTGAATTGGGTCGAGTTGCCGGAAATGGTCGTTTGCTGTTGGGCGAACCATGCTTGACCGCCGAAGACAGTTCCGGTCCGACGCTGACATTCAAGGCAGTGGCACATTGAAATCCGGACGGGCTCACCCTCGCATATGATCTCCAGCCTTCCGCAGTTGCACGCTGCGCGACGAGTCGTCATAGGCACGCTCTCTTGACTTGGCAAGCGCGGGCAGCCGCGCTAACGCGATGCGTAGTATACACATGATTGGCTAGCGCGGGCCGCACCCTGTCGCGGCGTTGCTTTGGTGGCGCCATCATCGTCTATGACCACGACATGACAGAGAAAAAGATAGACACTACGCCTGACGATCTTCTCAACCGCGCACTCGAAGCTTTTGATGCCGGCGGCGCTGGCGCAGCCGTTGGAACTCTGAACTCGATCGATGATCCAATTCAGGCCGGCGCCATGTTCGATGGCCTGGCCAGAAGACTCTATAATTCGCGCAAGGATGTCGCAAACATGATCGCGGTTGCGAAGGCCGGCGTGGCCTTTTGCCTCGACCGGGTCGAGCACGCCGAAAGCGCCGAGACTGCGAAGCAACTCAAGACCGCCGCCAAGAGGATCGCCTTCAATGCCGGGGCAAATTGTTGGCCGGGATGGGGCGATGCTGGTATCCACATCACGTCCGACGACATCCAGTCGGGCCTCAGTTTTGCGAATCTCTCCCGCGATCTCGTGCGCGAGCTGCAGCTTGGTCTCAAGCGGGAGGCCAATGCGGCATGGCTTGTCGGCGCGCTAAGACTCGCCGCCGGCGAGCCCGCCGCCGCGTTGATCGAATTTCGCGAGGCGCGCAACGCCGCAGGGTCCATCGGCGACGCCGCCGGCATGCTGATGGCGGAGGGCTACTGCGCGATCGCACGCCAAGCCGACAACACCACGGCGCCAGCAGCCGGTGCCCAGGAGCTGGAATTCGTGTTGGCGCGGCTCCGTGAGCTTGGCTCGGACGAAGCGAAATTTTTTGCGCAGCAGCTGGTGACCGCAGGCCGCATCCTGCTCGCGAAATAAGGACGTAGATTTCGGCAAGCACGGACCAATGTTGCTGCGTCACAAGCCCAAATCGTCACCCTTTTCGCAGTCATACGGGACGACAGTATCGAACGATTGCGCTCACCTCTTGCTGAGCCTTACGACGCACGCCCGCGAACCGGCTAGCCTAGTGTTGACAGGGGTCGCCGCTTGCCTCCGGGGTGCGCCAAGGGCTCGTGACCCGCAAACAAAGGCCTTTACCGCCGCACTCCAACGCGATTGACGCCTCCATTCAAATTGCCCCCCGCGTTGTGACGGACCGCAGCTCGCGCCACCGGCCGTGGCCTGAGCACGACACCAGCCCTCGCCACGCAACCGTGCGGATAACCAATATATTGGCAGTACACGACGGCCGCCTGAGCGGGCGCTGAATTGAGAGCGATGGCTGCAAGCCCCAACAGGACGCCGGTCGCGATCCCTGCAATCGCCACCGACTTAATCGAACGACGCTTTCTCGGACTCATGATAGTCCTCCTCCCGCTTATGGTTCGAATAGTACGAGGCCGCCTCAATTGCGGCTGAACATAACGAGAGCGCCAACGGATAGGTGGCGTTGACATAAATCAACCGGCGCACGGCGAGGCTGGCCTGGCTGATGTCCTTCGATGAAGCGAATAAAGGAGACGCGCTGCTATTTGCCGCGGTGCCGAAGGGCTTCGACCAGCAGCGAGAATGCCGGCGAAGGCTGGCGCCGGCTAGGATAGTACAGGTGATAGCCGGAGAAGGGCGGACACCAATCCGATAGCACCCGAACCAGGCGGCCTTGCGAGACGTATGGTTGCACGTGGCCTTCCGTGAGGTAGGCAAGTCCCAAGCCTTTCAGCGCTCCGGCGAGGAGAAGGCCAGCGCTGTTGAATACAAGCTGGCCCTCGACGCGCACGTTGAGCTCTCGCCCGTTCTTCTCGAACTCCCACGTGTAGAGACTGCCGCCGTGAGTCGGCAGGCGGAGGTTCAGGCAATTGTGCTGCGTCAGATCCTGGGGGGTCTTCGGCCGCTTGCGTTCGGCGAAGTAGTCGGGCGAGCCGACAACGGCCATCCGGAGGTCGGGACTGACTCGCACTGCGATCATGTCCTTGGCGACGAGCTCGCCGGGGCGGATCCCTGCGTCGACCTGCTGTGCCACGATGTTGGTCAGGCCGTAGTCGATGATGATCTCGACATGAATGTCGGGGTACTTCGGCAAGACCTTCCCCAATGCGGGCAGCACGATTTCAGTGGCGGCATATTCCGTCGCCGTCAGCCGAATAGTCCCGGCCGGCTTTTCGCGAAATTCGCTGAGTGCAGCAAGGTCAGCATCCATCTCGGTGAACTTGGGTCCGACGCTGAGGAACAGCCGCTCTCCGGCCTGAGTTGGCGTCACGCTCCGGGTCGTTCGATTCAGCAATCGGACGCCGAGCCGCTCCTCCAGACTCCGGATGATCTGGCTGAGCGCAGACTGCGTCATGCCGAGCTTTGCCGCCGCTCGCGTGAAACTGTGTTCCCGCGCCACAGCGATAAAGGCAAGGAGATCGCTGGCGTCTTCCCGATTCATTGATAAGCGTGCCTAATCACTGCGATCGAAATCTATCACCTAATCGTGGAAGGCTGGAAGTCCTAGGTTGGGCTCAGCCGTGCGCATGCGGCAGGAGACGTCATGATCAACCATGCAGGCCCGATGCCGAAGTACCGCCCCACAAGACAGGAGCTCTGATCGCGGCATGTCGACAACAGCCATGCAGGAGCCGGTCGCCGCCGCCCGCGTCGCAGCGACACTGCTGCCGATCATGGGCGTGGTTTTCGTCGCCTTTCTCGTCATCGGCGTGGCGATGCCCGTCCTTCCGCTCCATGTCCATGATGAGTTGGGGCAGGGCACGTTCGTGGTCGGCCTCGTCGCCGGCAGCCAGTTTGCAGCCTCGCTGGTCTCGCGGCCGTGGGCGGGGCACTTTTCGGACAGCCGGGGAGCCAAGCGCGGCGTCGTTGTCGGCCTGCTCGCGGCCGCGGCCTCGGGGGTGCTGTACCTGCTCTCGCTCGGGGTCGCCACGACTCCGCTGATCTCCGTCGCAATTCTGTTGCTGGGGCGCGGACTGCTTGGCGCGGCGGAGAGCTTTATCATCACGGCCGCGGTGAGCTGGGGGCTGGCGCTCGTCAATGCCGGCAGCACGGGAAAGGTCATCGCGTGGGTCGGTTCGGCGATGTTCGCCGCCTTCGCCATCGGTGCACCGGCGGGCTCCGCGCTGTACGCGGCTTCCGGCTTTACGGCGATCGCGGGCGCCACCGTCGCGGCGCCTCTGCTCACTTTGCTGCTCGTGGCGCCGCTGCCCGCCGTCGCGCCGGTCGGTCACGCCCGCCTCTCGTTCGCCAAAGTGATCGGTGCCGTGTGGGTGCCCGGCTTCGGTTCGGCGCTCGGCAGCGTCGGCTTTGGGGCGGTGACGACGTTCGTCGCCTTGCTGTTCGCGAACCGTGGATGGGCCAATGGCTGGCTGGCCTACACGGCCTATGCCGTGGCGTTCATCCTGGCGCGGGTGTTCTTCAGCCATGCGGCCGATGCGATCGGCGGTACGACGGTCGCGCTGGTCTGTGCCGTGATCGAAGCCGTCGGCCAGGCACTGATCTGGCTGGCTGTCCGACCCGAGATGGCCTTGGCGGGGGCTGCGCTCACCGGCTTCGGCTTCTCGCTGGTCTACCCAGGCTTTGGCGTCGAAGCCGTGCGCCGCGTGCCGGCGCAAAGCCGGGGATTGGCCATGGGCGCCTATACCGCCTTTCTCGACCTCGCCCAGGGGCTCGCGAGCCCTGCGCTTGGCCTGGTCGCAACCGGTGCGAGCCTGAACACGTTATTCCTCGCCAGCGCCGTGACCGTGTTCTGCGCCGCACCGATCGCTTCGTGGCTGATGGCGCATCCAGCAACCCTGGAAGGACCCCGGCAATGAGGCTGCTCGCAGCAATCATGTGTCTGTTCTGCCTCATCGCCAGCGGCGCGGCTGCCGCGGCGGAGCAAACGACGATCGAAGGAGTCAAACCCATGTCCCAATCAGACGACATCCGCGCAGTCGCACCCGCGCTCAAGACCTACGCCGAGAAAGTTCTCCGGGGCGATCTCTGGAAACGACCGGGTCTGTCGCCGCGAGACCGCAGCATCGTCACTGTCGCGGCTCTCATCGCCCGCGATCAGACCGTCGAGCTGCCATACTATCTCGGCCTCGCGCTCGAAAATGGTGTGAAGCCCGCCGAGATATCCGAGATCATCACCCATCTGGCGTTCTACACCGGCTGGGCCAATGCGATGGATGCCATCCCCGCGGCGAGGGACGTGTTCAAGAACCGCAACATCAGCGCCGATCAGCTGCCGCCGGAATCCGGGCCGCAGCTTCCGCTGGATGAGGCGGCCGAAAAGCAGCGGGCGACGCGAGTAGAGGAGCAGTTCGGGACGATCGCGCCGAGCCTCGTCCAGTACACCACGGACGTGCTGTTCCGGGATCTCTGGCTGCGGCCCGCGCTCGCTCCGCGCGACCGCAGCCTGGTCACCGTGAGCGCGCTGATCGCAACCGGTCAGGTCGCGCAGGTGACGTACCATCTGAACCGGGCGATGGATAACGGGTTGACGCGGGAGGAAGCCGGCGAGTTGCTCGGTCATCTCGCATTCTATGCCGGCTGGCCGAGCGCGTTCTCTGCCGCACCCGTCGTCAAGGACGTCATCGACAAGCGTCCGCACTGACGAGACGAATCCGAGCGGCCCGGCATGATCAACAGGAAGCAGGGATGAGCGGAGAAACGGGATGATCACACGCAGACGCGTGCTCATCTGCGCTGGCGCCATCGCTGCGATCGGAATTCACCGGACGTGGGCGCTGACATCCGATGCACACAAGGAGTTTCGTATGGACATCGACATCAAGAGAAACGGCTCCCGTCCATCCCAGAAGGGCCCGGACGACTGGTTCACCGGAACGGTTCGCGTCGACCCGCTATTCCAGGCGCCGGACCCCGCTCGGGTCGGCGCCGGCCAGGTCACCTTCGAGCCCGGCGCTCGCACCGCCTGGCACACGCATCCGCTTGGCCAGACCCTGATCGTCACCGCCGGCCTCGGCTGGGTACAGCGTGAGGGTGGGCCGATCGAGGAGATCCGTCCCGGGGACGTCGTGTGGTTTCCGCCCGGACTGAAGCACTGGCATGGCGCCTCGCCGACGACGGCCATGACTCACATTGCGATTCAGGAATCCCTCGGCGGCAAGAACGTCGACTGGCTGGAGAAGGTCAGCGACGATCAGTACCGGAAGTGACGAACCGGCGCCGATTTTTTTCATGAGCCCGGCGATGTCATATGGAGCTTTTTCAGAATGAAATGGTCCGACAACGAACTTCGGAAGATCGCTTCCAGCGACGATCTCCATATCTCTCCCTTCCGTTCCGATGGGAAGACCTATGGCACGCCGACTTGGATCTGGTCAGTGGTCGTGGACGCTTCGCTATACGCGCGAGCCTATAACGGGCGCCAGTCCCGTTGGTACCAGGCGGCTCTGGCCCAAAGGGCGGGGCGCGTCACGGTAGCGGGCATGACGAAGGACGTCGTCTTCGAACCCATAAGCGGGGAGATCATCGATCGAATCGACGACGCCTATCGCTCGAAGTACCGCACAAGCTCCTATCTCCAAGCCATGATCGGGGAGCGCGCGAGGTCAGCCACCGTGGAGATTCTTCTGCCCTGAAGCGCAACAAAGGAGATCGACATGGACGCCAGACATTTTCTCCTCCTCGGCGCGGCGGTCGCGACGGCAATGGCGGGTCCGGCGCTCGCTCAAAACAACAAGGAGCCTTACGTCCGAGTGGCCGAAATCGAGATTGATCCGGCCCGGCTGCGGGCTTACAGGGAAGCCGTCAGAGAGCAGATCGAAGCGGCGATCCGGCTCGAGCCCGGAGTGCTGGCGCTCTATTCCGTGGCCGACAAGGAGAATCCGTCCCACGTCACGGTCTTCGAGATCTACGCAGATGTCGAGGCATACAAGAGCCACCTTGAGACCGCACATTTCAAGAAGTACAAGGCAGCGACGCAGGACCTCGTGAAATCGCTGAAGCTGCGTGACACCATACCGATTCTACTCGGCGCCAAGCGCGGCTGAGAGAGCGAGAGGATCGCGTCTCAGCGCTCCCTGGCCGTGTTGCTTGAGGGAGGGCGGCAGCAGCCGTTCGGAAAGGGACGCAGCCTCGGTTTCGCGAGACGACGACGTCCGCAAGGCCCGAAAGGAGGGGCGACTCGCACGAAGACGCTATTGTTCCTCCCGGCTAGCCAGCCTGCGATAGGCCATGAGATCATCGAGCATCGGCCCCTCACCGTGTCTGGTGCCGGACGCCGTCCCGTCTTGCAGCGAAATCGAAGTGCCGAGGCCGGCGTAAAGGTACTTGTCGCCGAACGCCTTCTTCAGGGCGGCGAAGGTCGGTTCGCCCGTGCAGTGTCCTGGCGCAATGCTCTCGACCTTGAAATGATCTTTCAGCGCGACAACGATCCTTGCGATGACGTCGTCAGAAGCCACGACCAGGTGGAAGCCACCGGCGATCAGGCGAATTTTGGGGTTAATCGCGGCGGCGGCCTCGACGATCCGTTCGATCCCCGGATGCGAACAGCCGACGATGAGCACGAGTCCGTCCGGCGTGTTTACGGCCAGCGACAATTCCTTCAGTTCCCGGGTGCCGGGAGCATCGGACACCAGAGCAATCAGGGTAATACCGGGCGCGACTTCGGTGGTCTGATCGATCAGTTCGAAGCGAGCATTGGCCCATGCCGAGCCGAACGTCATGATCTCAGGCGGCCTGCCGCCATAGTAGCGCATCTCCGGCGGTAGCGAATCGTCCTTCCGGTAGAAGCTTGAGGGAAGGGACGAGCCAAAAATCCCAAATCCTTCTTTGGGCGCGTAGATCTTCACCGTCGGATTAACGCTCAAGACATGGCTCAGGCCTGCCATGTGATCGGAATGGCGATGCGATAGAACGACAAAATCGAGCTGGGTGAGGTCGACGCCTTTCGCCTTCACGTTGGCCGCGAAGATTTCGGCATTGTCGCCCGTGTCGAACAGGATGCGCTTGCCTCCGACTTCTACAAGCGCGGAGAATCCCCAGTCCTTGGTCATGGTGGGATCGGTGCCGAAGGCATCGTACAGGATCGTGATCCGGCTGCCCGGCTCTGCCGCCGGGCTTGCTGCCGGAGCGGCCAGAGCAACCATGCTTGCGAGGAAAGCTGCGACGAACAGGCTTTTTCTGAGAGTCATGCAATGTCCTCCCATTCGCGTGCGTAGGAGAGTCCTCATCGTCGCCCGGGTGAACGCAACTCGAACTGGCCTGAGAAGCCAAGCTGCGTCCGCAGCATTGTTTGCTCCGCCTGGCGCTACATCCTCGCGCTCAACGTGCGGGCTGGTAATTCTCACTCACCCCTCAGACGTGCGCAAGAAAACAATGCGGCAGAAGGGTTGACTCGATTTGCAGTGCGCAGCCCGGACGAGCGCAGCGACATCCCCAGACATGCCAGTATCCTTCGCGAATATCGCCCGCTTGATCCGGCTACCGCTGTAGCGACGCGAATCGCGGTTTTTCAACATCGTCATTCCGGGGCGCCGCGCAGAGGCGAGCCCGGAATCCATAACCACAGAACGTCGCGTGATGCACATACGCCGTTCCAATTCTAACAACAGCTGCCCGGGGGTATGGATTCCGGGCTCGTCGCTTCGCTCCGCCCCGGAATGACACCGCATATGTTGCGCAGCCGATCCACCCACGACGGACGAGCTACTCGAACCACGCGGCCATCAGCTTCTTGAAGCTGCCGTCCTCCGTCTGCAGGTGCAGCCATTGGTCGACGAAGGCCTTCAGCGCCATGTCACGCTGCAACCAATAGGCTTTCTCGGCGAAGTCGAACGGCTGATCCGGATGAACCGAGCATAGCACGCCGGGGTGCAGCTTCTGCTGATAGCGGGTCTCGGAGGCGTCCGTCATCATCAGGTCGGCGTCGCCCTTGGCGATCTCGTCGAAGATGGTGACGTTGTCGTTGTAGACCTTGATCTCGGCGGACTTGATATGGGCGCGCGCGAAGCGCTCGTTGGTGCCGCCGGGATTGGTGATGACCCGCGTGCCCGGTCTGTCGATCTCATCGAGCGTCTGGTACTTGGCCGTATCACTGCAACGGGTGATCGGCGTCTTGCCTTCGCGCATGATCGGCGCGGAGAAATAGCCCTTCTTCTGCCGGTCGAGCGTGATGGAGACGCCGCCCATTGCGATGTCGAACTTGTCGGACTCGAAATCCTTCATCAGCTGCGGCCAGGCCGTGTGGACGTATTCGACCTTGACGCCGAGCGCCTTGCCGAGCGCCTCGGCCATGTCGACATCAAAGCCGGTGAACTTGTCCGTCGTTTTGTCGAAATAGGAGAACGGCTTGTAGTCGCCGGTCATGCCGACCCGCAGACTGCCGCGCGTCACGATCTCATCGAGGCGGCTGGAGGACTGCTCGGCCGGGGCTGTTGATACCGCGACCATGGACACGATCAGGCCGGCCAAAAGTGAAATGCTGCACTTGCGAAATTTCATGCTTTGAGGTCTCATCATCACTCCCTGACAAGCTTCTTATACGTCGCATTCGTACAAGGCGAGCCAACAAGTCATGAGCATTTCAATGGTGCAGGCGTCGATCGATGTCTTCGTTCCGTATCTCGGAAATCTGGCTGATCTGCTCGACCGTGCCGCTGAACATGCCGAACGCCGCAGGATCGATCCGGCGGTCCTGCTTAGCATGCGGCTTGCGCCCAACATGTTCAATCTGACGCGACAGGTCTGTGAGGCCAACCGCCACGTCGTGCTGGGCTCTGCGCTGCTGGCCGAACAGCCCGCGCCGGCCGTGCCGGAAAGCGAGGCGGATATCGACGAGCTGAAGCGGCGCATCGACGCCGCGACCGACTATATCAAGGGCTTGCCGCACGAGGTGATCGAGGCGAGCGCGGAGCGCGCGGTCGTCTTCACCTTCAGGAACGGGGCGACGCGGACGTTCACCGGCCGCTCACTGCTTCTCACGTTCACGCTGCCGCAGTTCTTCTTCCACGTCACGACGGCCTACGACATCCTGCGGCATGCCGGTGTCGAGCTCATCAAGAAGGATTTCCTTGGGCAGCCGCGCTAGTTGAAGTGCGCTTGCCTGCGCCGTGAACCTGATCGAGCGGGGCAGGGCAGTTATTTTTCAGCGGCGCCCGAGGCCAGGATCGGCGCCGCAGGCCTGTGGCCGGTCATCTCGTTCTTCAGCGCCTGGAAACGCTCCTGTGCCTCGCGCGCACGATCATCGACGAACTGAATCGCCGCCTCGCCGTTCATCGGCCCATTGACGACCGGCACCGAGCCGGCGCCGACGGTCTCATCGACATAATAGCCGTCGTCGGCGTGCCGGACCGCCCATTTGAAGCGGAGCGCCGCCATCGGTCCCGGACCAGTCTTGGAATAGCCTTCGGGTTCGACGGCGGTCTTCGGGGCGGCGGCGGGTTCATCGGCCGCTGTGGTGGGCTTGTCAGCGCCTGCAGGCGCCTCCGGCCGGGTCATCTCCCGCGCGCGCCCGAGCGGGCCAAGGATACTCGCAATGGTCGCAAGCGCATGATCGGTCGCGAGACTCATTGGCAGCTCCCATACTTATGCGCGCAAATGAACAATCTAACGCCGATAGTTGTAGCGGTATTTTGGTCGGTTGTGCAAGGACGGCTTGCGAAAACCAGGACTGCGTCCCTGCATTGCGACGATATGCCTGTGAACAAACGCGGCGGGTATCAGCTGCCGAACGCTGCCTGACCTGCCGCCGTGTGCAAAAAGGGCGGCCTCGATGGCCGCCCTTTGATCGTAAGAACGTGAATTGCTGCGTTTAACGCTCTGTCTCCGCTGCGAAACCGGCCCTTACAGCACATCCTGATTGATGACATTCTGCCGGATCGGCTCGCCGTCAAGGACGCTCAGGATGTTGCGTGCGGTCTGCTCGCTCATCCGGTCGACCGCCTCGCGAGTAACACCGGCAACATGCGGCGCCATGATCACGTTCGGCAGGGCATGCAGCGCGGAGCCGACCGGAGGAGGTTCCTGCTCGAACACGTCGAGCCCGGCGCCGGCGATCCGGCCGCTGGCCAAGGCGTCGAGCAGCGCCGCCTCGTCGACCAGGCCGCCGCGCGCGGTGTTGATCAGATAGGCGGTCGGCTTCATCAGCCTCATGCGCGCCGCGTTGAACAGGCCGACCGTCTCCGGCGTCTTCGGACAGTGGATGGTAACGAAATCGGCGCGCGGCAGCGCCGCCTCGAGATCAGTGACCGGCTCGCAGCCCGCAGCCGTGATCTCCGCCGCCGGCTTGTAGGGATCATAGACCAGCACCTGCATTTCCATCGCCAGGCAGCGCTTGGCGGTCCGGCTGCCGATGCGGCCGAAGCCGATGACGAGGACAGTCTTGCCATAGAGATCGAACGGCAGCATGCCGAGCCGGGCGGCCCAGGTGCCGTCCTTGATGACCGCGTGCATCTCGGCGGCGCGCTTGGCCAGCCACAGCATCATGAACAGCGCCTGCTCGGCGACGGACGGCGAATTCGCGGTGCCGGCCACCATCAGCGGGACCTTGCGGCGGCTCAGCGCCGGCACATCGACCGCGTCATAGCCGACGCCGATGCGGGTCACGACCTTCATGTCGCCGGCAGCCTCGAGCTCGCTCTCGCCGAACCGGGTCGCCCCCAACGCAACGCCATGAACCGGCGCATGCGATTGCAACAGCTCAGCAAAATCCACCGCGGAAATCATGTTGGGAAACTGGACCATCTCGATGTCATCGCGCTCGGCGAGCAGCGCCTGGCCCTTGGATGAGAACGATTCGGTGACGAGGACCTTCTTCTTGTTGCTGGTGTTGATTGCCATTTCCTGCCCTTGACCACTTCTCTTCTTAGGCCGTCAGATGATGACGCCTGTGGTCACGTTTAGCAGGTGCATGTGATTGAGGTCCATTGCCAATCTCAGCGGGGCGCCATCGCGGGCCCCGGCAGCAGGATTGACGCGGCCGCAGACCTGCGTTGCGTCCAGCGTGAAGTAGACCAGCGTCTCCATGCCCATCGGCTCAGTGACGTCGAGCACGGCATCGAAGACCTCGATGCCCGGCTCACGATGCGGTCGCGCTTCGGTAATATGCTCGGGACGGATGCCGAGCAGCATGCTCTCGGTTCGGGGCGCGGCTTGATAGCGCGCCGCGCGCGCCGGCGGCAACGGGAAGGCGAGACGGTCGGTGAGACGAATGCCGAGCGTGCCTGCGGTATCCTCGAGCCGGCAGGGAATGAAGTTCATCGCCGGCGAGCCGATGAAGCCGGCAACGAAGCGCGTCGCCGGATGATGATAGAGATCGTTCGGCGTGCCGATCTGCTCGATCCGCCCCTTGTTCATCACCACCACGCGGTCGGCGAGCGTCATCGCCTCGACCTGGTCATGGGTGACGTACACCGTCGTGGTGCGCACCTTCTGGTGCACCTTCTTGATCTCGATCCGCATCTGCACGCGCAGCTTGGCATCGAGATTGGAGAGCGGCTCGTCGAACAGGAACACTTTCGGATTGCGCACGATGGCCCGGCCCATCGCCACCCGCTGGCGCTGGCCGCCGGACAGCTGCTTGGGCTTGCGGTCGATCAGATCGGCGATGTCGAGCATGCGCGCGGCTTCCGACACCCGGCTCTTGATCTCGGCCTTCGGATAATGTTTGAGGCGCAGCCCGAACGACATGTTCTCCGCGACCGTCATATGCGGGTACAGCGCGTAGTTCTGGAACACCATGGCGATGTCACGGTCCTTTGGCGGCACGTCGTTGACGAGGTCGCCGCCGATCATGATGTCGCCGTCGGAGATGTCCTCGAGGCCCGCGATCATCCGCAAGGTGGTCGACTTGCCACAGCCGCTTGGTCCGACCAGCACGAC
>Ga0209677_100581_pt1 | contig 19993 bp, 11 predicted proteins | sample AraplaCvi_mCL_r2_2_FD_184285 | JGI IMG/M metagenome (GOLD analysis project Ga0209677, IMG submission 184285) | Arabidopsis root microbial communities from North Carolina, USA - plate scrape CL_Cvi_mCL_r2 (SPAdes) (version 2) | ecosystem: Host-associated > Plants > Roots > Endosphere | place: USA... | reverse complement strand
CAGCCCGCAGGACGTCGCGACCACGGTCGCGAGCCCGCTGGAGCGGCATCTCGGCCAGATCGCCGATGTCACCGAGATGACGTCGCAGAGCTCGGTCGGCACCACCCGCATCACCTTGCAGTTCGGGCTCAACCGCGACATCGACGGCGCCGCGCGCGACGTGCAGGCCGCGATCAACGCCGCGCGCGCCGATCTGCCGACCAGCCTGCGCAGCAATCCGACCTACCGCAAGGTCAATCCGGCGGATGCGCCGATCCTGATCATGGCGCTGACCTCGGACACCATGCCCCCCGGCGAGATCTACGACGCCGCCTCCACCGTGCTGGCGCAGAAGCTGTCGCAGGTGTCAGGCATCGGCGAGGTCGTGGTCGGCGGCGGCTCGCTGCCGGCGGTCCGCGTCGATCTGATCCCGCAGGCGCTCTACAAATACGGCATCGGGCTCGAGGACGTCCGCGCCGCGCTGGCCTCCGCCAATGCGCACAGCCCCAAGGGCGGCATCGATGTCGGCGACCAGCGCTATCAGATCTACGCCAACGATCAGGCCAACAAAGCCGAGGACTACAAGCCGCTGATCGTCGCCTATCGTAACGGTGCCGCCGTGCGCCTGTCCGACGTCGGCGAGATCTCGAACGGGGTCGAGAACCTGCGCAATGCCGGCCTCGCGAACGGCAAGCCGGCGGTGCTGATCATTCTGTACCGGCAGCCCGGCGCCAACATCATCTCCACCGTCGACGCGGTGAAGGCGCTGATGCCAACGCTACGCGCCTCGATCTCGCCGGCCATCGACATCAACCTCGCCGTCGACCGTTCCACCACCATCCGCGCTTCGCTGCACGACGTGGAACGCACTCTGATGCTGGCGGTGATGCTGGTGATCATCGTGGTGTTCGCATTTCTGCGCAACCTGCGCGCCACCTTCATTCCGGTCGTTGCGGTCTCGGTGTCGCTGGTTGCCACCTTCGGCGCCATGTATCTGATGGGCTACAGCCTGGACAATCTGTCGCTGATGGCGCTGACGGTCGCCACCGGCTTCGTGGTCGACGACGCCATCGTCGTGCTTGAGAACGTCACCCGCTACATCGAGGACGGGCTGTCGCCGTTCCAGGCCGCGCTGAAGGGCGCCAACGAGGTCGGCTTCACCGTGCTGTCGATGAGCATCTCGCTGATCGCGGTGTTCATCCCGATCCTGATGATGGGCGGCATCATCGGGCGCCTGTTCCGCGAATTCGCGGTTGTGATCTCGATCTCGATCCTGATCTCGCTCGCGGTGTCGCTGTCCACCACCCCGATGATGTGCTCGGTGCTGCTCAAGCCGGTCGCGGGCGAGCGGCACGGCCGGCTCTATCTGGCCAGCGAGCGCGTCTTCGAGGCGCTGCTGAACGCCTATCGCCGATCCCTCACACTCGCCCTGGACCATCCGCGCTCGATCGTCGCCATCCTGGTCCTTGTCATCGGCTTCAACGTCTATCTCTATGACGTGATCCCGAAAGGCTTCTTCCCGCAGCAGGACACCGGTCGCATGATCGGCATCATCCAGGCCGACCAGAGCATCTCCTTCCAGCTGATGCAGAAGAAGCTCGCGCAGTTCGTCAATATCATCAAGCAGGATCCCGCGGTCGATACCGCGGTCGGGTTCACCGGCGGCGGACAGACCAATTCCGGCTTCATGTTCGTGTCGCTGAAGCCGCTCGCGGAGCGCAAGCTCTCGGTCGATGGCGTGATCGGGCGCTTGCGCCGCCAGATGGCCGTCGTGCCGGGCGCGACCCTGTTCCTGCAGGCGGTGCAGGATATCCGGATCGGCGGCCGCGCCAGCAACGCGCAGTATCAATACACGCTGCAGGGCTCGACACTCGAAGAGCTCAACGAATGGACGCCGAAGATCGCAGCCGCGCTCCAGCGCGAGACCTCGGTGCTCGCCGACGTCAACAGCGACCAGCAGAACAAGGGGCTCGAGACCGATCTCGTGATCGACCGCGACGCGGCGGCCAGGCTCGGCATCACCGTGAGCCAGATCGACAACACGCTCTATGACGCCTTCGGCCAGCGCCAGGTCTCGACCATCTATGTCGCCCGCAACCAGTATCACGTGATCATGGAGGTGGCGCCGCGCTACTGGCAAAATCCGGAGACGCTGAAGGACGTCTATGTCAGCACATCCGGCGGCTCGGTCGGCGGCTCACAGGCCACCAACGCGGTGGTCGGCACCGTGGTCTCCTCCACCAAGACGTCTGCAGCGACGTCGGCCAACGCACAGGCGGCGCGCAACGCCGCCACCAATTCGATCGGCGCCACCGGAAAGGGCGTGGCGTCGACCGGCGCGGCGGTCGCGACGTCACAGGAAACCATGATCCCGCTGTCGGCGGTGGCGCATTACACCACGTCCGCCACGCCGCTGGGCGTCAATCACCAGGGCCTCCTGGTCGCCAACACGATCTCGTTCAACCTGCCGCCCAATGTCGCGCTGAGCAAGGCGGTCGCGACCATCGAAGCGACGATGAACCGGATCGGCGTGCCCGCCACCATCAGGGGCACCTTCCAGGGTGCCGCCAAGGCGTTCCAGGATTCGCTCAGCAACCAGCCGTTCCTGATCCTGGCGGCGCTGCTGACGATCTACATCGTGCTCGGCGTGCTCTATGAGAGCTACGTGCATCCGCTGACCATCCTCTCGACGCTGCCGTCCGCGGGCGTCGGCGCCCTCCTCGCTTTGATGGCCTTCAATACCGAGTTCAGCATCATGGCACTGATCGGCGTCATCCTTCTGATCGGCATCGTGAAGAAGAACGCGATCATGATGATCGATTTCGCGCTCGAAGCCGAGCGCAGCCGCGGCCTTTCCCCGCTGGATGCGATTCGCGAAGCCTGCCTGCTCCGCTTCCGGCCGATCATGATGACGACGATGGCGGCGATGCTGGGGGCAGTTCCTCTGGCGCTGGGCCTCGGCGAAGGTGCCGAACCGCGTCAGCCGCTCGGCATCGCCATCGTCGGCGGGCTGGCGCTCAGCCAGATGCTGACACTTTATTCGACACCTGTGATCTATTTGTATCTAGACAGTTTTCGCCTCTGGAGCCAACGTCGCCGCGGCGCAGCGCCGCATACGGGCGCACCTTCACTGCAACCAGGCGAGTAGATGCCGAACCCCGAATCGATTTGCCTCGTTCGCCCGGTCAGGAGCGGCACTCGGACTGCACCCGGGCGCGGCGCGCTACGCACCACAGCCGCCTTGGTCGCGCTGGTGCTCAGCCCCGGCCTCTCCGGCTGCATCCTCGGCACCGAGCGGCCGGACCTCAATCTCGACGTGCCCGTGGCCTATCGCGCCGGGCCGAAGAGCGAGGCCGCTGCCGACAAGGCGCCGCCCGCGCTCGACTGGTGGCGCGGCTTCCGCTCCGGCGAGCTGACCTCGCTGATGGATGCGGCGCAGACCAATAATCTCGATATCGCGGTGGCGGTCGCCCAGATCATTCAGGCGGATGCGCAGGTCGGCGTTTCCGGTGCGGCGCTGCTGCCGACCCTGACCGGCAATGCCAGCGCTGAGCGTCAGAAGCAGAGCGGCGCCAATAGTGTCGTCAGCGGCCAGGGCATCGGCGGCACAACATTCAATACCTTCGAGACCGGATTGACCGCGAGCTACATGCTCGACTTCTGGGGCAAGAATCGCGCGACGCTGGCGGCGTCGGAGGAAAGCGCCACCGCCTCGCGCTACAATCGCGACGTGGTCACGCTGACGACGCTCGCCACCGTCGCCAACACCTATTTCCAGGTGCTGGGCGCGCAGGATCAGCTCGCCGTGACCCGGCGCAACCTCGCCGCAGCCGAGCGCATCTACAATCTGATCAAGACCCAGTTCGCCGGCGGCACCGCTTCGCAGCTCGATTTGTCGCAGCAGGAGGCGCTGGTCGCGACCCAGCGCGCTGCGATCCCCCCGCTCGAGGTCACGGTCGGCCAGGACACGGCCGCGCTCGCGCTGCTGGTCGGCAAGGCGCCGGCGCATTTCAACGTGCGCGGCGGCTCGCTCAGCAGGATCGCTGTGCCGCGGGTCACGCCCGGCCTGCCCTCGCAGCTGCTCTATCAGCGGCCTGATATTCGCCAGGCCGAAGCCACCCTCGCTGCGTCGAACTTCAGCGTCGAATCGGCGCGGGCGGCCTTCTTCCCACAGATTCAGCTGACCGGCACGACTGGCTTCCAGAGCGCCGCGCTGGCCTCGCTGTTCACGCCGGGCGCGTGGTTCTACACGATGACGGCGAGCCTCACCCAGCCGATCTTCGACGGCTTCCTGCTCGAAAGCCAATTGAAGCAGGCCAAGGGCGTGCAGCTGCAGGACCTGCAGACCTATCGCAAGACCGTGCTCTCGGCCTTCGCCGACGTCGAGAAGGCGCTGATCGGCCTGCAGAAGTTCACCGAGCAGGAGCGGCTGCAGAACGACGTGGTGGCAGCCTCGCGCAAGGCGTTCGACGTGGCGGAGACGCAGCTGCGCGGCGGCACGGTCAACCTGATCACCGTGCTGCAGACCGAGCAGACGCTGTTCACCGCGGAGAACAATCTGGTCACGGTGCGGCTGAACAAGATGCTCGCGGCCAGCAGCCTGTTCCAGGCGCTCGGAGGCGGCTGGACGCCGCAAGGCACTCTGGCGACGGCATCGGTGGAGTAGACCATGCGCAAGCAACGTAACCAGGGCTCGACGGCAATAGCGGTGACATACGCCGCGATGTTGGCCGGCTGTCTCGCACTGACCTGCACGAGCCTCGCGCCCGCATCCGGCCAGAGCACTTTCGCGCCAAGCCGCGCGACCCTGCCGCTCAGCTTCGGCATGACGGCCGATCAGGCCTCGCAGTCGTTGGGCGTGCCGTTGTCTTACGTCCGCGGCACGACCGGCAACGAGCTCCTGATCGCGATCCCCAACGTCAAGGGCGCTGCGCTGTCGAGCCGCAGCGACGGGCTGTATCTGCAGTTTCGCAAGGGCAAGCTCACGGGCTGGAAGGGCGATTGGGGGACCATCAGGCCATGACACCGGGCAAAAGCAGAACAGGATCGTGTGTCTTTCTGCTCATAAGCGCGCTGAGCTTCGCGGCGGCATCGCCATCGGCCGCGCAGGAGCGCAGCGGGCCACCGGTGCTGCGCTACGGCCATACGTCCTCGTTCTGGTTCTTCGACGGCCGCGACGACAACCGCGATTTCCGCAACAATGGCGTCTTCCCCGGAAATTTCGCCGGCGATCCGCCGAGCGCCTCGATCGGCATCGAGGGCTTCCTCGCCGGCAATTCGCGGCGCTCGCCCGAGCCCTATCCGTCGCAGGTCGTGATGACGCCGCCGCAAGCGCCGCCGTGCCTGCATCATCGCAAGCGCGCCTGCCGATAGGCTTGCTGCGTCAGTCGTTCCTCATGGTGAGGAGGCGCGTCAGTGCCGTCTCGAACCATGAGGCCAGTTACCGCTACCCGGGCCTTATCCTTCGAGACGCTTGGCTTCGCCAAGCTCCTCAGGATGAGGGGATAGAGTGGACTGTGACGCGATAGGACGAGTGCCGCCGACCCACACCAGTCAGCCCTGCAGCTGCTTGGAGAAATCGCAGAGATCGCGCGCGAGCTCGGCGACCACGGCGATGAAGGCGGACGGGCGATCGTGCCGGTACATCGCCGCATAGGGAACGTGCGGCAGCGCGGGCCTGGTCGGGACGACGACGAGCTTGCCGGTTTCGATCAGCGGCCGGAAACATTGCCGCGGCAGATAGCTGATGCCGGCGCCGGCCACGGTGAGGCCGAGCAGCGCCGTCATACTGTCGCAGGTCAAGACGCGCTCGAAGGCGATGCCTTCGCTCCTGAACCATTTGTTCAAATACAGACCCGAGCCAGACTTGCCGCCCTGCGCCAGGATCGGATAGTCGGCGAGCTCGGCTAGCGTCAGCGCGCCGCGGCGGCTGACCAGGCCCGGCCGCGCCATCCAGGCGTTGGCGACGTTGGCGAGATGCAGCGAGGTGATCTCGGGATCGGAGAAGGTCTCGGGAATCACGATCAGATCGATCGATCCTTCACGTAGCCGCTCGTGCAAAGTGCGGCTCATGTCGACCTCCGGCTCGATCGTCAGCGCCGGATGCGAGGTCCGCAGCGCCGCCACCAGCTTCGGCAGCCAGGTCAATGCCGACAACTCGGTGACGCCGAGCCGCAGCCGTCGCGCCGGCATCTCCGCATTGCCGCGCAGATCGAGGATGCGCTCCTGCAGGCCGAGCATCTGCTGCCCCAGGGCCAGCACATGCTCGCCTTTCTCGGTGAGCTTGGCGCCGCGGCGGTCGCGGTCGAACACGGTGATGCGGCAGGCGGCCTCGAGCTCCTGGATGCGCTTACTGATCGCCGACTGCGTCGTGTTCAATTTGGCGGCGGCGCGCTCGAAGGTGCCGAGCTGCACGATCCAGTAGAGCGCCTCGAGCTGCCGGAGCGTGATCATGGAGTGCGCACCACGCGACAGTCGCGAAGGAGATGAAACATGATGCGCTTTTATCGTTTTTTTCGTTGTCATCACATGGCTAGTCTGCAGGGCCGCACTGCGCTTGTGCAGGCCTCATCCGCATCGCCGACGACGACATCACCGGAGACATCATGACCAACACCGATCCAGGACCGATGCCGGCCCAGGCCGCCCCCGCGCTGATCGCAGCGTTCAAGACCGCGGCGACCGCCGTGATCAGTGACAACCTGGACCGGCTGCCCGGCGCGGTTGGTTTGAGGCCGTTCCATCGCGGCGGCACCATGGCGGGCACCGCACTGACGGTGCGGACCGCGGCCGGCGACAATCTTTTCATTCATCGGGCGCTCGAATTGATCCGGCCGGGTGACGTGATCGTGGTCGAGGGCGGCGGCGACATCAGCCGTGCGCTGGTCGGCGAGATCATGGCCAGCATTGCCGCCCACCGCGGCGCGGCCGGCTTCGTCATCGACGGCGCGGTGCGCGATGCCGGTGTTCTCGCCAGGGGCGAGTTTCCCTGCTTCGCCCGCGCAGCCATCCACCGCGGCCCTTACAAGAACGGCCCCGGCGCGATCAACGTGCCCGTCACGATCGGCGGCATGGTGGTGTCGCCAGGCGACATCGTGGTCGGCGACGAGGACGGCGTGGTGGCGTTCCCGCAGGGAATCGCGACCGAGCTGCTGTCGGCCGTGCGCGCACAGGAGGCGAAAGAGGCCGAGATCCTCAAGAGCATCCGCGAGGGCCGTTACACCGGCGCGTATGCCAAGCCTTCAAAGTGAGGGGTGTCATTCCGGGGCGCGCGGAACGCGCGAGCCCGGAATCCATTTAGCCTCATGCTGCGCGGCAGAGATGGATTCCGGGTTCGCCGCTTCATGCGCAAAATAGCTTCACCATTTTGCCGCGGCGCCGCGGAATGGCGAAACTAGCAAGCCGCGCCTCAAGCTTCCGTCCACTCCGCCAGCGGCTCCTTGATGGTGAGCAGCACCAGGAAAGTCATCGCCGAGCCGCAGGCCATCACCGTAAACACCGAGTCCCAGCCATAGCGATCGAGCATGATGCCGGCGATCAGCGGCGCACAAGCACCGCCGATCTGCCCGCCCATGTTGACGATCGCATTCGCCACCGGATAGGTGCGCTTGCTGGCCAGCCCCATCGCATAGGCCATGTAGGCCGAGAAACCGATTGACAGCAGCATGCCGGTCGCAAACAGCAAGGCGGCAAACGCAGTGGGATCGGCCGGCGACTGGATCAGCGCATACATGGTGCCTGCGGTTGCGAGCGCCGAGAACATCATGCCGGGCTTGCGGCGCTTGTCGAGCCAGCGATCGGACAAAAAGCCGCCGACCAGGTTGCCGACGACGGCGCCGACCCACGGCGCGGCGGCGACCAGACCCGTGCCGGCAATGGAAAACTTCTTCACCTGGATCAGGTAGGTCGGAATCCACGCCAGCAGATAGTTGGAGATGCCGAGCTGGAAGGCATAGCCAAGCGCGGCACCCCAGATGTCCCAGGACCGGAACACCTTGGCCTTGCTGTCGAGCGGCAGCTCGATCCGGCGCGCCAGGATCAGCCGATCGAGCAGACCGAGGTCGCGGTAGCGCCGCGCCGCGCCCACGCCGCCGACGACGGTGCGGTCCGCAATCGTGTCGAGTTCCGCCCGCGAGCAGAACCGGCTGTCCGATGGACGGTCTGGCACCAGCCAATACCAGACCACAGCGAGCAGGATGCCGGGCACAGCGAAGACGTAGAAGATTTCGCGCCAGCCCCAGTGGCTTACGATCACGGCCGCCAGCGGCGGCACGATGACCGGACCGAACTTGACCGACGACAGGAAGATGCCGCTCGCGGTGCCCTTCTCCTTCGGCGAGAAGTAGTTGTTGATGGTGGTGGCGATGCCGATCGGCAACGGCGCCTCGGCCAGACCGAGCGCGAAGCGACTGAGCTGCAGCATCAGCGGCGAGGACGACAGGCCGGTCAGCGCGGTGAAGCCCGAGGTGAACAGCATCGCCCAGGAGAACAGCCTGCGCACGCCGAACGCTTCGACGGCAAAGCCGGATGGCAACTGCGCCACCGCATAGCCCCACAGGAACAGGCTCAACAGCGCGCCCGCCTCCGTGTTGGACATCGCAAATTCCTTGCGGATGAACGGCAGCGCAAAGCCGATATTGGCGCGATCCGCCGCGGCGACGGTGTAGATGACGAAGATCAGCCCGGCCACCCACCAGCGAAAATGCGTTGCCGCCGCCGTCCGCGTCGCCGGCGAAACTGCTGACATAGCCATGGTGATCTCCTCCCGCTGCCGCGCCACTTGTTCTGCCCCGTGGCGCGCGCCCATTCCAGCCGCGAAGCTATCCTCTGCCGGCATAGAGAAAAGCGATAAATCCGCATGGTGCTTGATGAGTTTTCCGACTGAGGATCGACGGCGGGCGCTGTCGCGGAGAGCCCGCGGATGCAGCGCAGCCTCAGGGCTTTCCCTTTACCCGATCGGGAGATTTCCAGCCGTTGCGGCGACTCGCTCGCGCTGCGCGCCGGCTTTTGATGCCATCTCGAGCTGCGGCGTGGGCGCCTCTCGTGCTCAGCAGCACTCGGTCCTCAAACGATGTTGCAGCTCGCCCGCGGAGGTACGCTGCGCTTGCGATCTGCGGTCGGCCGTCTAACAGCTCTTGCTCGCCCGGCGTTTGTCAACGTTACAATCGTGCCATATATATGATGGATCATTAACGGACGTCTGCCGTACCGGGTGCGCCCTTGTCTGAGTTGACCGCGGTTCTTGTGTCAGCCTTTAAGGTAGCTTGGATCGATTATTACGGGCAGCCTGACGGCGACTGCGCGCTGAGCATTGAAGTGGCCAGACCTGCGCTCGCGAGGTTCTTGGTCGAGAAATCGCGCGAGGGTATAACTGACGAGGCCGCCTTGGCCGCCGCTGGCCTGCAATTTCTGATCTCGCTCGAGAGGGCGGACAGTCCGACCGCAAGCGCATCTTCCGAGTCGCCGTCGTGGCATCTCAGCGGCACAGGGACGGCTCGCTTCATGGTGCAAGGACGCATCCGTCTTCAAATGAAGTAGGAGGTTGACGCGGGGAATACGAAAACACCTGCGATCATTAAGCTTTCTCATTGAGCTTAATCAGCAGATGATCTCGACAGCTTGGGGCCACTTGGCCCATTCCGAGCCTGGGGCTGAAGGAATGGTCATGCTGGTCGATCTGGGTGTTTTCGCCGCCATCTGCTGCATCGTTGGTTCAGCGGTGGTCACCATTCGTGAGCGTCGTCACAGCATTCGCCGGGAGCATCACAGACCCTGGTATCAGAAGCGACGTGCCTAGTGCGGCGGATCCGACATTCGCAAACGAGCCTCGCAGCCAGCTGACATGGATGTCAGAGCCGGGACACCGGTTAGGAACCTGCCCGCGCCTCTCGAGAACATCTCGCTCACGACCGGGTACACGGCCGGGCGACATGGCGACCGTGAATCACGCGATTTACACGCTGCAGCAGTCCTGCCAACGTTTCTCCAGCCTATTTGCGGCCGGCGGACCGGGAGAACGCTTCCAGCGCATGAGCGGAGAAGATGCCGATACTGAAAACGGCGATGACAAAAGCAACCGACCCGGACATGAGCTTCGCCTTAACTAAAGCATACAACACGCCCGATACGTACGACGCTCCTGTTTCAGGATGATTTCGTCGCTTCTGAAAGTGATTTCGAGCCGAAGTCTCTCGGCCACGACTCAGCCGTCGAACCATCGATCGAAATCCGCCTCGGGCTGAGCTCCGTTGCTCGAGAGGCCCCGCGATTGGCGGGATCAAGCTGGTGATCCCCCATCAGAAGGCTGTCGGGGCCTTGAACTGGACGGCTTGAGGTTTATACTGAGGGAATAATATTATTTTTCGGTATTCCCAAAAAATTGCTGTAAGAGCCATAAGATGGCAAGCGCGTTCCAGACCATCGTCGAAATCTATGTTCGGGGCAGAAACAGCAAGGCTATTCAGGACTCGCTTGCTCACCGCCGCAAATTGACCAACGATCTTAAATCGATCTCCAACGGCAATCATGGCGCGCTGCTTACCGAGCTCGCGCAGGAGATCGCACTGCTGGAAGCAGGCCTGAAAAGCCTCGAGGAGCCCGCCGAAGAGGCTGCGAGCCAAGATGCCGGTCAAGCTCCCACCGAAGATCATTCAAAGTCTGTCATCCCCGAGGCGACCGCAGCGGACACCGGCCAGCCCCCGCCGACAGCACAGCTCCAAACACCGCCAGGTTCGAAACAAGTCGAAATTCTGCTGGTCGACATAGCGAAGGCGCCGTCCAGGCAGCCGCCTGTGGCGGCCGCCCAATCTCCTCCCGACCGCCCGGTACAGGTTCAAATTGTCGGCTTGACGATCGCCGCTTCGTCCTCCGAAGCCGATGATCAAAGCGCCGAGCACACCCACGGAAATCGAGCGAACGATCCCTCAGCCTGAAGATCAGACAAAGCGCCTGCGGCAAGACGATCCGGCAACGTCCGCCGGATTCAGGCCGAGGGGAAATTCCAGCCAATGCGGTGAATCTGACATTCGCTTCAGCATGGACAGCGGGAGATCCAAGCGAACGTCGGATCCGAAACCGCACCGGAATCATGATTTTGCCGGTCTCCGTTGCTTTGACATTCGCGAACGACCTCGCGGCAAAACCGCTACGATTGTCAGCGACGGGGACGCTAGTGAAAGATGACTGGGGCCGCCGCCTGCCGCACGACCAATTCCGGTGCGCTCTTAAGACTACGTTTAGCAGCTTTTTCAATATCACGTTCAGCTTTCCGCACCTGAGCGCGCAGCCGAAGCAATTCACGAAAACATTGGTCAAGCTCTTGGCTTGTTATTGGCTTTTGCATCGCCCCCGCTCCGATTCAATTCGTTTTCAGCGACCAAGGCTCACGGAGACAGCAACCACCGTGAATATCGTTTCTAATAGCACTCGAATTATCCGCATCTTTATGAGCTGTTTCACTACCACAACTGCGGTGCTCACAACACCCCTTTCTTATCAGATACGACATCTCCGCCAACGGCCCGCCTCTTGATGTCCAACATTACGAAACCTCAATCTCGGGCTGATTAATAATGGTAGCGCCCGCCGAAAATGAATGCGTTCCCTCTACCTTTGACGACGCGGACGTCGCCTAAATCCGTCGAGCATCCTCATTGTCCGGCTGCGTTAGCGAAACGAAACGCCGCGGAAAGCATGCGTCGGCCGGACCCGATCTTCCTTTGGGACTGTCCTGACGATGCACGTGTCACGGCTTATTCGCAAGACGTCTACGTTTCGGCGGTTTTTCTACCAGTGAGCGCTTATCCCAGCAGGCGACACGCCCACATTGAGCCACGCGCAACTGCTGACGAAGCCGCTTGAGTTCTAGAAACCGAGCTGTCAAGTCCGGCGAGTTATCCTGCTTTAAGGCCATGAGCTCGTTGTTCTGATCGGCATGTCCCACTCGCGGTGAAAATCGGCATCGCATTCTGAGCATCTCCTGGGGGCTGCTCCACCTCAGCATTACGCGTGCCAGTCGGCGTCGTGCCATTTTGTTGCGAACGACCGCGGTTTGCCCCAGTCACGGCTGGCGGGCGCCTTTCGGCCGTCTCATTGTGGGACAAATAATATATAGAGTGAACCGAGACGCAGGGCCTATGACCGCAACCCGCGCTCGATCTGAGATCGCGGCGGGCGACGCTGCGCAGCCGCATCAGAGCAGCTGGCAACCGGCGCCCGCCGAGCGTAACCAGCAATAAAACTGTCCGCCAGCAATGGCGGCCCGGCCGTTTTCTCGCGGGGGAAGAACCCCATTCTCGCAAAATAAATATTGCACTACCGAAAACGTCATCATATGTTATTGAGGTTAACCGATATTTAAAATCAAATGATTTTAACAGGTTCCGCTGAGCCAAATTAAATAGATGGTGGCACGGCCATGTCGATCGAGTCGAACATTAATCAGCAGGCTACGTACTCCGGATATTCAGTCGACCAGAGTTCGAAATCGCTTTCTTCCGGCCTGGTGTCCTATTTGCTCCTGAGCAGTGACGCTATCGTCATTCTCGTCTCCGCTCTCATTGCAGGTGAAGGCTACCGGCTTCTTGCCGGCAAAACCGGTTCGGATTACGTCCTCCAATGCGGCATAGGACTGCTCGCGGGCACTTTGTATGTTCTTCGAATGCACGGCGGTGGCCACTACAATTTTCAGGAAATTGCCAAGCCGAGGGTCGAACTCCGCGACATACTGATGTGCTGGTTCAGCACCGGCCTGCTTCTTGCCTTCATCGCATTCCTCCTCAAGATCAGCGACGTTTACTCGCGCGGCGCTTTTATCATTTTCGGATTCGTTGCAGCCGCCGGACTGATTTTGAGCCGGAAGACTGCAAAACAGGCGGTCGCGCGCGCGGTCGAACGGGGCATCATCGGCGGGCGGGATACCGTCCTAATCGGTGACTTCGAGGAAATGGCCGCGTTGACGCCGGCCGACCTGCTGGTTCTCTGTGGCGCGACAGAGGTCAATCGATTTATTCTGGGCGTCGAGCGAAAAACTTCGGAACGCCCCCTGTTGGACGTCCAGGTGATCACTGCTGCCTCTCAATATGTACGCAAGCACAATTGCCGGCAGGTCCTGATCGCGGTCCCCTGGAACGACACCGACCGCATTGAGCTGATCAAGAACCAAATGAAATTGCTTCCGGTTGCGGCTCAGTTGCTGCCGGATCTGCGTATCCGGTCGTTCACCAGCGTGACCTCGTCCGCGCAGCGAAAAGCACTCGTCGTCGAGCTTCAGAGAGCGCCTCTTTCAGAATTGCAGCGCCTCGTGAAGCGCGGAATGGACGTCGTGCTATCCTCGCTCGCAATGATTTTTTTCCTGCCGGTGATGGCTCTTACGGCTTTCGCCATCAAGTTTGAAAGCCCTGGACCCGTTATTTTCAGGCAGGTCCGACGCGGATTTAATGGCGAGGAATTCGTCATCTACAAGTTTCGTACGATGACGGTTCAGGAGAACGGCCCTCAGATTGTTCAAGCGACCCGTCATGATGCGAGGGTGACAAACGTCGGGCGCATGCTGAGAGCAGCAAGCATCGATGAGCTGCCGCAGCTCGTCAATGTTATCAAGGGCGATATGTCGCTTGTCGGTCCAAGACCTCATGCTCTGGCCCATGACAACTACTTTGAGACCGTTCTTAGCGGCTACGCCGTTCGGCACCATGTGAAGCCGGGCATAACCGGATGGGCCCAGTGCAATGGCGCCCGCGGAGAAACGCCCACGGTTCAACACATTGCACGGCGCGTTCAGCTCGACCTCTGGTACATCAACAATTGGAGCTTCTGGCTCGATTTGTTTATCCTGCTCAAGACCGCATTCGAGGTGTTGCGAAAGCGGAATGCTTATTGAAGCTCCGCGACTGTCGCGACGAATCCGAACGGCATCCGACGCGCGACCTGTGCTCGTCGAACCGCCACCGGGAGTTTAGCAAGGCCTGACGGCGAGCTCCGTCAGCTTCGCATCGGGCCTTCGCGGCCGTTGTTTGTCGGCAGGCCTACGAATCGGCGGCGACCGGCCATCAACCGATCTCATCGCTTCGGGCGTTATCAAGCAATAGTAGGTACCGGTTCGTATCCCCAATGCGTCAAAGCAAATGGCTGGCGCTCTCACTTGCGATTAAGCGCATTGGCTTGCCTGGCCCGATTTAATCAAGTGCTCCAGCTTTCGGGGCGTTCCCAGCAAGGAACAGATTATTCTGGTAATCGGATAAAACCGCATTTAATATGCCTGGATTCGCGGGGCCGGAAATTGCGGGATGGTCAAAAAATTAAACCTAGATGCCATGTCTGTGGGCGAGATATGGCAGCTTCACCAGACGGTTATTGAAGTTCTGGCAACAAGATTAACCGCCGAAAAGCACGAACTCGAGAAGCGGCTCGCTCAATTGCGCCGAGAAAAACACCAATCTCTTGCTCTCCCCAATGAGGTCCTTTCTCGACGGATCGCCGGCAGCGTTCAGGAATCGCGCAAGCACGCGAAGGTTCCACCGAAATACCGAAACCCCAATGAGCCTTCAGAGACGTGGTCCGGCCGAGGCAAACGGCCGCGTTGGCTGGCCCAGGCGCTTCTCGCAGGACAGAAGATAGAGGATTTTGTCATCGGCACGAGTGAGCCGCAAAACGGCACCTTGCACGAAGTCTAGCGTCTCGGCCCTGAATTAGGATTAGTCTGCTGTGAGCTTCGGTTTACGAATGTCCGGGCCATTGGGACTTAGCAGTTCATTATTCTAGTGCGGTTTTGGATCTGCCGTTCGCTTGAGGTCCGCATCTATGCCGAAAGCGAATCTTGGGTCCGGCGCACCGGCACGTAGTCCTATGACTCGGGCCCGCGCAGCGGATCACGAACTCCTCCGCCGCCTGCGAAGATCCCTTTTTCGATTCGCATGACGCATCAGCTCCTCCAATCGAAACTCGTCTGGCGCCGACATCACTGCGGTTCGCGAGCAGGTTGCGTCGGTCAGGCCATTTTCTGACCAAATTTTAGTCAGAAATTGCATTTTGAGCTGAACATTTGAGCAATCTGTATTCGTACGGGCTCGATTTTACGTGACGAATCATCAATTTCCGTGCCGACTCGCTCAGAGATTGTTAACCTGTGGATGGGAACCTACACGCGCCGCGTAGCGTTATTGGCCGATTGGAGCGATTGGGGAGGTGCTAACAGTGACTGTAGTCATCTTCAGCCTTGCTCTCGGCGGGTTGCTGGCGCAACGGTATACAATACTGGCACTTCCGCCTGCGACGCTCGTTGTCGCCATGAGCGTGGTCGGTCTAAACCTGATATGGCCGGCGGGAGTTTGGTCAACAGTCGCAATGGCGATCGTCGCGTCCTTCAGCTTACAAATCGGCTATTTCGTCGGGCTTGCGTGTGCGCACCTCCTGTCAACGCGGATGCCGAATAAGCTGTCGGTCTACACTCACTCGACATCGACCCAGAATTCTGCACGGTGAGTTCTGCGCCGGCCTTGTAATACGGCTCGGCCTGCTCGCCACGTGTCGATTATCGCTTCTTCATTGATCCCTACCGAGCAGCCGTAGATCGGGTTGCTGCTGATCGTATCGTCCTGCTGCAGCCACATCTTCCCAAATCGGGACAATCCCGCGCCCGAGCGAAGAGGCTATTTGACCTCATGAATGTCAGACTGCACGCGGTGTAGGCTCGCGTAGCGCCCGCCTCGTCTGATGAGCTCATCGTGGGTTCCGTCCTCTACCAACCTGCCACGGTCGATCGTGATAATCCGGTTGCTTCGTCGAACCGTGGACAGACGATGAGCGATTACGACAACCGTGCGGCCTTGCGCAATGCGCTGCATGTTGTCCTGAATGATGCGTTCGCTCTCGTAGTCGAGTGCGCTGGTTGCCTCGTCAAAGATCAGAATGCGCGGGTTTGTCACCAGTGCGCGCGCAATGGCGACGCGTTGGCGCTGTCCGCCGGAAAGACTGGCGCCCCGCTCGCCGACCACGGTGTCGTATCCTTCGGGCAACTCGAGGATGAAGTCATGAGCTCCTGCGAGCTTGGCTGCCTCGACCACCTGCTCGATCGACATCGCAGGATCGGCCAGTGCAATATTCTCCCTGATCGAGCGATTGAAGAGGACGCTTTCCTGCAGGACGGCACCAATTTGCCGGCGCAGCCAGGCGGTATCGACCATCGCGAGATCCACGCCATCGACAAGCACACGGCCGCGCTCCGGAACGTAGAGCCGCTGCATGAGCTTGGCGACGGTGCTCTTGCCCGATCCGGAGGCTCCCACGATCCCGACCACCTGCCCCGCCGACACGCTGAAGCTCACGTCATGCAAAATCTCCGGACCATCGATCCGATATCGAAACGAGACGTGGTCAAAGGTCACATCGCCGCGGATCGCCGGCAACGCAGCCCGAGTCGGGTTGAACTTGGGCTCCGGTGTCGTATTCAGGATATCGCCCAGCCGTTCGACGGAAATCTTTGCCTGGTGAAAATCCTGCCAGATTTGAGCCAACCGCAGCACCGGTTGAGTGACGCGACCGGCCAGCATGTTGAAGGCAACGAGCTCGCCGACGCTCAACCCGCCCGCAATGACGAGCTTGGCTCCAAAATACAGCACGCCGGCCATCACCAGCTTATTGGCGTACTGAACACTGTTGCTCGCCGTGTTACCCAATCGCAGCACGCGAAAGCTCGACGCCACGTAGCCGGCCAGCTGCTCCTCCCAGCGGCGCTGCATTTGCGGCTCGATGGCCATCGCCTTGAGCGTTTCCACGCCGCCGATGCTCTCGACCAGGAAGGCCTGATTTTCGGCGCCGCGCTTGAATTTCTCGTCGAGCAAGCGCCGAAAGCGCGGAGCCGCTCCTGCAGAAATCGCGATATAGAACGGAAAACCGGCGAGCACGATGCCGGTCAGAAGCGGAGAATAGAAGAGCATCACGCCAAGAAACACGAGGGTGAAGAACAGATCGATGACAAGCGTCAGCGCGGAGCTCGTCAGAAAATTCCTGATGTTCTCCAGCTCGCGCACTCGCGCAACGGAATCGCCGACCCGGCGCGTTTGGAAGTAGGATACCGGCAGCGCCAGCAGATGTTGAAACAGCCTGGCGCCCAATTCGACGTCGATGCGGTTCGTGGTATGCGAAAACAAGTAGGTACGTATGATCGACAAGATCGTCTCAAAGGTCGCGATGCCGACAAGCCCGATCGTCAACACGTCGAGCGTGCTGACGCTGCGGTGAACCAGAACCTTGTCGATCACGACCTGGAAAAAGAGAGGAGAGACCAGCGCAAACAGCTGAAGGAAGAAGGAGGCCAGCAGCACTTCGGAAAACTGTCGGTGATATTTCCGGATCGCGTCCAGAAACCACGTGATGTCGAAGCGACGCGACAGCTCCATCAGGCCGGAACGCCTGGTCATCAAGACCACGCGCCCGGTCCAGATCTCCTCGAGCTCTGCTTTCGTCATCAGCGAAGGACGAGGCGTTCTCGTCGACTGCACCATGATCTTGTCTTGACCGAACTTGCCGAGCACAAGGAAGCTGCCGTCTCGCAGAACCGCAATTGCCGGCAAGGGTGTGGTCGCCAATCGCGCCCAGCTCGTCTTGGACTCTCGCGCCTTCAGTCCGAATTCCTTGGCGGAACGGATCATCTCCGAAACCCCGATTTCGGACGTTCCGCAGTGGTGACGGATTTGCGACGGATCAGCTCCAACACCGTGAAAGCGCAACAGCATGACCAGCGCTGTAAGGCCCGGATCGCTCGGTTCTCGCTGTTCCGGATCTACCGTCATGGAAGCGACGCTCCTGAAAATCTTGGGGCCGCCTTGGCCTCGGCAATCGGCTTTGCAAATAACGTGTATACTTTAACTCGTGTTTACTATATTTAAATGGCGCACTCTTCCACTGTTTTTGGCTTCGCCGAGCCGGCCTGGATGAGGCAATTCCCTCCACACCGTTGACACAAAACAGCCCGCAAGTCGGTTTAAATCGATTGGAAAGCAACTCCGGCCATACTGATGGAGGCGCCACTGTCAGGTCAACCTAATCGGTCTGCGCGCTCTACGATTGGCAGGGCTTTCATGCGGCCGGAATTGAAAATCATTCCGTTCCCTGCGCGCCCAGCGCTGCGGGACAAGGAAGAATTCGCCTTCCTGCCTGCTGCCCTGGAGATCGTCGAAACGCCAGCCTCGCCGACAGGCAGAGCGATCGGGGCGACCCTCATCGCGCTTTTCCTGACTGCGCTGGTCTGGGCAAGCCTTAGTCATGTCGACATTGTGGCGACCGCGAATGGCAAGGTCATCCCCACCGGCCGCAGCAAGGTGATCCAGCCACTCGAGGCTGGTGTCGTGCGATCGATACGGGTCACCGACGGGCAGAGCGTCAATGCCGGCGACGTTCTGGTCGAGCTTGATCCCACCATGGTCCAGGGCGAAGTCAACCATTTGCAAGGCGACCTGCTTGCGGCACAGCTCGAGATCGCGCGTCTGCGCGCAGCGCTCGCGGATGCTGACGATCCGTTATCCGCATTCCAGCCGCCCAAGGGGGCGGACACGGCCCTGGTCGCCATGCAGCGCCAGTTCTTGATGGCTCAGACGACCGAGCAGCGCTCGAAGCTTGCGGCGCTAGACGGACATCGGACTCAGAAGGAGGCTGAGCTCGCAACCATCTCCGCCACAATCGAGAAGCTCAATGCGGTCATTCCAACGATCGAGGAACGGGTCAACATCCGGAAGTCGCTGAACGAATATGGCTCGAGACTCCAGTATTTCGAGGTGCTGCAGCAGCTGACAGAAGGACAACAGGAGCGCATGGTCCAGAAGAGCCGGTTGAAGGAAGCGCAAGCGGCTCTCGCAGCGATCATCGAGACCCGTGCACAAACGGTCGGAGAATATCGGCGGACCTTGTTTGGAGAGCTGGCCGAAGCCGAGCGGAAGGCCGCCGGTCTCACGGCCGACTTGTCGAAAGCCGAACAGCGGCTGAAGCTTCAAGAGCTGACGGCTCCTGTTGCGGGCATCGTGCAACAGCTCGCGGTCCATACCTTGGGCGGCGTGGTTAGTCCGGCGCAGACCCTCATGGTGATCGTGCCAAGCGATAGTCCGCTGGAAGTCGAAGCGATGATCAGCAACCGTGACATCGGATTCGTTCACGCTGGTGACGACGTCGAGATCAAGGTCGATACGTTCGACTTTACGCGGTATGGGCTGCTTCACGGCAAGGTGCGAACCATCTCGTCCGATTCGATCGCGAGAGAAACGAACGACAAACAAAATGACAAAGTCGCCGGCTCGCCGGAGGCGACAAGTGAACCTGCCGGGCAACAGCTGACCTACGCGGCGCGCATTTCGGTTAATAGCCAAGAGATACGGGTTGAGGACAAAGCCGTTCGCCTGTCGCCGGGAATGGCGGTGACTGCGGAAATCAAGACCGGATCCCGCAGGATCATCGGCTATCTGTTGTCCCCAGTGCTGAAGTACGGGCAGGAAAGCTTCCGCGAGCGATAATCCCCACGGGTAACCTGGTTGCATCCCGGTCGAACCGGCCGCCCCATCGGGCACGGTACCGGTCAACGCGTGCCTTTTATCGACACATATCGCCGGCTGCCAATGGCCGCGAGGAGGCCCGTCGTGGCTAATCCGCTGGCGGGATCGCCGCTGGTGGTTCGGAGAGAGCATCTGGTGCAGGCTTCTTGACTGGCTGCACCGTCGGTTTGCCTGTCGAAGCAGTGGGGCGCACCCGAGGGACAGTCCCGGCACCCACCGGGCCGCCGCTGATGGGCCGCGAGGCGCTTGTCGTTGCAGGCGCCTCCAAGCTCGGCCTGAGCGAAAGTCGTGGAGCTCGCCCGGGCGCGCTGGCGGCAGCCGCCGGCCCACCGCTAGCGGCGGCAGCTGCGGCCCGCGGTGTACCCGGGTTGGCGGCTCGCATCGCTTGGCGGGCCGCTTGAGCCCCACGCTCACTGGGCCGCGGCGAAGGCAGCGGTACCGCCCCTAACGGAGGTATGCGGTTCGACGGGCCAAGC
>Ga0209677_100580_pt1 | contig 20059 bp, 20 predicted proteins | sample AraplaCvi_mCL_r2_2_FD_184285 | JGI IMG/M metagenome (GOLD analysis project Ga0209677, IMG submission 184285) | Arabidopsis root microbial communities from North Carolina, USA - plate scrape CL_Cvi_mCL_r2 (SPAdes) (version 2) | ecosystem: Host-associated > Plants > Roots > Endosphere | place: USA... | reverse complement strand
GGCGGCGACGCCGGAGGGCCGCAGCGCCGGCAGCCTCGCCTGGGCCGGGCTCGCCAACACCTATTACTGGATCGACCCGGCGCGCGATATTACCGGCGTGATCCTGATGCAGCTGCTGCCGTTCGCAGACAAGCACTGCCTCGAGGCGTTCGCTAGCTTCGAGCGCGGCATCTACGCCGGCCTCGATGCGGCCGGCGGCCAAAAGGCGGCCTAGCGGCGTCCCTGTCGTCCGGCTAGGATATCCGACAGCATACAACGCGATGGCTCAACAACAGAACAATGCCGTCGCGTTGGCTTCGGATGGCCAGGGAGGGACCGGACGTGTCGGACAAGACGTATAGCTATGTGTGCGGCATCAGCGACGTGCCGCTGCTCGGCGATACCATCGGCGGCAGCCTCGATCGCGCCAGGGAGCGCTGGGGCGAGCGCCCGGCACTGATCTCGCCGAGCCATGATGTGCGCTGGAGCTGGCGCGAATTCGCCGACCGGGTCGACGCGCTGGCCGCCGGCTTCATCGCGCTCGGCCTGCAGCGCGGCGAGCGGATCGGCATCTGGTCGCTCAATCGCCCCGAATGGACCCTGACGCAGTTCGCGGCGGCGAAAGCTGGCCTGATCCTGGTGACGATCAACCCGGCCTATCGCCTGAGCGAGCTGGAATTCGCGCTTGGCAAGGTCGGTTGCGCGGCGATCGTCACCGCCACCGCCTTCAAGACCTCCAACTACATGGAGATGCTGAACACGCTGCTGCCGGAGCTTGCCACTTCGCAGCCGGGGCACCTGCGCGCCGCGCGGCTGCCGGAACTGCGCGTGGTCATCCAGATCGGCGGCCCGCCCGCACCGGGCGCGATTCCCTTCGCTGATGTCGCTGACATGGGCGGCGACCGCCATCGTGCCGAGCTTGCGATGCTCGCCGAGGCGATGCAGTTCGACGATCCCGTCAACATCCAGTTCACGAGCGGCACCACCGGCTCGCCGAAGGGCGTCACGCTGACTCACCACAACATCCTCAACAACGGCTATTTCGTCGGCCGCGCGATGCGCCTGACGGAACAGGATCGCATCTGCATCCCCGTGCCGCTCTATCATTGCTTCGGCATGGTCATGGGCAATCTCGCCGCCGTGACGCTCGGCGCAGCCATGGTCTATCCAGGCGAGGGTTTCGATCCCCTGGCGACGCTGACCACGGTCGAGCGCGAGAAATGCACCACGCTCTACGGCGTGCCGACGATGTTCATTGCCCAGCTCGATCATCCGGAGTTCGCACGCTTCGACCTGTCGTCGCTGCGCACCGGCATCATGGCCGGCGCGCCCTGCCCGATCGAGGTGATGAAGCGGGTCAACAGCGCGATGAACATGCGCGAGGTGACGATCGCCTATGGGATGACCGAGACCAGCCCGGTCAGCTTCCAGAGCGCGGTCGACGATCCCCTGGAGCGCCGGGTCTCCACGGTCGGACGTATCCATCCGCATGTCGAGGTCAAGATCGTCGATCTCGAGGGCAAGGTGGTGCCATCAGGCGAACGCGGCGAGCTTTGCACGCGCGGCTACAGCGTGATGCTGGGCTATTGGAACGAGGCAGAGAAGACCGCCGAGGTGCTCGACCGCAATGGGTGGATGCACACCGGCGATATCGCCGTCATCGACAACGAAGGCTATTGCAACATCGTCGGCCGCATCAAGGACATGGTGATCCGCGGCGGCGAGAACCTCTATCCGCGCGAGATCGAGGAATTCCTGTACCGCCATCCAAAGATCCAGGACGTGCAGATCTTCGGCGTTGCCGACGACCGCTATGGTGAGGAGCTCTGCGCCTGGATCAGGGTCAGGAGCGGCGAAACGCTGACAGCCGAGGAGATACGCGCCTTCTGCCAGGGCCAGATCGCCCACAACAAGATCCCGCGCTATGTCGAGTTCGTCGAGGAATTCCCGATGACGGTCACCGGCAAGATCCAGAAATTCATGATGCGGGATGCGGTGGAGTCGCGGCTCGGCCTGAAGGCCGCAAAGACGGCGTGAGGCGTCTCATATCGCCGGCATTGGGTTGACGTGGCCCGAGGGAACAGTCTCGTCCGGCTCTAGAGGCAGCGTGAACTGAAAGACCGCGCCCCGAGATTCATTCGCGCTGGCCCACATCCGTCCGCCGTGCGCCTCGATGATCGAACGGCAGATGGCCAGGCCCATGCCCATACCCTTGGCCTTGCTGGTGTAGAAGGCCTCGAACACGCGCTCCACGCTCTTCGGGTCCAGTCCCGGACCGGAATCGCCCAAGCTGACGAGCACGCCGTTCGAGGCGGTTCTGCCGGTGCTGATCTGCAACTCCCGCGCCCCGTCGCCAACGCCGCTCATCGCTTCGACCGCGTTGATGATCAGGTTGAGGATCACTTGTTGCAGTTGGACCCGATCTGCTTGAATGAGCGGCAAGCCCTCTGCAAGTTGAGTCCGCACCGAGACGCGGTTCTTCACGACTTCGCTGCGGGTCAGGGCTATGACCTCACGCACCGCCTCGTTGACCTCCAGGCTCTCCTTCTGCGGAGGCGCCTTCTTGATAAGCGCCCGGATCCGGCCGATGACGTCGCTGGCTCGCATGCCGTCGCTGACGATCGAATCGAACGTCTGCCGGATCTCCTCCAGGTCTGGCGGTTGGGCGCCCAGCCACTCCAATCCGGCCTGCGCATTGGTCACTGTCGCCGCGACCGGCTGGCTGATTTCGTGGGCGATCGAGGCCGCCAGTTGCCCCATCGTGGTGACGCGATTGACGTGCGCGAGCTCCATCAAGGCCTCGCGGTAGCGCCGCTCGCTGTCGCGGGCCTCGGCTTCCGCGCGCTTGCGTTCGGTCAAATCGAGGACGAAACCAACGCCTTGACTTCCGCCTTCTTCGAACATCGCCCCGCCGATCAGCACGGGCACGCGGCTGCCGTCTTTCCGGATGTACTCCTTCTCGAATGGCGAGACAGTCCCGATTCGCGTCAGTTCGGTCACGGTACACGAGTCGCGGTCGCGCCATTCCGGCGGCGTCAGGTCCGTGCGGTGCAGGCGGCCCGAGGCGAGATCCTCTCGGTCATATCCCACGATGCGGAGAAACGCGTCGTTGGCTTCAAAAATGCGACCTCCGATTTCCCAGATGATGATCCCGATGATGTTGGAGTCGAACAGACGCCGGATCTTCTTGTCCCGCTCTTCGAGATCGCTGTAGAGCTGGACGTTTTCCTCGGTCGCTCTTCGCCGTCGCTTCGCCTCGAGCCGCGCAAGCGCCAGCGCCGTCCCCGCCAGGATGGCGACAATGACGCCGGCTGCGACAGTCAGCCGCGTCCTGTACTGGTCGAGTTCGCCGGCGCGCTTCTCTCGATCCACAAGCTGGAGGCGCTCGTAGTCCGCCATCAGGTCGATCTGCAAGCGGATGTCGTCCATGCTCCGGATCATCGCCTGCGCCGCGGTGCCCGAGACATGGGCTGCCGTTTTGACGATGTCGTCGATCTCGCGCAGCTTCGCTGAAACGATCAAGCCCAGATGTTCGGCGCGGAAGCCCTGCAACGGGTCGTTCGTGACCAGCGTGCGGAGCGCCTCGGCCTCCCGTCGTACGCTTTCGTCCGAGACGCCGTAAGCCTTGAGATAGGCGGGATCGAGGGTCACCAGATAGCCGTGCCTTTCGGCCTCCAGGTCGGCGATGATCGTCCGCAGCTGATCAAGCGTTTCGATGACCTGGCGGCCATGCTCGAGCGAGAGATTTACCGCTTGCCGGTCACGCCAATATTGGACGGCGAAAATTCCGGTCGCGGCGGACAGCATCAGAAGCCCCGCAGCCGCTGGGATCAGCGGACGAGCAAACCACCGCAACGAATGCCCAGGGGCAAGGGTTGACATCGGCCGTGGTCTTCGATGCTCGCCTGACCGGCACATCATTCTGGTGCCGAAGCCAGAGCATTGGTAAAATAGATCGGTAGAAGATCTCAGCGCAACAGATCGACTTGTACCATAGACGGGTCCGCATGCTGAGCCTGGATCCGAGCCTCTCGACCGCGACGCCAGCTTCGCAATGCCGCGAAGCGACGGCTACGGTTCCGCTCGCATTGTGAATGACTGCCCATAGCTACGGGAGCACCACCATGGCGTCGGACATGAACTCGCAACGGTATCGGGCGCCCATGAACCGGCGCAGCGTCGTGAAGGGATTGGCGGCAGCAGGAGCAGGCCTGCCCGCGCTGTCCATATTGGCGCGGTCGACCTTTGCTGCGGATGCCGCGTCGGCCTACGCCAGCGCCGCAATCGATTGGAAGCAATTTGCCGGGCAGACGATCACGGTCGCAGGTGCGATCCATCCGTGGTCCAATACGATCACTCCGCTGTTGCCTGATTTCACCAAGCTCACCGGCATCAACGTCGTTACCGACTTTCAATTGGAAACCACATATCTGAGCGCGATCCCGATCAGGCTCGCGCGCGGCAGCACCACGCCAGACGTCTGCATGTTCACGAGCTATGGGCAGGGCATCTCGGGAGGATGGTTGGAGCCGCTGAACGCCTATTATTCCAACAAGTCGCTGACTGATCTCGGCTGGTATGACGAGAGCGATCTGCTCAAGACGGCCCGGACCTTCTCGCTGTGGTCTGACGGCGAGCGGTACGGCTTCACGATTACCTCCGAGGCGATGACCCTGTTCGTCAACGGCGATGCGCTGGCAGCCAAGGACCTGCCAGTTCCCCAGACGTTCGACGAACTGCTTGCGACTGCCAAGGCGGTCAAGACCAACGAGGTGTCGGGAATTGCCATGCGGGCCCAGGCGGGAGGCAATTCCACCCCGCCGGCCATGGGCTTCGTGTTCTCTTATGGCGGAGACATGGTCAAGGACAATAAGGCCGTGTTCGCGAGCCCCGAGGGGATCGCGGCCATCGACATGTATGGACGGCTGCTCAGCCAGGCCGGGCCTGTCGGCGTCGGCAGCTATGAATGGTACCAGGTATTGGACGACTTCCTGCAGGGCAGGACCGCGATGGCCATCGACAGCAGCAACTTCGCAACCGACATCTCCAATCCGGCGAAGAGCCATGTCGTCAGGCAGGCAGGGTTTGCGGCCTTTCCGCATCTCCCCGGTCGCACGCCCGTCCCCTTCATGTCGCACTGGCAGGCGTGCATCAATTCCAAATCGAAAAACAAGCAGGCAGCTTTCCTGTTCCTGCAGTGGGCGACGAGCAAGCCGACGTCGCTGCAGACGGCCGCTGCGGGGCTGGCGACGACACGCCTGTCGGCCTGGTCCAGCGAGGGCTTCCAGAACGCATTCGGCCGGCAAGCAGCCGAGGCAGCGCTGACCAACCTGCAAAATGCCGATGTCGACCGCGCCAAGGCAATCCTTTTCCATCCGCAATCGAGATCCATCCAGGACGTCTTCATGATCGGCGTCAATGAAGTGGTATCCGGCGCGAAATCGGCGAAGGCAGCAATGACCGCTGCCGCCGAAAAGGCCAATGCAGCGATCCGCGGATAGCGGAGTCGTCCGAAATTGCTACCCGCGTCGCTGCTCGTGCGAATGAGCGGACATATTTTCCGAAAGCCGCATTCTTTCGGTGACAGCGCACTTAACTCGTCCAAGGGTGGATGCACAGGGCCGGCGGCAAATCCTGAGCACAGCAATTGCGCCGACACTCCAGCGACATCGCGTTCTGCTACGCGACCTTCTTCAGCCCTGTGCCCAACGCAACGTCCCGGTCGGCCTCGCATGCCGCTGCTACTCATGCGGGGGACAACCGGGAAAGAAGCTGGGGCTAGGCTACGAAGTTGCAAACCTCCCGGCTTGGCGCGCACCGCAGTTTTCAAGACTGGCGAAACGCCAACGCAGCGGATTTTTTCATCTCGGTCACATACCGGCGGGCGGCCTTGCTTATTGCGCGAATAGCTTGCCAGGCCTCGGTGGCTTCTATCCAAGCCTTTGCTTGCCGGAACTTTGTGTACGCCCAGAGAAAGGCTGGAATTTTCATCAGCTTGTCCCGGGTAAGGCTGAACAGGCGCTCGACCAGCACGAGCTTTAGAAGCTCGCCGACAATCAATGTTGCAACGCTGCTCAGCATCTGACCGGTAGCAGCCAGATAAGCCGCCACCGGTTTGACCGGTTCCAGCAAGATCACCGGTACCGAGAACAGCGCCAGCGATGGGTAGGGCCGCAACGATCTGATCCAGGCGCGCAATCGCCTCAGCACGACATGCCTGGCAAGCCACTCGGAGATCGGCTTGGCGATGGCCATGAAAGCCGCGTCCACAAGGAAATACAGGGCGGCGACGACGTAAGTGACCGGCTTCAGGATTCGCTTCACTGCCCGTCCTCCCGGAAAATTCAAATCTCGAGGCTTCGAATGGTTTCACTTGCCAGCGAGATGCGGGGTCACATTCGACGGTCAGCTCTCGAAGCGAAAATCAAAAACCCGGAGGCTCGTTTACGCGGTTGCGCGCGAGCTTCCGGAGCACGGCTTCCAGCCGAGAGGCACCTCGCCTATTCAGCCAAGATTTCACCAACCGCCGTAGAAGTGACGTCGATGGCTCCATCCGCCGCGCCAACCCGGACCTGCGTACGCATATGCATCAGGTGCGGCATACACGCGCGGTTCCGCGTAGACGGGGTAGTCTTCAACCACGACTCGCGGCGGCGCTACGATGACAGGGCGGCGAACTACGACGGTGTCGGACACCACGGGAGCCGACTCTTCGACAACAAGCGGCGAAGGAGTCGTGTACTCGTACGATCGCGCATAGCTTTCGCTGTAGCTAGCTACCGGCAGATCGGCGGCCACTGCCGGAGAGGCAAGAGCGAGTGCACTTGCCGCACCCAAGATCAAGTTGCGCATCTAAGTGCTCCCTTGTTGGTCTTGTTGTCACCTGTAGGAGAACGCGGAAAGACGTTGTTAGGTTCATGAACGGGTGCTCAACGCCCGATGAAGGCGGCTGGCTAAAAGTACCGCCGTTTGCCCGGTGCATGCGGTTGGAGCGGTCCAAAGAATTCGATTCCGTTCTGGCAGGTCTGAGCGGCAAGGCGAGGTCGCGGCAAGAGCGATGAGGGCGACAAAGACGCTGAGTGGCGCGAGGTGCGAAAACTCGCGGTGGCGTAGAACGGTCAAGACCGCAGCTGCAATGATGGCCGCCCCAAGCGTCAGGCCGACGATGCGACTGACAGGAAGCGCGATCAGAACGGCGCTCATGATCTCCAGCCCGCCCGTTAGAATGCTCCACCATTGCGGGTAACCCCACCGGGCGAAATCGCTGCGCGTCCCGAACGCGCCGATCGCGTTGACGAGGCCGGCGCCAGACATGCCGGCAACGAGCAGCCAAATTGAAACACCGTGCACCATCTCAGGCCACTCCGATGATCAGAGGCACGGCCGCCAGGACCATGATCACGGCCGTGAGGCCGTGCATACCGTAGGCGCTTTTCGTCGAGCCTTTCGCTGCGAGAATGAGCAGCATGTCGCCCATGGGGATGATGGCTTCCACCAGCAGGATGATGCCGACCACGCTCGGCGCGCCCCACATCATGAGCGCCAGCACAGCCAACCCCGAGACGATGTCTCGCACCCCCTTGAGGCGAAGCCACCACGCGATGTTGGCGCCGCTCTCAGGAGACGGCAGGCCGAAGCTCCGTGTCGCGGTCAACGGGCTCGCAATGTAGAGGATGCCGATCGCGATGATCGCGAGAGCCAAGAGCAACGCCACCCCCAACACAAACCAGTGCATCATACCCTCCTGATTTAGCCATGAACGATTATCTAGCGTCGCTAGATAAATAATCTATCATTGCTAGATTGTCAAGCGACAGTATAATGGGGTGGCGTCGGGTCCAGGAGAGATCGAGGCTTGGGTATCGCTGAGCGGAAAGGCAGGGAGCGGGCCGAGCGCGAGCATCGCATCGTCGCTGCAGCGCGCGTGATCGCAGAGCGCGAGGGATGGGGTGCCGTGACAATCCGCCGTCTGGCCCAGGAAATCGAATACAGCCAGCCGGTCCTCTATTCGCATTTCGAGAACAGGGATGCGATTGTTGAGGCAGTTGCCGTCGAGGGTTTCAAGGAGATCACGAGAGCTCTTCGGGAAGCGGCAAGCCAATCGACCGGTCGACGAAACGCCCTCGAGAATGTCGCCATGGCCTATCTCGCCTTTGGCTTGAGTCGTCCTGCGCTCTACGAGGCCATGTTTGTGCTCCCGACGAATTTGCGGTTCGCCGAAGCTGAAACCAGACCAGAGCTGCGGGCCGCTTTTGAAGCCCTTGCGGCGGTCGTGGCGCCGTTTTGCGTCGATGTAGCCGTCGAGACCGAGACTTTCTGGGCGGCGCTTCACGGGCTCGCTGAACTCGAACGTTCGGGTCGAATCAGGCCCAGCGCACGTGGCGAACGCATCGCGCGTGTGGTTCGGGCGATCGCTGTTTCCAAAAGCAGTTCGCCTGCTCGCGACTGATACCGTTCAGTCGATGGCGGCGCGCATCGTCCGACGCGACCTCGAGGCGTGGGCCGCGCGGTGTTCGTCGTACATCTGGATGCCGGCGACTGGCCTGTTTGAGACCTTGGACATGGCACTGACGATGTCCGCTCCTTCGGCCTGATTGAGACTAGTCATTTCCAGGCCGAACCGGCGTTTGTGATCCAGAGCGGATCAATTCAAGTGGAACGACGTTGGCTGATATTGTTCTCGCTGCGGTCCAGAGCGCTCCTGATGACCACGTTCGTTCCAGTCGCCGAAAACATTTGGATGCTCGACGGAGACAACGTTGATTTTTATGGGTTTGCTTATCCGACCCGCAGCGTGATTGTCCGCTTGCAAAATGGTGGTCTTTGGGTCTGGTCGCCCGTCAAACTCAGCAATAGGCTTCGGAACGAAATCCAAACGATCGGCCGACCGGCGCACTTGGTGAGCCCCAACAAGCTCCATCATCTCTTTCTTGGCGAGTGGCACGCGGCCTTCCCTGACGCAAAGCTTTGGGGGCCAATATCCACGATACGAAAACACCGTGACCTGCCGTTTCAATCGCCGCTCGTGGACGAGGCCCCCGCCGCATGGGCTGGGCAAATCGACCAGTGTTGGGTTCGCGGGTCTGTTGCGATGGACGAAATCGTCTTTTTTCACTTGCTGTCCCGCACCGTGATTTTGGCGGACCTTTGTCAGAACTTCTCATCAAAGTGGCTCAGTGTGAACTGGGCGCCATGGCAGCGACCGGTCGCGCGCTTTTCAAAGATCGTCGAGGGCAAAAGTTTCGCTCCGCTTGATTGGCGACTGTCTTTCATCCATCGCGGAAAGTTACGCGAAGCCAGAGAAAAAATCCTTGGCTGGAATCCTCTCAAGGTCATCATGGCCCACGGGGAGTGGCAACCTTTGCATGGCAGAGAGTTTCTCAGTCACGCTTTCAAATGGATGGGCTAAAAGTGTAGACATCCAATGCGAGAGCTTGGTTGTAGACCCTCAAGAGAAATCCGCCGCACGGCTGGGCGAAGGGCGGGCCAGCGGCAAGATAAGATCGGTGTCGCGGTCCGCAGGTCCACCAACACGTCGAGGAGCGTGCGCGACACTATGAGGGCTGGGCGCGGCCACAGCAGCCCGTTGCTGTGTCGGAGCCCGCGGCACCCCATCGCCCCGATATTCTATGACAAGCCGCACAATATGGCGTCCTGTCTTGAGCTGCTGATGAACATCTGCTCAAGACAGGACCGATCGGAGTCAGTTGCAAGCTATTGCTTCTGGCTCGTGCCGACAGTACTCGACTCGTCGTCAGCCATAAGCTCAAGAGTGAAACGACCAAAGCCTGCTGGTTTGACTTGCCATCTGTCGGCCTTGCCTGAAAGTGCAGCAAGTGTGCCTGAAGCGAATTTGAACACGCCTTTCCCAGAGGCTTCGTTACCGGCGGGCTTGCCATCCTGCATCATCGCGGAGCCCACACCTTCAGTAAGCAATGTTACCGCGAGCCCTCCGACTGCCCGGACAGTTCCGCCGCCAGTGTAATATTTTCCTTGAGCACCATCCCACTCACTGGTCGAAAGCCCCGAGTACAGCGCGCCCTTCATCAAGCCGTCCACGCCATGACAAGAATATTGGACTGTCATGATGCGATGCCCATCCCTGTCACCGATCGGCTCTTGGCTCACGGGGCCGACAACGCTGCATTCGAATCGCCCGATAGTTTCGGCCATAGCGACGCCGCTTGCACTGACGAGGCTTAGCGAGGAATACACAACCGCAATGATGAGACGCTTGTTCATTGAACTCTCCCGCAATGTGAATGTGGCTGCCCACGATCAACCGAGTGCAGTAGAACCGCGCAAACAAGTCATGTGGTCTGTAGCCCGCCGTTGGCTCTGACGCTGCCGCGAAACAGTTAGGACCCCCGGCACGTGCCCTATGGCAGCTCGAAGGTAACGACAGAAACCTACACCTGCACCAAGGGTGTCGGAAGAAGGATTTAGCCAAATTTGGGTGTGCGCGATGACGATCGGTAAGGATCCGCTACCTTATTGGCGCACGCCACAGGTCGAGCCTTCGCAAATCGACTTACGCGCCCCAGGGTTGGCAACATGACATTGCGCACCCGCTATTCGGCTACCGACGCTGCATTCGTTCATGCTGATGCGAAGCTCCACATCACCTGCTCGAAATTGACCTCGATGCAGACGAAAAAGACCGATTTGCTCCTGGAACGCCCTACGCAAGACTAACACGCGCGTGCCAAAAGCTGGGGGCATCGAGCTGCCCCAGCAGTGTTTGCGCGCCCTGATGGGGCGATCGAGTGAGGCCCGTGTCTCCTGTTGGGCCTCGAAGCGGATATGCCCAGCCGATCGCCGAACAAACTTGCAAGTGGCATCCTAGTTGGAAACGCGCCTCTGCAGAGCGCCTATTTGTTGGGTGCGCGCACGCCGCTTGGTCGGCGATCTCGCCCGGACGGGCAAATCGGTTTCGGATGAACCGGCCCGTCTGCAGTCACCAAGTCCCCCGCAACGCCCGCACAAACGCACCTGCGCCGAACAGCCAATTTCGCCAGCGCTTTCAACGCGACTCGCCCTGTCCAGTCCTGCGCGTAAAAATAATCCTGTTTCGCTTTTTCGGAATTTATGATTTCATGCCGGCATCCCGTCCCAGCGAGGGGACGCTTCGCGGTCGTCACGAACGTCGGGTGCGGGATGCGGTGGGCGCATCGGGTCGCAGCATGATCTTCATGCCGACGAACGAGCTCGATGCGACGGTGAAATCGCGTGGTTCTGGCACCCCGGTGCTGGTGCCAAGTCCGTGCTGCTGTTTGACGAGCGCGCGGACGACGGGGGCAATCAAGCCGGTCCCCGGGAAGAGCGCGTATAAGCCGCCAAAACCATCGCGCAGGGAGGGCCGGACGTGTTCGGCCAAACCTGTGGTGACTGCCGCCTGCTTTTTTTCTGCAGGCGGGCCACGGGCGCGGCCAGCGCCCGGCCTTCCCTGCGCCCTCAGTTTTCAAGAGGGCGGCGATGTCTTGAAAAACCCGGGCGAAAGGTGCCGCGGGAACGAAGGCACATGCGTCATGCGTGACGAGCGAATGTCGAGATTGTCTCGGCTGGCGGTCGGCCTAACAAACGGGTCAGGTGCATTTGGCGTTTCTCGCGCGTTGCGGAACCGCTGTTCCCTCTCCCCTTGTGGGAGAGGGTGGATCGCCGGCGCGCACGCGGCGGCGAGACGGATGAGGGGTCCGTCTCCGCGGATGCAGACCCCTCGGCTCAATCTCACTTCGTTCGATTTCGCCACCCTCTCCCGCAAGGGGAGAGGGTGCACCGAAATCGCGGCGAGATCGAAAAAGACAGCAGGGTCGATGAGCAATCCCGCTAGCTATATCGAATTACACCGGCAGCCCGTTCTCCTGCGCGAGCTGCTTCAGCGAGACCTGCGGCCGCGCGCCGATGTGCTGAATCACCTCCGCGGCGGCGAGGCCGCCGAGCTGGCCGGCCTTCTCATAGCCGGTCTTGCGCACCAGGCCGAACAGGAAGCCGGCAGCGAACAGGTCGCCGGCGCCGGTGGTGTCGACGAGTGTCCGAATCGGAAATGCCGGCGCCGAGATCACGCCGTCGTTGGAGACGACGACGCAGCCCTTCTCGCTGCGGGTGACGATGCCGAGCGTCGCGTCCTCGCGCAGCTGCTTCAGCGCGCCGTCGAAATCGGAGGTCTGGTACAGCGAATGCAGCTCGGCCTCGTTTGCGAACACGAGGTCGACCGTGCCGCCACGCATCAGCTCGAGAAACTCGTCGCGATAGCGATCGACGCAGAACGCATCCGACAGCGTCAGCGCGACCTCGCGTCCCGCATCATGCGCGATGGTCGCCGCCTTGACGAAGGCATCCTTGGCGTCCTTCGGGTCCCACAGATAGCCCTCGAGATAGGTGAACCGGCTGGCCGCGATCTGGCCCGGATCGATGTCGGCGGGCGACAGGTTCTGCGCAGCGCCGAGATAGGTGTTCATGGTGCGCTCGCCGTCCGGCGTCACCAGGACGTAGCAGCAGCCGGTGGCCGGACCATCCGTCGCGGGCGCAGTCTCGAAGGCGACGCCGGCGGCGCGGATGTCGTGGGCGTACATCTTGCCGATCTGGTCGTCCTTGATCTTGCCGACATAGGCGGTGCGGGCGCCCAGGCTGGCGAGCCCGACGATGGTGTTGGCGGCCGACCCGCCCGACATTTCGGTGGCCGGACCCATGTCGCGGTAGATCGACGCCGCCCGGGCCTCGTCGATCAGGGACATGCTGCCCTTGGCCATCTCGTGCCGCGCCAGGAAGCCGTCGTCGGTCTGCACCAACACGTCGAAGATCGCATTGCCAATCGCGAGAACGTCGTATTTAGCGTCAGTCATTCACCGGCCCCGTTTACGGCAATTGCGAAAGGCTGGGGCCTATCACAAGCGGCGCTGCTATAGAAGGGGCGATGATCCGGTCTTTTATGACAGTGCTTTCGGGGACACTCGCCTCGCGACTCCTCGGCTTCATTCGCGACTCCCTGATCGCGGCGCTGCTCGGTGCCGGACCGATTGCCGACGCATTTCTTGCCGCATTTCAACTCGTCAACGTGATCCGCCGCCTGCTGACGGAGGGCGCGCTGAACGCCTCGCTGGTGCCGGCCTGGCTGCGGCTGCAGCGGCATGAAGGCGCAGCTGCAGCCGCAGCTTTTGCCGGACGTGTGCTCGCTACGGTGAGTACCGGCCTCATCGTCGCCACAATCCTGCTCGCTTTCGCGATGCCGCTGGTCATGACCGTGCTGGCGCCGGGCTTTGTTGGCCGCGTAACGTTGCAGCTCGCCGTCGACAATGCACGATTGATGCTGCCCTATCTCGCATTCGCCGGTCCCTCGACCGTGCTGCTTGCACTCGCGAGCGCACAAGGCCGCTTCGCGCTCGCCGCGTTCTCGCCGCTTTTGTTCAACGGCGCGCTGATCGGCGTGACCATCGTGCTGCTCGCGACTCACGGCGACGCGGCGCTCGCCGCGCCGGCACTGGCGACAACGATCGGCATCGCCGGCCTGCTGCAGCTCCTGATGCTGGTGTCGCGCGGGCGGCAGGGTACCGTCGCCGCACCGTTGCGCATCTCCCTCGCTCCCGAGATGCGCGGCTTTCTCGGCAAGGCGTTCCCCGGCATGGTGGCGAGCGCCGCGCCGCAACTGCTTGCGGTCGGCGGCGCCATCATCGCCTCACACCAGCCCTCCGCGGTGTCCTGGCTTTATTTCGCCAATCGCCTGATCGAGTTGCCGCTCGGCATCGTCGGCATGGCGATGGGCACCGTGCTGGTACCCGAGCTGACACGCGCGCTGCAGGCCGGCGACAAGGGCATGCTGGCGCATGCGCAGTCGCGCGGGCTCGAGCTGGCGGTCGCTCTCGCGCTCCCGGCGATGCTCGGCCTGATCGTGCTGAGCGAGCCGATCGTGCGGCTGCTGTTCGAGCACGGCGCGTTCACGGCCGCCGACACCGCGGCAACCGCAGACATCCTGGCGTGGCTGGCAGTCGCGCTGCCCGCGCAAGTGCTGGTGAAGGCGCTCTCTCCCGCCTTCTTTGCCCGCGAGGATACGCGCGCGCCGATGAACGCGACCCTCGTTGGCCTGGTCGCCGCCATCGCGCTGGCGCTGGTGCTCGGCCATCTCCTCGGCAGCAGCGGCATTGCGATCGGCCTTGCGCTCGGCGCATGGGCGCAGGCGCTGGTGCTGCTCCGGCGCGGAGTCCTGAGCTTCGGCTTTGCAATCGAGCCGGCGACGCGGCGACGCCTGCCCCGCATCGTGCTGGCGGCGCTGGCGATGGGCGGCGCCTTGTGGGGCGCCGTGGCCGGAACGGCGCCGGTTGCGGCGTCACATGCCGGTCTCGGCCGGGCGGCCCTTCTGCTCAGCCTGATTGCGGGCGGGATCGCCCTCTACGGGGGGCTGCTATCCGCGCTTGGCGTGACCGACTGGCGCGATGGCGTCCGGGCGATCCGCGCCGGACGATCGCACGACTTGCGCGGGTGAGCCGGTCCGTGCCAAACGACGCACCAATTCGAGCAATGGGAATAGCGACCATGGCCTTCGTGGAACGGGTTTTCTCCGGCGTCCAGCCGACCGGCAATCTGCATCTCGGCAATTATCTCGGTGCCATCGTCAACTTCGTGAAGATGCAGGAGACTCATAACTGCATCTATTGCGTGGTCGACATGCACGCGATCACGATGCCCGCGGACGTCTGGGGCGGCCCGCAGGGACTGGCACGCGCCACCCGCGAGGTCACCGCCGCCTTCATCGCCGCTGGCATCGATCCGAAGAAGCACATCGTGTTCAACCAGAGCCAGGTCTCGGGCCATGCCGAGCTGACCTGGATCTTCAACTGCGTCGCCCGCATCGGCTGGCTCAACCGCATGACCCAGTTCAAGGAGAAGGCCGGCAAGGACCGCGAGAATGCCTCGGTCGGCCTCTACGACTATCCGGTGCTGATGGCGGCCGATATCCTGCTCTACCGCGCCACCCATGTGCCGGTCGGCGAGGACCAGAAGCAGCATCTCGAGCTGGCGCGCGACATCGCGCAGAAGTTCAATAACGATTTCGGCGATTCCATTCGCAGCAACGGCTTCGGCGACGGCCTGTTCTTTCCGCAACCGGAACCTTTGATCACCGGCCCGGCGACACGGGTGATGTCGCTGCGCGACGGCACCAAGAAGATGTCGAAGTCGGATGCGTCGGACTACTCGCGCATCAATTTGACCGACGACGCCGACACCATCGCGCAGAAGGTCCGCAAGGCGAAGACCGATCCCGAGCCGCTGCCGAGCGAAGAGAAGGGCCTGGAAACGCGGCCCGAGGCGGATAACCTGGTCGGCATCTACGCGGCGCTGTCGAACCGCTCCAAGGCCGAGGTGCTGCGCGAATTCGGCGGCGGCCAGTTCTCCGGTTTCAAGAATGCGCTGGTGGAGCTGTGCGTCAGCAAGCTCGCGCCGATCGCAGGCGAGATGAAGCGGCTCACCGCCGATCCCGGTTATGTCGATTCCGTGCTGGTCGATGGCGCCGAGCGCGCCCGCATGATTGCGGCCGAGACGATGCAGACGACGCGGGATGTCGTCGGCTTCATCCGCAAGCGCTGAGGTGCGCGCGGCGCTCGCCGCCTCTCCCCAGGAGGCGGCGTTTGTGGCACCATGCTGTCCGTTTTCACTTCGGCATGCGGGATATCGATGACGCCGCAGCGGCAGAGCTACCAGACCGGGCACACGCCAAAGTGCCTTGTCGTTATCGATGACAGCGCGGAATGGGATCGCGCGGTGCGTTATGCCGCCCGCTGGGCGGTCCGCAGCGGCGGCAGCGTGGTCATGCTGCGTCTGATCGAGACCGAGGAGCAGAACCAGCAATGGCTCGGGATCGCCGATCTGATGCGCGCGGAGGCGCAGGACGCGGCCGACGAGGTGTTTGACCGCGCCGCCGCGTTGGTGACCGCGGTCGGCGCCGCCGTTCCGGAGCGGATGATTCGCGAAGGCGACCCGGCCGAGCAGATCGTCGGCGCCATCGATCACGACGCCGATATCGCGCTCTTGATCCTGGCGGCCAATTCCGGTGCCGAAGGCCCCGGCCCGCTGGTCATGCAGTTGACCAAAACGGTCGGGGCGTTTCCGATTCCCGTCATCATCGTGCCCGGCGACCTCGGCGACAGCGACATCGACGCACTGTCCTGAACAGCCTCGTCATGGCTGCAATACCAGGGTGGGGCGGTTTTCCGTCCCCTTGATCGTGCGCCCATGGTCGCCATCTGCTATAGCGTCCCCACACGCCGGCCTTGAACCGGCGCTGCCGGAGAAGATCATGTTTATCCAGACCGAAGTCACTCCCAATCCTGCCACCTTGAAGTTCATCCCGGGCCGCGTCGTGCTCGACGGCCCTCCCATCGAATTCAACAGCCGCGAGGCTGCCGCGCGCTCGCCGCTCGCCGAGCGGCTGTTCGACGTCGCCGGCGTCACCGGCGTGTTCTACGGATCGGACTTCATCACCGTCACCAAGAGCGGCGGCGATTGGCAGCATCTGAAGCCCGCGATCCTCGGCGCGATCATGGAACACTACATGTCGGGCGTGCCGCTGCTGGCTGACGGCAGCGAAGCCCATGACGCCCATGATGACGACGAGGACGAGTTCTTCAACGAGGCCGATGCCGAGACCGTCGACATGATCAAGGACCTGATCGAGACGCGGGTGCGCCCGGCGGTCGCCAACGACGGCGGCGACATCACCTTCCGCGGCTTCAAGGACGGGATCGTCTATCTCAACATGAAGGGCGCCTGCTCCGGCTGCCCGTCATCGACCGCGACCCTGCAGCATGGCATTCAGAACCTGCTGCGCCACTTCGTGCCCGAGGTGGTCGAAGTCCGGCCGATGTAACGGCTGGCGAATAACGAGTGGGGAGTAGCGAATGGATCCATTCGCTGCTCGCTATGCGCTGATGGTCACCGGCGCATTGAGCTGCTTGGCGCCAGCGGTGGCCTGTTCCCTGAGGAGATGCGGTGCGTAACTCCCACCGGGCCTATAAATTTTGCTAAATTTGCCGTAATTTCAGTTGGTTGACTTCTTTCTGGTTGCAGCCTGCTGCTGTTTTCGCAGACAAGCTGTAAGACGAAAGCAACAAACTTTATCCTAATACCGCCAGGGGCTATTCGCGCGCCGCCGGCGCCGAACCATGCGACACTAGGACGATGCTCATTCTCGCCATCGATACCGCGCTCGACCATTGCGCCGCGGCGGTTCTCGATACAGATACCGGTGCGATGCGCGCGCAGGAATCGCTGCCGATGAAGCGCGGACACGCCGAATCCCTGATGCCGCTGATCGCGCGCGTGATGAAGGCAGCCGATCTGCCATTCACCGCGCTCGACCGGATCACAGTCACCACCGGACCCGGCAGCTTCACCGGATTACGGGTCGGGCTGTCGGCCGCGCGTGGGCTCGCGCTCGCGACGCAGAAGCCTGCGGTCGGCGTGACCACGCTGTCGGCCTATGCCGCGCCTGTCGTCAGCGAGGATGGTCCGCAACCGGTGATCTCGGCGATCGATGCGCGGCACGATCATGTCTACTTCCAGGTCGTCAGCGGCGCCGGCGACGAACTGGCCGCGCCACAGGTCGCACCCATCGCGACAGCACTCGAAGCCGCACGTTTCGGTGCACCGCACCTGGTCGGTAATGCCGCCACGCTCCTCGCCGAGCGCTGGCCGGCCGACGCCGCGGCGCCAGTCGCGATCGATCCGCAGGCTGCGCCCGATATCGCCTGGATCGCCTGGCTCGGCGCCGCAGCCGATCCAAAACTGTCGCCGGCGCGGCCCTTCTACCTGAAGGCGCCCGACGTGAAGGTCCCGGCCAACATGCCGCAAGTCTCTCGGCAGACGGCAGCCTCGTGATGCAGTGGTGGACACAATGGTTCGCCGGTGCGAAGCCGGTGGTCGAGGCTGCGAGCCTGCGCGATGCGGCACAGTTCGCACGGATTCACGCCGCCTCGTTCCATCGCGGCTGGGGCGAGAGCGAGTTCGAGAGCATGCTGGCCGAACGCAACACGCTGGTGCATCGCCTCAAGATCGGCCGCCGTCTCGGGGGCTTCATCATCTCGCGGATTGGCGCCGACGAGGCCGAGATCCTGTCGGTGGCGATCGATCCAAATCAGCGCGGCCGTGGCCTGTCGCGTGACCTGCTGCTGACACATCTGGGGCACCTTGCGGGCCGCGGTGTGCGCACGGTGTTCCTCGAGGTCGAAGAGAACAACCAGCCGGCACGCCGGCTCTATCAAAAGGCCGGGTTCGCCACCGTCGGACGCCGCGAGCGATATTACCAGCAGCCCGGCGGGGAACAACTGAACGCCCTTCTGATGCGGCGGGACTTGTCGTAACATGAGCTTGGTGGCAGAAAGCCCGCACTCTCTCGTAGAGGCGAGACGGCCATGACCTCCTTGAAGACCACGACCGCGCCGAAATCCGCAGGTATCGAGGCGCGTTGCGCCGCGACCGGCATGCGCATGACCGAGCAGCGCCGCGTCATTGCGCGCGTGCTGGCGGAGGCGGTCGATCATCCTGATGTGGAGGAGCTGTATCGCCGTTGCGTCGCGGTCGACGACAAGATCTCGATCTCGACCGTCTATCGCACGGTGAAACTGTTCGAGGATGCCGGCATCATCGAGCGCCATGATTTCCGCGAGGGCCGCGCCCGCTATGAGCAGATGCGCGACAGCCATCATGATCATCTGATCAATCTGCGGGACGGCAAGGTGATCGAGTTCACCTCGGAAGAGATCGAGAAATTGCAGGCGGAGATCGCGCGCAAGCTCGGCTACAAGCTGGTCGATCACCGACTCGAGCTCTACTGCGTGCCGCTCGACGAAGACGCCTCCTGAGCGGCATACGGAGCGTGGCTTTCGACCTCGTCATCTTCGATTGCGACGGCGTGCTGGTCGACAGCGAGGTGATCTCGTGTCAAGCCCATGCCGATGTGCTCAGCGCGAGCGGCTATCCGATCACCGCTGCGCAGGTGTTCGATCGCTTCCTCGGACGCTCGGCGAAACAGGCACGGCTGGAGGTCGAGGCCGAACTTGGCCGCAGCCTTCCCGATGACTTCACGGAGCGGCTGCGGGACCGCCTGTTCAGCGCCTTCGAGGCCGACCTTGAGGCCGTGATCGGCATCACACAAGCGCTCGACGCGATCGATCTGCCGGTCTGTGTCGCCTCCTCCGGCTCGCATGAGCGCATGCGCGTCAGCCTCGGCGCAACCCGGCTCTACGATCGGTTTGCACCGCATATCTTCTCCTCCTCGCAGGTCGCGAATGGTAAGCCGGCGCCGGACCTGTTCCTGTTCGCGGCCACGCAGATGAAGGCCGCGCCCTCGGCCTGCGTCGTCGTCGAGGACAGCGTGGCCGGCATCACCGGCGCGGTGGCCGCCGGCATGACCGTGCTCGGGTTTCATGGCGGCAGCCATTGCGGTCCGGACCATGCCACCACCCTGCGGGCGGCCGGCGCGACCGCAACTTTCGGCGATATGGGCCAATTACCGGCTCTGATCGCCCGATTTGGCTAAAAGCAGGCTCGGATCGCTGGATTTTCGTAGGTTTAGGCTATATCTGAGCCCCGCACGCCGGGATTGTCGGCGCGTGGCCGAAAACGGGGCCAGAGCACAATCTACCAAGCAGGATCAATGACGCCGCCGCGCAAGCTGCATATCAAGTCCTATGGCTGCCAGATGAACGTCTACGATGCGCAGCGCATGGTGGATACGCTGGGCGGCGAAGGTTTTGTGGAGACGGCAAGCGTCGATGATGCGGACCTCGTGATCCTCAACACCTGCCACATCCGCGAAAAGGCCTCCGAGAAGGTCTATTCCGAGCTTGGCCGGCTGCGCGTCGCCAAGGACGAGGCGGCCAGGCAGGGCCGCGCGATGAAGATCGCCGTCGCCGGCTGTGTCGCGCAGGCGGAAGGCGAGGAGATCATCGCGCGCGCACCGACTGTCGACGTCGTGGTCGGCCCGCAGAGCTATCACCATCTGCCGGATCTGCTGAAGCGCGCCGCGCGCGGCGAGCGCGCGATCGAGACCGAATTTCCCGCCGACGACAAGTTCGACCATCTGCGAGCG